>Ga0207648_10001397_pt1 | contig 26570 bp, 21 predicted proteins | sample KBSMisM32_FD_184310 | JGI IMG/M metagenome (GOLD analysis project Ga0207648, IMG submission 184310) | Miscanthus rhizosphere microbial communities from Kellogg Biological Station, Michigan, USA - KBS Miscanthus M3-2 (SPAdes) (version 2) | ecosystem: Host-associated > Plants > Roots >... | reverse complement strand
GATCAGTGCGTTCGGCGGCCGCCAATCGCACTACGAGCTGTTCTTCTTCGGCGATCCGCCGCGCATGAAGCAGGCGCTCTACGGGATCTACGACCGCAGCGCATGCGTCGACAGAGTCAACGCGTTCATCGCCGACAGCGGCTGGCCGCAAACTGCGTTGGAGACCGCGTCGGCTCGCTGATCAGTTCTGTCGAGCGTCGGCCAGTGCAGCGCGATACCGATCGACGTTGCCGAGCTTGACGCTCTCGTAGCCGCGCACCTGGTCGACAAGTCCTACCAACATGAGAGCCTTGTCGGCGTCGGTGGCCAACATCGTCGAAGCCTCGTCGACGAGCGCGATGTAGTCCTTCACCATCGCCCGCTCCGTGCGCCGCACCTTCGAGTAGCCGAACGGATCGAACATCGTGCCGCGCAAACCCTTCATCCGCCGCAGTGCCGACAGCATGGGCACCGACCACGAACGGAATCGCAGCTTGTGCCCGAGGCCCATCGAACGCAGCATCGGCGGATACAGGTTCCAGGTGATCTTGGCGTCGTCGCCGAACTGCGCCGTGACCCGTGACCGCCCGGCCAACAGCAACCGGGCAACCTCGTACTCGTCCTTGTAGGCCATGACGTGGTGCAGCTGACGGGCGACCGTCGAGGCGAACGAACCGTCACCGCCGGCCTTCACCTCGGCCTGATGCGCCTTCGTGACGACATCGACGTATCGCTTCGCGTAGCTCTTGTCCTGGTATGCGACGAGGTCGCCGGCGCGGCGCTCGACGAGCTCGCGGAGCGACGGGTCGTCGATCCCGTCGACGGAGTACGGCTCGAGGTCGTAGGCGATGCTGGCGCCCGCCGCGGTCTCGACGGACTTCGGATCGAGCGTCCACCGCCGACCCCAACGAAATGCCGACAGGTTGGCCTCGACCGCAGTCCCGTTGAGCTCGATGGCCCGTTCGATGGCCTCGCCCGGCAGCGGGATGAAGCCGGCCTGATAGGCGACGCCCACCATGAAGACGTTCGCGGTGACGGCATTGCCCAACAACGCCGTCACGATCTGCGCGGCGTCGACGTACAGGTTGCGCGCCGCGTCGGTGCGCTTGGCCAACTCGGCGCGTAGCGGCGCCAGGTCGAGGCCCTGCGAGGCGACCTTGCCGATCATCCGTCCCGTCGGTGCCACCGCGGTCGACACGACCGCGACACTGTTGTCGGGATCGAGGCCGCCGAGGTTTGCAGGCGTCGCTGACGCCAGCGGATCGAATGCCAACAACACACCGATCCGACCCGGGATCGGGTCGCCGAGCGTGACCGTCGAGACCACTGGGCCGGCCTTCTGCGACAGGCCGGTCTGGTCGGCGGTCTTGGCCTCGACGCCGGCGATCTGCGCCGCCGCCGCCAGCACCGCGCTGACCGTGACGACACCCGTGCCGCCGATGCCGGGCATGCGGATGGCAATGTCGTTTGGCACCACGAGCACCGGCGCCGGCAGTTCACCGTCGGCGGACTCGCTGCGCTTCGACTTCTTGGCCTTGCCGGGCTTGACCGTGATGAACGCCGGGCAGTCGCCCTTCAGACAACTGGCGTCGACGTTGCAGCTGGCTTGGTCGATGACCGTCTTGCGGCCGAACTCGGTCTCGGTCGAGTGCAGCGACAAACAGTTCGACTGCACGCCGCAATCGCCACACGCCTCGCACACCCGCTCGTCGATCATCACGCGATACGAGGCCGGTGCGACGATTCCACGCTTGCGGTCGCGCCGCTTTTCGGCCGCGCACTGCTGATCGTGGATGTGCACGGTCACGCCGTCGATCGCTCGCAGCTTGTCCTGCGCGGCGACGATCGAGTCGCGGTGCACGACGTCGACGCCGGTCGGTAGGTCGACACCGCGGTACTTCGCCGGATCGTCGGTGGTGATGGTGATGTGCTTGACACCTTCGGCCATCAGCATGCGCGTCATCTCGGGAACCGTGCGCAATCCGGCGGCGTCCTGTCCACCCGTCATCGCAACCGCGGCGTTGTAGAGGATCTTGAACGTCATCGTCGTGCCGGAAGCGACTGCCGCCTGGACTGCGAGTTGACCGCTGTGGAAGTAGGTGCCGTCACCCATGTTCTGGAAGAAATGACGGTCCTCCACGAACGGCGCGGTACCGATCCACTGCGCGCCTTCGCCACCCATCTGGGTGATACCGGTGACCTCGCCGGTCTGCTCGCGCGGCACGATGCTGACCATGCCGTGGCAACCGATGCCGGCGCCGACCAGCGAGCCTCCGGGCACGAGCAGGCCCGTGTTGTGCGGGCAGCCGGAGCAGAAGAACGGCGTGCGGACGGCTTCCGACCCGAGGGCGATGCGAACCGGATCCGATTTGCGAACCTCCGCCAACTGGTCCGCCGGGATCCGCAGCGTCAGCACGCGGCGCAGCGAATCGACGAGGTTGTCCGTCGTCAGCGCTCCGTAGTGGGTGATGAGCGGCTTGCCGTCGTGGTCGTGCTTGCCGATGACGGCAGGCGCGTTCGCCGTCCCGTACAGCTGCGACCGAACGCGTGACTCGAGGAACTCGATCTTGTCCTCGACAACCATCACGGTGGCGGTGCCGGCGGCGAGCGCGCGGATTGCGCCCTGATCCAACGGATGCAGCGCGCCGAGCTTCAGCACGCGGACGCCGAGCTCGTGCAGGCGTTCGGCGTCGAGACCGAGCACGCGCAACGCCTGCAGCACCTGCTCCATGTCGTATCCACCGGCCACGATCCCCAGCCATGCATCGGCCGGGTTGCTGACGAACCTGTTGAGCGGATTGGCGGCGACGTAGCGCTTGGCCCACTCGATGCGATTGCCGAGCACCTCGATCTCCAACGTGTTGGCGAACGGCACCCCGACGTGACCGCTGAGCGTCGGCGTCCACGGCTTGCCGTCGACCTCGAACTCGGGCAGCACGGGATCGAATCGTCCCGGCGCGACCTCGGCGATCCCCGAGCCGTCGGCCACCGGCGTCGTGATCTTCATCGCCACCCACAGACCAGTGAGGCGCGACATCGCGAACGCGTGCGCACCGAGGTCGAGGACGTCCTGCACGGTGCCCGGGTAGAACACCGGCAGGTGCAGCGCGACGAGCGTCGGGTCACTGCGTGACGGCAACGTCGACGACTTCGCCGCGGCATCGTCGCCCACCAACAGCACGACTCCGCCCTTGCGCGCCGTGCCGCCGAAGCTGCCGTGGCGAATCGCGTCGCCGGCGCGATCGAGACCGGGCGATTTGCCGTACCAGATTCCGGCGACGCCCTCGTACTTGGGTCGCTTGTAGGTCTGGGCGGTCTGCGATCCGAACACCGATGTCGCCGCGAGCTCCTCGTTGAGGCCCGGCACGTGGACGATGTCGAGCTCGTCGAGCAACTTGCGCTGGCTCTGCAGCTCGCGGTCGTAACCGCCGAGCGGCGAACCCTGGTAGCCGGAGATGAACGCTGCTGTCTTCCAACCCTTCGCCCGGTCGGCGCGCATCAAATCGATCGGCAGCCGCACGAGGGCTTGGATACCGGTCACCAGGATCTGCTTGGGCGCAGCTTCGTAGCGCTGCTGAAGCGAGAACTCGTCGGTGTTCGGTTCGGTCAGCGCCATGTGGCCCCCTGTTGTCGAGTCATCGAATCTACTGTCGCGCCATCTCGATGGCCTGCCAGACACGTTGCGGCGTCGCCGGGCCGTCGAGGTGACGAACGCCGAGCGGCGACAGCGCGTCGATCACCGCGTTGAGCACCGCTGGGATCGAGCCTATGGTGCCCGATTCGCCGGCGCCCTTGGCCCCGAGCGGATTCACCCATGTGGGTGTCTCCATGTGCACCAGTTCATAGCTCGGCAGCTCGGCGGCGGAGATCACCGGATAATCGGCGAAGTTGGAAGTGACCGGGTTGCCGTCCTCGTCGTACTGCATCCATTCGAGCAACGCCTGGGCGACACCCTGGGCGATGCCGCCATGGATCTGCCCCTCGACGATCAACGGGTTCAGCAACGTGCCGGCATCGTCGACGGCTACAACGCGTCGCACCGTGACCTGTCCGGTCTCGGTGTCCACATCGACGACAGCGAGGTGCGCGCCGAACGGGAAGGTGGGTTGCGGGGCCTTGAAGTCGCTGAGTCCGACGAGTGGCTCACCCTCAGCAGCGGCGACGTCGGCCCAAGAGACCGCAGGTGCCGACGAACCGGCGACGTGGAAGTTGCCGGCGTCGGCGTCGAGCACGACGTCTTCGACCGCCGCTTCGAGCAGGTTTGCCGCCCGTTCGCGGGCGGCGTCGGCGAGCTTCCCGGCGGCGATGACGATGGATGATCCGGCGACCTGCACGGAACGGGATCCGACCGTCAGGCCACCCGACGGCACTTCGTCGGTGTCACCGTGCACGACGTCGACGGCCTCCATCGGCACGCCGAGGTGGTCGGCAATGATCATCTTCCACGTCGTCACGTGGCCCTGCCCGTACGGCGTCGCACCGGTCAGCACGCGGAGCCGACCGTCGTCGAGCAATTGCACTTCGCCGTATTCCGTGGGCGCGGCGGCAGAGGTGATTTCGACGTAGACGGCCAAGCCGATCCCTGTCAACACGGTGGTGCCACTCGCCCGCTGCTCGGCCTGCGCGGCCCGCAAGCCGGCGTAGTCGGCTGCGGCGAGCACGCGGCGCATCGCCTCCTCGTAGTCGCCGACGTCGTAGACGGTGCCGATGCCGGTGGTGTACGGCTCGACGAATCGGGGGATGAAGTTGCGCCGCCGCACCTCCGCCGGGTCCATCCCGATCTCGGCGGCGAAGAAGTCGACCGCGCGCTCGATGGCCAACGCCGCCTCCGGACGCCCAGCGCCTCGGTACGCGGTGACCGACATCTTGTTGGTGGCGACCGACACGCCGTGGAAGCTGCAATTGGGAATGTCGTACACGCCCGGCGCCATCCGCTGGGTCATCATCGGCAGGTACGCGCCCATCAGTGGATAGGCGCCGGCGTCCTGCACGACTTCGAGGTGGTAGGCGGTGACCCGGCCGTCGCGGCTGCCACCGATCTTGACGTCGACGCGCTGACCCCGACCCTGGGGCATCGCCTGCATCGCTTCGGTGCGCGTCTCGGTGTAGCGCACCGGTCGGTCGACCTGCTTGGAGAGCCAGCCGAGCGTCAGCTCCTCGCCGATGGTGCGCGACTTCACACCGAAGCCGCCGCCGACGTCCGGCACGACTGCACGAACACGATCGGTCGGTAGGTCGTAGATCTTGGCGAGGATGTCGCGCGTCGGATGCGCCCCCTGGCACGACGAGTAGTGCACGAGGCGGTCGCCATCGGGACCCGGCTCCCAGTAGGCGAGCCCGCTGCGCGGCTCGATCGGCGACCCGTTGATCCGTTGGTTCACCACCCGGAGATCGAGCACCACTTCGCACTCGCTGAAGTCGGCCTGGTGCTCAGAAGTGAACGAGGCGTAGGTGTTGGTCTCGAGCGCCGGATGCACGAGCGTCGCGTCGCTCAACGCATCGTCGAGATCGACGACAGCCGTCAATGGCTCGATGTCGACGTACACGAGAGCCCCGGCATCGACAGCCGTATGGCGATCGACGGCGACGATCGCCACGACGGGTTCTCCGACGAACCGCACCGTGCCCTTCGCGATCAGAGGGCGTTCGCTACCCGGCTTGAGGATCGGCTGCACGTGGGGGAACGGCGGAAGATCGAGATCGTCGCCGGTGAAGACGCCGAGGACGCCGGGGATCTTGCGGGCGTCGTCGATGTCGTACGACAGGATGCGACCGTGGGCGTATTCGCTGCGCACGAAGTGGACCCACGCGGCATCGACGTCGACATCTTCGACATACGTACCGCCGACGGTCAACATCCGCGGGTCTTCGACCCGCTGCACGCGATTGCCGAGGATGCTGCCCAACTATCGACCTCTCACACAGGCGGAACCTAGTCCGTACCGGCCACTCGTTGGGCATCGATCGTCCCGGTGGGCGGAACCGTGTGACGACATCGTTTTCGTTTATCGTGCGCCCGTGCGCACCAAGGTGGCGATCGTCGGCGGTGGTCCGGCCGGGATGCTGCTGTCGCACCTGCTGTGGCGTGAGGGCATCGACAACGTCGTCGTCGAGTTGCGTTCACGCGAATACGTCGAGGCGCGGATTCGCGCGGGGGTGATCGAACAGGGCACCAGCGATCTGCTGCGCTCACTCGGTCTCGGTGAGCGGATGGACCGCGAGGGATTCGTCCACGAAGGGGTGACGATCTCCAACTCGAGAGTCCCGTTCCGCGTCGACTTCGCCGCATTGGTCGACCGCGTCGTGATGGTCTACGGACAGACCGAGATCCAGAAGGATCTCTACGACTCGGCGACATCGGCGGGATGGCCGATCGTGTTCGAGGCCGAGGACGTCGCGCTGCACGATCTCACCGACGCCGTGCCGTCGATCACCTACACCGTGCACGGCGAACCGGCCACGCTCGAGGCGGATTTCGTCGCCGGCTGCGACGGCTTCCACGGAGTCAGCCGGCACGCGATTCCTGCAGCGAAACGGCGGGAGTACGAACGCCTTTACCCCTTCGGTTGGATGGGCGTGCTCTCCGAGACCCCGCCTGTCAGCCACGAGTTGATCTACGCCCGACACCCGCGGGGTTTCGCGCTGTGCTCGATGCGCAACCCCATGCTGTCTCGCTACTACGTGCAGTGCACCGCCGACACCGATCCCGAGTCGTGGAGCGACGAGCAGTTCTGGCAGGAGTTGCGCTCGCGGATCCCGGAGGCCGCGGCGGAGTCATTGGTGACCGGCCCGTCGATCGAGAAGTCGGTGACGCCGCTGCGCAGCTACGTGGCCGAGCCGATGCAGTGGGGCAACCTGTTCCTGGCCGGCGATGCCGCACACATCGTCCCGCCGACCGGTGCCAAAGGGTTGAACCTCGCCTTCTCCGACGTGTACTACCTCAGCGAGGCACTCACCGAGCGGTATTCGAGCGGCTCGACCACGGCGCTCGAGGGATACGGGGCGAGGGCGCTGCGGCGTGTGTGGAAAGCCGTGCGGTTCTCATGGTGGATGACCACCATGCTGCACACGTTCCCCGACGCCGGCGAGTTCGAGCATCGCATGCAGGAGACGGAGCTCGACTACCTCGCCGGTTCATCGGCGGCGCAAACGGCGATGGCCGAGAACTACACCGGCCTGCCCTTCTGAATTACCGTGCGTTCGATGGGCGACTACGAGGAAGGGATGCGCATCCGCAGCGAGGTGCTCGGCCGCGAACACGTCGCTCGGTCGGCCGCGAACGCCACCGATCTGAACCGGGCGTGGTTGGAATGGATCACCACGAACGTGTGGGGCGATCTGTGGGCGGATCCGACACTTGATCGCAAGACCCGCAGCATGATCACGATCGCGATTCTCGCTGCGCTGGGTCGCGAGGAGTTGGCACTGCACCTCGAGGCGTCGACGAACACTGGCGTCAGCGACGCCGAACTGGCCCAGGTCTTGCAGCATGTCGCCGTGTACGCCGGCGTGCCCGCGGCGAACCACGCGTTTCAAACCGCAGCACGCGTCCGTTCATCGGCATCGCCGACATGACAGCAGCGCTGACATATTCGCCGCGGGCACACGACGACCATCCACCGTTCCTGTACTCCGACTATCGATCCACCGTGAAGCGCGCGCCGACGCACGACCTCATCGCCATCGTCCAGACACTCACGGAGACGACCGGACCAGGGCCCGGTTGGTCGGAGTTGAGCGATGACGACGCCGATCTCACCACGAATGCAGGAACCGGTGGCGAGGCGATCGGACAACGCAGCATCATCACCGGCCGGGTCCTCGACGAGAACGGTCGTCCGCTCCCCGACACGCTGATCGAGATCTGGCAGGCGAACGCGTGCGGCCGCTACGTGCACTGGCGGGAGACGGCGTTCCCCGCGCCGCTCGACCCGAACTTCCTAGGTGTCGGTCAGACACGAACCAACAGCGACGGCGAGTACCGGTTCGTGACGATCAAGCCCGGGCCGTATCCGTGGGGCAACCACCCCAACGCCTGGCGACCGGCCCACATCCACTTCTCGTTGATGGGGCCGTCGATCGCCACGCGGCTGGTCACTCAGATGTACTTTCCCGACGACCCGCTGTTCGCGCTCGACCCGATCTTCCAGTCGGTGCCGGAACACGCCCGGGCCCGGCTGATCGCCACCTACGACCACGACGTCACCATCGAGAACTGGGCGCTCGGGTACCGCTGGGACATCGTCCTTCGTGGCAGCGGAGTGGGAACGTGACAGCACTGCGCCAGACCCCGTCGCAAACGGTCGGTCCGTATTTCACGATGCGCCTCTCGGCCGAAGGCGAGAATGTGCTGACCAGTCCGGAGACGGCGGGAGAACGTATCCGGATCGTCGGTCGCGTGCTCGACGGAAGCCGGCAGCACATCGAGGACGCGCTGATCGAACTGTGGCAGGCCGACAGCAATGGGAGGTACCACCACCCCGCCGACGACCGCGCCGATGTTCCGGCGGATCCTGCGTTCACCGGGTTCGGCCGTTGCGCGAGCGACTTCAAGACGGGCGCATACTCGTTCGCGACCGTCAAGCCCGGGCCCGTGCCGCATCCTGGAGGCGGGATGCAGGCACCGCACATCAGCCTCACCATCCAGGCGCGCGGCATGCTGAATCCCACCTACACCCGCATCTACTTCGACGACGAAGCAGCCGCAAACGAGGCGGATCCGGTGCTGCTGTCGGTTCCCGCTTCACGACGATCGACGTTGATCGCCAGCCGCGTGGGCGACGCCGACTCGTCCGTACCGACGTACGAGTTCGACATCCGCTACCAGGGCGACGACGAGACCGTCTTCTTCGATGTGTGAACGATGACCGTGTATCCCGGCTTCTCGACTGCGGACATGGACGACATCTTCAGCCTGTCCGCGCGTGTCGCGGCGATGAGTGCCGTCGAAGCGGCGGTGGCCACTGCGCAGGCGCGCGAGGGAATGATCCCGACTGCCGCCGCGGAGGCGATCGTCGCCGCCTGCCGAGAGCCCGTGTCGGTCGATGTGCTCGCACAGGGCTGGGATGTCGGCACACCGGTTCTGCCGTTGCTCGACGAGTTGCGTCGACGCGTGGCGGCGGACGCAGCGCAATTCGTCCACCGCGATCTCACGACGCAGGATGTCGTCGACACCGCGACGATGTTGCTCGTCAGCGAGGCGCTCCGACATCTCGGTGAGCTCGCTGCGCGAGCCGCCACGGCACTTCACACGATCATCGAACGCGACGGCGACGTGGCAACCCAGGCGCGCTCGTTCCTTCAACCAGCCGACGTAACCACGGTCGGGTTCCGAACCGCGCGGTGGCTCGACCAACTCGACGGCGTTCGCCGGAAGGTCTCGGCAGTCGAGACGCCGGTGCAACTGGGAGGGCTGATCGGTGACGGCATGGGACTGTCCGATCGCATCGTCGCCGACGTCGCCGCGGAGTTGGCTCTTCATCCCCGATCGCCGTGGCACACCGATCGCGCACCGATGATCGCGGTCGTGACGATTGCCACCGATCTCGCCCGATGGGCGGCAAAGGTCGCCGGCGATGTCGCCCAGTTGGTCCAACTCGGCGAGGTGACCACGCGTGCCGGTGGTTCGTCTGCCGCTGCGGGCAAGCGGAACCCGATCGACGCGATGCGCGGCGCGGCGGCGGCCGAGGCCTGTCTCGGTATCGCCACGGTCGTCACCAATGCCAAACCGCACGAGCTGGAACGTGGCCTCGGAAGTTGGCATGCCGAGTGGTTCGCCGTGCCGCTCGTCTTCCAGACTGCCGGCGCCGCCGTCGAGGCCGTGGCGGCCGCGCTGTCATCCCTTGCCGTCGAACCGTCGGCCCTGGTCGTCGCCGACGATCGCCGCGCCGCCGCCGACGCCTACGTCACCAAAGTTCTGGAGCGATCCCCATGACCTCGTTCGCGACCACGTCGACCGGCACCCGCATCGCCTACTTCGAGGCGGGCAGGGCGTGGCGACCGGCGTTGATCCTCGCTCATTCGCTCGGCAGCGACCATCAGATGTGGGCGCCGCAGGTCGAGGCTCTGAAGAGTCAGTACTCCATCATCGCGATCGACAACATCGGTCACGGCGAGAGTTCGGTGCCCTCCGGCGACTACACCGTCGCCGACTTCGCCGAGGCTGTGATCGCCGTCGCGGACGCGGCCGAGTTGGAGCGGTTCCACTACTGCGGGCTGTCCGTGGGCGGGATCACCGGCCTTCAAGTTGCTGCGCAGCACCCCGATCGCCTGCTGTCGCTGACCTTGTGCAACACGGGTGCAACGATCGGTTCTTCCGATCTGTGGAGCCAGCGGATCGAGGTGGCTCGCAGCCAAGGAATGGAGGCGCTGGTCGACGGTGTCATCGCCCGGTGGTTCAGTGGCGATTTCCCGGAGCGCGAGCCGCAGTTGTTCGCGCAGGCGAGATCGACGCTGCTGTCCACGGATCCGGCTGGATATGCAGGAGTCTGTGCGGCGTTGCGCGATGCGGATCTCACCGATGCAGTGCCAGCCATCTCCACGCCGACGTTGGTGATCGGCGGCCTCGACGATCAGGCCGCACCGATCGAGCAGTCCCGATGGCTGCACGACAACATCGCCGGCAGCCGCCTCGTCGAGCTCGACGCCGCCCACCTCAGCAACCTCGACCGCGCCGACGAGTTCACGAAGGCCCTGACCGAGTTCCTCGCCGCAACAACCCCGTAGAGCGGGGTTTGATCGTGGGCCGACACGGTGTCCGTGAGCCGGCGAGCGAACGATGGAGGTCGAAAACTAGAAGCTGCCCTCTTCGACGCGGTCGATGCCTTGGGTGAGGATGAGGTCCTCGTGCAGTTCCATCCACACGTCGTGGTACGAGCCGCACATCACCCCGGTGAACATGCGGATGTCGCCGGATTCGAGCGCGGTGCGGCTACCGGTGAGGCGGGCCGCGTACCCGTCGAACCGCCGTGCCACCTGCGCGAACGAGTGGCAGATCGGCTGGGCCTCGTCGTCGAGTGCGCCGAGGCGCTTGATGCAGTCCTCGTCGTAGGCAGCATCGGAGTGGTCGTTGGTCTCGCCGTTGCGCAACTGCCAGTCGGCGCACAGTCCCTTGAAGACCTCGTTCATCTTCAAGAACCGCTCGTACTTCTCCGACAGACCCTCGCGGAAGCCGGGCCGGTTGACATCCTCTTCGAGCGCGAAGACATAGGACTCGCGACCCGCAGGCGTGAGTTGCCACAGGCCGCGCGCCTCGCGGTAGGTGGTCTGACCCTCTTCCTGCATCGCCTGCAGGTGTTCGATCGCTTCTTCCTCGGTCAGGCCGGCCAGCTCGGCGACGTTCTCGACCTTGCCGAAACCTTTGATCCGCAGGGCATGGTGCACCCGGAAACGAGGAGGTGAGTCATGTGCCATGCGGCGCACATTACTCACTACAGTCCGGAACCATGAGCCCGCTCGACCCTCCGTTCCGAGCCGATCACGTCGGCAGTCTGCTGCGTCCGAAGTCCGTCCTCGACGCCCGCGAACAGTTCGCCGCGGGCACCATCACCGCCGCCGAGAAGCGTGCGGTGGAGGACGCGGCCATCGCCGACGCCGTACGGCAGGTCGAAGCGGTCGGGATGCGCAGCATCACCGATGGCGAGTTCCGGCGAACGTGGTTCCATCTCGATTTCCTCGAACAGCTCGCCGGCGTCGAGGTCAGCGGAGCGATCGCGGCCAGCTCCGACGCGGCCGAAACGGTGCACTTCACTCCGCCGAGGCTTGCGGTGACCGGACCACTTCGTCATCAGCACGACATCCAGGTCGACGACTTCAAGTACCTGGCCGGCGTCACCACGCAGACGCCGAAGGTCTCCATCCCCTCGCCGACGATGGTGCACTTCCGCGGCGGGCGCGCCGCGATCGACATCGACTCCTACCCCGACCTCGATGTCTTCTTCGCCGATCTGGCGCAGTGCTACCGCGACGAGATCGCCGCGCTGTACGCGGCCGGATGCCGCTACATCCAACTGGACGACACCAACCTGGCGTATCTGTGCGATCCGAAGATGCGAGCCGGTGCCGTCGAACGCGGCGACGATCCGAACGAACTGCCGCGCACGTATGCGGCGTTGATCAACGACTCGCTGAAGGGCCGGCCCGACGACCTCACGGTCGGGATCCACCTGTGCCGCGGCAACTTCCGCAGCACCTGGTTCGCCGAAGGTGGCTACGAACCCGTTGCCGAGGTTCTGTTCCAAGAGCTCGATGTGGACGCGTACTTCCTCGAGTACGACGACGAACGCTCCGGCGATTTCGCCCCGTTGCGGTTCGTGCCCGCCAACAAGACGGTCGTCCTCGGCGTGATCAGCTCGAAGGTTCCCGAGCTCGAGTCCATCGACGCCCTTGCACAGCGGGTCGACGAGGCCGCCAAGTACGTGCCGATGGATCAGCTGTGCATCAGCCCGCAGTGCGGCTTCAGCAGCACGGTGCACGGGAACAACATCACCCACGACGTGCAGTGGGCCAAGCTGCGCCTCACCGTCGACGCGGCAGCGCAGATCTGGAGCTAGCGGCGGTCAGATCCGTTCGAGGTCGGAACCGTCGAACAGCGACGTGATGCCGTAGGTGTCGATGTCGGATCGCAGGTCGTCGGCCGTCGGCGGCGTGAGGTCGCCTTCCGCGGCGGCGAGGATCGCCGGCAGCAATGACGCATCGCTGCTGGAGTTGACGAACAGTCGGTCATTGCCGAGCACGTACCGCACCGCTCGGCCGATCGCCTCCTCGTCGCGCAGGGGTTCGTACCAACTGAACTTGCCCTCGCGGCTTCCGGACCAGCGACCGCGGGCAATCGACTTGATCGTCTGCATCGCCACGTTGCGGGCGACGCACAACTCGATCAGCGCCTCGACGTCCGCCCGATAGTCGGGACGCTCGAGGAGGACGAAGTTGTACGGGAACAGCACCGAGTCGAAGTCGAACGCGTTGAGACTTCGCAGATGCATCGACGGGATGCGCAGTCCGTGGCCGGTGACGCCGATGAAGCGGCACAGCCCTTCGTCGCGCGCCTTGGCGAGGGCCGCGACCGCCCCACCGGGAGCGAACGCGACCTCCCACTCGTCCGGTTCGACGAGGTTGTGCAGCTGGATGAGGTCGACACTGTCGACTTCCATGCGACTCAACGAATCCTCCAACTGGGCACGCGCCGCGGATCCGTCTCGCTCGCCGGTCTTGGTGGCCAGGAACACCTTGTCGCGATTGCCGGCCAGCCATGGAGCCAGGCGCAGCTCCGAGTCGCCGTAGCCGCGGGCGGTGTCGATGTGATTGACGCCGTGCGACTCGAGGAGTTGCAACGTGTTGTCGGCGCTGTCCTGGCGCATCGAGCCCAGCGCCGCGGCGCCGAAGATGACACGTGTCGATTGATGGCCCGTCCTGCCGAAAGTTTGGGTGGGGAGCATGCCCCGAACAGTACCTACCGAGCGAGATGGCGTTCGCGCAGCACCCTCTTCAGGATCTTCCCCGGCCCGGACTTGGGCAGCGGTTCCTCGGCGATCTCGATGACCTTGGGCACCTTGTAGCCGGCGATGAGGCCGCGGCAGTGCTGCCGGAGTTCGTCGGCACCGGCCACGGCGTCGGGATGCAGTACCACGACCGCATGGACGGCCTCGCCCCACGTCTCGTCCGGCACCCCGAACACGGCGGCCTCGGCGACGGCCGGATGGCGGTAGAGCGCCGCTTCGACCTCGATCGAGTAGACGTTCTCGGCCCCGGACACGATCATGTCCTTCGCCCGGTCGACCACGAAGAGGTGCTTGCGGTCATCGAAGTAGCCGAGGTCGCCGGTGTGGTACCACCCATCGCGCAGTGCGCGCGCGGTGGCGTCCGGATCACGCCAGTAGCCGATCGTCACCGCGTTGGACCGGGCAACGACCTCGCCGACCTCGCCGGTGTCGCAATCGATGCCGTCGGCGCGCACGACGCGAACGACGACGCCGACCGCCGGTTGCCCGCACGACCCGGCCACCGGCGTGTCGAGCGCGTCCTGTTCGTTGCGCATGCGGGTGACGACCGACGAAGTTTCGGTGGCGCCGTAGAACTGGGCGAGCTCTGCGTCGGGGAAGGTCTCGTGGGCGCGTCGGATCGACTCCACGGCGATCGGCGAGCCGGCATGACCGAGCAGGCGCAACGACGAGACGTCGCGCGGTCGGGCCCTCTGTTCGACGACCAACGCCGCGAGCATCGTCGGAACGGGCAGGAAGAAGGTGACGCGATGAAGCTCGATGAGATCGAGGCACAGCGCGGCATCGAACATCGGTGCAGTCACCGTCGTTCCGCCGAGCCACACCAAACCGGTGAGCGGAGCGATGCCGGCAACGTGGAACATCGCCGGCGCGGCGAGGAACACGTCGTCGCCTGAGAGTGAGCAGGCCACGATCTTGTTGAACGCGTTGGCCACCAAGTTGCGGTGCGTCAACATCACGCCCTTCGGCAATCCCGTGGTGCCGCCGGTGTAGAAGATCGCGGCGATGTCGTCGGGCGAGACATCGGCCTCGGCACAACGCTGCGCTAGATCCAGCAACGGTTCGTAATCGCCGGCCATCGTGATCACACGGTCGACACACGCTGCGAGCCCGCCGGGATCGCGATCGGTGATGATTGTCCGAGCCCCGCTGTGCTGCACGATGTGCGTCAGTTCAGCCTCGGCCAGCCGTGTGTTCAGCGGCACCAACACCATCCCGGCCGCGGGCAGCCCGAAGAACAGTTCCAAGTATCGATGACCGTTGGCGGCCAACACGGCGACGCGGTCGCCGGGTTGCACACCGAGCGAGGCAAGGCCAGCGGCGAGACGCTCGCAGCGATTCGCCAACTCCCGATACGTGAACCGTCGATCGCCGTCGATCACGGCAATGCGATTGCCGAAGCAGGCGCGGGCGTGCTCGAGCGGGTCTGCCAAGGTGATCATCGGGTTTCGAGCTCGAAGTCGGCTGGGAGCTGTGGCAACGAGGTGAGCCACTGCCACAGTCGCTCGATCTGCGGGCCGAGGGCCTCGACGTCACCGCTGTTGTCGATCACGAAGTCGGCGTCCTTCAACCGGTCTTCGCGGCTCGCCTGCCTCGAGATACGAGCCCGCACATCGGCTTCGCTGAAGCCGCGATAGCGAACCAGCCGCTCGACCTGCACCTCGGTCGGCGCGTCGACGACGATCGTGCCCTGAAGTCCCTTGCGCGGGTTCTCGGTGAGCAGCGGGATGTCGAGCACGACGATTGTGTCTGTCGTCCGCGCCGCTTCGACATGCCGATTCATCTCCTTGGCAACGGCCGGATGCACGATCCCGTTGAGGTCACGCAACGCGTCGGCGTCCGAGAAGACGATCTCGGCCAACGCCGGTCGAATCAGCGCGCCGTCGCCGTCGACGACCGAGTTGCCGAATCGTTCGACGATCTTCTCGACGACGGGCGAGCCCGGTCGCTGCACTTCACGGGTGATCACGTCGGCGTCGACGATCTCGGCTCCGCGTTCGGCCAGCATTGCGCTGACGGTCGATTTCCCGGAACCGATTCCGCCCGTCAGCCCCACCAGGATCATCCGCGCAATGTACAGCGCAACGGTTCGCGCATCCCGCTGTCGGTAACATCACGACGATGGGCGAAGAAGTTGACCAGCGTGTACGCGGCAATGACCCGCCCGGTCCCCGCGACCAGATGTCGTTGAGCTGGCCGCTGGTCGAACGCCGTCGCGTCCACGCGGCACCGCCGGGGGGTGTCGAGCGGCGGGCCACGGCCCGACCGGCCACACCGGCACCCGTACCCAGTCTCACGGCCGCGCCGCTGTGGCCGTTCCGGCTCGCAGCGGTCGCCGGGGCCCTGATCAGCGCACGCGACGACTTCGCCTGGGACAACTGGAAGCTCATCGCCTCGGCCGTCATCGTCACGGTGTACGCCATCGTGACGTGCATCAAGCCGGTGCCGTACCGCGACGACACCAAGGTCCGCGTCCGCATCATCGGTGAAGAGGCGATGCACCTCATCATCGTTCTGGCAACCGGTGCGTGGTCGTCGCCGTTCGCCCTGTGCCTCATCCCGTCGGGAATGCTCGCCGGGTTCGCGGCCGGCGGCTGGTTCAGCGCCGAGTTGGGGATCGCTGCCGTCGCGGCGGTCACCGCCAAACACGTCGGCGCGGTAGGTGCGCGTGAGGGCCTCCGCGACGGACTGCTGTGGACGGGTCTGCTCGGCCTGGTCGCCTTCACCAGCGGGCTCACGCATCGCGCCGGCCTCGAGGCAGCACGCCAGCAGCAGCTGGCCCTCGATCGCGTCAGCCGCCTGGCCGAAGCGAACTCGCTGCTGTTCTCGTTGCAGCGGGTTGCGCAGACGTTGCCGGCGTCGCTCGACCTCGACGACGTGCTCGACTCGACGGTACAGCGCATGCAGGCGATGGTCCGTCACGATGCACTGTCGGTCTTCCTCGTCAACGCCACCGATCGGGCGGTCGAACCCATACGCGCCCTCGGCTTCACGCCGCCGTCGTCGTTCCAGCTCGATCGCCTCCCTGAAGGATTGCGCGCTGCTATGGACTCGCCGCGCACTGTGCGCATCGACGATCTCAGCTTCCGTGGCGGTGTGTCCGCATCGGCGCGCAGCGGCCTGTACGGAGCGTTGCGCGCCCGCGGCGCACTCGTCGGCCTCATCGCCGTCGAAGCGGACCAGCCCGACTCGTTCGGCCAGCAGCAGGCCGAGATCGTCCACGGGCTCACCGAGCCGTTCGGCATCGCCATCGACAACGCGAGGATGTTCGGCAGGATCCGCACACTGGCCGCCGACGAAGAGCGCTCGCGCATCGCCCGCGACCTCCACGACCACATCGGCTCGTCGTTGGCGATGATCGGGTACGAGGTCGACAGAGCACGCTCGATCGCTGCGGACGGCGGAGAGATCGTTCCCGTCCTCGAAGATCTGCGCACGCAGGTCACCGCGGTGGTCTCCGATGTGCGTGACACGTTGTTCGACCTCCGCACCGAGGTCACCGACACGTACGACCTCGCCGCGATCGTGCGCGACTTCCTCAACCGGGTGCAGCAACGCACGGGCATCCACACCGACCACGAGGTGCACATCGCCGGCAGGCTGCCGCTGATGCAGGAGCGGGAGATGTGGCAGATCGCCCGCGAGGCCATCACCAACGTCGAGCGACACTCACAGGCCAAGAACCTCACCGTGATCGTCAACGAGACGACGACCAGCGCATCGATCTCGGTGCGCGACGACGGCGTCGGGCTCGGGGTGCATACGAGCCGGGCGGACAGTTATGGCATCATTGGCATGCGCGAACGTGCGGCGCGCATCGGTGCCGAACTCTCAATCCGCCCATCGGTGCGTGGTGGCACGGAGATTCAAGTGCATCTTCGCTCTGACGACAGGAGACAACGATGGGACTCTCGGTAATCCTGGTCGACGACCACACGATGCTGCGCCAAGGAATTCGGCGTGCGCTCGAGAGCGAGGGCATCAAGGTCGTCGCCGAGGCCAGCGACGGCGCCGCGGCCATCCGGCTGGCGCTCGAGCACAAGCCCGACGTGGTGTTGATGGACGTGTCGATGCCCGGGATGGACGGCGTCGAAGCTGCCCGGCGACTGGTCGAGGCGGACGGCCGCCAACGGGTCGTGATGCTGACGATGCACATCGATCGCGACGTCATCGACCGGGCAATCCGGGCCGGCGCGGTGGGCTATCTCACCAAGGACTCGTCGATCAGCGAGGTCATCCTCGCCATCCAGTTGGCGGCCAACGGCGACCGGCCGATGTCACCACGACTCGCCGCGGCAATGCTCGACGAGGCGCGACGCGACGATGCGCTGATCTCGGTCCGCGAAGAAGAGGTGTTGCAGTTGGTGGCCGATGGATACGGCACGAACGAGATCGCCGAGCGGTTGTACATCAGTGGCAAGACGGTGAAGAACCATCTCGCTTCCATCTACGAGAAGTTGAACGCCCGTGACCGCACTCAGGCCGTGCTGATGGCCGTGAAGATGGGCATCGTCAAACTGTCGTAGCCCTCGTACGAGGGCTGGTCAGGCGTCGGCTGATTCGGCCGGCTCGTCGTCAGCAGGTACCTCTGCATCGGCGGCGGCCGCGGCAGCAGCCGCTTCCGAGGCCGCCTCGGCCTCCCCGGGCGTCGCGTCGGGGTTGTTCTCGTAGTACTCGGCCCACGCTGCTTCGCGCTCGGCATCGTCGCCACCGGCGGTCCAGTTGCCGTGCTCGTCGATCTCGAAGTGCTGGCGATACTCCTCGGCCAACTCTCCACCCTCGGCGGCCTGCTTGATCGACAGGCTGATACGGCGACGAGCGAGATCGAGATCGATGATCTTCACCCACAGCTCCTCGCCCGGTGTGACGACCTGCTCGGGTGCCTCGACGTGGTGCGTGCTCATCTCGGAGATGTGCACGAGACCCTCGATACCGTCGCCGACCTGCACGAACCCACCGAACGGCACGAGCTTGGTGACTCGGCCGTAGACGAGCTGACCGACCTCGTGGGTGCTGGCGAACTCCTGCCACGGATCCTGCTGCGTTGCCTTCAGGGACAAGCTGATGCGCTCACGCTCGAAGTCGACATCGAGCACCTGGACGGTGACGGGATCGCCGACCGCGACGACCGCACCCGGATGGTCGACGTGCTTCCACGACAGCTCGCTGACGTGGATGAGACCGTCCATGCCACCGAGGTCGACGAACGCACCGAAGCTGACGACGCTCGACACCACACCTTCGCGGATCTCGCCCGGCTTGAGGTTGGTGAGGAAGCTGTCGCGCGACTCCTTCTGCGTCTCTTCGAGGAAAGCCCGGCGGCTGAGCACGACGTTGTTGCGGTTCTTGTCGAGCTCGATGATCTTGGCCTGCACGGTCTTGCCGATGTAGGGAGCGAGATCACGAACACGACGCAGCTCGACGAGCGATGCCGGCAGGAAGCCACGCAGACCGATGTCGACGATGAGGCCACCCTTGACGACCTCGATCACCGGACCCTCGACCATGCCGTCGGCTTCCTTGATCTTCTCGATGGTGCCCCACGCCCGCTCGTACTGCGCACGCTTCTTCGACAGCAGCAGGCGACCTTCCTTGTCCTCCTTCTGGAGAACCAGGGCCTCGACCTTTTCGCCGAGCTTGACGATCTCGTGCGGGTTGACATCGTTACGGATGCTCAACTCGCGGGCCAGGATGACGCCCTCGCTCTTGTAACCGATGTCGAGCAGCACCTCGTCCTTGTCGATCTTGACGACCGAACCGAACACCAGCTGACCGTCTTCGACTTCGACCATCGTGCCTTCGATGGCATCGGCGAAGGACATGCCCAAGTCGTCATCGACAACTTGGCGTGGCTGGTAGTTCCCTTCCTCGTCGAAGGTGCCCATGGCACCGCTGGCTACGGAGAAGGTCGAGGTATCGGACAAAGGACGATCGCTTTCAATAGACACTGCAAGATGGGTCCGGCGGATTCCGGACCGAACGAGGATACCAGCGCCGATTGCGCCGTCCATCAGCTACGACGTGCTGTCACCAAGAATTCAGGTGTCTCGGTCGTCGGGACCGCCCGGCGATAGGCGCCCGGTTCGACGCTCCAGATGTTGACGTCGGCGAATCCGGCGCGCTCGCACATCAACCGCAGCTCACGAGGGGTGAAGCACGTCGTCCACAGGTCGACCTCGGCGGGTTCGCCCGACTCGTTGCGAACCTCGGTGCGCTCGTGGCTGATCCCCGTCGCGGCATCGAACGAGGCGAGCTGGTGGTATTTGACCGCGAAGTAGCTGCTGAACGCCGACAGCGCGAGCATCCCGCCGGGCTTCAGTGCCGCGGCGATTCCCGACAGCACGGCCCCGTTCTCGTCGTCGGCTTCCATCAACCCGAAGGCTCCCTCGCACAGGCAGATCGCCGCGTCGAACTCCTCGTGAAACGTCATCGTCCGCGCGTCGAGCCGTTCGAACGTCGCCCCCGGCGGCGCGTCGGCTTCGGCGAGATCGATGAAGCGCTTGCTGATGTCGATGCCATGAGCGATGTAGCCACGCCGCGCCAGTTCGTACGAGTGCCGGCCGGGACCACAACCGATGTCGAGCACGCGGTCGCCGAGCCGCAGCAGCAACGCGTCGATGACGAAGTCGATCTCCTGTGCCGTCCCCTTCGTGAACGAGTAGCGAAGGTACGCGGGGCCCAGATGGTCGGCAATCGGTTCGAACCAGTGACTCATCGAAAGCTCAACCGAACGATGGAGGTCGAAACACTCATCCTTTGGCGTCGGCCCAGCTCTGGCCCCAGGCCACATTGACCTCGAGCGGCACGTCCAGCTCGGCGGCGTGGCGCATGATGTCGATCACCACCGGTCCGATCTGATCGCGTTCGGACTCCGGCACCTCTACCAACACCTCGTCGTGGACTTGCAGGATCAACCGGCTCTCGACATCGGCTTCCGACAGCGCGGCATGGATCCGCACCAGCGCGACCTTGAAGATGTCGGCCGCGAGCCCCTGGATCCCGGCGTTCATCGCCTGCCGCTCGCCCGCCTGACGGATCCGGAAGTTGGAATTCGACAGTTCCGGAATCGGCCGGCGCCGACCGAACAGTGTTTCCGTGTAACCCCGCATTCGCGCTTCGATCACCGTGCGATCCATGTACGCCTTCACGTTGGGGAACGCTTCGAAGTAGGCGTCGAGGATGACCGCGGCGTCGGCGGTGGGAATCCCGAGACGCTGCCCGAGACCGTACGACTCCATCCCGTAGGCGAGGCCGTAACTGACCATCTTGGCCTTCGATCGCTGATCGAGGGTCACGTCCTTCGGGTCGACCCCGAACACCCGCGCCGCGGTCGCGTTGTGGATGTCGGTGCCGCTGCGAAAGGCCTCGATCAATCCAGGGTCGGCGGCCAGGTGGGCGATGCAGCGCAGTTCGATCTGGTTGTAATCGGCGACGAGCAGGACGTGACCGGGGCCCGGGATGAAGGCCTTGCGGAACTGACGCCCCTCGTCGCTGCGCACCGGGATGTTGTGCAAGTTCGGTTGGTCGCTGCTGAGACGGCCGGTGCGGGCGACCGTCTGATTGAAGGTGGCGTGGATACGGCCGTCGGGCGCGACTTCCGAGATGAGCCCGATGCCGTACGTACCGCGGAGCTTTTCGATCTCCCGGTACTGCATCAGCGGGTCGATGAACTCGGGCCATTCGTCGCGCAGCTTCAACAGCGTCGCCGCGTCGGTCGAGTAACCGGTCTTCGTCTTCTTCTGCGGAGCGAGCTGCTTCTCGGTGTAGAGCAACTCGCGCAGCTGCACCGGCGAGTTGAAGTTGAACGGCCGGCCGACGACACGTTGCAGTTCGGCCGCCAGGCGCTCGGCCTCCGATGTCAGCCGCTCGTTGAGTCGTCGCAGCTCGACGACGTCGACGGCGATGCCGACGTGTTCCATTTCCGCGAGCACGCCGACCAGGGGGTTCTCGATGGAGGAATACAACACGTCCATCCCCTGCTTCTGGAGCGCAGACTCCAGCGCCGACGAGAGGTGGGCCACCGCGAGCGCACCGCGTCCGGCCACGCGGCGATCGTCGTCGCCTTCGTCGGTGAAGTCGAGCTGACCCGATGAGGCGGCCGCCGTCGCCGGCAATTGATAGGGCGTGTAGCGGCGCAGGAGATCGGCGAGCGCGTACCGGACGTCGGCCGGATCGATGAGATAGGCGGCGATGGCGACGTCGAGCTGCAGCCCGGTGATGGCCACACCGTGATCCAACACCCAACGCATGAGGGCTTTGGCGTTGTGCCCACGCACGGCGAGATGCTCGGCGAGCACCGCCAGCACATCCGGATGGCTGACGACGTCGGCCGGCAACCACGCCACTTCGCAGGTGTCGACATCCATGACGACGGCCAGACCGATCAAGTCGCTACGGCCGGGTTCGCCGGACCATGCGCCGACGACATCGAGCACCGGCAGCGCAGAGAGCAGCGCGACGGCGCTGACCGGGTCGGCGAGATCCGTGATCTCCGCCTCGAGCACCTCGGCCTCGGACGACGGGTGGTGCTCGTCCGAACTTCCGATCGCCTCGAACAACCGATCCGTGAGCGCGCGGAACTCCAAGAAGTCGAACAGCTTCCGCGCTGCTTCGACATCGGGCTCCACCGTGAGGTTGGTGAGGTCGACCTCGATCGGCGCGTTGCGCCGCAGCACCATCAACGTCGCGTTCTCGCGCACACGTTGCTCGTGCTCGGCGAGCGATGACCGCAGCTTCGGCGTCTGGGCATCGACATTCGCGAAGATGCCGTCGAGATCGCCGTAGGTGTTGATGAGCTTCGCTGCTGTCTTCTCCCCGACGCCCGGAACTCCTTCGAGGTTGTCGCTGGGATCGCCACGCAACGCCGCGTACTGCGTGTACTGCGCCGGGGTCACACCGGTCTTCTCCTTGATGCCGGCCTCGTCGTAGAGCGCGTAGTCGCTGACCCCGCGGCGGTTGTAGAGCACCTTCACGCCAGGGTCCTCGACGAGCTGGTAGCTGTCGCGGTCGCCGGTGACGATGATGACCTCGTGGCCCTCGGCCTTGGCCTGTTCGGCAACCGTCGCCAGGATGTCGTCGGCCTCCCACCCGGCGAGCTCGACGACATGGACTCGGAGGGCATCGAGCACCTCGCGCACCAGCCCCATCTGCTGGCGGAGGATGTCCGGCGCCGCCTCGCGCTGCGCCTTGTACTGCGGGTTGGCCTCGTGACGGAACGTCGGTTCGGGCCGGTCGAAGGCCACCATCACGCCGTCGGGCTGTTGATCCTTCAATAGGTAGGCGAACATCGACGTGAAGCCGAACACCGCATTGGTGACCTGCCCGCTGGCCGTGGCCATGTCGGTCGGCAGCGCGTAGAACGCGCGATAGGTCAACGAGTTGCCGTCGAGCAGGAGCAGCTTCACGGCCGCAGCGTGCCGGCCAGCACCCGCTCGGCAACCTCACGCATGCGCGACCGCTCGCTCATCGCAGTGCGCTGGATGAAGGTGAAGGCCTCGCCCTCGCGCATCCCGCATTCGTCGATCAGCACACCTTTGGCGCGGTCGATGATCTTGCGCGATTCGAGTTGCTCGCCGAGTGCATCGACCTCGCCGGTGAGGTGCTGCATCTCGCGGAATCGCCCGATCGCCACCTCGATGGCGGGGATGAGATCGCTCTTCTGATATGGCTTGACGAGGTAGGCGAGCGCCCCGGCGTCGCGTGCCTCTTCGATCACTTCGCGTTGGCTGAACGCGGTGAGCATCAGCACACCACAGATGCGCTCGGCGGTGATGACGCGAGCGGCCTCCAGCCCGTCCATCCCCGGCATCTTGATGTCGAGGATCGCGATGTCGGGTCGAAGGTCGCGGACCAGCGTCACCGCCTCGTCGCCACGACCGGTCTCACCGACGACGTCATACCCCTCCTCCTCGAGGGTCTCTCGCAAATCGAGACGGATGATTGCCTCATCCTCGGCGATCACAACACGAATCGTCACCTCGCGGCACGCTCCTCACGGTCTCTTGGGCCAAAGAATCAGGCAGGGATTCACAGTAGGCGAAGTTCATCCAGCAGTTCGTCCTGACGCACTTCGAGATCATGGATCTCGGCAATGACGTGACGACGATGATCGGCCATCGCCTGCGAATGGCCGACGGCCTCGCGGTGTTCTATCGCCGCGGCGGGGTCTTCGGCGACCAGCGCGCGGACGCTGGCCTGATCTGCGTCGTCCACGAGGTGGGCGAGCTGCTCGTCGATGACGACGAGCTCCTCGCGGAGGCGGCGAAGACGGACGCTCAACTTGCGCAGCTTCCGCTCGACCGAACGTCTACTCACGGCGCCCGGCCTGGCGAGCGGCTTGCTCCAAACGGTTTCGATAGTCCTCCCACCAGGCCGGTTCGACCGTCGGCATGTTGTCGTTGTCGACGCGCAGGCCGGCGGCCCCGTCGATCAACTCGCGAACGATGTCGGCCTGGCCGGTGTGGCGGTCGGTCTCGGCGATCATGTGGACGAGGATCCGGTGCAAGGTCACCTCGCTGCGATCGTCGGGCCACCAGGGCACATGGCCGATGTCGTCGAGCGCGAGCGCCTCGATGGTGGCATCCGAATGAGCCCAGGCCCGGCGATACAGGCCGATGATCTGCTCCCTCGACTCCTCGGGCGTCGCCCACATGTCGGCGTTGGGCTCGGCGTCCTCGTCGAACCACGGCAGCGACTCGGCGAACGGCCTGGCGAACGTCTCCCCGAAGTACCCGATCTCGACGCTGGCGACGTGCTTGACCAGGCCGAGCAGGTTCGTCCCCGTGGGGACCATCGGCCGGCGGACGTCGTAGTCCGACAACCCGTCGAGCTTCCACACCAGCGCATCCCGGGCGATCTGGAGATAGCGATGGAGGTCAGCCTTGGGGTCCGATGCGGCCATGCCGACAGTATGCCAATTGACCTATTGACCGGCCGCCTGTGACGACGTAGGTCCGCGGTGTGACGGAGGGCTCAGCGTGCCTCCCGATTGACACTGGGCTGATTCTTGCGGGCACGCACAGTGACGAAGTTGACCGAAGTCTTGCGACTTGCGGCATGAGGTTGTTCGCGTGGGTCGGAACCAAGGGTGTACGCCGAATGGACCCTTGTTGCGTGTTCGGCGCTCTGTCACCCTGATGGACGGACAGCTGGCTCGATAGCCAGTGGCAGCAGGGCATGGGTACGGAATGAGCTGGACGGCTTCGAGTGAGGGTTCGCGCGTAGTTGTGCGCGCGAACCCAAGCGGAGGCGAGATCGATCTCGCTGCTCCGTTGGTCTGCATGCTCCCAGCGGGTCCGGCACCCGCGCACCGGGCGCGGTTGCATGCCTGTCGTCGTCGACAAGCAACCCACACGCGACACGAAGTCGCATGGCTGGCCTGAAACGGAGCAGCCACCATCAGAAGAAGGGACGGTCAACGTGAACGAGACGTCGATTGAACAAACTGAGAATGAAACGAGCCGGCTGGACGAGCCCACCAAGGTGACACAGCTCCCCCGCCGGATGTTCTTGAAACTGGGCGCCGTGGGCGCCGCCGCCGTCGCGGTGGGCACGACGAGCTCGCTCATCGTGCCGGAGTTGCGCCGCAAGGGCCTGCTCTCGGCGAACGGCGTCTTCGACGCGAGCTCGCAGGCGTTGGCCGCCCTCGTCTACACCGAGGTGTTTCCCACCAGCCCGCTCATCCTCAATCCGTTCTCGGATCCCTTCGTCAAGCCGAAGGCTGCATCCCCGGTGCCCTATTCGATGTGGAGCAACGACTGGAAGTACAAGCCGGGTCCCGGCATCGGCCAGCAGAACTCGTACGGCGACACAGGCGATCCAACGGACAACAACACCCATCAACGGTGGAAGGGCTACGACACCGATCCCGACATTCCGCTCGTCTACCAGATCAAAGCCGAGGTCGACACCCACAGCTTCACGACGTCGTTGGTCTTGCCGATCGACAAGAACGGCCGGCCCACCAAGTCGTTCGACGCGTCCGGCAAGGTGTATCCGGCGGGCACGAAGCGCAAGTTGCCGGACAGCACGATCTACGGCTTCAACGGCGGCGGCGATCACGCGACGTTCCCGGGTCCGATGATCAACGCCGAGTACGGCAGGCCCGTCATCGTCCGCTTCGAGAACCATCTCGACGAGAACGTCCAGCAGCTCGACGTCCAGGACTTCGGTGCGCCCGACAGGTCGCTGCTCATTCACCTTCACAACGGACACACCGCGCCCGAGAGCGACGGCAACCCTCACTGGTCGATGACGAAGGGCCCGCACCACCACGGCTTCAGGACCAAGGACTGGGTGGACCAGCTGTATCTCAACTGGCCGGCCGGCAGCGACGACCTCGAGAAGCAGTCGTTCTTCTGGTTCCACGACCATCGCATGGACCACACCGGCTCCAACGTCTACAAGGGCATGGTCGGCCTGTACCCGATCTACGACCCGAAGGAAGACCTCTCGGTCGGCCCCGGCGGTTTGGACATGGGCGACGAGAACCAGGGCTACCGCCTCCCGGGCGTGCGAACCAACAATCTGGACGGTTCGTTCGACGTCGAGTACGACGTACCGTTCGCGCTCGCCGACTTCCGTCTCGATGACGGCGTGACGATGCACCAGGACATTCACGACACGCAAGGCGAGTTCCCGGGTCCGAACGGCCTCGACACGCCGCGGACACACCCGGAGTGGTGGGGCAAGACGTTCTACAAGCACTTCCCCAGCCACGGCTTCGTCGGCGACATCTTCACCGTCAACGGCGTCGCCTACCCGGTGATGGAGGTCAAGCGGCGCAAGTACCGCTTCCGCTTCCTCGACGCATCCGTGAGCCGCATCTACGAGCTCAAGTTGATGAGTTCCAGCACGCCACCGAAGGCCGCGAGAGATCTCGGCTTCACCGGCGATGACTTGCAGGGTCAGTACCGCCTCCCGAACGGGCAGCAGTGCATGCAGTTCCTGCAGATCGCCACTGACGGCGGGCTGATCCCGACTCCCTTCCTGCGCGACTCGTTCGAACTGTGGCCGGCCAAGCGCCGCGAGTTCATCGTCGACTTCTCCAAGTACCAGGACGGCACCACCCCCGACCTCTGGGACGAGATCTAT
>Ga0207648_10001396_pt1 | contig 26597 bp, 23 predicted proteins | sample KBSMisM32_FD_184310 | JGI IMG/M metagenome (GOLD analysis project Ga0207648, IMG submission 184310) | Miscanthus rhizosphere microbial communities from Kellogg Biological Station, Michigan, USA - KBS Miscanthus M3-2 (SPAdes) (version 2) | ecosystem: Host-associated > Plants > Roots >... | reverse complement strand
AGCGCGGCGCGAACACGCAGCCACCGCGACGATCCCACTGCCCAGGCACCACGCCGGGAATCGCAGCCAGACGGCGCCGCGGCGCGCGCTCGGGCAGCGCCTCGAGCAGCGCGGCGGTGTACGGGTGATGCGGCTGCACGAACAGCGCGTCGGCGCGCTGGGTCTCCACCTGGCGCCCCGCGTACTGGACGATCACGCGGTCGGCCACCTCGGCCACCACGCCGAGGTCGTGCGTGATCAGCACCAAGGCCATGCCGTGCTCGCGACGCAACTGCGTCAGCAGCTCGAGGATCTGGGCCTGGATCGTCACGTCGAGCGCAGTGGTGGGCTCGTCGGCGATCAGCAGGCGCGGCCGGCAGGCCAGCGCCATCGCGATCATCACGCGCTGGTTCATGCCGCCCGACAGCTGATGCGGGAACGCCGACGTGCGCCGGGCCGCGTCGGGAATGCCGACCTGCTCGAGCAGCTGCACCACGCGCGCGCGACGCGCCCGGCGGTCGAGCTTCAGGTGCGTGGCGAGCGCCTCGTCGATCTGCCAGCCGACCGTGAAGCAAGGGTTGAGCGACGACATCGGCTCCTGGAACACCATGGCGATGTCACGCCCGACCAGGTCGCGCCGCTGGCGAGGCGTCAGGCGCATCAGATCGCGGCCATCGAAAGTCATGCGCTGCGCCTGCACACCCGCGGTCCACGGCAGCAGGCCCATGATCGCCAGCATCGCCACCGACTTGCCGGAGCCCGATTCGCCGACGATGGCCAGCACTTCGTCGGGCTCGACCACGACGTCGATGCCGTCGACCGCCTTGAACGGGCCGGTGCGCGTGGCGAAGGTGACCGTCAGGTCTCGCACTTCCAGCAGCGGGTTCATCTCTCGGATTTCGACTGAGGTTCTGCGTGGCCGCACGCGGGCGGCTCCAACGCATTGTCCATCGGCCGGCGCCTGCAGCGCGCAGCCGCCCGCAGCCTCACCAGCGCTCGGGCAGTCGCGTCAACACGGAGATGCGGCCTTCGCGCAGCGCGATGTAGCCGCCGCGCTGCAGGTCCTTCATCAGGCGGCTCACCATCTCGCGCGAGCAGCCGAGGCGGCTCGCGGCGTCCTGGTGCGTCAATCGCTCGTTGACGACCTTGGTTCCGTCGGGCTGCTCCACCGACAACTCGTCGAACAGCGAGACCAGCCGGCCGTAGACGTCGTTGAGCGCCATCTGCTTGGCGCTCAGCGTGGCCGCGCGCGCGCGGCGGATCACCTTGCTCAACAGTTCGAAGGCGAACGACGGGTTGTCGGCGATGAAGCGCTGCAGCGTGGTGCGCGTCACCACCGCGCAGGTGGTGGCTTCCGTGGTGGCCACGCTGGCCGCCCGCGGGCCGCCGTCGAGGCTCATCTCGCCGACGTAGTCCCCGGGGCCGTAGCTGCCGTGCGTCACCTCGCGGCCGCGATCGCCGCTCGTGTACACGCGCACGCGGCCGCTCAGGATGATGTACAGCGTGTCACCGACATCGCCCTCTTCGATCAGCACGGTGCCTTTGCGATAGCGCCGAACGACCCCACGCGCCGCCAGCGCGCCGATCGAACTGCCAAGAGTCGTGTTGTCGTTCAGTGTGTGGTCCGCCCTGTGCCGCCCAGCCTGCAGGCCCGCGGCAAGCCCCAACCGCCTGCGCGTACGCAGGTCCATCTCTTCGTACGCAATCCTGCCATCCGCATTTTGCCTATGTCCGGTGCGGCGGTACACCGGTTGAAGGATGCGCGGACGCGCCATCGGGCGCAGCCTCGGCACACATCGTGAGAAACGGGGGAACCGATGAAGAGGCATGACCCGACCCGCTACCGCATTCTCGAGCGTCGCGAGCGGCTGGCGCTCGCTGCGGCCGCGCTGACTGCCTCTGGCAGCCTGGCGTGCGCGTTGATCGTCCTGTTTGGCACCGCCTCGCCCGACGTGTGGCTCGCGCCGACCGGTGAGGTGACCGAAGACCTGCGCCGCTGCGACGACCTGGCGACACGCCAGGCGCAACAACACTGCAAGCAAGCGCTGGTGGCCGGCCGGTTGGATGCGGCCAGGCGCCCCACCCGCACGGTCCAGCGCCCGGCGTCCAATGCGTCGCGCCCGGGCGCCTGATGGGCTTCAGGGGCGCGTGCGAACAGCCTCACTGCGCGATGGCGAACGCGAGACGGCTCGCATCGAACGTCGCCGCTGCCGCATGGCGCAGCGCGCTGACCATCGGCGGCAGCATCGCCACCATGCGCACGAGCGAGCCGATGGTCTGCGCGTCGGTCTTGGCGCGGATGCTGCTGACCTGGGTGCGCACTGTCGACAGCGCCACACCGTGCTGCAGTGCGATCTCCGACGGTCGGGCGCCGCTGCACAGGGCCTTCAGCACCACGGTTTCGGCAGGCGTCAGCTTGTGGCAGCGTGCAAACGCTTCGACCGACAACGCCTGGCACACCTGGCGCTTGCCCAGCATGACCAACGCGCCGATCGGCCCGGCGTTCGTCGCGGGCAGCGGCACCACGGCGATCGTGACGCGCTGATGGCCTTCACCCAGCGCCACCAGGCGACGCCGGCCATGTTGGCACGCACCCACCACTGCGTCGTGCAACGGCGTGGCGTCGCGCGGCAGCCGTGCGCGCAGCTCGCGGCCGTCCAGCCGAAGCGGATGCTGAACGTCGAGGTCCTCACGCGCCACGTGGTTCGCGTGCAGCACCAGAAAGTTGTTGCCGATCAACAGCATGCCGTAGTCGATCTCGTTGAGCATCGCGGCCAGCCACTGCGACAGCGTGGGCGCGTCGGCATGTCCACCGGACGGGTATTCGGTGGCATGGGATCGCAGCGGAGCGATCGGCCGGCGCGATGCCGGTGGTTCGGGCAGCAAGACGGACGGGTCGGTCATCTCGGACACTCCTTGGCGATCCCCATCTCACCAAGAGATGAAGGACGCCCCTAAGGCTAGGTCTTGCCCTGCCGCGCGGGTGGTGAGGAGTGAGGCCGCGAACTGTGATCCATTGACAACGCGGGTGTCCACAATCGGCAGTGCCCCTGCCCTCGGAGCTTCCACTCCTCGAGGGCGGCGCACTCGCCGCGGGCCACCGGTGATCGTGGCCGGCGCACGACGGCGTTCCACACCCGGCGGATCGGACGCGGCGAGCCTCCTCCCCAGTCAGAGGGATGGTCAGCGCAAACCCGGACGCGCATGCTGTCGATCCACGGCATCGTTGCGATGCGACAAGGGATCTGCGATGGCCAAACGTGCTAGCTGGTTCGCCCGGGTGTTCGGCCTCGATGGGGCCGGCCACGACGACGACGGCTTTGCCTCGTTCGAGCACATCGACGGTTCGCGGCTCGGTGCCGGCGAGTTCCACCTGTCCGACTCGATGCGGCTCGACGACGCGCTGCTGGCCGATTTCAGCGAGACGTTGCCGGCGTTCTCACGCCTCGCCGTGCCGCCGCGCCGGTCGCAGGCCGCGCCGCCACGGCACAGCGGGCGCCCTCACTGAGGCGCTGACATCGCGCGGCCACCGGCCGCCGCCAACAAGCCGCCGTCGACACCGCCACAAGCTGGCGCGGCAGGCCTGACCAGCAGGCATCGATATCGATCGAGCGAACAACGCGCGCGAAGCGGTCGTCATCGCCCGATGGTGCGCGGCTGGCCCCGCGAGACTGGAGTCTGCGCGCTGCCCGCTTTCACCGACAGCGCCGCTGCCCTGCTGTTCGCTGTCGCGCCGATGCCCACCGAGTTGTTGATCCACGCCACCGGCGTCTGTGCACTGATCCTCAATGTGTGCGCGCTGGTGCGGCGCTGCGAGCGGGCATTGCGCCTGCACTCCGGACTGTCGGGCGTGATCTGGGCGCTCAACAACCTGTTGCTCGGTGCCCACACCGCGGCGGCGCTCAGCCTGTTGAGCGCTGGACGCACCGCCACCTCGGCGGTGACCCTGTGCGCGGCCGAGCGGGTGCGGCACTCGGTGTGCGCAGCCTTCGCGTTGCTGACGGTGGCGATTGCCGCACTCACCTGGCATGGCTGGTCGTCGGCGCTGCTGCTGGTGGCCTCGCTAATATCGACATTCGCGGTGTTCTACCTGCGCGCAGGTGCGCTGCGCCTGACCATGCTGCTGGTGTCGGCACTGTGGATGGTCAACGCCTGGGGCTACGACTCGTGGGAGCAGATGCTCGCCAACGTCGCCACCGCGCTGGCCGCGCTGTACGGCGCCCGGCGCCGCGCCCCCGCTACAGCAGATCCTCCGCCACGAACATCGACAGCACGTTCAAACGCAGCCGACTCAGCCAGTTGACGTGCGGTTCGACGCGGTAGACCACCGGCTCGTCGGCATCGGGCTCGATCCACTCGACGCGGCTGTCGGTGGTGGCGATGCGCAGCCGGTAATGGCTTTCGGACCAGTGTTGCTGCATCAGCTCGAGCGCCTCGGTGGCCAGACCGATGTCGTCGATCAGCAGGCTCGCTTCGGTGTTGCTGCGCGACGAGCGTGCATCCATGTTCATCGAACCGACCAGCAGCCAGCGCCGATCCACCACCGCCACCTTGGCATGCAGGCGGCCGAGCGACGAGCGCATGTCGCCGATCATGTCGAAGCGCCGGCTCGGCTGCGGGCTCAGTTCCGACAGCGAAACGCCCATTTTCAGCATCGGTGCGCGATAGCGCGCATAGCCGCCATAGGCCAGCGGCTCGTCGGTCGCGGCCAGCGAATTGGTCATCACCGCGACGTGGATGCCGTTGTCGACCGCCTGCTGCATCAGGCGCAGGCCGCCCTCGCCGGGCACGAAGTACGGCGACACGATCATCACCTCGGACTGCGCCGAGCGCATCATCATCAGCGTGCTGTCCATCGCTGTGGGTTGCGCTGCCGCGCGGCCGGACGCCTTGGCCGGCTCGTCCGCGAACACGGTCACCGGCGCGTGGCGCAATGCCAGCGGCTGCAGTGCCGCCAGCTGCGCGGCCAGGCCGTGCGCCGGCCAGGGCGCGGGTTCATCGCCAGCCCAGGCGTCGAAGCGCTCGCGCGCCTGCTCGGGCGTGTCGCTGCGCGGCACCAGGGCCTCGATCGGGAACGCCAGCTCGCTGTTCCAGTAGCGGTCGAACACATCGGACAGTCCGCGCACCACCGGGCCCACCGACAGCACGTCCATGTCGATGAAGTTGGCCGACTCGCTGCGCATGAAGTATTCGTTGGCGATGTTGCGGCCGCCGGTGATCGCCACCGCGTTGTCGGCGACGAACAGCTTGTTGTGCATGCGCCGGTTGACGCGCTCGAACTGGTGCAGCGACAGCAGCAGCCGCGTCTGCAATGCGCCGCCGCGCACCGGCAGCGGGTTGAACAGACGCACCTGGACGTTGTCGTGCGATGCCAGCGCGCGCAGCGTGTCGTCGAGTTCGGTGACGTGCAGGTCGTCGATCAGCAGGCGCACCCGCACGCCGCGTTGCGCAGCGTCACGCAGCTCGCGCAGGAACTGGCGCCCCGACGCATCGGCAGCCACCACGTAGTACTGCACGTCGAGCGACTTCTGAGCACGCCGCGCCAGCGTGATGCGCGTCGCCAGCGCCTCCGGACCGCCGGGCAACAGGCGCAGGCCCGACAGATGGCGCTTGTCGTCCGGCGTCGACTGCACCGCCAGCTGAGCCAGCGGCGTGGCCGTCGCGTCGGCCATCGCCTCGGAGTGCGTGCGCTGCACTTGCGCCGGCAGGCTCGCGCAGCCCGACAGCGCGGCCGCAGTGGCCAGCAGCCAGGCAGCGAGCCCGCGCGCGGCGGCGGTGCGAAGTGACGACGAAGCGGCGACCATGATGGAGGCGCATTTCGCGCTCCACCGGTTGCGCCGGCGTTACCGCGCCTGGCACCGGGCATTACTGCTGAAACGCCGGCACCCTCATGTGGGTGCTGCCCGACGCGCGACGCTGCGCGCGCGCCTCAGTTGACGACTTCGACGTTGGCGGCGAAGAAGTAGCCCACGCCGCGCTCGGTCTTGATGAACTGCGGCTGCGCGGGGTCGGCCTCGATCTTGCGGCGCAGGCGCAGGATCTGCACGTCGATCGAGCGATCGTAGACCTCGGCGTTGTGCAGGCGCGAGAGGTCGAGCAGCTGATCGCGCGTCAGCACGCGCTGCGGCGACGACACGAATGCCGCCAGCAGGCTGAACTCGCCGTTGGTCAACTCAACCTGCCGGCCCTGACCGGACTTCAAGCGCCTCAGCCCGATGTTGAGCTCCCAGCCGCCGAAACGGTAGGCGCGCACCTTCGAGATCGCGTCGGCCACGGTGGCCTGCGCGCGGGCGCGCCGCAAGAGCGCGCGGATGCGCGCCAGCAATTCTCGCGGGCTGAACGGTTTGGTCAGGTAGTCGTCGGCGCCCAGCTCCAGGCCCATCACGCGGTCGGCCTCCTCGGCGCGACCGGTCAGCATCAGGATCGGGATGGTCGAGGTCTCGCGCAGTCGGCGCGCGATCTGCAGACCATCTTCACCTTGCAGACGCACGTCGAGCACCACCACGTCGATCGCTTCGCGCGTCATCACCTGGTCGAACTCGCTGCCGGTGGCCACGGCGGTGCAACGCAGCTCGTTCTCGACCAGGTAGTCGTGCACCAGCTGGCGCACCGACGGGTCGTCGTCCAGCGCCAGCACGTGGGGGACCAGGGCCGGCGCGCTGCCGGGAGAATCTGACAATGCCATCTTGGCAACCATGCGACCGGTGGCCGCTGCAGGTGCGGATCGTAGCGCGTGCAGCGCACCCTGCGACGCGTCGGCGCCCTGCCGGGCCGGGGCGGCCAGCGCGCTCACGCCTGCCAGAAGTGCTTGCCGGCCTCGAAGCGCACGTCGGCCGGGGTGAGGCCGATGTCCTTCAGCAGGTGCTCGTCGAGCTCGCTGATCTGCTCGCGCATGCGGCTGCGCTGCAGCCACTCGCGCAGCAGGCCGATCAGGCCACCCGCGTCGTCGGGCGCCGGCGGACGGATCCAGCCTTGCGAGCCGAGCAGCGGCACGGGGGCTGCAAGGCGGGTGTGCGTGGTGGCCGTGGTCATCGTGGGCTCCGTGTGTTCGAGCCTCCATTGCACGCGCCGCACGTTGCCGATTCGTTTCCTTGCCGCAGCGCCGTATTGCGAATGAAACCGTCCCCGCCCGGCGCGGGGCCGCGACCACCGCAGCTCAGCGCAGCGCGCGCGCCGCGCCGTTGCTGCGCCGCCACGTGGCCGGTGGCAAGCCGAACGCGCGCTTGAAGGCACGGTTGAACGCGGCTTCCGAGTCGTAGCCCACCTCTTCGGCCACCGCGGCGGCAGGCTGGCTCGACACCTGCAAGCGGTGCGCCGCGAGCGCCAGACGCCACTGCGTCAGGTATTGCATCGGCGGCGTGCCGACCAATTGGGTGAAGCGCGCGGCCAGCGCGGAGCGCGACAGGCCGGCCGCGCGCGCCAGGTCTTGCACCGTCCACGGGCGCGCCGGGCGCTGGTGGATCAGACCCAGCACGCGGCCGACGTGCAGGTCGCGCAACCCAGCGAGCCAGCCGGTGTGTCCGGGCGGCAACGCATCGACATAGCGCCGCACCGCCTCCACGAACAGCAGCTCCGACAGCTTGGACAGCACGCACGCGCTGCCAGGCCGAAAGTCGCCGCGCTCGGCAGCGCGCAATTGCATGTAGGTGTGCAGCCAGCCGCGCAAGTCGCTATCGCTCGCGTCGATGCGCAACAGGCGCGGCAACGCGTCGAGCAGGCCCCGGCACAGCCGCCGATCGATCGCCAGGTAGCCGCACGCGAAACGAGTGGTCGCGCCGTCGCCGCTGCCATGGTGGTGCACGATGTCGCCGTAAGCCGGAAGCTCGATGGCGGCGCCATCGGTGGCCGGCACCTCGAGGCCGGGCTCGCTGCTGAGTCGATGCGCATCGCCATGCGGCAACATCACCAGGTCGCCTGCACTGAGCGCGATCGGATCGCCATCGGGCAGGCGGATCCAGCAGCGACCTTCGACGATCAGGTGGTACTCCACCAGATGCTCGGCGTGCGGCATCACTCTCGCGGTCAGCACCTTCGAGGGCGGCGCCTGCACCGCCCACGGCGCCTTCAGTTCGGCGCGCAGGAACACGGCACCCGTCAGGCGCACCAGGCGCAGGACTTCCGACAACGCATCGCCGGCCGGCGCCGCACGCCGCGCGGACGCCGGCGCAAGGTCGACGGCGCCTGAGTCATTCCGTCCAGCCGCGCGGCTCCAGACACTGGCGCTCCCGATGTTCAGGGGCATGTCAAAGGAGTTTTCGATGTTCGTTTCCACTGGGTTCTCCACTCGCGTGCAGCGCCGGCACGGCGCCCCGTCGTTGCGTGCGCTGGCCGTCGCCGCGTTGGGCGCGCTCGCGCTCTCGGCGCACGCCGGCGAGCCGCGCGAGCGTGCCGCGTGGTGCGCCGATCGATGCGATCAACTGGTGATCGACTGGAACACCACGGCCTATCAAGTGATCAAGGCAGTCGACGGCTATGCCGATCCGCTCCACGCATCGCGCGCGCTGGCGATGATGCATCTGGCGATGCACGACGCCGCCAACGCGGTGAGCCCGCGCTTCGCCACCTACCTGCAGGTCGAGCGCGATGCGTCGGCCGATGCCGCGGTGGCTGCGGCGAGCGCCGCGCACGGCGTGCTGCAGGCGTTGTATCCGCAGGCGCAGGCCGCGCCGCTGCTGAGAGCCGCGTTCGACAGCACGCTGCTCGATGCCGGCAACAGCGCGGCCACGCAGCGCGGCAGCGCGCTTGGCCAGCGCGTGGCGGTCGCACTGCTGCAACGACGCGCCGGCGACGGCGCACGGGCCACGCAACCGTACCGCGAAGGCATGCGCGCCGGCGAATACCGTTTCACGCCGGGGTTCGACTTCGTCGCCCATCCGCAGTGGCGCCACGTGCAACCGTTTGCGCTGCTGACTGCACGCCAGTACCGCAGCGTGGCGCCGCCGGCACTCGACAGCGCCGAGTACACGCGCGCCTTCCTCGAAGTCAAGGAGACCGGCAGCCAGGCGCCCGATGCCAAGCGCTCGCCCGACCAGACGCACTACGCCGCGTTCTGGTACGAGTTCTCCGACATCGGCTGGAATCGCGTCGCGCGCGTGGTGGCGCGTGATCGCCCGCAGGATCTGTGGGAGCGTGCGCGCACGTTCGCGCTGCTCAACGTGGCGATGGCCGACGCCTACATCGCGGGCTGGGATTCCAAGTTCCATCACAACTTCTGGCGTCCGGTGACTGCGATTCGCATGGCCGACGGCGACGGCAACCGCCTGACGCTGCCCGATGCCGCCTTCACGCCGCTGATGCCCACGCCGCCGGTGCAGGACTATCCATCGACGCACAGCTCGCTCGGCGCCGCCGCGGCCACCGCGCTCGCGCACGCGTTGGGCAGCGATGCCATCGCCTTCGAGCTGACGTCGACCAGCGCGCTGCCGGCCAACCCGGCACGCCGCTTCACCAGCTTCAGCGAGGCCGCGCGCGAGAACGCCGACTCGCGCGTGCGCGCAGGCATCCACTTCCGGTTCGCCACCCAGGCGGGCCTGGCGCAGGGCGAGCAGGTCGGCCGGCACACGGTGCAGCACATCCTGATGCCGCTGCAGTGAGCATCGCGCGCCACGGTCGGGGTGGCCGTGGCGCGCACGACGCCGCTGATCGATGAATCCGCCGAAGCGTTTGCGCACGCCGCATCCCTGGCGCCGACCGGCGCAAGCCGCGCATGCTGGCCAGACGACGTTGCCGGGCGGTTGCCGCACCGGGCGCGTCGCGTTGCAGATGAAACGGCGGGGTCGCGCGCCGCGCCGTTCAGACCTGCTGCAGCGCGTCGGCCAGGCTGCGCGCGATGTCGCGCGCGACCAGCGGCTTGGCCAGCACGTTGTGCACACCGGCGTCGCGTGCGCGGTGCGCCAGCGCCGGCGTGACGTAGCCGCTCATCAGCACGATCGGGATGTCGTCGCGGATCGCGCGGATCTCCTTGGCCAGCTCCGAGCCCGTCATGTCGGGCATCGCCTCGTCGGACAGCACGGCGTCGAAGCGCTCGGGCGACGCGCGAAACGCCTCGAGCGCCGCGGTGCTCGAGGTGAAGCCCACCGGCTCGTAGCCGAGACCGGCGATCATCTCCTCGCCCAGGCGCACCAGCGCCTCCTCGTCGTCCACCAGCAGCACCGTTTCGCCGGCACCGGCGGTCACCTCTTCCAGCTCGGGCTCGGGCGCCTGCACGGTGCTGTTCCACGGCAGGTACACCGTGAAGGTCGCACCCTGGCCGGGCCGGCTGTCGACGTCGATGCCGCCGCCCAGGTCGGTGACGATGCCGTGCACCAGCGACAATCCGAGGCCGGTGCCGACGCCGACCTCCTTGGTGGTGAAGAACGGATCGAAGATGCGCTCGAGCACCTGCGGCGAGATGCCGGTACCGGTGTCCTGCACGCTCAGGCGAACGTAGGCGCCATCGGGCAGCACGCTGGTGGCGCAGCGCGGCGAGTGCAGTTGCACGTGCTCGAGCGTGACCGTCAGCGCGCCGCGCGAGCGCATCGCCTGCACGGCGTTGGCGCACAGGTTCATCACCACCTGGTGCACCTGCGTCGGGTCGCCCAGCACCGCAGCGTCGCCGACGTCGAGCCGCTCGTGCAGCGCGATGTCGGGCGGCAGCGACGCCTTCAATTGGTCGAGCGCTTCCTGCACCACCGACTGCACGTGCACCGGCACGCGCTCGCCCATGCCGCTGCGGCTGAACGCGAGGATGCGTTCCACCAGCGACTTGGCGCGCATGCCGGCACTGAGCGCGGCGTCGATGTGGCGGCGCTGCGCCGACCCGTCGGCGGCGTCTTTCTGCGCCATCTCGCCGTAGCCGAGGATCGCAGCCAGGATGTTGTTGAAGTCGTGCGCGATGCCGCCGGCCAGCGTGCCGATCGCCTCCAGCTTCTGCGCCTGACGCAGCTGGGTCTCGAGGCGGTCGCGATCGGCCTCGGCGTTCTTGCGCTGCGTGATGTCCTCCATCGAGCCGGCCATCCGGTAGGGCCGGCCACGGTCGTCGCGCAGCGCGATGCCGCGCTGGCGATACCAGTGCCACACGCCCGAGTGGTGCTGCACGCGGTACTCCACCGAGAAGAACGGCGTCTCGCCCTGCAGGTGGCGGCCGAGCGCGCGCCGCACCGGCTCGACGTCGTCGGGGTGGTAGCGCGTCTTGTCGATCCAGAAGCGACGCGGTTGCAGCGGCTCGGCCGATTCGACGAACGTCAGCTGTTGCGCGCGTGGCGACAGGAACAGCATGTCGCTGGCCAGGTCCCAGTCCCACAGGCCCTCGTTGGAGCCGGCCACCGCGAGTTGATAGCGTTCTTCGGAGCGACGCAGCGCCTCCTCCGATTGCTTGCGCGCAGTGACGTCGGTGGTCGAGCCGGCCAGACGCAGCGGCTGGCCGTTGACGTCGCGAAAGCACTGCGCGCGCGTGTGGATCCAGCGCACCTCGCCGTTGTCGAGGCGGATGATGCGGAACTCGTGGTCCAGGCGCGGTGTCAGCCCGGCCAGGTGCTCGTCGCGATTGCGGCCCACTCGCTCGCGATCGTCCGGGTGGATCGGAATGCGCTCGAAGTAGTTGTGCGCCGGCAGCACCTGCTGGCCACCCGGCAGCCCGAAGATCTCGGCCAGCTTGCCCGAGACGAAGATCGTCCCCAGGCCGATGTCCCACATCCAGTGGCCTTCGTTGGAGCCGGTGAGCGCCAGCGCGTAGCGCTCTTCCGATTCGCGCAAGGCGGCCTCGACGCGCTTGTAGTCGTCGATGTCGCTCACCGAGCCTGTGAGGCGCAGCGGCGCGCCGTCGGCATCGCGCATGCAGAAGTTGCGCAGGCGCACCCAGCGATAGACGCCATCGGCACGGCGCATGCGGAACTCACCTTCGCGCAGCGTCTCGCGGCTGGCAAGGAAACGCTCCAGTTCCTGCGCATGGCGCTCGCGGTCGTGCGGATGCAGGTCGAGCAGCGCCATCCACTCGTCGCGCGTGCGGGTGTTGGGCGTCGGTGGCTGGCCGATCATCTCCAGCATGCGCTCCGACGTGTACATGCTGTCGTTGACCATGTCCCAATCGATGATGCCGTCGTTGGAGCCGGCCACCGCGAGCGTGAAGCGCTCCTGCGACATGCGCAGCGCCTCCTCGGCGCGCTTGCGGTCGTCGACGTCGCTCACCGAGCCAGCCATGCGGTACGGCCGCCCTTCCTCATCGCGAAGACACAGCGCACGCACGCGGATCCAGCGGTACGTGCCGTCGTCGCGGCGCACCCGGTACTCGCACTCGTAGGCCGTCGTCTCGCCGGCGAGGTGCGCGCGGATGCCCTCGGCGCGGCGCGGCGCGTCGTCGGGGTGCACGCGCAACGATTCGACCAGGGCGTCCAGAGGCTGCACCTCGGGCCCCGGCGACAGGCCTTGCAGCTCGCGCGCACGCGCCGATTCGAATGCCATGCCCGAGCGCAGGTCCCAGTCCCACACGCCGTCGTCGGAACCCGCCACCGCGAGCGCGTAGCGCTCCTCCGACTGGCGCAGCGATTCCTCGGCGCGCTTGCGCGAGTCGATGTCCGACACCGAGCCTGCCATGCGCAGCGGCTTGCCGGCCGCATCGCGCACGCACATGCCACGCACGCGCACCCAGCGGTACTGGTTGCCCGGATGACAGATGCGCCATTCGCCTTCGTAGGCCGGCGTCAGGCCGTCGAGGTGCGCCTGCATCGCGGCTTCGCGCTGCGGCGCATCGTCGGGGTGCAGCACCACGAGCTTGAACCATTCGTCAAGCGGCTGTACCTCGGGCTCAGGCGGGATGCCGAGGATCTGACGGCAGCGCCGCGACGCGAACACGCGCTGATTGACGTAGTCGAAGTCCCATACACCATCGTCCGAGCCGAGCACCGCCAGCGCGAAGCGCTCCTCGCTCAGGCGCAGCGCCTCCTCGGTCTGCTTGCGTGCCGAGATGTCGACGCTGACGCCAGCCACGCGCAGCGTGCGGCCTTGCGCATCGCGGAAGCTGTGCGCACGCGTCAGGATCCAACGCACCGCGTCGCTGCCCGGCAACAGGATCCGGAACTCGTAGTCGAAGCGGATCACGCGGCCCGCGGCGACGTCCTCGTTGATCTTGGTGAGTCCACTCCAGTCGTCGGGGTGCACGCGCACGCGGCGGAAGTACTCGGTGCGCGTGCTCATCTGCGTGTTGGGCGGCAGGCCGAACAGCTGGTGCACGCTGTCGGAGACGAACAGCGCGTCGGTCTCGGTGTCCCACACCCAGTGGCCGCCGGTGAGGCCTGCCATCGCCAGCGCGTAGCGCTCCTCCGACAGCTTCATCGCGTCTTCGGCGCGGCGGCGCGAGTCGATGTCGGTGACCGAACCGGCCATGCGCACCGGCTCGCCGTGCGCGTCCCGCACGCACAGCCCGCGCACGCGCACCCAGCGCCAGTGCTCGCCGTGCTGCACGCGGTACTCGCCCTCGTACACCGGCGTCAGGCCGCTCAGGTGCGCCCGCATCGCCTGGCGGCGCGCCCCGATGTCGTCGGGGTGAAGACGAATCGCTGCAAACCACGCCTCGCGCGGCTGCGTGTCGGGGCCGTGCGGCAGGCCGAAAATCTCACGCGCCCGCGCCGACGCGTACACCTTGTCGCCGGCGACGTCCCAGTCCCAAATGCCTTCGTCGGAGCCGGCGGCTGCGAGCGCAAAGCGCTCGCGCGACAGCTCGAGCGAGGCGCGCGTCTTGTCCAGGCGCAGGAACTGCCGGCGCAGCACCGCCAGCAGCAGCGCTGCCAGCACGCCCATCGCGAGGGTGCGCGCGATGGTCCCCACAGTCTGCTGGCGCCACGGCGCCATCGCGACGTCGACGTCGCGCGTGACGATGACTGCCAGCGGCTGCTCGGGCACCAGCGCGAGCGCGCCGAAGCGGTCGACGCCGTCGAGCGGGCTCTTGCTGCGCATCGGCCCATCGGGATCGGCGTCGCGCAGCGCCAGCATCGCCTCGACGATGCCGTAATGCTGGCCGAGCGAGGCATCGGCGGTCGGGTAGCGCGCCACCAGCGTGCCGTTGCGATGCATCAGCGACACCGTGGTGCCGGCGCCGAGGCGCACGTCGCGGTAGAACTGCTGGAAGTAGTCCACCCGCCCTTCGCCCACCACGATGCCGGCGAAACTGCCGTTGGCCGTGCGCAGGCGGCGTGCGATCGGAAACACCCACTGGCCCGGGTGGTACGGATCGCGGCGCACACCCTCGACCACCGGCTCGATCACGTTGCCGGCCTGCAACGTGCGGAACAGCGCATCGCCCGACACGTCGGGCAGTGGATCGGGCGGCTCGGCCGCGGCCGAGCTCGCCAGCAGCCGGCCCTGGGCATCGAACAGCATCAGCTGCTCGACCTGCACCAGGCCGATCAATTGCTCGCGAAGAAAGATGTGCAGCTCGGCGCGCGTGCCGCTGTGGCGCTGGCTCGCGATGTGGCGCAGCACCAGGTCCACCGCCTGCAGGCTGCGCGCCGTTTGCTCGGCCACGATGCGCGAGTGCGCATCGAGCTCGCGCGCGGTGTCCAGCGCGTTCGCGCGATGGCCGCGCACGATGTCGTAGGTGGCGAGCGCAACGATGGCGGCGATGAAGACGCCGCCGATCCACGGGATGCTGCGCCAGGTCAGGCGCGCGGGACTGGCGGCGGGTGCGGCCGGCCCGGCCATGTCAGGCAGGCCGCCGCGCCACCCCCAGACAGGCCTGCCACGACAGCCGCCGTGCGCGGGGGAGCTTCATGTCGGCAGCACCAGGCGCACCGCGGTGGCCAGCGCCTCGCGCGTGGCCGGCTTGGGGAGCACGCAATCCACCCCCAACGCGCGCGCCACCGGGCCGCAGCATTCGATGCCGGAGAAAAAGTTGGTCGACAAGGCGAGGATCGGCGTGGACGGGTGCTGGCTGGCGATGCGCCGCACCAAGTCTACGCCGCCCTGACGCGGAAACGGCACGTCGACGATCACCAGGTCGGCGCTCGGCGGTGCCTCGACGTCGCTCGCCGGCTCGGGCACGACCGTGCAGCCGAGCGTGGAGAGCCATTGACCCAGCAGGTCGCGCCAAGTCAGGTCGGCGTCGACCAGCCGCACGCGGCGCAGCGCGGATGCCCCGCGCGGCGCCACGCTTTCAATGGCTGGCATGTTGGTTGGCGTCGGCGGCCAGGCATGCGCCCGCGGCAGTGACCCATTCGGGCGACGCGGCCTGCACCCTGCTGCTGGCCAGCGCCAAGTACACGCTGCACGCGCTGGCGACGACTGCGACCAGCACGGCCGCACGGGTGGCCGTCATGAGGGGCCTGTGGGTGGGGATGGTGGGTGCCATGTCGGTCCTCGCTGCGTGTTGTCGCCATGGTCGAGCGCCAGGCTTGCGCGGGCGTGTCAGCACGCCCGGCGTTGTGTTTCAAATGAAGTTTTGGCCGGCGAGACTGAGGGGTGGGCGCAGCGCCGGCGGCAATGCGACGAAGGGGCGCTCGACGCGCACCAGCCGCGGGTCGGCGGGATGCCGGCGCAGCGCGTAGCCCAGGCCGCGCGCCAGACCGATCATCGCGAGGTTGTCGCGCAGCACGTCTCCCACCAGGCGCTCGACGCCATGGCGCGCCGCATGGCAGCCCAGGCTGAGCAGCAGCGTCTTGCCGATGCCGCGGCCTTGCCAGCCGTCGGCCACCACCAGCGCAAACTCCCGTCCCTCGGCGACGTCGTCGCTGACCACGTAGCGCGCCTCGGCCACGCAGACCTCGCGCCCGTCCAGCGTCGCGACGGCCACCAGCGCGTGCTCGCGCGTCGGGTCGGGATGCGTCATGCGCTCCAGCCAGACCGCCCCCACCGCCTGGATGCCGACATGAAAGCGACGCTGCCGCGAGCCCAGGGACAGGCCCCGGATCAGGGCGTCGATCAGCGGAGCGTCGGTTGGGCAGACAGAGCGAATGCGCACGCTGGCGCGCCGGCGGTCGTGCCGCCGGGCCGCGACCGCCTCACAGTCGGCCTCGCGCACCGCGCTGTCCATCGGCTCCGCCGCGCGCGTTCAGTGGCCGACCGTGCAGGCACGCAGCGCTGGCGCGCGCGTCGCTGCCGGCCGCGACGCGAGGCGCGCCGCCAGTCCGCGCAGCGCCGCCACACCCTGATGCCAGGCGCGCGCCATCGCTGCGCTGCGCTCGCGGCGTGCCAACCGGTGAAGGTCGTAGCTGCTCACACGCGCCACAAAGGGCTCTGCCTCGAGCACCGCGAGCTTGGTGTCGCGAAACGCCTGCACGACGGTGAGGCCCGGGCGGTCGAGGCTGAAGCTCTCGCCGCCGGCCAGCACGATGTCGCGCATGTCGTTGTCTTGCGTGATCCAGACCTGGCCTTCGAACACGACGACGGCGCGGCCTTGGCCATCGCGCAGGCGCAGCGTGGAACCCGCCGTCAGATCGGTCAGCGCTTGGTGCAGTTCGTGGTCCATCGTCACTCTCCAGGTCGTTGCCTTGAACACGCTGGGATCCTCGAGGGCGTGCGTTGCACGCGGGTTGCGCAACCCGCGCCGGGCGTTTCAGCTGCAATGGGCACTGTCCGCCTGCGCGCACGGGGCGTGCGCCGCATGCCGGCGTGACGCCGGGCGGCGCTCGCTCAGCTGGAGAGGCGCCGCACGCCGCGTTGCAAGCCGTCGAACACCGGCTCACTGACCGAGCTCGGAAAGTCCGGCGGCAACGCGGCGCATGCGCGCTCGATCGCCTGCGGCACCCAGTGCGCGATGCCGTCGAGCACCGCGTCGAAGCCGGCGCCGACCGCGTGGCGCCGCGCCGCTTGGAGCCAGTGCATGCGATGGACCTGGTGATGCGCGAGCGGCTCGCCGCTCGGCGACAGCGTCCACGGCAGGCGTTGCAGCGACGAGGGCTTGGGCGAGCGCCCGAGCAGCGGCCACGCCGACAGCGCCCCGCACAGCGGCGCCAGCGTGTAGCGGCCGCCGGCGAGCAGACGCAGCGCAAAGTGCTTGGCACTGAGGTCGGGCGCGGCGAGCAGCCACAGCACCACCAGCGCGGCGAGCAACCGCTCGCGATCGGTGGCCGCGTGCTCGGAGCCGCGCAGCAGATCGAGCATGCGGCCCACGCCCGGGCCGCCCGCCGCCGCGGCACCGCGCGCGGCGGGCGTGGCGGTGGCCTGGCAGAAGTCTTCCAACGGCAGGCGCGCCCACCAGCGATCGTCGAGCCAGCGACGGTCGACGCGCTCCACCACCAGCACCTTGTGCGGCCCGATGGCCTCGATGCGCGACGCCGGCAGCTCGAAGCCGAAGGCGCGCAGCAGCTGCGCGCACAGCCATTCGTTCTCGAGCGACGTGCTGATCGCGGGCGCTCCACCCGGCACCGCCCCGAGCGGCAACCTCAGGATGTGGGTGCTCGGCGTCGCGCCGCGCGGCACGCACCAGCGCGCGCCGCTGCGCAGCAACGCGGTCTTGGGCCGCGCGCCGCCGAGCGCCACACACGGCCATGGCACGTCGGCAGACGACGTCGAGCCATCGAGCGGCGCCACGCAGGCGTCGAGCAGCAGCGCCAACTCGCGCTCGGACAACGGATCGCCCTCGACGCGCATCGGGTCACCGGGTTCGGAGTCCGGCGCCAGCAGCTGCACCGCACCGACGCAGTCGCGGCCGACCGCAGCCAGCAGGTCGAACGTCTCCGCGCTGGCGACGCCGAACGCCCACTGCAAGCGCTGGCGCGGCAGCGCGGCCGCCGGCAGCAGGTGGTCGAAATACGCTTGCACGCGCTCGCCCCGCGCAGGCCGGGCGCTGCCGAGCGGCAGCGACAGCGACAACGGCCGCGCCTCGGGCGCGCCCGGCCACGCGCTGTCGTAGACGAACGTGTGCACGCCCTGGGCGCTGATGCTCCAGCGACCGACGCGCCGGCCGTTCATCCAGGCATCGAGCGCGCGCTGACGGCTCGGCCGTCCAGCCATCACCAACGCCCTGTGGATTGCGCGTGCTGGCGCACATCCACCCGCAGCTCGGCCTCGAGCGCCATCAGCACGGTGAGCAGCTGGCCGACCGTGATGCGTTCGGGCTGGCGTTCGATGCTCGAGATGCGCTCCTGCGACAGACCGACGCGGCGGCCGAGCTCGGTCTGCGACCAGCCGCGCTGCTGGCGCAGCGCACGCAACGCGGGGCCGAGCTGGCCGCTGGTGCGAATGGCGCTGGACATCGTCAGTTGGGATCCGAAATATTATCTGAATATTCCGATAGGAGAATACCTCCAGATAGTTCGGATCCGAACTACCAGGGGATGGCGTCGCGTCAGAGCGACGGCAGCAACGCGCGTGCCTGCGCGACCCATTCGGCGCGACCGAGCAGCAGGTCGGGTGTCTTCGGATCAGCCTGGTTGAAGCGGCACGGGGTGCCGTCGAAGCGGCACGCCACCAGGCCGTGCGCCAGCGCCACGCCGACCGGGGCGCACGAGTCCCATTCGTTCATGCCGCCGGCGTGCACGTAGAGCTCTGCGTCGCCACGCAGCACGGCCATCGCCTTGGCACCGGCCGAGCCGATGCGCAGCAACTGCGCGCCCAGGCGCTGCGCCAGCGCTTCTGCCAGCGGTGGCGCGCGGGTGCGGCTCACCACCAGCCGGGGCCGGCCGCCATAGGGCGCGGGCAGCGGACGCACCTGGTCGCTGCGCCACAGCTGCTTCAGGCCCGGCAGCGCCACCGCGCAAGCCGCGGGCGCGCCATCGATGCACAGCGCGACGTGCACCGCCCAGTCGGTGCGTGCGCCGGGTTCGCCGTACTCGCGCGTGCCGTCCAGCGGGTCGACGATCCACACGCGCGATTGCTGCAGGCGTGCGGCGCTCGCGGGTTGCTCCTCCGACAGCAAGCCGTCGGCGGGTCGATGCTGCGTCAGCAGCTCGACGATGGCTGCGTTGGCCTGGGCATCCCCGGCACGACCGAGCGCATCACCACGCAGCCCCGAATCGGCGCGCAGCGCGAGCAGCAGCTGGCCGGCGCGCTCGGCCGCCACTGCCGCCAGCTCGCCGTCATCGGGCTCGTCGCTCATCGCGCACATGGGTCCTGGATGCCATCGACACGTCTCACTGCGGCTCGAAGCCGCTGCGCTGGCGCCACGCCGCCTGGGCGGGGGCGCACAGGAGCGCCACCAGGTTCGCCGCCGCCTCGGCCTGCACCGTACCATGCACCACCGCCGCGCTGTACAGAGTGGCCAGTGCGAACGGCGGCGGCAGCGCGCCGAGCAATTGCAGCCCCGGCGTGTAGAGGATTTCGCTGACCTGCGTGATGCCCACCGAGGCCGGGTCGCCGTCGCGCGCCAGCGCGGCCATCGCCGCAGCGCCGTTGGGATGTGCGCGCAGCCGCTCGGGCTGCGCCTCGCCGAGCGCACTCAGAACCTTCAGCGCATGGATGCCGGCGGTCGCTCGCTGCGGATCGGGCAGGTAGATCGCGCGTGCGCGCTGCAGCAGCGCGCGCAGCGCCGCCGCATCCGGCAGCGCGGCGGTCGGTGCGCCGTGAGGCACCGCGACTCCGGTGTGCACCCAGCCGAGGTCGCGCACGCTGCCGGCGTCGATGCGGCCGGCGGCCGCCAGGTCGTCGAGCATCGCGCGCGTCAGCACGATGGCGTCGCACGGCGCGCCCCCTTCGAGCTGCTCGCGCATCGCACCCACCGCCCCGAACTGGGCCGACAGCGACAGGCTGTTGCTGCGTTCGAACTCGACCTGCAGCCCCTGCACCAGCGCTTTGGCGGCGCCGGCGCTCAGCAGGTGCAGCGGTCGCGCGGCCACGCGTCAGTTCTCGGCCTTGATGCCGGCCTTGCGCACGATCTGCGCCCACTTGTCGATGTCGGCGCGCAGGTAGCGATCGAACTCCTCGACGCTCATCGACATGGCGCTGGCCCCCTGTGCGGACCACTCCTGCCTCACCTCGGGCAGCGCGGCGATGCGCGCGATCTCGGCATTGAGCTTGTGCAGCACCGCGGGCGGCGTCTTGGCCGGTGCCATCACGCCAAGCCAGATCACCGCCTCGTAGCCCGGCACGCCGGCCTCGGCCAGCGTCGGCACCTCAGGCAGGATCGACGAGCGCGTGCGACCCGTGGTGGCCAACGCCCGGACCTTGCCGGTGCGCACCTGCGGCGCCATCGCGGTGACCGCGTCGAACATCAGCTGCACGTGGCCAGCCAGCACGTCGGTGCGCGCACCCGAGCTGCCCTTGTACGGCACGTGCACGACATCGATGTTGGCAAGCGACTTGAACAGCTCTCCAGCCATGTGGTACGGGGTGCCAGGCCCGGACGATGCGTAGTTGAGCTGCCCGGGCTTGCTGCGTGCCAGCGCCAGCAACTCGGCGACGTCGTGGACCGGCACGCTTGAATTCACGACCAGCACCAGGTCGGAGTAGTTGACCGGCGCCACCGGCGCGAAGTCGCGCATCAGCTGATACGGGCGATTGGGAATCAGCGTCTCGTTGACGGTGTGCGTGTTCGACATCATCAACAGCGTATGGCCATCGGGCGCCGCCTGCGCGGCCTCCTGCGTGCCGGTGATGGCGCCGGCACCCGGCTTGTTGTCGACCACAAACGGCTGGCCGAGTGCAGCCTGCAGCCGCTGCGCAATGAAGCGCGCATACACGTCGGCCGGGCCACCGGCGGCGAACGGAACGACGATGCGCACCGGTTTCGTCGGATAGTCCTGCGCCGAAGCGACCACCGCCCAACAGAGGGTCGCCGCGATCCACCAAGTCCTGCACATGAGGGTTCCCAAACCAGCTTTGGCCTGTGCATCATGCGGCCTGGGCACGAAAGCTGCTGCTGGTAGAACACCGGGGGAACCGAGGTCTACCAGACCCTGGCAACATGGGCACGATGCATGAGCTGACCTGGATCGACGACACGGCCCCATTGCCGGCCACGCGCCGCGCTCTGGGTCCCAGCAGCGATGCCCCCGGCCTGCTGTGCGCAGGCGGCCGACTCAACACCCAACGGCTCGAAGAGGCCTACCGGCGCGGCGTTTTCCCGTGGTACGGCAACGGGCAGCCGGTGCTGTGGTGGACACCCGATCCGCGCATGGTGCTGCCGGTGCGCGAGTTCAAGCTCTCGCGTTCGCTGACCAAGACGCTGCGCAAGTTCATCGCGTCGCCCGACGGCGAGATCCGCATCGACCACGACGCCTACCGCGTGATCGGCGCCTGTGCGCAGGTGCCGCGCGAAGGCCAGAACGGCACCTGGATCGTGCCGGCCATGGTGCGCGCCTACAGCGAGTGGCACGACGAAGGCCGCGTGCACAGCTTCGAAACGTGGATGGACGGCACGCTGGTCGGAGGCCTGTATGGCGTGGGCATCGGCCGCATGTTCTTCGGCGAATCGATGTTCAGCTGGCGCTCCGACGGGTCGAAGATCGCGCTGGCCGCGCTGGTGGCATTCTGCCGGGTCCACGGCATCGAGATGATCGATTGCCAGCAGCACACCAGTCACCTGGCGTCTTTCGGCGCCCGCGAGATCCCCCGCGCCGCCTTCGAGCGCCACCTCGCGGCCGCCCTGGACGAAGCGCCGCCGCGGCGCTGGACCTATGATCGCACCATGTGGGCGCAGCTCGGCCTGGAATCGCGCAGCGCGCCGCAGGAAGCGACCGCCCCGTGACGCATCCGAAAGAACTCCCGCTGTCGTCGCTGCAGTTCTACGCGACGGCGCCCTACCCGTGCAGCTATCTGCCCGACCGCCTGGCGCGCTCGCAGGTGGCCACACCGAGCCACCTGATCCACGCCGACGCGTACTCGGGGCTGGTGGCCAATGGCTTTCGCCGCAGCGGCATGTTCACCTACCGGCCATATTGCGACAGCTGCCGCGCCTGCGTGCCGCTGCGCGTGCCGGTGCAGCGCTTCGATCCGTCGCGCAGCCAGCGGCGCGCCTGGAAAGCCCACGGCAACCTGCAGGCGCGCGTGCTGCGGCTGTGTTTCCTGCCCGAGCACTACCAGCTGTACCTGCGCTACCAGTCGGGCCGCCACTCCGGTGGCGGCATGGACCATGACAGCGTCGACCAGTACACCCAGTTTCTGCTGCAGAGTCGCGTCAATTCGCGGCTGGTGGAATTTCGCGAGCCCTCGAGCGACGGCACCGGGGCGTTGCGCATGGTGTCGATCCTCGACGTGTTGAACGATGGCTTGTCGGCGGTCTACACATTCTTCGAACCCGACCCTGCAGCGAGCTACGGCACCTACAGCGTGCTGTGGCAGATCGAGCAGACCAAGCTGCTGAAGCTGCCGCACGTCTACCTCGGCTACTGGATCGCGCAGAGCCCGAAGATGGCCTACAAGGCGCAGTTCAAGCCGCATGAGGTGCTGGTCGAAGGGCGTTGGGTCACGCCGTCGACGCCCGCCGTCAAGGCACCCGCACCGGTTGAAGCGCCTGTGATGTTTGCCGGCAAGAAGCGCTTCGCCTGATTCTTCGCGGCCGCGCCGCCCTTATCCCTAGTTCGATTCCGTCACGTCCGTGCGATGCGTCCGTCGGCGCACGCATCCCGTAAGTCGCCGCCACGTGCACATCGGTGCCCCGCAAGACACCGGATGTCTGCGCACGGCAATCAATCTCTACGGGGTGGCAACATGGAACATCGATGCAACCGATGGCTGAAGGCGCTGCAATGCGCGGTCATTGTGGTGTTGGCAAGCTGTGGCGGTGGCTACGGCGGTGGCAACGGGGGTGGCAACGGCGGCGGCAATGGCGGCGGCAACGCGCCGCGTCTGGCGCAGAGCCACTCGACGCCGCTGGTGGTGAGCAGCGACAACGCATCGGTGTGGTCGGTGAACCCCGACAGCGACTCGGTCACGCTGTTCGACGTGGCGAGCGACGCGAACCGCAAGCTCATGGAGCTGCCGGTCGGCCACGAGCCGCGCTGTGTCGCCATCACGCCCGATGACAAGAAGCTCTACGTCACCAACGCGGTCAGCGGCACGGTCTCGGTGGTCGACGCGCTCCAGCGTGCGGTGGTCAAGACGATCACCGTCGGCACCGAGCCGACCGGTTGCGCGCTGACGCTGGACGGCAGCAAGCTGTATGTGGCCAACCTCGGCTCCAATGACGTCAGCGTGATCGATACCGGCAGCGACACGGTGGCGAAGACGATTGCCGCCGTGGGCGCCAAGCCGCGCGCGATCGCGGTGGCCGAACGCAACGGCAAGACCCAGGTCTATGTCACGCAGTTTCTGGCGCAACTGGTCGACGATGCGCGACCGATCGACCAGAAGGAAGGCCGCGACGATGGGCGCGAGGGCCGCGTCGGCGTGATCGATGCTGCCACCGACACGCTGGTCAAGACGATCAAGCTGAGCGCCAAGGCCACGGGCTTCCAGTCCGACGGCTCGACGCTCGACAAGACCGTGTCCGACGGCACCGCGGCCACCAAGGTCGACACGCTGGCGTTCCCGAACCAGCTCGAGAGCATCGTCGTGCGCGGCAATCGCGCCTACCTCCCCAATACCGCGTCGTCGCCCAACGGGCCGGTGAAGTTCAACGTCAACGTGCAGGCCTTCGTGTCGGTGATCGACATCGCGGCCGACCAGGAGGTCGTGGCCGAGACCTTCAACATGAACAAGGGTGTCAATTTCGAGGCGGTGGGCAAGAAGCTGTTCCCGACCAACCCGTCGGCGCTGGCCGTCAAGCGCAGCGGCGCGTTCGAGGGCTTCGTGCTCTCGCGCGCCACCGATCGGCTGGTGCGCCTGGTACTCGACGCCAACAGCAAGCCCACCATCAACGCGCCGCTGGCCGCCGGTGACCCCGGCAACGTGGTGCGCATCGAAGTCGGCGTCGATGCCGGCGCGGCGCGCAACTCGAGCCCCGAGGGCGTGGTGGTCAACAAGGACGACACGCGCGCCTACGTGATGAACCTGGTGACGCGCGACGTGTCGGTGATCGACATCGCGGGCAACGACCCGTCGAAGTACAAGGAGATCGCGCGCGTCGCCTCGGCCGCGCTGCCCACCGACGCGTTGGCGTTGCGGGTGCTGCGCGGCAAGGAGCTGTTCAACACCTCGGTCGGCCCCGAGGGCACCAACGACAACGCGAAGAAGCCGGCGGGCCGCATGTCCGACTTCGGCTGGGGCAGCTGCTACGGCTGCCATCCGCGCGGGCTGACCGATGGCGTCACGTGGATGTTCGGCGACGGACCGCGCCAGACCGTGTCGATGGAGAGCACTGTGGCGCATCCGCAGCTGCCGGTGATGAACGTCAACGTCAACGCGAACTTCGCGCCGCTGTTGCCCGCGTTCCATCAACGCGCGCTCAACTGGTCAGCAGTGCGCGACGAGATCCAGGACTTCGAGCTGAACATCCGCAACGTTTCGGGCGGGCAAGGCCTGATCGCGCTGAAGGATCCGTTCGGTGAGCGTGGCGCTGTCGACCCCTGCGTGTTCAACCTGCGCTTCACGGTCAGCGCGAACTGCGATGCTGCCCGCGAGGCCGAAGCCGCCACCACCACCGGACGCGACGCCGACCTCGACGCGATTGCCGCCTACATCGCGTTCGGCATCCGCGCGCCGGTGACGCCCACCAAGGCCACCGATCCCGACGTGATCTTCGGGCGTGCACTGTTTGGCGCGGTCAACTGCCAGGGCTGCCACGGCGGCGCCAACTGGACGGCGAGCACGCTCGACTTCACGCCGCCGCCGGCGGCCACTGAAATCACCGCGGGCCAGCTGAATCGGTTCTTGTGCAAGGTGGGCACTTTCGATGCCGCACAGGCCAACGAGCTGAAGGGCGGTGGCGTGGCCGGCCAGGTGAACACCGACGGCGCCAACGGCGTGCTGGGCTTCAACATCCCGTCGCTGCTGAGCGTGTTCGCCGGTGGGCCGTTCCTGCACAGCGGCGCGGCACGCACGCTCGACGACGTGCTCGCCAACGTGCAGCACCGCAGCCTCGGCACGGCGGGGGTCGACGCGCTCACCAACCCGGCTGATCGGGCCAAGCTCGCCAAGTTCGTGGCCAGCATCGACGCCAGCACACCGACCTTCCCCGAGAAGACGATGAACGAGGCGAAGCCGCTGTGCCTGCCGTGAGTTGACGTGACTGCGTGCATGCGGGCCCAGCCGGGCCTGCATGATGAATGCGGGGCCTGCGGGACCCCCACGCTCAATGCGGGCCCTGCGGGGCCCGCAAGCGCTTCACCAACTGGCCGCGAACGACCCCGCGTTGAAACGCGGGTCGCGCGTCACGCTGCCGGTATCGACGAACTCGAAGTCGCTCATGCGCAGCGACTGGACCTGCGAGATCGTCGGGCCGCTCCACTGCACGCTCGGGTCGCCCTGCACGTACAGGTCGGAGCCGATATCGGCTACATAGAGGCCGTAGCGCTGCATCGCGGTGGCGATGGCCTTGGCCTGCAGGCTCCAGTTCGACGGGATCGTGAAGCCGGCCTTGAGGCGCAGCAGTGAGCCGAACGGGATGCTGCCGCTGGCGTTGCCCGCGCGGTGCCGCGCCGGCCACACGTAAGAGCTGGCGAGCACCGCGTCGCGGAACGTGACGCGCAGCGCGTGGGCGATCTCGCCGCTCGAAGCTTCGCTGGCGCGCACCAGCAGCGGCGCGATCGGCAGGCCGGCGGCGTCGCCCGAGGTCCAGCCGTCGGGGCGCACCGCGTTGGAGTTGAGGTCCCACGCCGCAGTGGAGTACGCGCTCCATTGGCCGCCCGCACCCTTGTAGGTGAAGTAGCTCTCCCACAAGCGGCACGCGCCTTGCTCGACGACGAGCACGTGGCGGTCGCCGCACGAGGCCGGGTCGTTGCAGCTGCCGCCTTCGAGCTTGATCACCGCGTCGCGCGGGATCGGAAAACGCAGCGACGACGCGGCGCGCGACTGGCAGTTGCGCACCAGGTCGTGGCCGCCGTTGGCATTGGCCACTGCGCAGTCGCTCTCGTCGGGCGCGCCATCGGTGGTGAACGACAAGCCCGGCCAATCGGTTTCTGCTGTCGTTGCCGACAGCAGGTTCAGCGGGATGCCGTAGTAGTCAGTGGCCGATGGATTCTCGTTCGTGCCCCAGTCGGCGTGCAGTGCGCGCGTGCTGCCGATCGCGTTGATCCATGCCGCGCTGCTCGTGTGCACGGGAAAGCGCGTGGTGTCATCGACGCGCGTGTTGAAAATCGCCGTGCCCGGGAACGACGGGCAGCTGCCAAGCATCGCGGCGCCGGTGGGCGCGGGCGGTGGTGGAGGAGGGGGTGGCGGCGGTGGGGGCGGCGGAGGAGGCGGAGGCGGTGGTGAGGGCGATGGCACCGGCGCGGGCGACGGTGATGGGCCGGGCGATGGCGATGGGGCAGGCGACGGCGATGGGGCAGGTGATGGCGACGGCACCGGTGATGGCGCCGGTGATGGCGCCGGCGCGGGTGCCGCCGCGGGGCCCGATGCGCTGTCACCGTCGGAGGCACCGCCGCCGCAGGCTGTGGCCAGCGCGGCGACCGTGAACATCAGCGCGGCGAGGCGGTGCAAGCGTGGGGTCGGCTCGTGCATGCCCACGAACGATGCAACCAACGCCGTCGCAGCGGCGCTTCAGGTTGTGTCAGAGGGTTGCAGATAGCGGTTGCACAGCGCACGCAGAGCGGCCGGGCTCAGTCGCAGCCGTTGCGTCAGGTAACGTTCGATGCCGCCGTGGTCGGCATCGACGATGCACAGCGCAGTGTCGAGAA
>Ga0207648_10001395_pt1 | contig 26609 bp, 26 predicted proteins | sample KBSMisM32_FD_184310 | JGI IMG/M metagenome (GOLD analysis project Ga0207648, IMG submission 184310) | Miscanthus rhizosphere microbial communities from Kellogg Biological Station, Michigan, USA - KBS Miscanthus M3-2 (SPAdes) (version 2) | ecosystem: Host-associated > Plants > Roots >... | reverse complement strand
ACCGTGGCGACGTTCGATCCGATCCCGAATCAGCGCGTAGGTCCCACGATCAAGATCCTGCGAGTACCCCCACCGGGCAGTGGGGACGAGTCTCCGTAGACGGGGCGCCGTAGACGGGGCGCCGTAGACGGCGTTCGTCGATGGCCGCCGATCTGGCCAGAACCTCTATTTTGCTAACCGCGTCGATCGACTCGGTTATCAGATAAGAGGTTGTTGCCTGGTCGGTTGTCCCGCCCAGAGACGTGTCTCCTTACTCCGACTCGTTAGCCCTTTTCCTTTTCTAAAATACATAGGCCAGCGCGAATCCCACCTGCGCCACCATCATCATCCTGTACATGTGAGTCCACGACGGATGATTCTCTGTCGTGGCGAGATCTTCTGGCCGGCGCACCAGGAGGTACACCGTATAGATCCCGTACAGGATCAGAGCGGGTCCCAGGATCATCAGTAGAGTCGCGTTGCCGGTAAGAACCCCGCCCCAAACCCCCAACGGGATGAGCACGAATGGGGCTACAAAAAACGGCGCGATCATCCAGGCCGCCGCCTTCACGCCATACGCGATCGGCAACGTCCGGCATCCGCCCGCGCGATCGCCTTCGATGTCCGCGAAGTCCTTCGTGCTGGCGGCGCCGAGCAGGAAGAGGCCGAAGATGGCGCCGATGTACCAGGGCTCGGCGCCGAGGATGGTCTTGACCGTGGACCATCCCGCCACCTTCAGCAGCACGCCGCGCGGGATGGCGATCGTGATGTTGGCCCAGATGCCGCGGCGCTTGGTCCAGATGGGAGGCGCGGAGTAGATCCAGCAGAGCCCGGTCGTGATCACCACGATCCAGAAGCATTCGTGATGCGCGGCCCCGGCGGGCGCGGCCAGCCAGGCCAGCACCCAGGCCAGCGCCGTGGTCACGATCGTGAACACCCAGGCCTCGCGCAAGTCGAGAGCGCCGCTGGGCAGCGGCCGCGCCGGCTTGTTCACGCGGTCGATGTCGAGATCGTAGATCTGGTTGACGGCGTTGTTGGCCGCGTTCAGCACGGCCGCCATCAACGCGCCGTACACGACCGGCATCACCAGGGCGGCCGTCACCGGAAGCTTGTGATGACCGGCGCCCCAGGCCGTCACCGCGCCGCTCACGACGCCGAGGGCGGGCGGGAGCAGCGTGAACGGCCGCGCGAGATCGGCGTAGAGACGCGCCTTGCTGCGCGCGGGCGTCGTCACGCCGCCATCCGCGCCATCATCACCACGAGCGCGGCCCCGATCGCGGTGTTGACGGCGTTGAGCAGGTCGTTGTCCAGCCAGCCGCGCTTCTCCGCCACCGTGCCCAGCACGCTTTCGGCCAGGCTGCCGAGCAGGCCGGCGAGGGCCACCAGCACGACCGCGGCCGGGCCGTACAGGCCAAAGGTGGCGCCCACCAGGCCGACGAGGATCGCCCCCACCAATCCCGCGATCGTGCCCTCCGCGCTGATCGCGCCTTCCGTGCCCGGCGGCACCGGCCTCAAGGTGGTGATCAGGAACGTGCGCCGGCCGTAGGCCTTGCCCACCTCGGAGGAGCACGTGTCCGCGGCGGCGGTGGCGACGGCGGCGGCGTAGGCCAGCGCGAAGAGGTGTCTCTCGTCGGGAGCGGAGAACCCGGCGAGGAGGGCCAGGGCGGCGGGGACGCCCCCGTTCGCCCAGGCGTTGCGCCAGCCGCGGGCGCCGCCCTTCTCCTGGGCGATGCCGCGCTGCGCCTTCACGCGATAGCCGAGCTTCGTCACCGCCGTCCCCACCACGAAGAACGCGATCATGACGGCGAGGCCGGGAAGGCCGAGGCCGGCGGTGATCACGGTCCCGATCACGACGGCGGAGAGCGCACCCGCCACGTCGATCGAGTGGGCCAGGTAGGCGAGGGCGGCGATGCCCACGTTGATGGCGAGGCCGAGGGCGGCGCGGCGCGCGAGCGTCGGGTCGCCGAAGAAGATCGTGAGGTCGGCGCGGGAGACGAGGGCGATGGCGACACCGCCGACGAGGGGCACGGTCAGGTTGTCGTCCAGCGTCGTGGGCACGGATTCCACGAGCGCGCACAGCAGCGTCACCGGGACCACCACGGTGAGGATCCACGGGGAGGCGGCGGCGCGCAGCGGCATCTCCAGCGTCCACACGGACAGCAGCGCGGCCGCCATCCCGCCGCAGACGACGAAGGCCAGGAAGCCGGCCCACCCCTTGCGCGGGTTCCAGGGGAGGCGCGGCCCTCCCACGGCCTGTCCCACGATCGACGCCATGCCGTCACCCACGGCGAGCAACCCCCACACCGCCGCCACCATCCATCGCTCCTCGCGCAGCGCGAGCACGAGGGCGAGCACGCTGAGCGGATAGAGGAGGATGCCGATCGGATAGCCGGCGCCATGGTCGTTCTCGCGCCAGAGGGCGCGTCCGCCCAGCCGGGGCAGCACCTGCCAGTTGAAGAGGAACGCGCCCACCGCCATGGCCGCCGCCTCGGGCCAGGTCAGGTAGCGCAGGAGAAGCGCAAACGCGCCCACGCCGACGTGGACCAGCTTCCGCTTGAGCTCGCCGGAGGTCAGGGCCACGGATTCAGGCCGCCGGAGCCGAGCGGAGCCAGTCCAGGGTGCGGCGCAGCCCGTCGCGTAGCGGCGTCGTGTGATAACCCAGGTCGCGTTCCGCCTTGGCGCTCGTGTAGGCCCAATGCTCGCGGAAGACACCCACGACCTCGTGGGTGAGCAGCGGCTCCGCCCCCGTCAGCTCGGCCCACGCGTAGAGCATCCAGCCCATCGCGCTCGCCGCTGCATAGGGAATGTGCAGACGGGGAGCGGCCACGCCCGCGACCTCCGCGAGCTGATGGAAGAAGCCGTTCATGTCCACGTTGTCGCCGGCGAGCAGGTAGCGCTCGCCCGCGCGCCCCTTCTCCAGCGCCTCCACGTGCCCCGCGGCCACGTCCTCGACGAACGAATAGGACCAGAGCCGGTCGCCGGGGCCGATCACGCCGGGGAAGCGGCCGCGCAGGTGGTCCGCGATCATGTTCACGACGATGTTGCCCGCGGTGCGGTCGCCGGGGCCGTAGACCACGCCCGGATAGAGGAGGACCACGTCGCGCCCGGCCCCCGCCGCCTCGCGCGCGATCACGTCCGCGTGCGCCTTCGTGCGCTCGTAGTCGTTGCGGAACGAATGCCCGGGATGGATCTGCGACTCGTCCGCGGGCTGCGCGGTCGTGGGGCCGATGGCCATGAAGGACGAGGTGTAGACGAGACGCGCACCGACCGCCTCCGCCGCGGCCAGGGCCGCGCGCAGGCCGTCCACGTTCACGCGGTCGAAGGCGCCGCGGTCGGGAACCCACATCTTCACGAGCGCGGCCATGTGCAGGACGGCCTGGCACCCTTCGGCGGCGCGGCGCACGGAGGCGGCGTCGCAGACGTCCCCGCGCGCGATGTCGCCCGCGGGCAGGCCGGCCAGGTTGCTGCCCTCGCGGGCGAGCAGGCGCACCTCGTGGCCGCGCGCGGTCAGGGCCCGCGCGACGTTCTTGCCGAGGAACCCGGTGCCGCCCGTGAGCAGGACCTTCACGCGACCGGGCTCCGCGCGGCCAAACGCGCGCGCCAGTCCTCGAGCAGATCGGTCAAGGTGCGGTCGAGGGAGATGTGCGGCTCCCAGCCCGTGGCCGCGCGCAGGCGGGAGGGATCGCCGACGAGGACGGGGATGTCGGCGGGGCGGAAACGGCCGGGATCCTGGCGGATCTCCACCTCGACTCCGGCCAGGGCGATGAGGCGCTTCACGAGGTCACCCAGGCAGACCCCGCGCCCGGTACAGACGTTGTACACGGCGTCCGGACGGCCGGCCGCGCTCCGCGGCGGCACGTCCAGGAGCGCCCAGTAGGCCCGCACGACGTCCCGCACATCGGTGAAGTCGCGCACGACGTCGAGGTTCCCCACGGACAGGACGGGCGCGCGGCGCCCCGCCGCCGCTTCCGCGATCTGCCGTGCGAAGGAGCTCTCCGCGAAGGCCTCGCCGCGGCCCGGACCCGTGTGCGGGAACGTGCGCGTGCGCACGACCTCCGGCCCCCCGGGGAGGGCGTATTCGAGAGCGAGCAGCCCCTGCGCCACCTTGCTCACGGCATAGGGCGAAATCGGCCGCAGCGGGGTCTCTTCGCGCACGGGGACGGACGCGTCCTCCACGATGCCGTATTCGTCCGCGCTGCCGACCACGAGGACGCGCGGGCGCAGGCGCTCCGCGCGCACCGCGTCCATCAGGTGGACGACGCCCATGACGTTCGTGCGCAAGGTGGCCCCGGGGTCGATCCAGGAATGGTGGACGCTGGACTGGCCGGCGAGGTGGAAGATGCGATCGGGGCGGGCGGCCGCCACCGCCGCCGCCATGGCCGCGGCATCGTCGATGTCCGCTTCCAGGATCGTGGTCCGCCCCGGCCGTGGGCCGGGCGCCCCGCCCCGCGGCCGCACGAGCGCGAACACCTCCACCTCCGGATGTTCGTGGTGCAGCAGCTCCAGGAGGTGACCGCCCACGAAGCCGTGGGCGCCCGTGACGAGGACCCTCACAGCCAGTCAACCCGTTGGTGGCCGCAGTGCCGCCGATCAACCCGTTGGTGGCCGCCGCGCCGCGGCATCGTCAGCGCTCGCCGTAGTGGCGCCGGTAGTGCTCGCGGAAGGCGGGGTCGGCTTCCTTGAGCGGCCGCCACCACGCCTCGTGCTGGCGGTACCACGCGACCGTCCGCGCCAGGCCGTCCGCGAACGGCACCTGCGGCTCCCAGCCCATCGCGCGCAGCTTCCCGCAGTCGAGGCTGTAGCGCCGGTCGTGGCCGGGCCGGTCCGGCACCCTCTTGATGAGGCTCTCCGGCTTGCCGACCAGGGACAGGATCCGCTTCGTCAGCTCGATGTTCGGGACCTCGTTGCCGCCGCCGACGTTGTAGGTCTCGCCCGGACGCCCGCGCTCGAGCAGGAAGTCCACCGCTCGGCAATGGTCGTCCACGTGGAGCCAGTCGCGCACGTTCAATCCGTCGCCGTAGAGCGGCACCGGGATGTCGTCGATGGCGTGGGTCACGAACAACGGGATCACCTTCTCCGGGAACTGGTAGGGCCCGTAGTTGTTCGAGGCCCGCGTGACGACGACGGGGACGCCGTAGGTCGCGAAGTAGGAGTAGGCCAGCCGGTCCCCTCCCGCCTTGCTCGCGGAGTAGGGATTGCGCGGCATGAGCGCATCCGTCTCCCGGGACGAGCCCTTCTCGACGCTGCCGTAGACCTCGTCCGTCGAGATCTGGACGAACAGCTTCAGCTCCTTCGAACGCCGGGCCTCCTCCAGGAGGACGAAGGCGCCGTACATGTCCGTCTGGATGAAGCCGCCCGCGTCGTAGAGGGAGCGGTCCACGTGCGTCTCCGCCGCGAAGTTCACGACGTATTCGCAGCCGGGGAGGACGCGGGCGACGACAGCCGGATCCGCGATGTCGCCCTGCACGAACGAGAACCCGCGATGGCCCTCGAGGTCGGCCAGGTTCTCGCGCCGGCCCGCGTAGGTGAGCTTGTCCAGGACCACGATGTCCCAGTCCGGCCGCGTGCGCGCGACGTGGTGCACGAAGTTGGAACCGATGAAGCCGGCCCCCCCGGTGACGAGGACGCGCGCGCTCATCGTCCGGCCAGGAAGCCGCGCGTGCCCGCGTTGGCCTCCTGCCCCATGAAGTTGCCGATGGACCCGATGTTGGCGAGCTCGATGGAGAAGCGCCACTGCTTGTGCTTCTGGTTGTACTTGGAGTTGATGAACTCGGCCGTGAAACCGCAGCACTGCACGTCGTAGCGCAGGCGGGCCGTGGCCTGGACCAGCGATTTGCCGGCCACGTCGTAGTCCACCGACCCCGCCGCCGTCACCTTGCCGGGCAGGAGCGCCACCCGTCCGGAGCCGCGCATGGTGTTGGTGTCGCGCGTCCGCGTGAGGCTGATCCTCTGCGCTCCGCGGAACCAGCGCGCGTCCAGGCCGAACAGGCGGTAGCTCACGCTGGTGGCCAGGCTGAGGGTCCGGACCTCATGGAAGTTCACGTCGTACTCCATGTCGAAGTTGCCGGAGAGGGCCGGGGTGGGACGGATGCGCAGCCGCGACTGCAGGGGCGAGAGGTGGGCGGGCTGGCCGGTGGGCCCGAACACGGCGGAGGAGTAGTTGGGGTCGTAGATGTTCGCGCCGCTGGCGAGGTCCACGTAATAGGTCTGGCCCACGCGCCAGGTGAACAGCTCGTAGGGCTCGAGCTTGCCCGAGCGGCCGCGCCGCTTGGCGTAGATCTGGTTCACGAGGCCGTAGCGCACCTCGTTGGTGCCCGGGAAGAAGTCCAGGTAGTCGAAGCGCGGGATGGAGTTGAACTCTTCGAACTTCGAACGGTACGTGTAGGTCACCTCGGGCGTGAGGGTGTGCTTGAAGCGATCGGAATAGAAGTTCCCCGGCGTGTTGAACACGCGCGAGAAGGCCGGCCCGCGCATCTCCAGGCTGCCCTCCACGTATTGGCGCTCGATCGGAATCGGGCCGAGCTCGCCCGTATCGAGGTCGACCACCTGCGCGCCGTAATGGGTGTAACGGAACTGGACCTGGGGGGTGAGCTGGACGAACGGGCGTGACAGCGGCCGCGAGACGCGAGGGTTGATGTCGTAGCGCGCGTACTTGTCGATGTGGTCCTGGTTCCCGAGCTGCAAGGCCTCGGCGCGGCCCTCGTAGGCGAACACGAGCCCGGTCTTCTTGAACTTCTTCGGGCTCATGTTCGCGGTCAAGGAAGGATAGTGCCGCCGGCGGTCGAACGTGTTCGGGTCCGTGGGGTTGTCCGGATCGTAGAAGAACGTGTCCGTGGAGTCCGCCTGGAGCTGGAAGGACTGCGGCCCGAAGCTGCGCTGGAGAGTCGTCGTCCAGTAGCGGTTGCGCTGGGAGGCGAGGTCCAGGCTCTCCTGGAACACCTCCTGGAACTGTACGGAGCTCGTCTCCTGCACGCGCAGGCTGGCCCGTACCTTTCCGGGCAGGTTCTGGATGGCGTCCCAGTTGAAGTCGTGCTCCGTGATCCCGCCCGGCCGCCGGAAGAAATAGGTGCGGAAGCTGCCGCGCGACGGCGAGGGACGGAGGTAGCGGAACTCGTGGCCGAAGCCCCAGCCGAACTTCGCGTAGTGATCGACGTAGAACGTCTGATCGTAGGTGCGGCCCATGGCCCAGAAGAACCCGCCCCCGATGTTGAACCCGCGGTAGTTGTCCGGGCCGAAGTGCGGGAACAGGAGCCCCGTCGACCGCTGGTCCTGCTGGATCGGATAGACGAAATAGGGAATGTAGAAGGCGGGCACGTCCTTGACCTTGAAGAGGACGTTCGTGGCCTTCACCTTGTCGTCGAGCTCCAGGGTGGCCGAGCTGGCGCTGAAGCTCCACCGCGGGTTGGGCTGCATGCAGGACGTGAACTTGCCGTCTTCGATCCGGTATTCGGCGGGTCCGATCCGCTCGATGCGCTTCCCTTCGACGAGGACGCCGGGCGAGAGATAGCCGAACGCATTCTCGAAGGTGCCCCGGCTGGTGTCGAGCTGCATGTCGAGCTTCTCGCCGGAGAGCCGCTCCTCGCCGCGCATGAACACCACGTTGCCTTCCGCCACCACGCGCCGCGCCGTGGTCCCGTCCGGCTTCTCCATCTGGTAGATGTCCAGGCGGTCCGTCTGGATGCGCGTATCCCCGAAGATGAGGTCCACGAAGCCGCGGAACTGCGTGTGCCCGTCCCCGAAGCGCTCGGACTGCCCGGCCGTGATGCAGGTCGAGTCGGAGGTGCAGTTGCCGACGGGCGACGGCTCGGGCTCCGGCGCCGCCGGAGTCGGGCTGGGCGCCGGCGTGGGCGGCACGTTCTGGATCGGAGCGGGAGGAGTGACCGCCTCCGAAGCCGGCGAGGGAGCGGGTGACGGCGACGGGCTGGGCGACGTCTCCGCCGTCTGGGCGGCCGCGCCCTTCGCCATCAGGAGCGCGCCCAAGACGACGGCGGCCACGATCGAGCGTTCAGACCACATCCGCCGCCATTCCCATCACGTGGAACCCGCCGTCGACGTGCAGCACTTCGCCCGTGATCCCGCGCGAGAGGCGGGAGACGAAGAAGAGCGCGGCGTCGCCGACCTCCTCCTGCTCGGTGTTCCGGCGCAGGGGCGCGTTGTTGCGGTGGTACTCGAGCATCTTCGAGATGCCGTGAACGCCGGAGGCGGCGATGGTCTTGATCGGCCCCGCCGAGATCGCGTTCACGCGGATCCCCTTCGGCCCGAGGTCGGCGGCCAGGTACCGCACCGAGCACTCCAGGGCCGCCTTGGCCACGCCCATCACGTTGTAGTGCGGCACCACGCGCTCGCCGCCCAGGTAGCTCAGCGTCACCACGCTGCCCCCACGGCCCTCCATGAGGGGCGCCGTCCGCCGCACGAGCGCGGTGAGGGAGTAGGCGGAGATGTCCTGGGCCACCCGGTACCCCTCGCGCGAGGTGTTCAGGAACTCGCCGTCCAGCTCCTCGCGCAGCGCGTACGCGACCGCATGCACCACGAAGTCCAGCCCTCCGAGCTCGCTCTTGACCGACGCGGCCAGGGTCTCGAGGTCCTCGTCCTTGCTCACGTCGCAGGGCAGGATGACGGGACGGTCGAGGCCGGCGGCCAGCTCCCGGACATTCTCTTCCAGCCGCTCGCCCTGGTAGGTCACGGCCAGGCGGGCCCCTTCCCGCGCGACAGACTGCGCAATCCCCCAGGCGAGGGACCTCTTGTTCGCGATCCCGAGGATGAGACCTGTCTTTCCTTCTAGCAGCATGGGGCGAGTTCTCCGAAAAAAATGAGTCTAGCGCAGGGGGGCGCGCGGGAGTGAACGCGCAGAGACCAACAGGCCGACCCTGATGACAAGCTGCCCGCGGGGCAAGCCTCTATTCTGTTTGCTGTTGTTGTTGCGTTCTCGCTACGCCACCAGCTCCTCGACCGTCCGCCCCCTCAGCGCCAGGAGGCGCCGCACGACCTCTCCCACCACGTTGTTGGGAGTCGAGGCGCCCGCGGTCAGGCCGATGCGGACGGGCCCCGCGGGCAGCCAGTCCTGCGTCGTCGTCTCGTCGTGGGACCCGACCGGGCGATGGCGCAGCGTGGCCGCGACGCAGTCCGCGGCGTCGATGTGGTACGTGGGCAGCCGCGCGGCGCAGATACGGGTGAGAGCCTGGGTGTTGCTGCTGTTGTAGCCGCCGATGACGACCATGAGATCGAGCCCGCCGTCGTCGAGCATGCGCAGGACGGCGTCCTGACGGTCCTGGGTCGCGGAGCAGATCGTGTCCATGGCCCGGAAACGGGCCGCCGTCTCCGCCGCCCCGTAGCGGTCCACCATGGCCTTGCGCAACATCTCCTGGATCTCGAGGCTCTCGCTCATGAGCATGGTCGTCTGGTTGGCGAGGCCGATGCGGGCCAGGTCGCGCGCGGGATCGAAGCCGGGGCTGGCCGCGTGCGAGAACTGCGCGCGGATGACGTCCGCCCCCACCTCGCCGCGGATGAACCCGCAGACCACCTCCGCCTCCTTCCGGTCCCGCACGCAGAGGTAGTGGCCTCCGGCATGGGTCAAGGCCTGGGAGGCGGTGGCCTTGGTCTCCTCGTGGTAGTGCTTGCCGTGGATGACGGCCGTGAACCCGTCGTCCGCGTATTTGTGCACGTTCTTCCAGACGTTGAGCACGCTGCCGCAGGTGGTGTCCACGAGCACGCAGCCGCGGCCGCGCAGCTCGGCCATCTCGGCCACCGTCACCCCGAAGGCGGGCAGGATGACGACGTCGCCCGCCGTCACTTCCGCGTACCGGGCGGCCGCCTCCCCCTTGTCGGGCAGGATGCGGATCCCCATGTCTTCGATGCGGCGGTTCACGTCCGGGTTGTGGATGATCTCGCCGGAAAGGAAGATCCGCCGGTCCGGGAACTGCTGCCGGGTCTCGTAGGCGTATTCGACCGCGCGGTCGACCCCGTAGCAGAACCCGAATTCCCGGGCCAGCTTCAGGGTCACGTCACCCGCCCGGGCCGCGTGGCCGAGGGCGCGCAGCCGGTCCACCACCGCGCTGGCGTAGTTCTCGGAAAGGACGGGACCGACCGCCTTCTTGAGGCCGAACCCCTTCTGGAAGTACGTCTCGCTCACTTCAAGAGGATACGCGAGCCACGCTGGGGGGCCAACCCACCCCGCCAACCCAGCCCGGGTTTGACGGCCGAGGATCGGGCAGCTACGCTGTCCGGGTCGACGTGGCCGGGCGGCCCTCCACTGCCCTCCGCGAGCGACTGAGGCGGGTTGCCCTCCCGGGCTCCAGCGCTGTAGGTGAGGACGTCATGTTCGAGCGATCGTCGGTAAGGGTCAATCCGCGGACGCCAGTGCGCGTCGAGATCGGCCGCCCCGGGCAGGCCACCGCCCTGGGCGTGGTGGCCAACATCTCCGACCAGGGGGCCTGTGTCGTCACCGACGGCGCGTTCCCCATCGGCGAGAGCCTCGTGTTGCACCTGGTGTTCGCCCCCGACGTCCTGCCCTTCCAGGCCGCCGGCCGCGTGGTGTGGATGCGCAACGGCGGAGACCTGCCGGGCTCGCAGCGCTACGGCCTGCAGTGGGCGCACCGGACGGGCCCCCAGCATGCCCGCCTGCGCGAGCTGATCACCGACAAGATCTAGTCCGGCTCCTTCGGGGAGCGGCGCATGCCGCTCAGGGTGGAGGGCCGGGACGGGCGCCGTCCCTTCTCGCGCTCGGCCGCGGCCGACATCGGCACGAACGCGCACATCTCCAGCAGCCGCGAGCGCAGCCTCTGTCCCACGCGCTCGATCAGGTATTCCTGGCGCCGGAAGGCGTGGGCGTCCATGGCCGTCTCGCGGTCCACGTCCTCGAAAGACGTCGTGACCAGCGTCGGCCGCCGCGCCATGTAGCGGCCGTTCACGATCGTGAAGAGCGTGTCCGCCGCCCAGTCCGTCATCTTGCGCGCACCGAGGTCGTCCAGCACGAGGACGTCCGCGGCCAGCACCGAGCCCAGGGCTCCCGACTCGCTGGTCATGGACGCCTTGTCGTAGGAGTGCGTGATCTCGTCGAGCAGGGCGGGGAACGTGCAGAACCGCCCGCGGACGCCGTGGTTCGCGGCCAGCTCGGCCAGGATCGCCACCGCCAAGTGCGTCTTGCCCGTTCCCGCGGGGCCCCAGAACAGGAGGCCCAGCCCGTCTCCGCGCGCGGTCTCGTCCGCGAAGCGACGGCAATAGGCAAGGGCGCGATCGAGGGCCGTGCTGAGCGCGGGGGTCTTCGGCGCGAAGTTCCCGAGCGAGCAGTGACGATGGCCGGCCGGGATGCCCAGCGCGTGCAGGGGATCGAGCGTGCGCGCCGCGGCCGCCCCCGAGCCGCGCCGGCATCCGCATCGGCGGGCGTACTCGCGGCTGCCGATCCGTTCCGTCGCGAAGCCCGTCCCCTGGCAGCGAGGGCACTCGCGGCCGGGCGCGGTCCCGCCGTCGCTCACAGGAGGAGGCGCTGGTTCGAGGCCTGCAGCGCCACCTGCCGGCGGTCCGGCCCGTCCAGGCGCACGACCGTGCAGGCCTCGAGCAGCCGCGAGCGCAGCCGGTAGCCGATCCGGTCCACCAGGTATTCGCGGCGCATGGTCGTGTCGGCCTTCTCCAGATCGCGCGGGCTGACGTCCCGGTCCGGATAGTTGGTGGTGATGAGGGTGGGCCGCCGCGCGAGGTAGCGGCGGTTCAGGATGTAGAACAAGGTGTCGTTCATCCAGTCCGTCATCTTCCAGGCACCGAGGTCGTCGAGGAGCAGGAGCTCGAGCTCGATGATGGGTTCCAGCAGCTCGTATTCCGTGAGGGCGGTGGCGGGGTTGTAGGAGTTGCGAATCTCCCGCATCAGCTCGTGATAGTCCCAGAACTGGCCGCGCACGCCGTGCGTTTCCGCCAGCTCGCGCAGGGTCGCCACCGCGAGATGCGTTTTCCCGGATCCGTTTCCGCCCGTGAAGAGGAGGCCCAGGCCCTTGTCGTTGGCGGACTCGGACCCGCGCTGCGCGTAGCCGCCGCAGTAGCGCATCACCATGTACCGTGCGTCTTTGGTGAGGGCGGTGCTGCCCTCGCCGATCTCGAAGGTCAAGAAGGTGCAATGCTCGTAGCGCGGCGGAATGCGCAGCGACTGGAGCAGCCGGTCGGCCACGTTCACGGAGTCCGCGACGGCGCACGAACACCGCCGCGCCACCTCCACGTCTTTGCCCTCGGGCCCGGGGACGGACGTGATCTCGAACCCCGTCCCCCGGCAACGCTCGCAGTCCGCCATCGCCACAGATGCCTCAGGCCACGTATTCGTCGAGGCCGGCGCGCAGGGGCCGGAACGCGAAGCCCAGGTACTCGGCCGCGGGCCGTGGATCGATCTCGACGGTCTGGGTGATGAAGTCGATCGCCCCCGGCGAGAGCATCGGGTTGGGCAGGACCGCCATCGGCCATACCAGCAGCTTCATCAGCCCGGGCGGGTGATGCAGGAGCGGCCGGCGCCGGCCCAGCACTTCCTGCACGGTGCGGATGACGTGGTCCATGGTGAGGCGCTGGGGCCCGCCGATCTCGAGCACCTTGTCCCGCGCGTCTTCGCGGCGCACCACCTCCGTGACGGCGCGCGCGACGTCCTTCACGTAGGCTGGATAGACGGGCGTCTCGCCGTTCCCGATCACGGGGATCACGGGCAGGTGGCGGCAGAACCAGATGAAGCGGTTCATGCTGTGGTCGCCGGGACCGTAGATCCAGGACGGGCGCAGGATGGCGTACTCCATGCCGCTCTCGCGGATGGCCTGCTCCGCGATGTCCTTCGCCTTCATCCAGGGCTGGGGCAGGTCCCGGCCCGCGCCCGCGCCCGAGAGGTAGATGAACCGCCGCACGCCCAGCTTCTTCGCGACGCCCACCGCGGCCACCGTCCCCTTCGCATCGACTTCCATGTACGTGCGGCCCTTGCCCGGGTCCTCGACCGGATGGTTCGGGAACTGGATGGCGTGGACCACCGTATCCGCGCCCGTGAAGGCCTTGCCCAGGGACACGACGTCCCCGGCGAAGGCCTGGAGCTTGCGCACGCGGCCGTCCCAGGAGTCGGGGCGCTCGGGACGGCGCGTGGTGACGGCGACCTCGACCCCACGCTCCTCGAGGAGACGGGACACCACTTCGCGCCCGATGAACCCGGTCCCGCCGGCCACGACCACGCGCATCAGTCCTCCCTACCGCGGGCGCCCGAGGAGGCGCGAGTTATTCTGCCCTATCCTTGTGTCGTCATGCGCAAGGCGCTCGTGGTCGAGGACGACGCGGACATCGTCGAGCTGGTGTCCCTCTACCTCGGCAAGGACGGCTGGGACGTCGAGTCCGTCTCCGACGGCAAGCGTGCGCTGGAGAAGGTCCGCCGCGGGACCTACCAGCTCATCATCCTCGACATCCAGCTCCCGGGAATGGACGGACTCTCCGTTTGCGCGGAGCTGCGCCGTGACCGCGCCAGCGCCTCCGTGCCCCTCGTGATGCTGACCGCGCGCGGCGACGAAGCCGACCGCGTCGTCGGCCTCGAGATGGGCGCGGACGACTACGTGGTGAAGCCGTTCAGCCCCAAGGAGCTCCTGGCCCGCGTCCGCGCCCTCTTCCGGCGCCTGGAACGGAAGGACGAGGGGGACGACGTCACCACCATCGGGGTCGTGGAAGTGGACCGCCCGCGACATCTCGTCCGCTGCGCGGGCAAAGACGTTCGCCTGACGGCCAAGGAGTTCGCGCTCCTCCTCGCCCTCATCGACGCGCGCGGGCGCGTGCTCTCCCGGGACGCGCTCCTGCAGGACGTGTGGGGATATTCGTACACGGAGGGGACGCGCACCGTCGACGTGCACGTGCGGCGCCTCCGCGAGAAGATGCCGGCGTTCGCCGCCTCGATCGTGACCGTGAAATCGCTGGGCTATCGCATCCCGCGGGACGCCGAATGACGCGCTTCGGGCTGCGTGAGCGCATCGCGCTGGGAGGGGTGGCCGCCTCCGCCGCCGCCCTCTTCGCCGTGCTCCTGCTCGTGGAGCCCGGCCTGCGCGAGCGCACGGTCGCCCACACGCGGACCACCCTCCTCGCGGAGGCGCGGCTCATGGCGCGCGTGGTCGAGCGGCCCCTGGCCGAAGCCACGCCGCCGTCCGAGCTCGACGCTCTCGTGGACGGCGCGGCGCGGGAGGTGAGCGCGCGCGTGACCATCATCGCGCCGGACGGGCGGGTGCTCGCCGATTCCTCCCTCTCGGGGCCCGAGCTGGCGGCGGTGGAGAATCACGCCGGCCGCCCGGAGGTGACGGCCGCGCTGCGCGGCGAGACGGGCAGCGCCATCCGGCACAGCTCCACCGTCGACGTCGACCTCCTCTACGCCGCCGTCCCCATACGGCACGACGGTCAGATCCTCGGCGTCGCGCGCGTGGCCCTGCCCCTCTTCGGCATCGTGGAGCAGGCGCGGGACGTCGCGCGCTCGGTCGCCCTCGCCCTCGCCCTCGCCTTCGCGGTGGCCGTCGTGATGGCCGTCGCCCTGGCCGCGCCCCTCGCGGGCCCCCTCCGCGAGATGATGGCCTCCGCGCACCGCTTCGCCGCCGGCGACCTCTCCGCGCGCACGCGCATCTCGCGCCAGGACGAGATCGGCGAGCTGGCCCGCATCCTCGACCGCTCGGCGGACCAGCTCCAGGCCCGGCTCAACGAGCTGGCGGGCGAGCGCGCGCGCACGGAGACGATCCTGTCCGCCATCGACAGCGGCCTCCTGGCCGTCGACCATCGCGGCACCGTCATCCTCGCCAACCACAGCCTGCGCCGCAGCCTCGACCTTCCCGATCCCCTCGGCCGCCACTACGTGGAGGTCATCCGTCACTCCGAGGTGGGGCGGGCCCTGGAGGCCGCGCTCCGTACGGGCCGGCCCCAGACCCTGGAGGTCCGGATCCACCACCTGCGGCGCATCTACGCCCTGCAGGCCGGCCCGTTCCCGGGACAGGAGGGGATGCCTCACGGCGCGGTGCTGACCTTCCTGGACGTCACGGAGCGGCGGCGCGTGGACGAGGTCCGCCGCGACTTCGTTGCCAACGCGTCGCACGAGCTGCGCACGCCCCTCACGTCGATCCGCGGTTTCGTCGAGGCCCTCGAAGACGGCGGGCTGGAGGAGCCGCCCACCGCGCGCCGCTTCCTGGAGCGCATCCGCTCCGCGGCCGACCGCATGACCGCGCTCGTCTCCGATCTCCTCGAGCTCTCCCGGCTGGAGTCCGGCGAGCGGCCGCCCCACTGGGAGCGGGTCGCCCCCGCCGAGGTCGTGGACGAGGTGATGGTGGCCCTGGGTGCGCTGGCCGCGGCCAAGCAGATCGAGGTCACCGCGCAGGTGGATGCGCCCGAGTTCGAGACGGACCAGGACCGCCTGCGCGGCGTGCTGGAGAACCTGGTCGAGAACGCCCTCAAATACACGCCCGCCGGCGGGCACGTCTCCATCTCGGCGCACGCGGACGACGGCTCCGTCGTCTTCGAGGTCGCGGACGACGGGCCCGGCATCGGGGCCGAGCACCTGCCGCGCCTGTTCGAGCGGTTCTATCGCGTGGACAAGGCACGCAGCCGCGAGCTCGGGGGCACGGGCCTGGGTCTCTCGATCGTGAAGCACCTCGTGGAGAGCGTGGGCGGCGCCGTGTCCGTCACCAGCGAGCCCGGGGTGGGCAGCCGCTTCAGGGTGCGGTTCCCCTTGGCGCGGCGAGAGCCGGCGAGGACCGCGTAGTGGGCGGCCGGCTCGTGCTGCTTCCCGGCCTGGGCGCGGGAAGAGGAGTGATGGGCGCCAAGCGAGCTCGCGCCCGGAGCGTGCGCGCGTGCGTCTTCTCGTTCGCCGTTGCTGCCGCTGGTCTCGGCTGCGGCCGCGCGCCCGCGGCTCCGCCCGCAGAGGACACTGCCTCGCTGGTTCACGCCGCGGTGCTGCGCTATCAGGCGAGACAGTTCCTCTCGGAAGACCGTCTCCCCATGTGCGTCGCCATCCAGGGGGCGCCGGACGGGACGGAAGCTCGCGTGCGCGAGGCGCTGCATCCGACGTTGCCGGACGCCCGGTCGTCGGATTCCTGCGCGCTCGTCGACGGCGACGTGTACCTTGCCGGATCGCGAGTCCCTGCCGCGTTGCTGACGTCGGGCCCGATCCGCTGGATCGCGGCCGACGAAGCGGAGGTCGACGGCGGGTTCACTCGTTCGCGCTCCTCTTCGAGCCGGCCGGTCTACCGCGTCGTGCACGAGGCCGGACGATGGGTCTGCCTGGGGCCGGTCGTGACCGGCATGCCGCTCTAGCGATGCCACCCACGCGCAGGGCAAGCGCCACACGAGGAGTGAACGCCCCGGCGATCGGCCGGAAGGCCCTCGCCTTCGTGAAGCGCGAGGGCATCGTGCTCCAGGCCGCGCGCGGGCGCGTGCCCAACCTCGCGGAGTTCGTGGCCGGCGCGCCCATCCGCGGGAGCTGGTGGGGACACCCGAAGGGGAAGGCGATCTTCGACGCCGCCAACTTCGTCGAGGACAGCGGTGACGTGCTCGTCTGCCGGCTCGTCGACGGGAAGGTGACCTTCGTCCATCGGCGGCTGTGGCCGGCGCTGGTTCACCTCGCCGATCGCTTTCCCAAGGGCGGTCTGGACCAGATCTCGGAAGAGCACACGGCTTCGGGCCACCACGAGCGGCGCGTCACGCCTTGTCCGCGGTGGGTGCCGGCGGACGTCGCCGGTCAAGCGGCGCGTCTGTCCGAGGCGAGCGCGGAGAAGCAGCTCGCGAACTGGTCGTGGCTGCTCGCCTACCCTACCGGCGGGCCCGCCCGTCCTTCGCGCCGCACCCGCCCGTAGATCTCCAACGCGCGATACATGCTCAGCTGGAACTCGGGAGTCGCGGGGCTCACGCTCCGCCAGGACGGCACGGCGGGCGTCGACGCTGCGCCTTCGAGCCGTTCCTCCGCGAAGCAGCGCAAGGGGCCCTTTTGCCCCGGCGTTTCGTTCCAGACCACCGTCTCCGCGCCCTCCTCGAATCGGGAGCGGCTCCCGGCCGGCCGGCGCGCGCTGACGCGGTATTGCGTGATCCGGAAGAGCAGGGGCCGCTCGGGATCCACGAAGAGCGAATAGCGGACGTGCTCGCGCTCCGTTTCGTAATCGCCGTCGATCCGTTCCCAGGTGGCCCGCTGGGCTGCGGAAGGCAGGCCGACCGGCAGCGTTGCGGACAAGGGCCGGAACCGCGTGGCGCTGGCGCAGCCGAGCGCGAGCACGGCGATGGCAGCGGACGCGGACGCCAGACGACGCACGGCCTATTGTCGCTTCGGGTCCCCGTCCTTGACGAATCGATACCCGAGCCCGACCACGGTTTCGACGTGGTTCCGGCCCAAACCCAGCTTGGCCCGCAACCTACGGACGTGAGCGTCGACACTGCGCAGATCGACCTCCGCGTCGTGGCCCCAGACGCGGTCGAGGAGGCGCTCCCGGGTGAGCACGCGCCCGGCGCTCTCGATGAGGACGCGGAACAGCTCGAACTCCTTGGCCGTGAGGCGCAGGTCGGTCCCGCGGTAGCGCGCGACGAAAGAATCGAACTCCACCTCGAAGTTCGCGTCGCGATAGCCCTGGGCGGGCGCCGCCTCCGGGCCATGCCGGCGCAAGGCGACGCGGCAGCGCGCGGCCAGCTCCTTCAAGCTGAACGGCTTCACCACGTAGTCGTCCGCGCCCATCTCCAGGCCCAGCACGCGGTCCACCTCGTCCGCACGCGCGGACACGATGATGATGGGAAGGTGCGCGGTCGTGGCCTGCCGGCGGATCATCCGGCAGACCTCCAGCCCGTCCATGCCCGGCAGGTTGAGGTCGAGGAGGACGAGGTCGGCCCCTGCCCGCACGGCGTGCAGCCCTTCCTCGCCCGTGCGCGCCACGCGCACCTCCAGCCCCACCTTCTGGAGCTGGTACCCGATCGCCTCCGCGATGTCGGGCTCGTCTTCGATCAGGACGACGCGCCGCCGCCCCGTGCCCGCCGCCGCGCCCGCCGCTTCCTGGGCCCTCATGGAGTGGTGGGCTCCTCATGGTGATGGCGGACGTCCTTCGCCTCGACCAGGAAGATGACGTCCTCCGCGATGTTGGTGGCGTGGTCGGCGATGCGCTCCAGGTTGCGGCTGATCAGGATGAGGGCGAGCGCGCGCTCGATGGTGCCGGGGTCCGCCATCATGTAGGTCAGCAGGACGCGGAAGATCGTGTCCTTGAGGCCGTCCACCTCGTCGTCCTGGGCCAGCACCTCGCGGGCCAGGGTCACGTCGCGCCGCACGAAGGCGTCCAGGCTGTCCCGGGTCATGCGCTCCGCCCGTTCCGCCATGCGCGGCAGGTCGATGAGGGGCTTGAGGGGCGGCGCGGCCAGCATCTTGGTCGCGTTCTCCGCGATGTTCACCGCCTGGTCGCCGATGCGCTCGAGGTCGGCGTTGATCTTCATGGCCGACGTGATGAGGCGCAGGTCGGAGGCCATGGGCTGCTGCAGGGCGAGGAGCTTCAGGCAGCGGTCGTCGATCTCGATCTGCAGGGCGTTGACCTCTTCGTCTCCGTGGGCGATGGCCTCCGCCCCCTCCAGGTTGCGCTCCATGAGGGCCTGGATGGCGCCGTGCACGCGCTCTTCGACCATGGCCCCCATGTTGAGGAGCCGGTTCTTGAGCGCCTGCAGGTCCGTCTCGAAGTGATGCCTCTCCATCAGCTACTCCTCACCCGAACCGGCCGGTGATGTAGTCCTCCGTGAGCTTCTCTTTCGGGTTCGTGAACATCTGCGGCGTGAGCCCGTACTCCACGAGGCGTCCCAGCCAGAAGAACGCGGTCTTGTCCGACACGCGCGCCGCCTGCTGCAGGTTGTGGGTCACGATGACGATCGTGTAGCGGTCCTTCAGGCTGTAGATGAGCTCCTCGATCTTGACCGCGGCCAGGGGGTCGAGGGCGGAGCTCGGCTCGTCCATGAGCAGGATCTCGGGCTCGACGGCAATGGCGCGCGCGATGCAGAGGCGCTGCTGTTGCCCGCCGGAGAGTGAGAGCGCGCTCTCCTCCAGCCGGTCCTTGACCTCGTCCCAGAGGGCGGCGCGCTGGAGGCTCGCCTCGCAGGCCTCGTCGAGCTTGCGGCGGTCGCGCTGGCCGGCGATGCGCAGCCCGTAGACCACGTTGTCGTAGATCGACTTCGGGAAGGGATTGGACTTCTGGAACACCATGCCGATGCGACGCCGCACTTCGATGACGTCCACGCCCGGCCCGTAGATGTCGCGGCCCTTGACCTTCACCTCGCCTTTGAGGTTCGCGCCTTCGATGAGGTCGTTCATCCGGTTCAGGCAGCGCAGGAGCGTCGACTTGCCGCACCCGGAAGGGCCGATGAGGGCGGTCACCCGGTTCTCCCCGATGTCCATTCCGATGTCGAAGAGGACCTGCTTGTCGCCGTAGAAGAAGTTGGCCGTGCGGATCGTGATGGCCTGGCGCTCCGCTTCCACCACCGGCTCCGAGCGCACGGCGGTCTGGATCTTGATGCCCGGCTGCTCCATCACGCTGGTCTCGTCGTCCATGGCACTCCCTCGGCTCATCCGTGGTGCATCCGCTCCAGGCGCCGCGTCACGGCCCGGGCCAGGAGCGAGAACAGAAGCACGGCGGCGATGAGCACGGTCGCCCCCGCCCAGGCCTGGCGGTGCCAGTCCTCGTAGGGCGAGATGGCGTACGTAAAGATCTGCACGGTCAGCGAACCGATCGGCTGGTCGAGGCTCGTCGAGAAGAACCGGTTGTTGAAGGCGGTGAAGAGAAGGGGCGCCGTCTCCCCGGCCACGCGGGCCAGCGCCACCAGCACGCCGGTGACGATGCCGGGCAGGGCCGCGGGCAGGATCACCGTGGCCACGGCCCTCGCTCGCGTCGCGCCCAGGGCCAGCGCGCCCTCTCGAAGCGACGAAGGGACCAGGGCCAGGAGCTCTTCCGTGGTGCGCACGATGATCGGGATCATCATGACGCCGAGGGCCACTCCGCCCGCCAGCGCGGAGAAGCGCTTGAAGGGCAGGACGGCGATGGCGTAGGCGAACACACCGATCACGATCGACGGCACCCCGTTGAGGATGTCGGCGGCGAAGCGCACGGCCGGAGAGAGGCGGCTCGTCTTGAATTCCGTGATGTACACGCCGCAGGTGACGCCGATGGGCACGGCGACGAGCGCGGCCAGGCCGATCAGGATGCCCGTCCCCACGATCGCGTTGGCCATTCCCCCGCCCGTCTCCCCGACCGGCTTCGGCATCTCGGTGAAGAAGGCCCAGTTCAGCGCCGGCACTCCCTGGCGGAGGACGAAGAACAGGATGAAGGCGAGCGGGATGAGCGCCACCACCACGGAGAGCGCGCACAGGAACGTCATGAGCCCCGAGGTGAGCTTGCGGACGCGATAGCGGCGGGCGAAGGCGTCAGGCGGCAAGGGGCACCTTGACGGGGGCCACCACGCGGGTGGGGCGCACGCGCACCATCCTCCAGATGAGGAAGCGCGAGAGGCCGTTGATGATGACGGTGATGAGGAACAGCACGAGCCCGATCTCCACCAGCGCGTTCAGGTAGAGGGCGTCGGCCGCCTCCGTGAACTCGTTGGCGATCACCGCGGCCATGGTGTGCTGGGGCGCGAAGAGCGAGAGCGCGACCTGCGGGTTGTTGCCGATGACCATGGTGACGGCCATGGTCTCCCCCAGGGCCCGGCCGAACCCGAGCATGACCGCGCCCAGGATCCCGATGCGGCCGTAGTGCACGGCCAGACGGATCGCTTCCCAGCGCGTCGCTCCGAGGGCGTAGGCGGCCTCGCGTTGCGAGACGGGGACGGCCTTCAGGATCTCGCGCGCCACCGTGGCCGTGAACGGGATCACCATCACGGCCAGGATGAGGGCCGCCGCCAGCATGCCCACGCCCAGGGGAGGGCCGGAGAAGAACGGCGTACGGCGCAGCGCGTCCGGCGTGTGGACCTGGAGCGTGCGCACGGCGGGGGCGAGCACGAAGATGCCCCAGAGGCCGTAGACGATCGAAGGGATGGCGGCCAGGAGCTCCGTGAGGAAGGCGAGGGGCTGGCGCAGCCAGCGCGGGCAGAGCTCGGAGAGGAAGATCGCGATGCCCAGGGCCACCGGCATGGCCACGAGCAGGGCGAGGACCGACGAATAGAGCGTGCCCCAGATGAAGGGCAGGGCCCCGAAGTCGCCCGCCACGGGGTCCCAGACCCGGGTGCGCCAGAACGAGAGCCCGAACTTGCGCACGGACAGCATCGAGTCGTTCACGAGAACGGCCAGGATGCCGAGGACGACGGCGATGACGAGCACGGCGACCGCACCCGTGCCCACGCGGAACAGGGGATCGGCCCAGCCCGCTTGCCTTCGCCCCGTCGGGGATTGGGCCATTCCTACTGGACCTTGATCTTCCCCAGCGCGTCCTGCTCCAGCTTCACCACCGAATCGGGGAGCGGGGCGTAGCCGAGGTCCTTCGCGTACGCCTCACCGTCCGTGATGGCCCAGCGCATGAACTCGACCATCTTCTTGCCCTTGGCCTTGTCCGTCGGGCTCTCGTACAGGAGGAGCCAGGTGTAGGACGAGATCGGGTAGGCGTCCTTTCCGTCCGCGTCCGTGATCGACACGCGGAAGTCCGCGGGCATGCTGGCCGCGCTGGCCGCGGCGGCCGCGGTCACCGACTCCAGCGACGCCTTGAGGTACGTGCCCGCCTTGTTCTTCACCGCGCCGAACGCGATGTTGTTCTGGAGCGCGTAGATGAGCTCGACATAGCCGATCGACCCGGGCGTCTGCTTCACGACGCCGGCCACGCCTTCGTTGCCCTTGCCGCCCACGCCGACCGGCCAGTTGACGGAAGTGGCCACGCCGACCTTCTGCTTGAACTCGGGCGACACCTTCGAAAGGAAGTCCACGAAGATGTAGGTCGTGCCGGACCCATCGGAGCGATGCGCCACCGCGATGTCCGCGGCGGGCAGCTTCACGCCCGGGTTCTCCTTGGCGATGGCCGCGTCGTTCCACTTCTTGACCTTGCCGAGGTAGATGTCGGCCAGGAGCGGGCCGGAGAACTTCAGGTCGCCCGTGAAGTCGGGAATGTTGTAGACGGGCACGACCGCGCCCAGGACGGTGGGCAGGTGGAGGATCGGGCCGGGCGCGGACTTGAGCTGCTCGTCCGTCATGGGCCCGTCCGTGGCCCCGAAGAAGACGGTCTGGGCGGTGAGCTGCCGTATGCCGCCGCCGGAGCCGATCGACTGGTAGTTGATGCGGACGTCGGCGTGTTCCTTGGCGTACTCCGAGAACCACTTCGAATAGATCGGATAGGGGAACGTCGCGCCCGCGCCGTTGATCTGATCCGCCCCGCCCCCGTCCGCGGCGGGCGCGCCCTGTCCGGGCAGGGCCGGGCTGGCCGCCTGGCCCGAGGGCGGCGTCTGCCCGCCGCTGCAGGCGGTGAAGACGGCGGTCGTCGCGATGAGGGCGAGTGCGCGTACGTGCCCTGTCTGGCGAAGGATGGTGTTCATGTGTCGAACCTAGGTGCTCGGAGTTAACAAGGGGTTTCCTGCAAGTTAACGGGACGTAAACTCTCCCTACTTGATGCGGCCCAGCGCGGCCAGCTCCATCTTCACGACGCTCGCGGGCAGAGGCGCGTAACCGAGGTCGCTCGCGAACTTCTGGCCCTCGGCCAGGGCCCACTTCACGAAGTCCACCATGGCCTTGGACCGCGCCTTGTCGCTGGGACTCTCGTACAGGAGCAGCCAGGTGAAGGACGCGATCGGGTAGACGTCCTTGCCGGGCGCGTTGGTGATCGAGACACGGAAATCCGGCGGCATCTTCCCTTCCGTGGCGGCGGCGGCGGCGGTCACCGCGTCGATGCTCGCGCGCACGTATTCCCCGGACGCGTTCTTCACCGCGCCGTAGGGGATCTTGTTCTGGAGCGCGTAGATGAGCTCCACGTAGCCGATGCTGTTCGGCGTCTGCTTCACGAGCCCGGCCACGCCTTCGTTGCCCTTCCCGCCGACGCCCACCGGCCAGTTCACGGCCGTCGCCACGCCGACCTTCTTGCTCCACTCCGGCGAGACCTTGGCGAGATAGTCGGCCCAGATGTACGACGTGCCGGAGCCGTCGGAGCGGTGCACGACCGTGATGTCCGCGGCGGGAAGGCTGACGCCGGGGTTTTCGGCGGTGAGAGCGGGGTCGTTCCACTTCGTGACCTTGCCGAGGAAGATGTCGGCGAGGAGCGGGCCCGAGAAGCGCAGCGGCGTGCTGACTCCGGGCAACTCGTAGATCGGCACCACCGCGCCCAGCACGGTCGGCAGGTGAAGGACCTTCGCGCCCGCGGCCTGGATCTGGTCGTTGGTCATCGGACCGTCCGTGGCGCCGAAGAAGACGGTCTGGTTCGTGAGCTGGCGGATGCCGCCGCCGGAGCCGATCGACTGGTAGTTGATCTGGATGTCGGGATGCAGCTTGTTGTATTCGGAGAACCACTTCGAATAGATCGGGTACGGGAAGGTCGCGCCCGCGCCGTTGATCTGGATGGGAGCGGCGGTGGCCGTGCCGGCCAGGCCGCCCGCGGCGGCGAGAACGAGGGCAACGGTCAAGCGGTTCATCGAGTCACCTCACAGTGGATCGGTCCGGCCACGCGGGCGCGGATGGAAGATGCAATCACGATGACGACGGCCTGCGACGGGCGTGTGACGGCGGCATGACCGAACGGCCGGCGCTCAGAACTGGAAGAGCGCATGCAGGGCGTACCGCTGCTCCGTCGGCCGGTTGAGCACGGAGTCGAAGGTGGCCTTGTCCATGTCCAGCATGAGCGCCGCTGACGGCCCGCGCAGGAACGGGAACCAGTAGGACAGGCCGACGATGAGCCGCTTGCGCCGCGCGTCCACGGTCTTGTTGGGCTTCAGGCTGTCGAAGCGGATCAGCCCCTCCAGGCCCGACTTCGACTCCTGGAGGGACAGGAACTTCGGCGTGGCCCAGACCGTCCAGCCGTTGGACTTGACCTCCGTCGCGCTCAGCGCCGTCTTGTCCTTGCTGTCCAGGTAGTCGAAGGCGGCGTTGAAGTACTTGTGCTCGAAGGTAGCGGCGGCGATGAAGCGGTTCCGCGGCCCGTTCCGGATGTACTTGTCGGCATCGTAGAAGGCGGTGAGGCGCAGGCCCTTCAGGTTGCCGCCGAGCGGAAAGGGACGGACGGTGCCGCGGATCTGGAACGCCTTCTCGTTGTTGGCCTCGACACGCGAGTAGCCGTCCCCGTTGTACACCCCGGCGTGGATGTCGCCGTAGTTGCCGGGGAAGTTGTAGTGCGCGGCGATCGCGGCATCGGACGAGGTGAGGAAGCCTTCGCGCTCCTCGAAGATCGTCCCCTGGAACCGGTACCGGTAGATCCCCTCCATGAAGTCCACGAACGGCGTCTGCTGGATGCCGACGCGAGCCCAGGAGCCGTGGGTCAGGAAGTCGTCGAAGTTCACCTGTCCGAACGCGTACTTGAGCCGGAAGGTGAGGCTGCCGCTAAGGGTGCTGCCCGTGCCCGTCTCGCGCGTGATGTCGGGCGTGATGCGGAAGGCCACGAGGTGCGAGAGGTTCCCCGTCACGTTGATGTAGGACCGGCTCACGTTGAATGCGTTGGGATGAATGGTGTTCTTGTCCGCGTCCTGGACGGTGGGCTTGTCCGTGTACGTGTAGTCCGTGTAGATCACGATGCCGAGCTTGATGGAAGGCGTGTCGTCGGGCGGCGTGTGGCCGGCGGCCGGCGTGACCTGGGCTTGCCCCGGGCGGGCCGCGCCCAGGAGGACCGCGGCCGCGAAGGCGGCCTTCGGGAGCCACTTCGTCCGGATGAAACGAGTCGCTTCGTTCAAACTTCCTCCTCGATGGTGCGCGGTTGTTCGGGCCATCTCGACGCTAGGGACGGCGTGTGACGACGGTGTGACGGCCGTGTTACGAGTCGCGCGCGTTCCCCGCCGCTCCGCTCACCGCGAGGCCATGGGCCACGGCTTGCGCGGCGCGTCGAGCGGCGGTTCCGGGCTCGCGTCGGGAAGGTCGAAAGCGATGAGACGCTCGATCAGCTCCGCCACCCCCTGGCCGCCGTCACCGCGGGTCACGACCTGGGCCCGCGCCTTCAGGGCCGGGACCGCATTCGCCACCGCGGCTCCGTAACCGCAGAGCGCAAGCATCGGCTGGTCGTTTTCGGCGTCTCCGATGGCCACCGCGTGCGCCGGGTGAACGCCCAGGCGCGCGAGCGCGGCGGCAAGGCCCGTGCCCTTGTGGACGCCGGCGGGAAGGACCATGAGCGCCGTGCGGTTGAAGACGACGTGGAGGGGGAGGCCGCAATCCCGTATGACCTCGAGCACGACGGGGGCGAAGGAGGCGGGCATGGCCACGATCGCCTGGCCCACGGCCACGCCTTCGATCCCCCACCGCGCGAGCTCGGATACGAATCCCGCCGGAGGGAGCTCGCACAACAGGACCGAGGTGCGCGCCGTGGGATCGTGGAGCACGGCGCCGTTCTCCACGACGAGGAGGTCGAACAGGGCGAGGTCGTCGCAGACCCCGGCCAGATCCGCGAGCTCGCGGCCGGTGACGAGCAGGAGCCGCCGGCCGCTGGCTTTCAGCCGCCGGAGGGCGGCTCGCGTCGCGTCGTCGACGTGGCCCTCGCGTGCAATAGTGCCGTCGTAGTCCACGGCCAGGGCCTGATACCGCATGCCCCCACGATCCCGGGAAGCCGTGACGGATGCGCGGCGGCGGCGTGATCCGCCCGCGACAGGAGCGCCTCGCGGCAAAACCATTGACGGTTTCGGCGGACGGACGGTACTGTCTTCAGCGACGCGAAGCAGATGGAGGAGTCATGACCGCGACGGACAGCGGCACGCGGCTGTCGGAGAGCTGCACCATCGGCTGCGCGCGCTGCACCCGGCCGACATCGCGTACATCCTGGAGGCCCTGGCCGGGGAGGACCGCACGCTCGTATGGGAGCAGGTCCCGGAATCGCGGGCGGGCGGCGTGCTGCCGGAGCTGGGGCGGGCCGTGCGCGAAGACCTGATGGCGAAGATGTCACCGCGCGCTCTGGTCGCCGTTCTCGCCGGCATGGATCCCGCGGACCTCGCCTACGTCGCGGAGTCCGTGCCGGAGGCCGTCCTGGAAGAGGCCTACCGCGCGCGAGAAGCGAGCGAGCGCTCCTGGATCGAGACCGTGGCGGCCTATCCCGAGGACTCCGCCGGCCGGCTCATGGTCGAGGACTACGTCGCGGTGCCGGACTCACGCACCGTCGGCGAGGTCCTGGGCCAGATCCGCACGCGCGGGCAGCTCTCCCGCCACCTCGACGCGCTGTTCGTCGTGGACGTGCGCAACCTCCTGCGCGGCGTGGTGCCCATGCGCACCCTGCTCGTGCGCGATCCCGCCTGCCCCGTCACCGACCTCATGACGCCGGACCCGGTGGTGCTCAAGCCCACGGACAAGCTCGCCTCCGCGGCGGAAGCCTTCGCCCGCTACGACCTCGTCTGCGCACCGGTGGTGGACGAGAGGGGCAAGCTCATGGGGGCGCTGGCCGTGGACGCGGTCCTCGATTCCGTGAGCGCACAGGCCACGAAAGACATCCAGAAGATGGGCGGCCTGGAAGCGCTCGACGCGCCCTACGCGCAGGTGCCGTTCTGGGACATGGTGAAGAAGCGCGGGG
>Ga0207648_10001392_pt1 | contig 26624 bp, 25 predicted proteins | sample KBSMisM32_FD_184310 | JGI IMG/M metagenome (GOLD analysis project Ga0207648, IMG submission 184310) | Miscanthus rhizosphere microbial communities from Kellogg Biological Station, Michigan, USA - KBS Miscanthus M3-2 (SPAdes) (version 2) | ecosystem: Host-associated > Plants > Roots >... | reverse complement strand
GCCTTCATCACGAGGAGGATCGAGCAGCCGAGGATGTAGAAGATGGCCATGAACGGCACCAGGGCCTCGCAGACACGGGCGATGGACTGGATGCCGCCCAGGATCACGATCGCCGTCAGCACGGTCATGATCACGCCCGTCACCCAGGGCGAGACGTGCCACGTTTCGCTGACCATGGCCGAGATCGAGTTGGCCTGGACCATGCACCCGATGCCGAATGCGGCCACCGCGGTCAGGGACGCGAAGATCACGGCCAGCCAGCGTGCGTGCAGGCCGCGCTCCAGCACGTACATGGGCCCGCCCGCCATCATCCCGTTCGCGGTCACGATCCGGTACTTCACGGAGAGGACGGCCTCCGCGTATTTGGTCGCGATGCCGAACACGCCCGTGAGCCACATCCAGAGGACGGCCCCCGGCCCGCCCGCCGCCACCGCCGTGGCCACCCCGACGATGTTGCCGGTGCCGATGGTCGCGGCCAGCGCCGTCGTGAGCGCGCCGAACTGGCTCACGTCGCCCGCCCCCTCCTTCTCGCGCCGGAAGGAGATCCGGATCGCGGTGAGCAGGTAGCGCTGGATGAAGCGCAGGCGCACGGTCAGGAAGAGGTGGGTGCCGAAGAGGAGGATGAGCAGCGGCGGCCCCCACACCCAGTCGCTGATGCGGCTCAGCATCGCCTCGAGGTTCTGCATCCGGCAAGGATATCCTGAGACGTGAGCGCTCCCTTGCTGGAGTCGTCACCGGAAGGGCTGCGTTGCGCGCGCGGGGACTTCCACGTCGATCCCTGGGGCGCCGCCGCCACCGCCGTGATCACGCACGTGCACGGCGATCACCTGGTCGCCGGCTCCGCGCGTTACGTCTGCGCCGCGCCCTCGCTTCCCTTCCTGCGCAAGCGCCTCGGCACCGAGGTCGCGGCGGAAGGCGTGCCCTACGGTGAGCCGTTCCACCTCGGCGACGTGACCGTCTCCTTTCATCCCTCCGGCCATGTCCTGGGCGCGGCCCAGATCCGCCTGGAGGCGGGAGGCGAGGTCTGGGTCGTCTCCGGCGACTACAAGCGTGCCCCGGATCCGACCTGCGCCCCCTTCGAGGTCGTCCCGTGTGACGTCTTCATCACGGAGGCGACGTTCGCGCTGCCTCTCTACCGCTGGCGCGATCCGACGGTGGTGGCGCGCGAGATCCTGGCCTGGTGGGACGCGAACCGGGCGGCGGGCATCGCGTCGGTCCTCTTCGCGTACGCGATGGGCAAGGCGCCGCGCATCCTGGCCGAGCTCGCGGGCCTGACCGATGCCGAACGGCCGGTGCTCGTGCACGGCGCGGTGGAGGGCCTCGTCGAGCTGTACCGCGAGGCCGGGGTGCGGCTGTTGCCGACGTCGCGGGTCAGCGAGACCGCGCGCGGCCGGTCCTTCGCGGGCGAGCTGATCCTGGCCCCGCCCGCCGCCGGCGGCAGCACGTGGATGCGCCGGTTCGGTCCCCACGAGACGGCGTTCGCGTCGGGCTGGATGCGCGTCCGTGGGACGCGACGCCGCAAGGGCTTCGACCGCGGCTTCGCGCTGTCCGACCACGCGGACTGGCCCGCGCTCCTGCGCACCATCGAGGAGACGGGGGCACGCCGGGTGCTCGTGACCCACGGCTACGCGGACGAGCTCTCGCGCTACCTGCGCGACCGCGGCCATGAGGCCGCCACCCTCGCCACCCCGTTCCAGGGTGAGAGCGACTTCTCGTGAAGTCTTTTGCCGCGCTGTACGACGCGCTCGACCGTACGACCTCGACCAACAAGAAGGTCGCGGCCCTCGCCGCCTACTTCGCCGCCACCCCGCCCGCGGACGCGGCCTGGGCCCTCTTCTTCCTCACCGGGCGCAAGATCAAGCGCCTCATCCCGAGCCGGGTGCTCTGGGAGCTGACGCGTGACCTCACGGGCTGGCCGGAGTGGCTGCTCGAGCACTGCTACGCCGCCGTCGGCGACTTCGCGGAGGCGATGGCGCTCCTGAACGACCATGGCGACGCCGTGGTCCCGGTGGACCTGCCGCTGTCGCGTTGGATCACGGAGCGCGTGATTCCCCTGAAGGACATGGACGCGGGCCAGCAGCGCGAGGCCATGCGCGCCTACTGGACCGAGCTCGATGTCTCGCAGACCTTCGTGCTGAACCGGATCATCACCGGCGAGTTCCGGGTCGGGGCCTCCGCGACCCTGGCCATCCGCGCGCTCGCGCAGGTGGCGGGCGTGCCGCCGGCAACGATGGCGCATCGCGTGATGGGGGACTGGCCGCCGACGGAGGCGTTCTTCTCCGAGGTCCTGGCCGGCGCGCCGGCGGAGGCCGTGCCGTCGCGGCCGTATCCCTTCTTCCTGGCCTCGCCTCTCGAGTCCCCGGTGGAGTCGCTCGGTCCGCGCGAGGAGTGGCTCGCGGAGTGGAAGTGGGACGGGATCCGCGCGCAGATCGTCCGCCGCCAGGGGGCGGTGTTCTTGTGGTCGCGCGGCGAGGAGCTCCTGGCCGGCCGCTTCCCGGAGCTGGAAGCCGCGGCCACCCATCTGCCGGACGGAGTGGTGCTCGACGGAGAAGTCCTCGCCTACCGCGATGGCGTGTTGCCCTTCGCGGTCTTGCAGACGCGGATCGGGCGCCAGAAGCTCACCCCGAAGGTGCTGGCGGAGGCGCCGGCCGCCTTCATGGCCTACGACATCCTCGAGGAGGGCGGCGCGGACATCCGCGCCCGGCCGCTGTCGGAGCGCCGCGCGCTCCTGCAAGGCCGGGTCGGCGGGGCGTCACCTCGGCTTCTCGTGTCCCCGGAGGTCGCCGCCCCGTCCTGGGCGGAGCTGGCCGCCCTCCGCGAGGAGGCGCGGAGCCGGAACGTGGAAGGTCTCATGCTCAAGCGCCTCGCCTCGCCCTACCAGTCGGGGCGGCGGCGCGGGGACTGGTGGAAGTGGAAGGTCGACCCGTTCACCGTCGACACCGTGATGATCTACGCCCACCCCGGCCACGGCCGGCGCGCCACGCTCTTCACGGACTACACGTTCGGAGTCTGGCACGACGGCCAGCTGGTGCCGGTGGCGAAGGCCTACTCCGGCCTCTCGGACGCGGAGATCCTCGAGCTGGACGCCTGGATCCGCCGCCACACGATCGAGAAGTTCGGGCCGACGCGCGCGGTGGAGCCGACGCAGGTCTTCGAGATCGCGTTCGAGGGGATCGCGGCGTCCTCGCGCCATCGCGCGGGAGTGGCGGTGCGTTTCCCGCGCATCCTGCGCTGGCGGAAGGACAAGCCCCCGGCGGAAGCGGACACGCTCGAAGGACTGCGCGCATTCCTGCGCGCGTCGTGACCGCCCGCCGCCCTCAGTCCAGCGCGGCGAGGCCGTAGACGTCGACGTCCACTCCCGCCGCGTAGTGGACGAGCGGGTCGCCCGCCGGCCGCACGAGGCCGGCGGCCTGGATCAGGTCCTCCGTGAGCCCTTCGACGGTGGCGTCCTGAGCCGGATAAGGGGAGTGGTGCACGCGTCCGCGGTAGAGGCGATCGCCCTCCGCCGCGTAGAGGACGTACCTCTCGAGCAGGAAGTGGTCGAGCGTGCCCGGTGGCGCGGGAGCGACCGGGCCGCGGGGCTCGTATTCGAGCGTGCAGCCGGCGGGCCGCGATGCGCGCTCGGCCCGTCGCGATCGAAACCGCACGCGCTCGCCGCTCACGTCGGCGGCCATCTCCGCGAACCGGTAGGCGAGGTGGTAGAGCGCGCGCGCCGCCCGTACGGCGACGCGGCTCGACGCGTCGAGGCTGAAGAACCAGACGCCGGGGTCGCGCCCGCGGTCGTGAACGTAGGTCCGGACGTTGACCTCCACGAAGTTCGAGATGCCGGGGATCGCCGGCGCGAACACCGGGCGGGCGCCCGTGACGACGAACGGCACCAGGCCCACCCAGGCCTGGCCATCGCAGGTGTCGAGAGTCAAGCCCCGCGGCAACAGGGGGCGTATCTCCTCGGCCGCGATGGGCCAGTGCAGGAAAAGGAGCCGGGACCAGCGCTGCTTCATCACGGCGCGCCCCGCCGGCCGCCGCGTGGGGGCGACACGGTCGATGCCGTCGCCCGCGATCATCCGTGCATTGTGAGACGAAAAAAGCCCGGGGCGCGAGCCCCGGGCTTCCGGATCACGCCTTCGCCGGCGGCCTATTCCGAGATGTCCTCGTCCTCGCGAGAGTCCCGATCGCGGCTGGAATCCCGGTCCGACCTTCCGGACGAGGAACCCTGCGTGCGGCCGGAAGGACCGCTTCCCCGGTTGCCCGAGGTCGGGCCCAGGTTTTCGGAGCCCATGCTCCCACTGTCCGAGTTGCGGTTGCGGCTGTGCTCGTCGAGGTCCCGCATGTGGCCGGGATTGGAGCGGCCGCCGCTTCCCATGTTCTTGTTGTCGCCCATAGAGACCCTCCGCTTGGTTGGCGTTCGGCGGGAACGATGTGCCCGCCGTCCGTGTTGCGACCGCCGCGGCTCCGGTCTCGCGGCCGGAAGCCGGCTGATGCCGGGACGTTCCCAGGGCGGAAAACGTCCCTCTCATTCGAATGTAGGTAGCAGGGGCCCGGGCGTCAACGGAAGTGATTACACGAAACGCTTGTCAACATGGCGGCCGACGGCCGATCCGCGTGCGGAGCAGGATCTACTTGGCGGCGAGCCGCTTGGCCAGGAATTCGAGGCTCGACGGGAGCACCGAGCGCACGTATTCGTACCCGTGGTCGCCCGGCTTCAACGCGAACTCATGGGGGACACCCCTGGCCTGGAGCCGGCGGTGCAGCTCCTCGTGCCCCGCGCCCAGGCCGTATCGGTCGTGGTCGCCGCAGTCGAACGACAAGGCGGGCTCGCCGCCCGGCGCCGCGCGCTGCGCCCAATCGAGCGGGTCGTTCGCCTTCCAGAGCGCCATGTCCGGAGGCTCCCCGAACACGCGCGCGAACGCGGCGAGCTGATAGGGATCCGCGCCCTGTCCCGGCCGCGGCGGTCCGGACAGCAGCATCGCACTGTGCGTCGCCACCGCGGCGTACAGGTCGGGATGGCTCAGCCCGATGCGCAGGGCGGCGTACCCTCCCATGGACACGCCGAAGAGGGCGCGGCCCTTCCGCTCGCGCTGCACGCGAAAGCTCGACTCCGCGAAGGCGATGGCCTCTTTCGTGATCAAGTCTTCGTAGTTGCCCTGCGGCGAGTTCAGGAAGAACGAGTTCCCGCCGTCCACCGCCACCACCACGAACTCCGGGAGGACGTGGCGGGCCCAGAGATCGTCGAGGATCGGGGCCAGGCCCCGCCGCGACCAGAACTGGCTGGACTCGAAGAGGCCGTGCAGCGCGTACACGACGGGGTAGGTCTTCGCCCCCTCCCCATACGACGGCGGAAGGTGCACGACGCAATTGACGTCGCGGCCCAGGGCGGCGGAATGAAGGGTCGCGGCGCGGACTTCCGCGCCTACCGGAGCCGCCGCGGCGACGGCCGCCGCCACGGCGAAGAAGGCAATCCTTCGAGTCTTCACGATGTCCTCCGCGTCGCCGGACCCGCGCGCCGGCCGAGGTGTCGGTTGACGTCCGCGAGCACCGTGTCCATGCCGGCCGCGGTGAGCTTGCCCGTGAACGTGTTCTGCTGCGACGGATGGAACGAGGCGAAGATCTGGAGTCCGTCGCCCAGGTCGTGGCGCACGCCATGGCCGAACGCGAACGCCTTCCGTGGAGGGACGCGGCCCAGCGCGCGCAGGAGGGCCACGAACGCATCCTGGCTCACCTTGCCCAGGGCGAGGACCGCGCGCACGCGGCGCAGGAGACGCCATTCGCGCGCGAGGTACTCGCGGCAGCGGCCGATCTCCTCCGGCAACGGACGGTTCGCGGGGGGCGCGCAGCGGGCGGCCGCCGCCACGTAGCAGTCGAGGAGGCGCAAACCGTCGCCGCGCGCGACCGATGTCGGCTGGCTCGCGAAGCCCGCCCGGTGCAGCGCCGCGAACAGGAAATCGCCCGAGCGGTCGCCCGTGAAGATGCGGCCCGTCCGGTTCCCGCCGTGGGCGGCGGGAGCCAGCCCGACGATCAGGAGCCGAGCCGCGGGATCGCCCCAGCCCGGCACGGGGCGGCCCCAGTACTCCTGATCCTGGAACCGCCGGACCTTGACCGCGGCGACCTCGCGGCACCAGGCGCGCAGCCGCGGGCAGCGCTCGCACGCCACCACGTCGCGCGTCACGCGCGCGAGCGAGTCGCGGGAGGGAGAGTCAGGCGGAACGAAGCGGTTGGCGAGGAGGGGAGCCACGACGGCGGGTCAGGGCGGGAGTTTCAGCGGCGCTTGCCGCCCGCCGCGGCCTTGGGCGCGCGCAGGGTCCGCGCCTCGGTCGTGCGCGCGGCCGCGGCGCGCTTGGCCGGCTTGGCCGTCTCCGCGGGAGCGCTGGCCGCGGCGGGTACGGCGCGCGGTCCCTTCTGGGCCAGGCTCGCCTTCAGCGCCTCCATGAGATCGATGATCTGCCCCTTCGGGGCCTCGGGCGCGGCCGCGGAAGTGACCTCCTGCCCTTCGACCTTGCGCTGGATGGCTTCGTGGTAGCGCGCGCGCACGTCGTCCACGTAGCTCTCGGGCTTGAACTCGTCCGTCGCGATCTGCTCGATGAGCTGCACGGCGAGCTTCAGCTCCGGCTCCTTGACCGCCGCGTCGCCGACCGGGATCTCCGAGAACGGCCGCACCTCGTCCGCGTAGTGCAGCACCTGCATGATGATCCCGTTGTCGATGGGCCGCATGAGCGTGAGGTACTGCTTCCCTCGCGCGGCCCACTTGGCCAGGGCGCAGCGGCCAGTCTGGCGCATGGCTTCGGAGAGGAGCCGATAGGCCTTCTCGCCACCCTTGTCCGGTCCGAGGTAATACGCGCCCTCGAAGTCGATCGGATCCATCTTGGCCAGCGGCACGAACTCGGTGATCTCGATCGTCTTGCTCGCCTCTTCCGCCATCGACTTGATCTCGTCTTCCGTGAAGACGACGTACTGGTCCTTCGAGAACTCGTAGCCCTTGACCATCTGGTCGCGGCCGACGATCTCTTCGTCCTTGGGACAGATGTACTGCTGCTTCAGGCGGGAGTGGCACTTGTCGTGGAGGAGGTTGAACGAGACCGCGGACTGCGTCTCGCTCGCCGCGTACAGACGGATGGGCACGGTGACGAGCCCGAAGGAGATCGTGGCCGTGGACATCGACCGTGCGACCATGGGCCCGATTATAACACGATCTTGCAAGTTGATTAGATTCAACCAATTGCGCGTCCGGGGCTGCCCCCATGCGCAGGGGCGTCGAGGCGGGCCTGGCCCAAGATGTTGTTGGGCAAGGGTATGCTCCCGCGCGTGACGGCCCCCTGGCTCCTCTACGGAGCGAACGGCTATACGGGCGAGCTGGTCGCGCGCCGTGCCGCCGCCGCGGGCGAGCGTCCGATCCTCGCCGGGCGCAACCGGGAGGCGGTCTCCCGCCTGGCCACGGAGCTCGGCCTGGAAGCGCGCGTGTTCGCGCTCGACGATCCCGCCGACGTCGATCAGGGTCTCGCCGGAACGCGGGCCGTGTTGCACTGCGCGGGTCCTTTCTCGCGGACGTCGGCGCCGATGGCGGAGGCCTGCCTGCGCGCGCACGTGCACTACCTCGACATCACGGGCGAGATCGAAGTCTTCGAGGGAATGGCCGCGCGCCACACTGCGGCCCAGCACGCCGGGGTCACCCTGCTCCCGGGCGTAGGCTTCGACGTGGTGCCGTCCGATTGCCTGGCCGCGCACCTGCACGGCCGCCTTCCATCCGCGACCCATCTCGCGCTGGGATTCCAGACCTCGGCCTGGCTCTCGCGCGGCACCGCCACCACCATGGTCGAGAACCTGCACCGCGGTGGCGCCGTGCGCCGCGACGGGAGGATAGGGCGCGTCCCCGCGGCCTGGAGGACGCGCGTGATCGACTTCGGGAGAGGTCCCATCGCCGCCATCACGATCCCCTGGGGCGACGTGGCCACCGCGTACCACACGACCGGCATTCCGAACGTCGAGGTGTACACGGCGGCGCCCGCGTCCACGCGCCGGCTCTTGAAGCTGGCCCGGCCCTTCGCGCCGCTGCTCGGCGCGGGGCCCGTGCAGGAGCTGCTCAAGCGCCGCATCCAGAAGGGACCGCCGGGCCCCAGCGCGGAGCATCGTGCCCGCGCCCGAACCCGTCTCTGGGGCGAAGCGCGTGACGCGACGCAGGTCGTGGTCTCCCGCGTGGAGACGCTCGAGGGCTACGAGCTCACCTCGCGCACGGCTCTCATGGCCGTGCAGCGTGTCCTCGGCGGCGGCGTGGCCACCGGTTTCCAGACGCCGGGCCGCGCGTTCGGCCCCGACTTCGTGCTCGCCGTGGAGGGCACGTCGCGCCGGGATGAGCCGCCTCGCCCTGTGTAGGATGGGAGAGTGACCGCCACTCTCGACCTCGACCTCGTCGTCGTCGGCGCCGGGCCGAGCGGCCTCGCCACCGCCATCGCGGCCCACCAGGCCGGGCTCCGCTACGAAGTCGTGGAGAAGGGCGCCCTCGTCAACTCGATCTTCCACTTCCCGCGTCACATGACGTTCTTCACGACGGCCGACCTGCTGGAAATCGGCGGCCTGCCTTTCGTGACGCCCTACGAAAAGCCCACCCAGGTGGAGGGCCTCAAGTACTACCGGAAGGTCACGGATGCGTTCTCACTCCACGTGACGCTCGGACAGGAGGTCGTGGGCCTGCGCCGCCTCGAGGGGTCCGCGGAGGGTACGGCCTTCCGTGTCGATCTTCGGGACGCGGACGGCGCGACGTCGTCACGCACCGCGCGGAACGTCGCTTTCGCCACGGGGTACTACGACCATCCCAATCTACTCGGCATCCCAGGCGAGGGCCTCCCGCACGTGTCGCACTACTACACGGAGCCGCACGGCTACTACCGCAAGCCCGTGCTCGTGGTGGGAGGCAAGAACTCGGCCGCCATCGCCGCCCTCGAGCTCTACCGCGCGGGGGCGGAGGTCACGCTCGTGCACCGTCGTCCGCAGCTCAGCGACTCGATCAAATATTGGATCCGTCCCGACATCGAGAACCGCATCAAGGAAGGCTCGATCCCCGCCCTCTTCGAGACGTGCGTGACGGAGATCCGCGCGCACGCGGCCGTCTTGAGCTCCGCCCGTGGCCCGGAGGAGATCCCGGCCGAGCAGGTCTTCCTCCTGACGGGCTATCACCCGGACACGAGCCTCCTCCGCCAGGCCGGGGTGCGCGTGGACGAGGCGACGCTCGTGCCCGAGCACGACGCGGCGACGCTGGAGACCAACGTGCCCGGCCTCTTCCTGGCCGGAGCCCTGGTGTCGGGGAAGCAGACGAGCCGGATCTTCATCGAGAACGGCCGCTTCCACGGAGAGACGATCGTCGGCGCCATCACGTCGCGCGCGGTCAGCGCGCGCTGACGCGCTGGGCGAACGTCCCCGCGAACTCCGGACCGCGCGCCTCGTCTTCGTGCTTGAAGAAGACGAAGGCGCGGTCCCAGGGCTGCGCCTGCACGCGGTCGGCCCACGCCGCCACGTCCCCTTCGGTGTAGTTCGTGCGCCGCAGGCGCAGGTAACCCCAGTCCGCGGTGACGGCCAGGTCGGTGAGCGGCTCCTCGTCCGTGTCGGCCAGGCAGAGGGCGGCTCCCTTGTCGCGCAGGGCGCCGCGCACCTCGTCGTCGAACCAGGAGGCATGGCGGAACTCGAAGGCGGCGCGGGGCGCGGCGGGCAACAGTTCCAGGAACGCCTTCAGCCGCTCGAGGTCCTTCTTCATATAGGGCGGGAGCTGGAAAAGGATCGGGCCGAGCCTGGCGCCGAGGGCGGACGCCGTCTCGTAGAAATACGCCACGTCGCCGCTGACGTCAGCCAGCCGCCGGTGGTGCGTGATCCGCTGCGGTGCCTTGAGCACGAACGTGAAGGTGTCGGGCGTCTGCGCCAGCCATTTCCGGAGCATGTCCGGAGCGGGCATGCGGTAGAACGTGTTGTTGATCTCGACGGTGGGGAAGCGGCCGGCGTAGAAGCCGAGCATCTCGGCCTCCTTCATCTTCTCGGGGTAGAAGCGCCCCTTCCATTCCTTGTAGCTGTATCCGCTGGTGCCGGTCAGGACGTGCATCGGGATGGCCGTGAAGAGCCCTTAAGCTAACACGATGGGACACGGGCATGCGCTCTGGCTCCTGCCCGAGGCGCGCGCGTTCGCGCGGCTCTTCGTCCGGCCCGACGGCCCGCCCGAGTCATGGGCCCGGTCCGCGACCCTGCCCCTGGGTCATCGCGGATAATCCCGCCATGCTCTGGAAGCCTCGCTGTGGCCGGCTGGCCGCGCTCGTCGCCGTGATCACGCTCGCCTGCGTCATGCCCGTGCCGGCGGCTCCGTCCGCCGACGAAGTGGAGCTGACGCGGCTGCTCCGGGAGTTCCTGGCTGGAGCCTCGCGCAACGACGCGGCCGCGCACCAGCGCTTCTGGGCGGACGAGCTCGTCTACACCGGCTCCTCCGGCCGGCGCATCGGCAAGGCCGACATCCTGGCCGACCTCCGCGCGGCCGCGAGCCCGCGTCCGGCCGGGCCCGAGACGACGTATACCGCGGAGGACATCCGCATCCATCAATACGGGGACACCGCGATCGTGGCCTTCCGCCTCGTGGGCACGACCCAGGCCGGAGGAAGGACCGAGGTCGCGCGCTACCTGAACACGGGCACATTCCTCAGGCGCGGCGGCGAGTGGCGCGCCGTGGCCTGGCAAGCGACGAAGGCTCCGCGGTCGGAGGACGAGACGAAGGCGGAGGTCGCCGCGGCACAGGCGGCGATCGACCGGGCCATCCTCACCGCCGACGCCAAGGCGCTGGAGTCCTTGCTGGACGAGACCTTCGTGTGGACGCACCCCACCGGCGAGAAGGGCACGCGCACGGAGCTGGTCGCGGACTTGACGGCCGGGACCCTGCGCTTCTCGAAGCTGGAGACGGCGGCGGTGTCGGTGTCGGCGTACGGTGACACGGCGGTGGCGCGGGGCGAGTCACGGCGCCAGCGTTCGGCGTTCCCGGGCTCCGCTCCCGGCGGGGACGCGCAGCCCTACACGTCCTTCTTCACGACGACGTTCGTCAACAAGGACGGCGTGTGGAAGGCGGTCGCGCTGCACACGAGCCGCGCCCGGTAGGAGCGGCCGGCCGTTATCCGACCCGCTCGACGGCCTGGCGCAGGCTGGCGCGGACGGCGTCGGGATCGGTACCCCCCGGGAGCGAGCGCGTGCGCACCGCGCGCTCGGGATCGAAGAGCGCGTCCACATCCGCGGCCAGGCGTGGATGGTCCTTGGCCAGCTTGAGCCGCGCCGTCTCGCGCAGCGAAGCGCCCGTCTTGCGCGCTTCCGCCACCAGGCCGGCCACGACGCCGTGCGCCTTGCGGAAGGGAAGGCCGTCGCGGGCCAGGGCCACCGCGAGGCCCGCCGCCATCATCTCTTCGTGGCCGGCGGCGGCGCGCATCGCCTTGCGGTCGAAGTCCAGGCCGGCCACGACACCGCCCATGACGCGCACGGACACGGCGACCGTGTCCGCGACGTCGAACACCGCCTCCTTGTCCTCCTGGAGGTCCTTCTGGTAGCCGGCGGGCAGCGACTTCATCAGCGCGAGCAGGCGCACGACCCCCGCCTGCGCGCGCGCGGCCTTGCCGCGCACGAGCTCGAGGGCGTCGGGGTTCTGCTTCTGCGGCATCAGGCTCGAGCCGGTGGTGAAGGCCTCGGGCAGCAGGAAGAAGCCGAACTCCGGCGTCGACAGCCAGATGAGGTCTTCGGCCAGTCGGCTCAGGTGCGTCTGCAGCTGGGCGGCCGCGAACACGAACTCGGAAGCGAAGTCGCGGTCCATGACCGCGTCCAGCGCGCTCGGCGAGATGGATTCGAACCCGAGGTCGCGGGCCAGGGCGTCGCGATCGAGAGGGACGGCGGTTCCGGCCAGCGCGCCCGATCCCAGCGGCAGCACGTTCACGCGCCGCCGCGCGTCGGCGAGGCGCTCGTGGTCGCGCACCAGGCCCCAGGCGTGCGCGGCCATGAAGTGGCCCAGCGTGATCGGCTCCGCCAATCGCGTGTGCGTGAACCCGGGCATGACCGCGTCCGCGCCACTCGTGCCCTTCTCGGCCAGCGCCCGCACGAGGGCGGCCGTGTCCGCGCGCAGGGCGTCGATGGCGCCGCGGATCCAGAGGCGGAGGGCGGTGACCGACTGCTCGTTGCGGCTGCGGCCCAGGTGCGCCTGGCCGGCGAGGTCGCCGATCGTCTCGGTCAGGCGCGCTTCGACCCAGCTATGGATGTCCTCCTCCGTGGCGCCGGCGAGGGACTCGGGGGTCGCCTTGGCCAGAACAGCGGCCAGGCCCGCGTCCAGCGTGGAAGCGTCCGCAACGGAGATGGCGCTCGCTCGCGCGAGCGCCATGACATACGCGCGCGAGGCCGCGATCTCCTCGCGCGCGAGCCGCCGGTCGAAGGGCAGCGAGCGGTTGAACTCCCAGAACTCGCGGTCGGGCTCGCCTTCGTAGTTGCCGCCCCAGAGCTTCATGAGCGGTAGTGCGCGTTGATGTCCACGTACGCGCGCGTGAAGTCGCAGGTCCACATCCATCCCGAGGCCTTGCCGGCGTGAAGGTCGACGCGGATGCGCACGGGATCCTGGGTGACGGCGTGATGGGCCTCGCTCTCCGCGTAGTCCCGCGCGCGCCCGCCTTCCGCGACCCACACCGGTCCGAGGTGGATGTCCACCCGGCCCATGTCCACGGCCACGCCGGAGCGGCCGACGGCGGCCAGGATCCGCCCCCAGTTGGGATCGCCGCCGTGCAGCGCGGTCTTGACCAGGGGGGATTCCGCAATGGTGCGCGCGATGCGGTCGGCGTCCTGCGCCGACGCCGCTCCCTCCACGCGCACCTCCGCGAAGCGCGAGGCACCTTCCCCGTCGCGGACGATCTTCTCCGCGAGGTCGCGCGCGGCCCGGGTGAGCGCGTCCCGCAGCGCGTCGTAGTCGCGGCCGGCCCCGGTGATGGGCGGCGCGGATACGGCGCCGCTGGCCAGCACCACCGCCATGTCGTTGGTCGAGGTGTCGCCGTCCACCGTGATGCGATTGAGGCTCTCGCCCACGGCTTCGCGCAGCGCGGACGCGAGCAGGGGGGAAGCGATGCCGGCGTCCGTGGTGAGCACGCACAACATCGTGGCCATGTTGGGCGCGATCATGCCCGCGCCCTTGGCCATTCCTCCCACGCGCGCGGTCTCGCCGCCCAGCGGGAACTCGACCACGACCTCCTTCGGGCGGGTGTCCGTGGTCATGATGGCGCGGGCCGCGGTGGGACCTCCTTCCCGGTCCAGGGCGGCCGCCGCGCGTGGGATGCCCGCGCGCAACGCGGGCATGGGCAGGGCGACCCCGATGACGCCCGTGGACGCGACCACCACCTCCGGGGGCCGGCAATCGACGGCGTCCGCGACGAGGCGGGCCGTCTCGCGCGCGTCACGCAGGCCGGCCTCGCCCGTGGCCGCGTTCGCGCAACCCGCGTTGATGACGACGGCGCGGGCCTGGCCGGTGCCCAGGTGCTCGCGCGAGACGAGCACGGGCGCGGCCTGCGCGCGGTTGCGCGTGAACACGCCCGCGGCGGCGCACGTACGGTCGGCCACCACGAGCGCGAGGTCGGGCCCCTCGGCCTTGATGCCGCTGGCCACCGCGGAGGCGCGAAAGCCGCGGGGCGCGGTCACGCTCAACGCTTGATCTCCTCCCGGGCCCCGGCACGGCCGCCGCCGACGGTGCGATCGGCCTTTTCGCCGAGCCGCTCCCGCGTCAGCGCGCGCACGCGCTCGGGCAGGCCGAAGAGGCGGATGAAGCCGCCGGCGTCCGCGTGGTCGTAAGCCATGCCTTCCCCGAAGGTGGCGAGGTCCTGCCGGTAGAGGCTGCGCGGTGAGCGGCGTCCGACGGCCACGGCGCGGCCCTTGAAGAGCTGAACGCGCACTTCACCCGTCACTTCCTGCTCCGTGAAGTCCACGAAGGCGGCCAGGGCCTCGCGCAAGGTGGAGAACCAGAGGCCGTCGTAGATGAGCTGGGCGTAGCGCACGGACACCGACTGCTTGAAGTGCAGGGTGTCGCGGTCGAGCACCAGCCGCTCCAGCTCGCGGTGCGCGTGATAGAGCACGGTGCCCGCGGGCGTCTCGTAGACGCCGCGCGACTTGATGCCGACGAGGCGGTTCTCGACGAGGTCCAGCCTCCCCACGCCGTGGCGTCCGGCGATCGTGTTGAGGGTGGTCACCATGTCCACGGGGCCGAGCTTCCGGCCGTCGAGGGTGACGGGCACGCCGCGCTCGAAGCCGATCGAGACCTCCTCGGCCTTGTTGGGCGCGTCCTCCGGAGCCACGGTGAGCTTGAACATCTCCTTGCGCGGCGCGTCCCACGGGTCCTCGAGGTTCCCGCCTTCGTGCGAGAGGTGCCAGAGGTTGCCGTCGCGGCTGAAGATGTCGCGCGGGCTCTGGTCCACGGGGATGTTGCGGGCCGCGGCGTATTTGAGGGCGTCCTCGCGCGAGCGGATGTCCCATTCGCGCCAGGGGGCGATGACCTTCAGGTGCGGAGCGAAGGCGGCCCAGGTGACTTCGAAGCGGACCTGGTCGTTTCCCTTGCCCGTGGCGCCATGGGAGAGCGCGTCCGCACCCCGGGCCAGCGCGACCTGGGCCTGGCGATAGGCGAGGAGCGGCCGGGCCAGGGCCGTGCCCAGGAGGTAGTTGTCCTCGTAGACCGCGCCCGCGGCCAGGGCCTTGAACGCGAAGTCGCGGACGAACTCCTCGCGCAGGTCCTCGACCACACATTCGGAGGCGCCGGTGGCGATGGCCTTCTTGCGGACCGCCTCGAGATCGTCACCCTGCCCCACGTCGCCGCAGTAGGCGATGATCTCGGCGCCGTCGTAGTGCTCCTTGATCCAGGGAATGATGATCGAGGTGTCGAGACCCCCCGAATAGGCCAATACGACCTTCTTCACTGCCATCGTGTCTCCTTAGGCAATCGCGCCACCGCCACCTTCCATGGGCAGGGACACGCCCTGCGCGAGGACGTCGTCGAAGGCCACCAGGAAGGACCTGATCTCGCTCCGCTTGACCACCAGGGGCGGCAGCAGGCGCAGGACATTCTCCCCCGCCTTCGTGGCGAGGATGCCACGCGCGCGCAACCCCGCCACGACGGCGGTGGCGGGGCCGCACATCTCGATGCCGAACATGAGGCCCAGCCCGCGGACGTCGCGGATCTGCTTCGGGTACTTCCGCTGCAACGCGCGCAGGGTGCGGCGCAGCATCTTCCCCTTCTTCTCGACCTTGTCCAGGAAGCCCTTGGAGGTGAGCTTGTCCATCACCACCAGCGAGGCGGCCGCGGCCACCGGGTTGCCCCCGAACGTGCTGCCGTGATCGCCGACGTGGAGCGCGCCCGCCAGCTCCTCGCGCACGAGCACCGCCCCCAGGGGCAGGCCGGCGCCGAGGGGCTTGGCCAGGGTCAGGATGTCGGGCCGGATGTGGGCATGCTGGAAGGCGAACATGGCGCCCGTGCGCCCGAGGCCGCACTGGACTTCGTCGGAGACGAGCAGGGCGCCCGCTTCGCGGCAGATGTCGGAGAGGCCGTGCAGGAAGTCTTCGGGAGCGACGCGGATGCCGCCTTCTCCCTGCACGGGCTCGATGAACACGCCCGCGGTCTTGGGCCCGATCATGGCCTTGGCCGCGCCCAGGTCGTTCCAGGGACAGAAGCGCACGCCGGGCACGAGGGGCTCGAAGGGCGCGCGGTACTTCTCGCGCCAGGTGATGGAGAGCGCGCCCATGGTGCGCCCGTGGAACGAGCCCTCGAAGGCGATCAGCTCCGTGCGCCCGGCCTCGTGGCCGATGCGGCGTGCGAACTTGATCGCCGCCTCCACGCTCTCCGTCCCCGAGTTCGTGAAGAACACCCGCGACGGGAACGACACCCGGACCAGCTCTTCCGCGAGGCGGGTGACCGGCTCCGTGAAGTAGAGGTTGCTGGAGTGGATGATCCGGCTCGCCTGCTTCTTGATCGCGCTGAGGACCTTGCTGTTCCCGTAGCCGAGGCCGTTGACGCCGATGCCGGCGGCGAAGTCCAGGTAGGTGTTGCCCGCGCTGTCCGTGAGCCGCGCGCCCTTGCCGGAGACGACGACGATGTCGCGCTCGTAGACGGGAAGGAGGGAGGTCATGCCCGCACCCCCTCCGCCGCGCCCAGGTGCAATCGCGTGCCCGGGAACCCGCCGACCAGGCGCGCTCTTCCGGCCACGATGACCTCCGGCACGCCCGCGGCCACGGCCTGCAGCGCGGTGTCGACCTTCATCGCCATACCTCCCGTGATCGCGCCTTGCGCGACGTGGTGGCGGACCTCGTCCGCGCTCAAGGACGCGACGGTGTCGGCGCCCAGCCGCACCCCGTCCACGTCGGAAAGATAGAGGAGCGCCTCCGCGTGCACCGCGATGGCGAGGGCGAGGGCGGCCTCGTCCGCGTTGACGTTCAGGGCCTCCCCGTCCGCGCCCTGGGAGACGGGGGAGACGACGGGCACCAGGCCGGCGCCCCAGGCCGTCTCCAGGACGCGCGCGTCCACCGACTCCGGGCTGCCCACGCGCCCGAGCCCGGGCTGGACGCGCGCCCGCAGGAGGCCGGCGTCGCGTCCGGAGAGGCCGAGAGCGGGCAGGCCGGCGGCGGTGAGCCCGGCGGCCAGGCCTTTGTTCACGACCCCGGACAGGACCATCTCCACCACCTGCATCGCCTCCGGCGACGTCTCCCGGCGTCCGCCCACGAACCGCGATTCCAGGCCGCGCGCCTTCAGCTCCCGCTCGACGTAGCGTCCGCCGCCGTGCACGACGAGCACGCGGCCACGCGCGCGCCGCAGCTCCTCGGCCAGCGCGGGGAGAAGGCCCGGATCTTCGAGCGCGGGCCCGCCGAGCTTGTACACGCGCACGCCGCTCATGCGCGCACGCGCACGAGGCCGGCCTCTTCGGGCAGGCCCAGGGCCAGGTTCAGGTTCTGCACGGCCTGCCCGGCCGCGCCCTTCACGAGGTTGTCGAGCGCGGAGAAGACCACCACCCGGCCGGGCGCGGCATCGTGCACGGACATCCGGCACTCGTTGGTATGGACCACGTCCGAGAGGCGTGGTGGTCCCGGCTCCACCACGCGCACGAACGGCGATCCCTCGTAGGCCTGGCGCAGCGCCGTGCGTAGGGCGCCCGCACCCGCGTCCGTCTTGAGATACAGGGCGGAGAGGATCCCGCGGCGCACGGGCAGGAGGTGCGGACAGAAGGTGAGGCGCACCTCCCGCCCCGCCTTCTCGCGCACCGCCGCTTCCATCTCGCCCACGTGCCGGTGGACGCGCCCGGGCGCGTAGGCCGAGAAATCGTCCGCGACCTCGGAGAAGAGCAGGTCTTCGCGCGGCGCGCGGCCGGCGCCGGTGGTGCCGCTCTTGGCATCGACGACCACGTCGTCCGGATCGACGGCCTTCGCGCGCACGAGCGGGATCAGGGGCAGGAGGACCGAGGTCGCGTAGCACCCCGGGTTGCTGATGAGGCGCGCGGAACGGACCTCGTCCCGATAGAGCTCGGTGAGGCCGTAGGGTGCCTGGCCGAGGAGCGCGGGCGCGGGATGGTCGTGACCGTACCACTCACGATAGGAGGCGGCGGTGGGCAGGCGCAGGTCCCCGGAGAGATCGACCACGACCGCGGACGGATGCGCGGCCCGCAATCGCGCCGCGTAGGTGGCGGAGATCCCGTGCGGCAGGGAGAGGAAATAGGCGTCCGCCTTCTGTTCGAGGCCGGCTTCGTGGGCGAGGTGTCCTTCGCCCGTGCCCGTGGTGAAGGCGGTTCGGAGGCGCGGGTGCACGGAGAGGATCCGCACCAGCTCGCGTCCGGCATAGCCCGTCGCCCCGAACACCCCTACGAGGAATTCCAACGTCCTGTCCTCCCGCGCCGGTCTCTGGCCGGCCAAAAGAAAAAACCCACTGGAGCTTCCTGCTCCAGCGGGCCTTGGGATCCAGTCCCCTCTACGAGGGACTAGACCGGTTCGCCCCGCCGGGCACACGGGCCTCGCCTGACGCGGGCCTCGGGTCGCACGACGGGTCGCAAGAACATGACAGGCTGATCATACGTGCGCGTGCCGTCGTGTCAAGAAGCGGCGTGACGGTTTCCGTACCCCCACTCGCGTAGCATGAGAGGCGACACCGAGGTGCTTCGATGGCCGAGACGCTCGCCGTCCGCCGCAGCCTGCCCCTGACCGACCTCAGCGAAGACGAGGCCATGTTCCAGGAGGCGGTTCGCGACTTCGCTGAAGAGCGCGTGCGCCCGCTCGTCCACAAGATGGACGAGGAGTCGGCCATCCCGCGCTCCCTCATCGACGCCTGCTTCGAGCTCGGTGTGATGGGCATCGAGATCCCGGAAGCCCACGGCGGCGCGGGGACGACCTTCTTCATGTCCATCCTGGCCGTGGAGGCCCTGGCCCGCGTGGACGCCTCCCTGGCCGTGCTCGTGGACGTGCAGAACACCCTCGTCAACAACGCGCTGCTGCGCTGGGGCAACGCCGAGCAGCAGGCGCGCTACTTCCCGAAGCTGGCTTCGAAGTGGGTGGGCGCCTACGCCCTCAGCGAGGCGGGCTCGGGCTCCGACGCCTTCGCGCTGTCCTGCCGGGCGACGGAGCGCGGCGACCACTGGGAGCTGACCGGGCGCAAGCTCTGGATCACCAACGCGGCCGAGGCCGAGCTCTTCATCATCCTGGCCACCGTGGATCCCGCGAAGGGCTACAAGGGGATCACCGCTTTCCTGGTCGAGCGCAGCTTCCCGGGCTTCCAGGTGGGCAAGAAGGAGGACAAGCTCGGCATCCGCGCCTCCTCCACCTGCGAGCTGATCCTGGAAGGCGTGCGCGTCCCGCGCGAGAACGTGCTGGGCGAGGTCGGCAAGGGCTACAAGATCGCGATCGAGACCCTCAACGAAGGGCGCATCGGGATCGGGGCCCAGATGGCGGGCGTGGCCCAGGGGGCGTTCGACCACGCGCTGCGCTACTCCCAGGAACGGCAGCAGTTCGGCAAGCCCATCTCCGAGTTCCAGGGCGTGCAGTTCCTCCTCTCGGAGCTCGCGACCGAGATCGAGGCCTCGCGCCTCCTGACCTACAACGCGGCCCGGCTGCGCGACACCGGCTCCTCCTTCATCAAGGAGGCGGCGATGTCGAAGCTGTTCGCCTCCCGGGCCGCCGAACACGTGACCTCGAAGGTCATCGAGATCTACGGTGGGTACGGCTTCAGCCGCGAATATCCCGTCGAGAAGTACTTCCGGGATCAGAAGGTCGGGCAGATCTACGAGGGCACGACGCACATGCAGCTGCTCGTGATCGCGAAGCAGCTGCTGGGGAAGCTGTAGCAGCGGAGCGGCGAATTCACTTCGCCGCGAAGCGGCAGGGGGTAGCCCGAAGGGCGTAGGGGGTTGCATTCCCTCTGGCGAGGCGCAACCCCCTGCATTACTCAGATCAACGGCTGATCCGCCTCCGACTTGAAGTGGAACTTGTGCTTCACGCCGGGGAGGATCTGGACCACCCGGTCGTATTCGCACACGATGGTGCGCCGGACCTCGAGCGTGTTGATCTTGCACGTACGGGCCTTGATGAAGTCCTCGAGGTGGTTCTCCTGCGCCGCCTTGATGAGCTCCGACTCGATCCGGTCGTCGGGATGGCTGTATTTGGGGGCGCGCGCCAGCTCCGTCATCTTGTCCGCGAAGTTGTAGTTGCTGAAGTAGGCGGGGATGAGGTTCCAGCCCGCGTAGGCCACTCCGGCCACGATCAGGAGCCAGATCACCGTTCCCAGCCGGCCCTCGCCTCTCTCGTTTCGGGATGTCAGCATCGATTACCTCTCAGCGGATCAGATGGAAGAAGCGCCGCCACCGCGTCTTCCCGAACGCGGCCAGCGTGTCCCGCACCCAGTCCATGCCGGTGCGACGGTACTCCTCACGGGAGGCCTCGTAGGACCAGTACACCATGAGGGCCCGTCCCTTGACCTGGTCGATGGGCAGGTAGTCCCAGTAGCGGCTGTCCTTGCTGTTGTCGCGGTTGTCGCCCAGCACGAAGAGCATTCCGGGCGGGACGACCCTCGGGCCCCAATTGTCGCCGCGGCCCTCGATGCGGAGGCCGAATTCCGGGTCTCCGGGGTGCAGCGGCGGCTCCAGGAAGTGGACATACGGCTCGTCGAGCGGCTTGCCGTCGATGTAGACGACTTTCTCGCGGATCTCGACCGTCTCGCCGGGCAGCCCGATCACGCGCTTGATGAAGTCACGCGTCGGCTCCTCGGGATACTTGAACACCACGACGTGCCCGCGCCGGATCGGCTTCTTGGCGAGGATCGCGTCCTCGAACGGGAGCAGCGACGGGGAATAGACGACCTTGTTGACCAGGAGGTGATCGCCGATGAGGAGGTTCGTCTCCATGGAGCCGGTCGGGATCTTGAACGCCTGCACGATGAACGTACGGATGAACGTCGCCAGGATGAAGGCCACCACGAGCGATTCGAGGTACTCGCGCGCGACGGATTTCTTGAAGGTGGGGGAGGGCGGAGGGGCAGACGCCATGAGGCGCCATTTTAGCCTCGTTTCAGCCGAGGCGCGTGGTCCCCAGGCGCCCTTCGGGGTCGAGCCGGGCCTTGAGGGTGCGGCAGACGTCCTTCACGAGGGCGGGCGTGTAGCGGTCGTAGAAGGCCTGGTTGTGGGGGCCTACGCCGTGCTCGGCGCTGAAGCTGCCGCGGAACTCCACGACGGCCAGCTCGTAGAGACGCGGCTGCAGCTCGGCCTTCATCTCCGGGGTGGGGCGGGGCGCGTCCTCCTTCTTCCAGACGAGGTTCAGGTGCACCCCGCCGTCCCCCCAGTGGCCGAAGTCGCAGACGCGGATGAACGGGTACTCGGCGGCGACGCGCAGCCGGGCCGCCTCCACGAAGGCGGCCATGGAGGACCGCGGCACGCTGATGTCGAAGCCCAGGACTTCGCCTTCGTGGCGATGGCTCTCGGACACGTGGTGACGCACGTCCCACAGGTCGCTGGGTTTACCGGGGAAGATGTCGGTGATGCCCTCTCCCGCGTCCCCCTCCAGGAGAGCGCCCAGGGTGGACTCGAGCAGATCGTCCAGGGGGAGGCGCTCGGAAGGCAGCGTCGTCGAGAGCTCGACCAGCACCGTGTACGGCGGGAGGGCGGACCCGAACGGGTTGCGGAGCCGGGGCTGGTAGCGGAACACCGGCTCCAGCGCGTCCGCGCTCACCACCTCGAAGGCGGTGAGGACGTCTCCGAGCCCGCGCTCGAGGTGCGAGAGGAGCGCGAGCACGGTGGCGCCGCTGGACGCGCCCACCAGCGCCGTCGCGCGCTGGGCGGGACGCGGCACCACGCGCAGGATGGCCCGCGTCACGACCCCGAAGACCCCCGACGTCCCCACGAAGAGCTGCTTGAGATCGAGGCCGGTGTTGTTCTTGCGCAAGGCGGTCATGAGGTCGAGCACGGTGCCGTCGGCGAGGACGACTTCCAGCCCGAGAAGGTTCTGGCGCACGTCGCCGTAGCGCAGCACGCGCGTGCCCGCGGCGTTCGTGGCCACCATGCCGCCCACGGTGGGATCCGCGCCGAGGTCGATGGGGAAGAGCAGCCCGTGCTCGGCCAGGGCGGCATCGAGCTGGCTGAGGAGGACCCCTCCTCCGGCGAGCACGGTGCGGTCCACGGCGTCGATCTCGAGCTGTTTGGAGAGCCGCTCCAGGCTCAGCACGAGCATGGCGCCGCTCGCATCCGGCGTAGAGGCGCCCACGAGGCCGGTGTTCGCGCCCTGGGGGACGACGCGGAGGCCGCGCGCGGCCGCGAAGGCGAGCGCGCGCGAGACGTCCTCCGTGCTGCCCGGCCGCACCACGGCCAGCGCGGTCCCGCGCCCATAACGCCAGCCCTGCTCGTAGCGGGCCCGCTCGTGAGGCTCGGTCACCACCGCGTCCGCGCCGAGCAGGGCGGAGAGCTCGCCCACGACCTCCGCGCGGTCGGGCGTGCCCGCCGCCGCCTCTTTCTCGATCTCGCCCTCTTCGCGCACGCTCATTCCCCAGGATAACGCGCCGCGCCCGCGCGCGGACAGGCGGGGCGCCAATCGGATAGCCTGGAAACGTGGACCGACCTCTCGTCACCGCGGCGCGCGACGAACGCCGCAGCCCGACTCCGGCCGCCGTACACAAGCGGGACGCCATCCGTCGTCTCAAGGAGGCGCTGGCCGCCGATCGCTTCGTCCTCCATTACCAGCCCATCGTCGACGCGCACGACGGGCGCGCGGTGAGCGCGGAGGCGCTGCTGCGCTGGCGCTCGGAGGACGCGGAGCAGGATTCGGTCCAGGAGCTGCTCCACTCCGTCGAGCGCAGCCCCGTCATCTTCAAGCTGGAGAACTGGGCCCTCGACCAGGCCCTCCGGGCCGCGCGCGGCTGGCTGGACGCCGGACTCGCCCTGCGCGTCGGGGTCAACCTCTCGGCCCGGGAGTTCCCGCGCGCGGACCTCGGCGGACGCCTCCGGTATCGGCTGTCCGCCTCCGGTCTGCCCCCCTCGGCGCTCGCCCTCGAGATCACGGAGTCGAGCGCCATGTCCGACTTCGAAGCGGCGGCGGACCGGCTCGAGCGCCTGGCCGCCATGGGGATCGAGCTCTGGCTCGACGACTTCGGCACCGGCCATTCTTCCCTGGAGTGGCTCAGCCGCCTGCCCACGCACGGGCTCAAGATCCCGGGCACGTTCGTGAAGCGGCTGTTCAAGGAGCCCCGCTGCCAGGTGATCGTGCGCCGCGCCATCGAGATGGCCCACGACCTCGGGTTGCGCGTCGTGGCCGAGGAGGTGGAGACCCCGCAGCAGCGCGACTACCTGGCGACGTGCGGCTGCGATCTCTTCCAGGGATTCCTCTACTACGCGGCCATGCCGGCGGAGGAGCTGCCACGCGCCCTGGCCGGGGCGGCCGCCCCGCCTTCCGCAAGGAGCCTGCCTTGACCACGTCCTTCGCGAAGTCGCGCATGAAGATCCTGCTCCTGGAGGGCGTGCACGACCGCGCGGTCGAGAACTTCAAGCGCCACGGATACACGGCCATCGAGCGGCACAAGAAGGCCCTGGCCGGGGACGAGCTCAAGGAAGCGGTCGCGGATGCGCACTTCGTCGGCATCCGCTCGCGCACGCGGCTGACGGAAGACGTGATCGCGTCCGCCCCCCGGCTCATGTCCATCGGGGCCTTCTGCATCGGCACGAACCAGATCGCGCTCGACGCGGCCATGAGGCGGGGCATCCCCGTCTTCAACGCGCCCTTCTCCAACACGCGCTCGGTGGCGGAGCTCGTGCTGGCCGAGATCATCTTCCTGCTCCGCGGCATCCCGGCCAAGAACGCGCTGCTGCACCGGGGGGTTTGGGCCAAGTCCGCGGACGACGCGCGCGAGGTGCGGGGCAAGACCCTCGGCATCGTGGGCTACGGCAACATCGGCACCCAGCTCTCGGTGATGGCGGAGGCCCTGGGGATGGACGTCTGCTTCTACGACGTCGTCACCAAGCTCCCCCTGGGCAACGCGCGCATGATGCCGACCCTGGAGGAGCTGCTCGAGGTCGCGGACGTCGTGACCCTCCACGTCCCGGAGACGCCGCTCACCCAGGGCATGATGGGCGCGAAGCAGTTCGCGCGCATGAAGAAGGGCGCCAAGTTCATCAACGCCTCGCGCGGCACCGTGGTGGACATCGAGGCGGCGGCGGAAGCGCTGGAGACGAAGCACATCGCGGGGGCGGCCTTCGACGTGTTCCCGGTGGAGCCGGAGGGCAACGACGAGGAGTTCGTCTCCCCCCTGCGCGGGTTCGACAACGTCCTCCTCACGCCGCACATCGCCGGGTCCACGCTCGAGGCCCAGGCCAACATCGGGACCGAGGTCTCGGAGAAGCTGGTCCGCTACAGCGACAACGGCTCCACCCTGTCCGCGGTGAACTTCCCGGAGGTGGCGCTGCCCGAACATCCGCGCAGCCACCGCCTCCTGCACATCCACGAGAACGTGCCCGGCGTGCTGAGCCGCATCAACCGCGTGTTCTCGAAGGACTGCATCAACATCAGCGGCCAGTACCTGATGACGAACGCCCACATCGGGTACGTGGTGATCGACGTGGAGGCGAACGAGCGCTCCAGCCGCGCCGCCCTCAGGTCGCTCAGCGCGATCGAGGGGACGATCCGGACGAGGGTTCTTTTCTAGCCGGCTTGAGCTTGTCGCCCTTGTAGCTCTTCAGGCCGCAGAAGCCGGCGATCTTGTAGCCGTTCTTCTCGAGCAAAGCCGCGGCACGCGCGGCTCGTCCACCGCCGTTTCAGGCGGTGAGGATGGGCCTGTCCTTCGGCAGCTCGCCGAGGCGCGCCTCGAGCTGGCTCATGGGGATGTTCACGTACCCCTCGTAGCTGCCGAGCTCCTCGATCTCCTTGGGCTCGCGCACGTCGAGGAAGAAGACCTTCTTGTCAGCCATCAGGTCGTCGATGGCCTCGGCCTTCACCCGCATGTCCTCGCTCATGGGTGTCACCTCGGAGAGCTTGGGCCGCGGCGTCTCGGATGGCGCCGGGCTCGCGGGGGCGTCGGCACGGCTCGAGGCCGGTCGTGCGATCGTCGTGGCCAACACCGTGGCCGCGACGGCAAGGGCGATGGTCGGCTTCATCCCGCGACTGTAGCACTGCCGTCGTTCCGGAACGAGAACGTGTCACGGCGTCCACGCTGCCCTGTCTCGTCTGGCGATCTCGCTGGGCAACGCCGCCGCCGCAACGATGGCGTCGTGGGTCGCCGCCACCTCGTCGGCCATCTCCTCGCGTTGGCGAAACCGCTTGCCCGGCCCGAACCAGAGATCCACCTCGCACCCGTTGTGCGCTCGGCAGCGGAGCTCGATGTTCGCCACGGTCGCCTGTCCCCCGCACGCGCGCGGGATGACGTGGTGGAACTCCAGGAGCGCGCGCTCGCCGCAACGGGAGTGCGTGCCCTTGAACGCGCAGCGCCCGCCGTCGCGGATGAAGACGGCCCGCTTCACCTCGGCCGGGATGTACGCGGAATCGCCGTTCTCGTCGCTGCGGCCGGCAGGTCGCGGCCGATCGGTAAGTGCGAACTTCTTCTTGAGCAGATCGTCGAGCAGGGCGTCGAGCGCGCGCGACATGATCTCGGCCGGATCGCCGTCGGGCACGGCGTGTCGCAGCAGGTCCTGCACGAGCTCCAGCTTCCGGGTCGTGTCTTCGGACGCCGTGAACGTGATCCGGTAACGGTCGGGCGCCAGCGGCAGCACGAGCGGTCTTGGCGGTGTGGGGGCAGAGACGCCGCGGTCCGCCGCGGCCGGCGGGCGCACCGGCGCCGGCTCCCTCGGAGAGGGCAACTCCGAAGTGGCCGCAGGTGGCGGAGGCTGACTGCGCACCGGCACCTTCCGCACCGATGCCGGCACGTCAGGCAGCGGGAACTTTCGCGCGATCAGCTCCTGCACCTGTCGCTTGGACTTGCCGGACGCCGCGTCGAACAGCTCGCCGTGGTTGGCCCGGGTCAGGTGCGGCGCGAGCAGCCGGACCGTCGTCAGGTTGACGTGCCCCGCGGTCAGCATAGAGAGCACTGAGGGGTAGCGCCGGACGACCTTCGCCGCCTTGATCCGGTCGTAGGCCGCGTGCTCCGAGAGGAGGAGCACCCGTGTGCAATACGTGAAAAGGGACGCGAACCCGGCGCGCTCGTGCAGGCGTCGCCCGTACAGCTCGGCCAGGTGTTCGATCAGGGTCGCGGTCGCCTCGCGCTCGGCGCGGGCGAGACGCGCGACCTCCGCCTCGAGCTCACGGTCGGAGAGGAGTGATGGGGTCGTGCTCATGCGCATGCCTCCTGTACCGGAGACCTTCGCCCACGACGCCTCTCCCCCGATCGTGTTCGCGAACGATGATCACCACTGACTGACAGTTTAGATTCAGAGCGTGACAGATGAGTTCCGAATCATCGAGACAGAACAAAATAGCAATTCTAATACTGAAGAATCGGTAGCCGCAGCTGGGCCTGGCCCTCCGGAACCGCGTCCGCGGACGCGGTCGGCATCACCAAGTCGTTCCGGAACGAAACGTGTCACTCGCGACACGTCGGGCGGGCGCCTCGCACGCGCCACGTCCGGGGGCGCCGAGATGGGGGGGGGATCTGGCCGCCGGATCGACGGCCGCTGGATCGACGGCTACTCGTCCACGCGCAGCACGGCCAGGAAGGCTTCCTGCGGGATGTCCACGCGTCCCACGCGCTTCATCCGCTTCTTGCCTTCCTTCTGCTTCTCGAGCAGCTTCCGCTTGCGCGAGATGTCTCCGCCGTAGCACTTGGCGATCACGTTCTTGCGCAGGGCCTGGACCGTCTCTCGCGCGATGACGCGCGAGCCGATGGCGGCCTGGATGGCCACCTCGAACATCTGGCGCGGGATCAGCTTGCGCATCTTCTCGACGAGGGTCTTGCCCCGCGGGAAGGCCGACTCCTTGTGCACGATCAGGGAGAGCGCGTCCACGGGCTCGCCGTTGACGAGCACGTCGAGCTTCACGAGCGGCGAGATCCAGTACCCGGTGAACTCGTAATCCAGCGACGCGTAGCCCTTGGAGGCGGACTTCAGCCGGTCGAAGAAGTCGAGCAGGATCTCGTTCAGGGGCAGCTCGTATTGGATCATCACGCGCGTCGTGGT
>Ga0207648_10001386_pt1 | contig 26692 bp, 20 predicted proteins | sample KBSMisM32_FD_184310 | JGI IMG/M metagenome (GOLD analysis project Ga0207648, IMG submission 184310) | Miscanthus rhizosphere microbial communities from Kellogg Biological Station, Michigan, USA - KBS Miscanthus M3-2 (SPAdes) (version 2) | ecosystem: Host-associated > Plants > Roots >... | reverse complement strand
TCCGGCACGCCGACCTCCGCGGGAACCCACGGCGGGATCGTGATCAGCGTAGACGACGGGCGTGCCACGGCCTCGTTGCCGGCGTTCACGATCACCGTCAGCGCGCCGCCACCGGCCAATCGCGCACCGGTGATCAGCGGCAACCCGCCGACATCCGTGCTGGTCGATCAAGCATACGACTTCCGGCCCACGGCGAGCGACGCCGACGCCAATACGCTCAGCTTCTCGATTGCGAACAAGCCGTCCTGGGCGAGTTTCGACGCCGCCACCGGTCGGCTCTGGGGCACGCCGGACGCCGCCGACGCTGGCTCCTGGAGCGGAATACGGATCACGGTAAGCGACGGCACAGCGAGCGCATCGCTCGCCAGCTTCACGATCGTCGTCGAGCAGGTCGCACTCGGCTCGGTGACCCTGAGCTGGACACCGCCGACGCAGAACGAGGATGGTTCGCCGCTCACAAATCTGCGCGGCTTCCGGATCTACTACGGCATGTCGGCCGCGGACCTCACCACGATGGTCGAGATCCCGAACGCGGGTGTCACGACAGCGGTCGTGGAGAACCTGTCGCCGGCGACCTGGTATTTCGGGGTCAAGGCATACACGACGGATGGCGTCGAGAGTTCCTTCTCCAACGTCGCGAACAAGCAGATCAACTGACGGACCCGGTCAGCTGGCCTTCGTCCGAGCGATCGCGCGGTCGAGCCGCTCGAGCGTCGTCCCCCGGCCCAGGATCTCGAGCGTCACGTCGATGGGCGGCGACACCGCTCCGCCGGTGACCGCGACGCGAACTGGCTGAGCCACCTTGCCAAGCGCCACCGACCCTTCGGCAGCGACGGCCGAGACTGCTGCATGCAGCGCGGGGGTGCGCCAGTCCTCGAGCGCCGCCAGCCGATCGCGGAGTGCGGCGAGCAACGGCGCGGTATCGCGCGTCAGGTGTTTTGCGGCCGCCTTCTCATCGTAGCCCGGCGGATCGCGGAAGAAGAACAGGCTGGCTTCCGCCATCTCCTTCATCGTGCGCGCCCGTTCCTGCTGTGCGCGGGCAACCGCCACCAGTCGACTACGATCCGAAACTGCGACGCCGAGCGCCTCGAGCTGCGGAGTGAGGTGATCCGCAAGCTCTTCGCCCGTGGCTCTCAGGATGTGCTGCTGGTTGGTCCAGAGGAGCTTGTCTGGATTCAGCGCCGACGCGGACTTGTTGACGTCCGTGATGTCGAACAGGCGGATCATCTCCTCGAGCGTGAAGATCTCCTGGTCGCCGTGCGACCAGCCGAGGCGTCCGAGATAGTTGAGCAGCGCCACAGGCAGGAATCCTGCATCTCGGTACTGCAGCACGCTCACCGCGCCATGCCGCTTTGAGAGCTTGGTGCCGTCGGGTCCGAGGATCATCGGCAGATGCGCATACACCGGCGGTGTAACACCCATCGCGCGCAGCATGTTGATCTGCCGCGGCGTGTTGTTGATGTGGTCGTCGCCGCGGATGACATGGCTGATCCGCATGTCGTGGTCGTCGACCACGACGCAGAAGTTGTACGTCGGCGTGCCGTCCGAGCGCGCGATGATCAGGTCGTCGAGCTCCGCGCTCGCAAAAGTGATCGGACCGTGGACGACGTCCATGACCACGACCGATCCGTGGTCCGGGTTGCGGAATCGAACGACCGGGGCGATGCCGTCGCGCGGGGCGGCGCGCTCCCGGCACCGACCGTCGTATCTCGGCTTCTCCTTGCGCGCGAGCTGCGCCGCGCGCATCTCCTCGAGCTCCTCCTTGGTGCAATAGCAGTGATACGCCTTGTCTTCGCGGAGGAACTGCGCGATCACTTCAGCGTAGCGGTCGAACCGGCGCGTCTGGTAATACGGACCCTCGTCGTGATCGAGCCCGAGCCAGGCCATGCCGTCGAGGATCACGCGGATGGCCTCATCCGTCGAGCGCTCGCGATCGGTGTCCTCGATCCGCAGGATGAACTCACCGTCCAGGCGGCGCGCGTACAGCCAACAGAAGAGCGCGGTGCGTACGCCGCCGATGTGCAGCAGACCGGTAGGGCTCGGGGCGAATCGGGTACGCACGCTCATGGGCGGTTCGCGACCGGAACGCGCCGGCACACGGGCCGGCGCAGTGAATTGGTGGGCGGTGATGGGATCGAACCATCGACCCCTGCCGTGTGAAAGCAGTGCTCTACCGCTGAGCTAACCGCCCTTGGGGCCGCGTAGTGTATGGATCTCGTGCTGGAGGGTCAACGCGCCACCCTCGGGCGCCCGCCCCCAGAGAACACGAATCGGGCGTGCGGCAATCAGGGCGGCGCCTGTCTCACCCAGACCTGTCCGTTGCGGTAACCGTTGATGGTCCAGTGATCGGCAACGCGGACAAAGCCTGAACGTTGCGCATAATCGATCAGCGCCGCATCCATAGGCGGGTTCCATTTGAAATGAAACGGACCGAACCCGGCCACGATCGCTGCGGGCGGCGAATGAGCGAACAGGCTTTCAAGCGTGGCCGGGCCTACCCCGCGCAACCGCGCAACCTGCTCAGCGGAGTAGGCATCCGCGCTACGAAAGAAGAACGGCCCCGCAGCGAATTCCGGGAGTACTCGATTCGCGTCTATTACGACGACGGGAAACAACGTGGCGACGTGCCCCGACACGCCGTGCTGCACGAGCATTTGCGCGACCCGGAGTGCGCTGTCGTGAGTCTGAACGCCGGTCCATTCGCTCAAGTCCGCGCTCCGAGCGATCCACGCGCCGTATCTCTGAAAAGCCGGGATCGCTGGAAGGAGACTGCTGATCAGCAGCATCGCACCCAGCCACGGTGGAACGCCCGGTCGGGCGGCGGCATAGATGCGTCCGGCCAGCAACGCCGCGAGTGCCGCCACCGGTGCGAAATACATGGCATGCGGGCCTGCGAGGATGGCGAAAATCAGCGCGCCACAGATCAATCCAACCAGTGCAATTGCGCGCGGCTCCCCGCGGAAAATGCGCCAGGGATGCCGGGGGTTGCGGAGGGTCACGGCCAGCGCTGACAAGCCGCCGATGATCAGAATACTTGCGTTACCGCGCAGGATCATTTGGCGCGGCAAAGACTTCAGCTTGTGCTCGAGGGTTAGGACCTCGCCATAGCCCTGCGCGCGGTACCAGTCGAATACAACGGTCAGATGAAATTGCAGCGTCTCGAGCACGAAACGGTCCCGATGAATCACCAGGGGAAACACTAGAGGAAGTACACCTAGGACTGCGCCCGCAAGAAACCATCTCGTGTGCGGTGCAGTGAAGGTCCGGTTCGCCTCCCGGCGAACGTACTCGTCATACAGGAGGCCAGCGATCACAATGGGTGCGGCAAAGATATAGGAGTACTTCGTCGCCCCGGCGAGCGCTGCGAAGAAGCCGCTCAGCATCAGCCTCGGGACGCTCCGTGAGAACGCGCCATCTGCGCCGAGACACAAGCGCAAGGCCGCGAGAAAAAACAGCAAGGGCACGATGTCGTTTCGGGTCTCGACCAGGGGACCCTGAGTGAATGGAGATGTCGCGAAGCCGACGACCAGCGCCAACGCTCCAACTCGTCCGGTACCACAGGAGGTGAGCAACGAATAGAGGAGCGCGCAGACGCCCAGTCCGAAGAGCCAGGTCGCCACGCGCGCTGCGAGCAGGTACCAGCCACCGACCAGGTCAAATATTGCGGAGAGAATCCAGGTATAGAGCGGCGGCTGAACCGAGACGAAGTCGCGATACACCGACAGGCTGCGGGCAAAGTACGCGCCCGAAACGTAGAGCTCCTCGTCGTAGTCCAAGGGAGCTGTCATTGCGGCGGCGAACAGGACCAGCCCGAGTCCGACGAACGCTGCAATGGGAGCAAGTCTCCCGGCAGGACCCTCCGCGCTCTTCACCTCATCTCCTGCCCGCATGGTGGATGATGGTCGCGGGGCAGCTCAGGGTCGGCGCGCATGTTCGTGAGCCGTTACGGCCCTCGCCGGGTTGTCACGAGAGGCTTCCTGCCCAGGCGGGCTCGCCTCTGGCGCAGGTATTTCCAGCAGCCTCAGAATGCGCTGCGCGGCTTCGCTGCAGGTACGATCGATGACCGACAATTTCTCAGGCGCGAATTTCGCCAGGACGTGCTCAGCCGCACGACCCGTCTGCTCTGGCCGCCCCACGCCGACCTTCACGCGGCCAAACGCATCGCTGCCGAACGCTCTATGTATTGATCCAATGCCCCTGTGGCCACCGTCGCCGCCCTTCATGCGCACGCGTAGCGCACCCAAGGGCAGATCCAGATCATCATGGACGAGCACGCACTGGGCCGCGGTGAAGTTGAGCTGTCGCGCCAGCTGCAACAGCACGGGACCCGTGACATTCACGTAAGTCAGGGGCTTGATCAGATAGACAATTCTGCCCTGCAGTTCGAGACGCGCGAGCATCACCTGGTCTTCGCGGACCCACTCTGCCCGAAGGGACCGGGCAAGAGAATCGAGCACTCTCTGACCAACGTTATGCGGTGTGTCGAGGTACTGGGCCCCCGGATTGCCCAGCCCGACAACAGCCTGACTGGATGGCTCGGCGCGTGGCGTGCCAGATTCCGCCTCGCTCGTGCCCCGGCTGGAGATGAGGCTTTCCAGGTGATCGTGCCGTACGCCCTTCAGGAGAACAAGATCGCCTCGGCGGAAAAACTCGCGAAGTTGTGCGCTGGCCGCCTCTACCGATGGAAAAGCCTGGAGCGCGGTGTCCTGTGGATGCCTCCTCGCCTTCAGGCTCTTCGAAGCTCTCGATCCCACGAAGATCACTTGATCGGCGGCAGCCAACGCCTGCTGCGCTACGGAGACGTACACACGATCGGAGTTCCCCGTGTAATCCGAGATCGTCCCGACGACGATGATCTTGCGTACTGCTGTCGCCGACCTCATGAAATCCAGCACGGCAGGGATCGACCACAGCGGCGCCTTGGCGTCATCGCGGATGAAGGTCACTCCATCTTCGCGAATCACCGGACTCATGCGACCCTGGAATGGAGGCACGCTTTGAATCGCCTGAACCGCCTTCTGCAGGGGCACGCCCATCGCGAGTCCAACCGCGACCGCGGCAAGGGCGCAGTGCACCAGGTGCGCACCGGGCAATTGTGTTTGAACGGTCTGAGATTGACCGTCGAACCAAACAGTAAACGATAGCCGCTCCGGCCAGGCGGCGTTCACATTCTCCGCACGCACCATCGCCTCGGGTGCGAGTCCGTAAGAAATCGTCCGGCCCGCGTGCAGCGCCCGCATGGCCATGACGTTCGGGTCATCTGCGTTCAGTATGGCGACGCCATGCGAGGTCAGTGCGGCGATGAGCTTGCTCTTCTCGCCCGCAATGGCCTCGACGCTGCCAAACGCACTGATGTGATCAGACCCGATGTTGGTGACCACTCCGATGCGGGGCTTGACGAGGCTGAGCGGACGTTCCAGGGGAATTCGCTCGCCACGTATCGCAGCAGCAACCTCCAGTACGCAGAATTCGTCTGTCGGTTTGACGCGAAGGATTGCCTGTGCGATGTCGGCTGGCAGGTTATTGTTACCGGGCGTCTTTTGACCCTTGAACCGGCTGTGGAGAACAGCTGCGATTAGCTCCTTGGTGGTCGATTTGCCGCAACTCCCGGTAACTCCGATGAAGGTTACCCGCCGCAGCAACGCCCGGTAGAGTGGGGCCAGCCAGAGCGCAACTCGTCGATTGGTCAAGGAGATCCGCCATCGCACCGAGCGCCATGCCTCGGTCAAGAGCCCCCTGCTTTTCGAGGCATTCATCACACGGGACAGGAGATGCTTGAACTTCATCCGTACGATTCGAATACCGCCCACTGCCGCCGAATCCTATACGGAACCTGCCTGTCTCGCTTTGGTTGCAGAGCCATCGGCTGAAAGTTTTACCCGATTCACTTTGAGCTTTTTTTCGTGCAATCTCTTGCCATGCCCAGGTAGCTCAGCGAAGAGCACTTGCTTTGTATGCAAGAGGTCGGTGGTTCGAGTCCGCCCCTGGGCCCCATCCCCTTCGCGTCGTCGAGAGGTATGAGTCGCTCTTGCCGCTTCTGTCTGCGGCGGCGCTTCAGCCTGGCTCGCCGCCGATCAGCTCGAGCAGCTCCGCGGTCCTCTCGCGCATCAAGGCCGAGTCACCGCGGCTCTCGACGTTGAGCCGGATCAGAGGCTCGGTGTTCGACGTGCGGAGATTGAAGCGCCACGCATCGAACTCGAGGCTTACCCCGTCGGTCAGGTCCTCGCTGAGAGCCTTGGGGCGGTAGCTGGCGAGTACCTGCTCGATGGTCGCCGCGCCGTCGGGTACGCGACGGTTGATCTCCCCGCTGGCCGGGAACCGGCGAATGCGCTCGCCCACCAGCTCGGAGAGCCGCCGGCCGCTCTCGCACATGAGCTGCGTCACCAGCAACCAGGGGATCATTCCGCTGTCGCAATAGGAGAACTCGCGGAAGTAATGATGCGCGCTCATCTCACCGCCATAGACCCCATCTACTTCGCGCATGCGCTGCTTGATGAAGGCGTGCCCCGACTTGGACTGCACCGCCCGCCCGCCGTGCGACTTCACGATGTCGAGCGTGTTCCAGGTGAGTCGTGGATCGTGGACGATGGTTGCGCCGGGATAGCGACGCAGAAAGGACTCGGCCAGCAGGCCCACGATGTAGTAGCCCTCGATGAACTCACCGCGTTGGTCGAACAGGAAGCAGCGATCGTAGTCCCCGTCCCAGGACACGGCGAGGTCCGCGTGATGCGCGTGCAACGCCTCGACCGGCGCGCGGTGGTTCGCGACGAGCATCGGGTTCGGCACGCCGTTGGGGAAACTGCCGTCGGGCTCGTGATGCACCCTGATGAACTCGAACGGCAGGAAGGGCGCGAGCTTGTCGACGATCAGGCCTGCACCGCCGTTCCCGGCATGAACCACCACCTTGAGGGGCTTGAGCTTAGACTTGTCTACGTAGGACAGCAGATGCTCGATGTAGGCCGGCATCACGTCCATGGCGTACCGCTCGCCTATGCGGGCCGGCGTCCCGAATCGCGCCGCCTCCGCAATTCGACGGATGTCCTGCAGACCATTGTCCCCACTGATGGGCCGCGATCCCTCGCGGACGAACTTCATGCCGTTGTAGTCCGGGGGGTTGTGGCTGGCCGTAACCATGACACCCCCGTCCATCTTTCCGGAGAACGTCGCGAAGTAGACGACTTCGGTGCCGCACAGTCCCACGTCGTACACGTCGACACCCGAATCGAGGAGGCCCTGTTCCAGTGCGCGCGACAGCTCCTCGCTGGTGAGCCGGATGTCGCGTCCGACGATCACCCTGCGGGGCTGCACGAAGTCGACGTATGCGCGTCCAACACGGTAGGCGACGTCCTCGTTGAGCTCGGACGGAACGCGGCCGCGCATGTCATACGCCTTGAAACCGGCAATCGGACCACTCTTCATGCGGCGCTCCTCAGCCCGGGGACGGCGAATCACGGCGTGCGAAGAGGCGGCGCACGCGACTCAGGGCCTCACGCTCGATGCCGTCGGGTCTTCCGCGCAGCGCCCACAGGGCAGCCGTCGCTGCAATATAGACGATCGCGCCCCCCGCGACATCCCGCAGCAGGCCGTAGATGGGTGAATCGACCGGAGAGAACGCCTGCAGCGATTTCACCGCCGCCGCCATCGTCAGCGCGGCGCTGAGAGACGGCCACAACGCGGACCAGACCACTCGCAGCGAAACCGGCGGGCGGCGCGTCGCGGCAACGGCGAGCGCGATCGCGAACACGACCGCCATCGCGGCCTTGGCGGCGGCGATTCCGATGATGCCCCAGCCCTGCGCGGCGACAAGCAGCACGGGCACGGTGAGCAGCGCATTCGCCGCGGTCATGAGCGCGGTGAGCCGCTCGCGGCCCGTTGCCAGCATGAAGATGTCCAGCGTGTGCGCCACGCCGTAAAACGCGCCGAACACGCCCAGCCAGGGCATCAGCGGGATCGCCTCGAGCCACTTGGGGCCAAGAGCGACGCGCACGAAGTCGTCGGCTACCGCCGCCATGCCGAGCCCCATGACGAGACTGATCGCCGTCATGGACGCGAGCACGTTATGAAAGGCCTGGCGCAGGGCCACCGGCTCGTCCTGCAGCCGGCTGTAGACCGGAAATGCGGCGCGCGACATCGGCAGCACGACCTCATCCGAAGGAGAGGCCGCGAAATCGGCTGCCACGTAGTAATACCCCATGACGGAGGCACCCCCGATCGAACCGACGACCCAGCGATCGAACTGTTTGTTCACGAGGCGCGAGAAGCGCGCCAGGACCAGCCACTGCGAGAAGCCCCAGATCTCGCCGATGCGTGCCAGCGAGAGGCGTGGCCGGTAGTCCGACATCCGGTAGCTGATGCCGACTTCGATCAGTTGACCGACGACCTGTCCAATGACAAGCGCCCAGTAACTGCGCAGCCACAAGGCGGTACCTACCGTAACTACAAAGGTCGCAAGTTTCTTCGCCACCCCGAAGCGGAACTCCCGCCCGAATTGCAGGTCGCGCCGGAAATTGACCACGCCGATGTTCTGGAAGCCGTAGAACAGTGCCCGCAGCGACAGCATGCGGACGACCTCCGTGACGCGCGGGTCCTCGAAGTGTCCACCGACGAGTGGCGCGGTCGCGAACAGTACAACCGCGAGCACCACCGCCTGGATGATTTCGAGCGTCCAGGCGGTGTCGTAATGCTCGCGTGTCGCCTTGGTGTTGCGCAGCAGTGCCAGGTCAGTCCCGGATGCAGCGAACGACTGCAGGATCGCGACCGCGACCATCGCCATGGCTACCACGCCGAAGTCGTCCGGCGAAAGCAAACGCGCGAGGATGACGGTGCTGACCAGCCCGACGCCGCGGATTGCCCAGCGCATCCCGATCATCCAAGCCGAACCGCGTGCCAGTTCGCGCCCGGCCCGGATGGACCGCTCAGGCGGATCCGGGGTACTCATCGCACCCCAGCGACGTTGCGCCAGCGGCCCGCACTCAACGGAGCCGCTCGCGGTAGTTCTTGAGGTAGATCAGACCGCGGCGGCGCGCGCTCAACGGAGCCGCTCGCGGTAGTTCTTGAGGTAGATCAGACCGGCCTCGACGGTGTCCTTGAAGGATTTCGGGCGGCGATACAGAACGCCGTCGTAGGTCGAGTGCAGGTGATCCCTGGTAACGTCCGCGCCGAGAAAGGACGCGAGCCGCGCGACCTCGCGTTCGGGCTTCACGATCAGATCCTCGAACAGCACCGGGAGGTAGCGGATCGCATTCACATCGAGGAACTGCTGCAACGACGCGTGGATCGACTCGCTATAGCGCCGCGCATAGCCATAGGTCTGGATCTGACGGCGCTGCGTCATCGACACCCAGGCCTGCATGTGGTCGCGCCGCAGCAGCAGGACCCGCACTCTGCTCCAGTCAAGGAGGCCGTTCCAGAAGCGGATCGTCAGCCAGAGGCGGGGCTCCTTCCAGATCCACGGCGAGTGCGCATCGCACGCGGTCAGCAGTGCGCGATACTCGGCGGGATCCTCGACACCTGCGAGCGCCGCGATGCGATCGATCGCGTCCGGGAGGAAGCGCATCGTGTACTCCTCGCCCACGTCCGCGCGCTGCATGAGCTGCCGGTTGAGCCGTATCAGCTCCGAGTTCTCGTAGGTGTTGTAGTCGCGCTTGCGAAATGTGTTCTCCCCCGACCAGAACCCGGCCGCGACGAGCAGTCCGGCGAGCGCCGAGCTCCCGCTCAGCCCGCCCGTCAGGATGATCACGTTGTCAGGTCTTGTCGCGGCCATACCGGTCCTCGAACCGAACGATGTCGTCCTCACCGAGGTATGTGCCCGACTGAACCTCGATGATGTGCAGCGGGATCTTTCCGGGGTTCTCGATGCGGTGGCGAGCACCAATCGGGATGTAGGTCGATTCGTTTTCGCTCAGCGTAAAGACCTCGTCACCACGCGTGACCTTCGCGGTACCGGTGACGACCACCCAGTGCTCGGCGCGATGATGATGCAGCTGCAGCGAAAGCGTCGCGCCCGGATTCACGATCAGGCGCTTGACCTGGAACCGGTCGCCGCTGTCGATGCTGTCGTAGCTGCCCCACGGCCGGTACACCTCGCGATGGAGCGAGGTCTCGTAGCGACCGCGTGCCTTGAGCTCTGCAACCAGTTCCTTGACGTCCTGTACCCGGTCGCGAGGCGCGACCAGCACGGCGTCCTTCGTCTCCACCACGACATGATCCCGGAGTCCCACAGCGGCCACGAGACGGCTGGTCGAGTGCAGGTAGCAGCCGCTCGAGTCCTCGGTCAGCACGTCGCCCGCAGTGACGTTGCCCTCCGCATCGCGCGGCAGCGCGTCGGCGAGCGCCGCCCAGGAACCGACGTCACTCCAGCCCGCGGCCAGTGGCACCACTACCGCCCGGTCGGTCTTCTCCATGACCGCGTAGTCGATCGAATCGGACGGACACGAGGCGAACTCCTGCGCCGGCAACCGCAGGAAATCGAGATCGCGGCCGGCGGCGGCGAGTGCGGCGCGGCAAGCTGCGAGCATTGCAGGGGCGTATCGACCGAGCTCCGCGAGATACGCGCTTGCGCGAAACATGAACATTCCGCTGTTCCAGTAGTACTCGCCCGACTCGACATAGCCGCGCGCCGTCGCGGAATCGGGTTTCTCGACGAATTTCGCCACGCTGAACGCGGGTCCGGGACCCGCACCCCTGCGGATGTAGCCGTAACCGGTCTCGGCGCGATCCGGGACGACGCCGAAGGTAACGAGGCTGCCCGACTCCGCCGCGACACGGCCCACAGCCACAGCGGCCTGGAACGCCGGAACGTCGGTGATCACGTGGTCTGCCGGCAGCACCAGCAGGACTGGATCGGCGTCCGCGCCGCCCGACACGAGCAGTGCGGCGATGGCCGCTGCCGGCGCGGTATTGCGACCCTGCGGCTCGAGCACGATCGCCTGCGGCGCGGTACCCAGCTCCCGCAGCTGCTCGGCCACCATGAATCGATGATTCTCGTTGCAGACGACGATCGGCCGGGCCAATCCCGGAAGGCCCTCGGTTCGCGCAACGGTCTCCTGGAGCATCGTTCGCTCTGCGACAAGCCGCAGGAGCTGCTTTGGGTAAAGCTCTCGTGAGAGCGGCCAGAGTCGGGTTCCCGCCCCGCCGGACAGGATCACCGGGACCAGCACGACGCCTCCGGGATCCCCGGGATGAAAAGGGTTGAACTTATCCGCATGAGCCGCATGCCTCTGTGTCGAGGCTGACTATCCTACCCTCGATGCGTGGGTGCGCGCGGCACGCGCTGCGCACGGTCGATGGGGCCATGCGCAGTCCTAACCCGTCAGCGGTTCGCCACGGCCAATCGCAAAGTAGCGAAGGCCGAAGCTCCGTACGAGAGCTGGATCGTACAGATTGCGTCCATCGAAGATCGCCGGCGAGCGCAGCGCGTCGCGGATAACCTCGAAGTCCGGACTGCGGAACTCCTGCCATTCGGTGACGATGGCGAGCGCGTCGGCGCCGGCGAGCGCCTGTTCGGCGCTCTCGGCAAGCACGAGATCAGCGCGCTCCCCGTATGCGCGCCGCGCCTCGGGCATCGCGACGGGATCGTAGGCGCGCACAGTCGCGCCGGCCGACCACAGCGCGTCCATCAGCGTGCGGCTCGGCGCCTCGCGCATGTCGTCGGTATTGGGCTTGAACGCGAGCCCCCAGAGCGCAAGTGTTCGACCGGAAAGCTTGCCATGAAAGTAGCTGTTGATCTTCTCGAACAGCACGCTCTTCTGACGCTCGTTCACGGCCTCGACCGAGGCGAGCAGACGCGCGTCGAGGCCGTGCTCGCGCGCGCTGTATATCAACGCCTTGACGTCCTTCGGAAAGCAGGAACCGCCGTAGCCTGCTCCCGGGTAGATGAAGCTGTAGCCGATGCGCGGATCCGAACCGATGCCGAGCCGGACCTTCTCGATGTCGGCGCCGACCCGCTCGGCGACGTTCGCCATCTCGTTCATGAAGCTGATCTTGGTGGCAAGCATCGCGTTGGCTGCGTACTTCGTCAGCTCCGCCGAGCGCACATCCATCACGATCATGCGGTCACGGTTGCGGGTGAACGGCTCGTAGAGCGAGCGCAACAGCTCCGCCGTGCGCGGGTCGTCGGTTCCGACAACAATCCGGTCCGGCTTCATGAAATCTGTCACGGCCGCCCCTTCCTTGAGGAACTCCGGGTTCGAGACCACGTCGAATTCGAGGTTCACGCTACGTTCACCGAGCGTGCGGTCGATGCGTTCGCGCACCTCGTCCGCAGTGCCGACAGGCACGGTCGACTTGTCGACGATGATACGGAACTCCGTCATGTGCCGGCCGATGGTCTCGGCGACCGCGAGCACGTGCGACAGGTCCGCTGAACCGTCCTCCTCCGGCGGCGTGCCGACGGCGATGAACTGGAAGAGGCCGTGGCGGACGCCGGCAACAGCATCGGTCGTAAACTTGAGCCGGCCCTTTTCGAGGCTGCGATGGACCAGCTGCTCGAGCCCGGGTTCGTGGATCGGGATCTCACCCTTCTGCAGACGTGCGACCTTCGCGGCGTCGATATCGACGCACACGACCTGGTTGCCCGCGTCGGCAAAGCAGGCGCCGGTCACCAGGCCGACGTAACCCGAACCAAATACTGTAACTTTCAAACCTAACCCTTTGTCTTATTTACTATTATGACTGACAATAGTGACATCGGTATCGCATCTTAGCAAAGGGGTGGGGCGCGGGGCGCGATGTCGTTTCACGCAACCTTTCGGCGCCGCCTCGCGCGTCGCCGGGGGTCAAGCTCATCTCGCAGCGCCTCGACGCCGCACGCGGCTAGCGTCGCCCAGGGTCCCCCGGTGGTCAGTCGGGAACCGGCCCGAGCTCGCGCCGTCCGCGCAAGCGACGGCTTTCGATGTTGGTTACCTTTGAGGCCGGCGCGCGCGGATTGTCACGTCGCTTCCAGACGAGATCGATCTCCTCCGGACCCGGCCGGTATTCGCGAACCGCTGAGATCAGCAATCTCCGGGCACCCGGCACGTCGAACTGGCCCATTGCGACCAGCAGGTCATGAAGCAGGTGCTGGATATCATCCCAAGGCAGGGAATCCTCGATCGCTCTCAGAATCATCGGGTGTTCGGTCCCAGTCACGTTTTTCCCGATCAGGAGCTCCTCGAACATCTTCTCGGCCGGACGCAAACCCGTGAACTCGATACCGATGTCGCCCTGTGGATTGCTTTCCTCACGCACCGTAAAACCCGACAGCTTGATCATCCGGCGCGCGAGCTCGGCGATCCGGATCGGCTTGCCCATGTCGAGTACGAAGAGGTCCCCGCCCTGTGCCATCGCCCCGGCCTGCAGCACTAGCTGGACCGCCTCCGGGATTGTCATGAAGTACCTGGTGACGTCCGGGTGGGTGACCGTGACCGGGCCACCGCGGCGGATCTGGTCACGGAACAGAGGAACCACGGAACCGGAAGACTCGAGGACGTTGCCGAACCGCACCATGCAGAATCGCGTGCGGCTGCCGCGGTGATGAAGTCCCTGCAGCACCATCTCGGCCAGGCGCTTGGTGGCCCCCATGACGTTGGTCGGGTTCACGGCCTTGTCGGTGGAAATCAGCACGAACGTCTCGACTCCGCACTCGAGCGCCGCTTCGCCCGTGTACCAGGTGCTGATCACGTTGTTGTGGATTCCCTCGATGACGTTGTGCTCGACGATCGGGACGTGCTTGTAGGCGGCGGCGTGATAGATCGTCTGCACCTCATACGACTGGAGGATCTCGCGGACCCGGTACTTGTGGTGCGCGTTGCCGAGCAGACCGGTGAGCTCGACGTAATGCCCTTCGTGTTTCATCTGCCGCGCGAGTTCGCGCTCGATGCTGTAGAGCGCCAGCTCCGACATCTCCAGCAGAACCAGCCGTCGTGGGCCGTTGCGCAGTATCTGCCGGCACAGCTCGGAGCCGATGGATCCGCCCGCCCCCGTGACCATCACGACCTTGTCGCGGATGCACGCGTCGAACAGGTGCTCGTTCGGTGACACCGGGTCCCGGCCCAGCAGGTCCGCGACGTCGACGTCACGCAGGTCTTCGACCTGAGCCTCGCCGGCAAGAAGATCCGAGATGTCGGGCACGGTCATGACCCGCACGGGCAGCGGCTCGATGCGCTTGATGATCTGCTGCCTGCGTTGCCGTGACTGCGACGGCAATGCGAGCAGCACGACGTCGACGTTCCTCGACTCGACGAGCTGCGGAAGATCCAAGGGGCTGAAGACCCGGATCCCTGCAACCACGCATTTCTTGAGCGACGGATCGTCATCGATAAACGCCACCGGCTCGAACCGGCCTCCGCTGCGCAGCGCGTTCGCCACCTGAGCCCCTGCGGTTCCGGCTCCGTAGATGACCACGCGTGCGGCGCCGGGCTTCCGCGCATAGAGAGCGTGCCGGACCAGGAGGCGGCTGCCTCCGACATAAACGAGCGCCACTGCCCAGTAGATCGCGAATGTTTCCCGCGGCAGCGCCTCAGTCGCGAACAGCTCGTTGATCCCGACGAGAACTAGCACGGAAACGGTGACGCCCACGAATACGACGCCGACGACTTTCGAGCCGACGAACCGCATCACCGCCCGATAGAGGCCGAGCCGGACGAACACAGGAAGGCTGGTGCACAGCGCCGCGAGGTACAGCCACGGCTCGAGGCCGTAAGCATCCGGGCCGGTCCCCTGCTTGAGCCATACGGCGGTCAGTAGCGCCGCAGGAATGCAGAGGACGTCGGCCGCGACCATGAGCAGGCGCTTGCGTGACCGGGGTAGCACCGCGAGCCAAGCCGTCCACCGCTGCGCAGGACCGATGATCGATCTCGTCACTAGAGCTCCCTTCTGACGCAGCGATCACCGTGCCGCGCCGTGTGCCGCTGCTTGTGCGGGCCAAGGCGATCGGTGGCAATTCTAGCCGCCCATCAATCAATTTGACATGGTGAAAGTTCTTCAACCCTCATCGCAAGTCGCTGAAAAACGTCGTCTGAGCCATTCCTCGCCTGCGCCGACGCCGAATTAGGGAGCGAGGCCGGTGCCTTTGCATGCCGTTTGTCATCAGCAAGCCAACGTCCCCAAGGATCACGTGACCCGGATTCTCCGCGGGGCCGACGAGTTGCCATTGTCGGAAGTCGCCTGGATCGGCGATCCAGACGATTTACTCGAACCCGAGAAACAGCGGGGCGAAGCCCGTTCGGAATCTCAATTGGCGGCTGCGGGCGCTCGATATAGCGGGAAATACGGCTGAGCCGGATGATCACGAATCATTCCGAGCGCCTGCCGCCTCAATTCACAGAGATCATCATAGACTTTCTGGAGAACCACCAGCCTGAAGACCCTGAAGGCATGGGTTCTGCTGGAGAATCCTTGCTTGAAGCGGAAAAGGCCGTCCTCGTCTGACGCGCCCAACCCACCGCCAAGATGGAAATGCCGGAAACCGCGCTGAGCACCCCACACTGCGAGTTCAGCCAGGATCAACTTGCTGGCACTGTCTCGCCGAAACTGATCGGGCGTTCCGGCGAGGTGGTATTGCATGATGTCGCCGCAAATGAATGTCAGCGTGGCGCTCATGAACTCGCCTGCCGCCGACCTGGCGACGAACAATCGCAGCCTGTCGCCCAGCGCGGCGCGCAGGGACTCGAAATACTGAACGTCGAAGAAATACCATTGAGACGCCTGATTGCGGCGCATCGTCTGGTGATACGCCGCGATGAATTCCGCCAGCATACTGAACTGCACATCCTCTTCCACGACAACGCCAGCGCTTCGAAGCCTACGCACGTCATATCGGTGACTGGTGGACATCATCGCAGCGAATTCATCGACCGTGGACGCAGTGTCGAGAGGGATGCTGACGGTCGTTCCCTGCCGTACCACCTGGCCGACGTCGGTCAGAAGCCACTCGCTTTCGATCAATGGATGCAGTCGGCAAAAAAGCGAAATGATTCCCTGCTCGCGCAGTGTGGCGCGAAGTGAGTTCCCGAATTCCATCGCGAGGGCTGGATCTGCCCCCTGGAGACTGCAGACCGGTCCCCCATAGCCATAGACCGAGGTGCCGTCGGAGCAAGTCACATCTCGGAGCCAGGGGAGCCCACGAACCTCCTGGATCAGAAACGGCAGCGCACACACCTGCCCTCCTCGCCGCATCACGAACAATCGCGCCCGCCCGCCTTGTTGGCTCTCGGCGACCGTGTGATATTCCGGAGTGTGATAGACGTCGTGACGCGTGCAATCACGCAGGACATCGCGCCATTCGCCCGCGTCCTCCAAGCTGAGGAGGGCCGTCGTAGCCGGTTGGTTACGAATCAGGACCTCTCCTCGAGCTGGATAAAGGCTTCGCGAATTGCCTTCACGAGCTTCTGGGGCGCTGACCGGCTTGGACGGCTGACTTTGAAGGCGCCGATCGAGGTCGAGATCCTGCTTACTTCCGATTCATTGCGCCGGAGAAGTTCGTCCACTTCACCTAGGACTCGATTCGGGTCTTCACATAGCATCTCGTAAGACGACTCCACGACGTTCCTCCCGTCCACCGAGGCCACCTGTCTGTCGAGCATGCGCTCGAGGTACAGCACCTGGCCCGCGAGCTGTACGGGGATGCTTTCGCGTCGCAACCAGGAATATTCCCTCGGCTTCATCGAAGCCCACGCGCCGGCAGATCCGAGAAGCTCCTCTCGCATTCGCAACAATGACAGTGCAGTTTCCAGCGGTTCCCGGCGTATCCGGAGGAAGCATGTCCTCGGAAGAACGGATTGGATCCGTCTGATGTGCATTCCAAGCCAGAACGACTTGAACACGATCGGGCGCTGGAACGCCCATGTCATGTTGATGAGCACGCGGCGGACACGATGCCAGTCGATCGTTCCCGCGTGTTCCTCGCCCAGATCGGAGAGGTCCTGGTAGCCCAACAGCCAGCGCCAGAAGTAGCCGAATTCGTGGGGCTCCTGCACGTCGCTGGTCAGGCCGAATGTTGACGCAAACGCATGCGGTCGACTGTCGGGTAGGAGTTTCCGAGACAAACGGATCCCGGCAGTGGGCGCCTTCCAGAACGCCGCTATCAGCTTGTTGATGTAGCCGACGTCGAGATGAGCCGCCACCAGCTGCGTGGCCAGTGTCGTACCTGCGCGGGGAACACCGATCACATGCAGCGTTGCGTAACGCTCAGGAAAGTCTCGATAGCGAGTCTCCTCAACGCTCTGCAGGGCATCGTTGAGTTCCGTGAGGAATCGCTCTTCCTCCGGGTCCTTCTGGAACCCCTCGGGACGCCTCATCGCCCGCCCGAATCTCGGGAAGGCGGGAGATCGTCGACCAGCTCCGGATTCCTGTCCAGCACCAGGTTCTTGCCAGTGGCCACTATGGCAATCGTCTTCGCCAGTATCTTCACGTCTCGCCAGAGGCTGAATTCGTCAATGTACTCGAGGTCGTAGGCAATCCGGCGAGACCACGGCAGCGTGTTTCGCCCATTGACTTGCGCCAGCCCCGTGACGCCGGGTCTCATGTCGTAGCGACGCTTTTGCGCCGCTGTATATCGGTCGTAGTGCTCCTTCAAGCCGGGTCTGGGGCCTATGAAGGACATTTCCCCACGGATAACGTTGATCAGCTGCGGGAGTTCATCGAGGCTGGTCAACCTGAGGAATCGGCCCACCCTCGTAATCCGCCCATCGCCGTGCACCCGGCCCTCTTTGTCGAGGAGACGATCGGCCTCCACGACCATGCTTCTGAACTTCCAGATGAGGAACCGCCGACCGTAGCGACCGACGCGATCCTGCCTGAAGAAGATTGGCCGGCCATCCTCCAGCCAGACCAGCAGCCCGATGACCGCGAACGCGGGCGAAAGCAGCAACAGGAGAACCCCTGCCGCGACCCGATCACCGGCGTGCTTGACGGCCAGCTGCCAGCGCCTGGACGGCATGGAAAGGACTCCTCAAATTGAGGATGCGGATGATAGCGCAACAGGCACACATTCCCACTGCCGAGGGAGCTGCTCCGTCTTGATCCTGCTGCAACCTCGCCCATACCGAACTCCGAAGCCGGTCGGTATAGTTCTTCCCGCTTCACTACAGGTACCCTCAAAAATCATGTCTACGTGGCCTCGGTTTGACGACGACGAAATCCAGGCCGTCGAGCGCGTCCTGCGAAGCGGGCAGGTGAACTACTGGACAGGGAATGAGTGCACGCAATTTGAGCGCGAGTACGCGCAGCATTGCAACGTCTCTTACGCGGTCGCAGTCGCCAATGCATCTGTGGGCCTGGAGCTCGCCCTGTATGCGCTCGGGATTGGCCCCGGCGACGAGGTCATCGTTCCCGCACGCACATTCGTCGCCACCGCAAGCAGTGTCGCCCTGCGTGGGGCGACTCCCGTTTTCGCGGACGTAGATGCGCAGAGCCAGAACCTGACTGTTTCAACGATCGCCGATGCAATTACCGCGCGCACACGGGCGATCATAGCGGTGCACCTTGCGGGGTGGCCCTGCGACATGGAGTCGATCACCTCCCTCGCCCGCGAGCGTAACCTGAAGGTCATCGAAGATTGCGCGCAAGCTCACGGCGCACGATATCGCGGTCAGCCGGTCGGAAGCTTCGGAGACATTGGCGTCTTCTCGTTCTGCCAGGACAAGATCATAACTACCGGCGGCGAAGGGGGAATGCTCGTAACAAACGACTCAGAGGCATGGCAGCGCGCCTGGTCCCACAAGGATCACGGCAAGAGTTTTGCCGCATTCCACGGACATCCGCAGCTACCGCAAACCGGATTCCGCTGGGTCCATGAGTCGTTTGGTACAAACTGGCGGCTAACCGAAACGCAGGCCGCAATCGGACGCATCCAGTTGCGGAAACTGCCGGCTTGGGTCGATTCACGTCGAAGAAATGCCGCGATCCTGACGGAGAACCTTCGAACCCTTACCGCACTCAGGATCCCGGAACCACCTCCAAGCGTCTTTCACTCATACTACAAATACTACGCGTTCCTGGACTCCGGTCGGTTGCGGCACGATTGGTCCAGGGATCGCATCATTGAGACGCTCAATGAGCGTGGCGTTAGCTGTTTTTCGGGCTCCTGTTCCGAGGTTTATCGTGAACAGGCCTTTCAACGGGCCGGATTTACCCCTCGGGAGCGTCTCCCTGTTGCCCGTCTCCTCGGAGACACGAGTCTCATGCTTCAGGTGGACCAAACGTTGGGAACACAGGATCTCACGCGTGCCTGCGAAGCCATAACGAACGTCGTTCACGCCGCTACCGGCGATTAGCCGCTTGCTCAGCCCAGCTTGGGCCCCGCAGCTATTTCCTCATCCGGCGCCTCTGTCCGCTTTTCGCACCCGGTCGTCCGCAGCAGCACGTCCTCCAGCTGTCTCGCCAGCTTGTCTCGATCGAATCTCGTCGTTGCCAGCTCCGACGCCGACCGACGCGCGCTGGCCAGCCAGGTCTCGTCCCTGAGGCGCTGCCGCAGGAGCGCTGCCGACCTCGGGACGTCGTGCGGGTCCAGGACCAGCCCCGCACCCGTTTCCGACAGCATATCGGCCATCCATCCACCGTAATTGATGGCAACCGGTCTTCCTGCCGCAAGTGCATCGAAGAACTTGTTCGCCGAGTTCTTCCACATATTGGGGATGTCCAGAAACAGGGAGGTTGCGATGGTCGCCGCAGACAGCAACTCAGGCATAGCCTTCTTCGGCACACCGTCCCACACGAAGAAATTGCTTCCGAGGACGCCAAGAGCCCCGGCCTCGGCCAGGAGTTTCGACTTTTCGCTACCCTCCCCCACGGCCAGAAATCTCACGTCGGGATCGATAATCCGCACTTGATGGGCCAGGCGGGCCAGAAAGCCAACGCCGTTCAATCGTGCAAAGGCTCCCGCGTACAGGACCAGCGGTCGCCCGGCCAGCCAGCCATTGCGTTCCCGGAAGCTCTCGCCGATCGAAGGTGGCACCTGGAACACATCCAGATCTGCCGCATTCGGGATGACCGTGACCGGCCTGACCGGCGTCCCCGCGGCACTGATCCCGGTGGCGATTCCCGGGGACAATGCGACAATCTCCGTCGAACCGCGATACGCTACTCGCTCCAGCCACCGTGCGGCTGCAATGAGGATCGGATTCCTCAAGGCTCCGACCGCTACGGGCATCTCCGGCCAGAGGTCGCGGACCTCGAACACCATCGGAATTCTCTGGCGCCATCTCGCGTACAGCGCAGGAAACGCGATGGTCAGCGGCGTACTCGTTGCTATGACGACATCCGCAGGGATTGCAGCTGCCAGCCGCGCGCTGGCCACCGCAAAGGTTACAAATGCCCGGATTCGCTGCCGATAGCTGCTGCTGTTCGAGTATGGAATCGCCCGCTCGTATACCTGAATTCCCTCGACGGTCCGTTGTCGCCAGCCGCTGAAGCGACTACCCTCCCTCCGGTCCGACGTGACCATGTGCACCTCGTGCCCCCACTCGACGAGACGCCGGGCCATCTCGTACGAGCGCGTGCCGCCCCTGTCCTCCGGAGTATTGAAATACTGATGCAGGTAAATGATCCGCATAGTCGGGCACCGAACCCATTCACAGAGGCTCGCCGGCGGCGGCGGCGGATTCTACCTAGGCCGCGGCCCACTCGCACGTGCAGGTGCTGGGTTCCGGTCGCCATAAAAGCCGCACAACACGGTGTGTAACGGCGCGTCGTGTAGCGGCGCGAGCTAACATGTCGTCGGCTGCAGGAAGCCGAGCAGGCATGTGTGACGAACCATGATTCTTCTGTACCTGGACGCTGCTCCGCCGCCGGTTGACGTCACGATCGTCGAGCACCGGAGCTCAAACGATGTCGCGCCTCTGGGGCCCGGCGCTTCGGGCGAACCCTCTCCCGACACCGTTGGGGACAGGCCCACTCCGCAACAGAAGTGGTTGTCCCTTCGCGATCTGGGCGGGGGGATTGTGCTCTCATATTACTGGCCGGTAGTTCAGGGACGGAACAGCTTCTATGAGCTGACCATGTCCTCTCCAAACGTCATTGACATCCTTCCCTCCGAAGGACATGGCTCTCCAGAGGTGCGGCGCTACTGGGCGGACAGGGGAAAGATACTGCTGAACCGCGTCTACCCCTTTCGTCCGCAGCGCTCCGAAGACGAAATGTTCGCCTACTTCGCGGAGGCCATCAGGAACGCGGACGGCATATCGATCGACGAGGTCGTGGCGCACACGCTTGATGCCGAGCGTCGCTGGACGTTGCAACGAGTGCTGGTCCGGTTGCGGTCCGCGTTTCCACACAAGGTAATCGTTGTCTGGGACGCTTCGCGCTGGAACAAGGAGTCGGAGCACCTGCTCCTTGCAATGCGGGATAATGCGGACGCAATCGCGCTGGAAACGTATATCTCCGAACGCGAGGCCGATTCAGCGGAACTCAGCCGGTTTCGGCGCAGCCTCGACCGTGTCGAGTCCCTGGCACCCGGGATACGCGAGAAGATCCTTCTGGCCATCGGTACCACGGACCGCATGCGGAAGCCGCGTGATAGCCGTCTGGCGGACCATCTCGCGAGGCAGGTCCAGTTCATTTCGACGAATCCGCAGCTCTGCGGTATCGCTGGCATCGCGATTTACGCGCCGGTCTACCTGTCGTTGCAGGAGCAACAGGCGCTGGATGTCGCCGTACGCACTGACATCACGGCGACGAGACGCCTGCGCAGTTGCGAGGGCTCAGGCCAGAGATGAACGGTCACCGGGTTGTGCACGTGACGTCCGTTCACGTCTGGTCGGATACACGAATCTTTCACCGCATGTGCAGAGGTCTGTCGCGCCGCAATTGGGAGGTGTCCCTTGTTGCACCCAATGTCCCCGCTCAGACGGTCGACGGTGTTCGTGTGGTCGGCGTCCGCGTGCCGACATCGCGCATCTTTCGTGCGCTTGTAGGAGGATACCGCGTCATAGTCGCCGCGTGTGCAATCGACGCAGACCTCTACCACATCCACGATCCAGAGCTGCTGCTCTGGAAATGGATCTTCACGGTTCGCAAGCGTCCGGTTGTGTACGACATGCATGAGTACGTGCCTGGCACGATCAGTACGCGGCCTTGGGTTGCGTCGCCGCTCCGTAAAGCTCTTGCCGTGACATGGTCGGTCCTCGAGCGAATGGCACTACGCCGTTCCTTGGTAATTCTTGCGGAGACGTCCTACGCAAAGCATTACACCTGGCTCCGTAACCCCGTGACTATTCTGAATATGCCGGACACCGAGGCACTGCTGGGCATCTCTGAAACGGAGAAGATGGACAGCGTCATCTATGTTGGACGCGTCTCGGCAAGCAGAGGGAGCTTCCGAATGGTCGAAGCAGTGGATGAGCTTCGACGGCGGGGCCTGGCCTTGTCGCTGGACATCGTCGGCCCGATTGCTGAGCGCCACAAGGAGGAGTTGACCGAGATGCTGCATCGGCGTGGCCTGGAAGGCGTGACACTGCACGGATATATGAAGCCCCTCCGGGCGTGGCAGCTGGCGAAGCGATCAGTTGCCGGTCTGGCGATCCTCAGCCCCGCGCCAAACTACATCGAGTCCTTTCCAACCAAGATGTTTGAGTACATGGCGCTCGGCCTGCCGGTTGTTGTGTCCAATTTCCCTCTCTATAAAGCCGTCGTCGACAGCAGCGAGTGCGGCATCTGCGTGGATCCCCAAGATCCAAGCGCACTCGCCGACGCCATTGAGCTGCTGGTGATGGATAGACCATACGCAAGTCGGCTTGGCGCCAACGGCCGGTCAGCCATACAAACACGCTACCGATGGGATCGCGAGCTCGATGCTTTGGAAGGCTTCTACCGGAGCATCATTGGCTCCTCCCGCACCGATGCATCCACATAAACCGGCTGCACGTCGGTGCGGACGATGACCCTCTCCAGATGTCCTCGAGCCGCCGCAACGTAAGCATCGTGCTCCGGCCAGGAACGAGCCTGCTGGAGCTAGTGCCGGAAGGCGTCAGTCGCTGAATGGCGATCAGATCGCGCGCGCCAGGATGACGAACTGCAGCGCCTTCCGGCGCATCCAGGGATGATTCCAGCCAAGCGCGCGGCCCCAGAGTCCGAACCAGGCGTTCATCAGTTCGCCTCTCCCCAGGAAAGGGCGAACGCGATCGTGGCGCCATCCCGACGCCTGCAGCAGCTTCAGAAACTCGTCGAACCGCGGTTTGAACACCCACCCGGCGTGATGGCGCGAGTCGTCCGCGTAGTAGCGCGCTTCGAAGTTGATGATGCTGACCACGAGCGGCGATCCTGCAGGAACCAGGCGGCGCGCCTCGGACAACAGGACCTGCGGAGCGTGAAGGTATTCGAGCACGCCTCCGATATGGATGGCATCGATCGACTGACCCGAAAAGTACGACAGATCCTGATTGCGGTTGAAATCGCGCTGGAGGAAATGGCCTGGCGCGAGCGTCCGTGCCGCATCGTTGGTGATGTCGCTGCCGAAGTAGGCGAAGTCGCCGGGCAGCAGCTGGCTGAGGACGGCGCTCGCGCAGCCGATGTCGAGCACGCGCCGCTGCGGCAGGCCGATCAGCCATCGCGCGGACAGTCGAAGCCGCGCGTGCGCGGTCCGATAGCGGGCTCCTTCCTCTTTCCAATAGTCGGCACCGGCCGAGAGCGACATGCAGAGAGCTTCTCACGATCGTCCGATGAATGTAAGGTAGGCTGGAGACCGCATGAAGGCTGCCCGCATGAGAGTTATCGCGTCGCGTGTGCTGTCGCGACTTGGACTGGCCGGCAACTCGAAACCGCCCGGGGATCTTCCCCGCCGCACCGCGGACGCGTGGACCTATGTTCGGCGCAACCGTCTGACGTACCTGTCCGATTCACGACTGGCATCGCTGGCGCGGCTCGCCGCCGACGCGGATCGCGCCCGCGCCGATGCGATCTTCATCGAAGCGGGGTGCGCGCTGGGGGGCTCGACGGTGATCCTGAGCGCCGCCAAATCGCCGTCGCGCGGTCTGAACGTCTACGACGTCTTCGGTACGATCCCGGCCCCTGGGGCCAAAGACGGCGCGGACGTTCACCAGCGCTACGAGGTGATCAAGGCCGGCAGATCCCGCGGAATCGACGGCGATCAGTATTACGGCTATCAACCCGACCTGCGCGCCACCGTCGAGCGCAACATCGAGGGCGCCGGATTCCCTCTGTCGGCGCATCGCATCGCGCTCGTCCAGGGGTTGCTGCAGGACACGCTCGCCGGCGATGAAGCCGTCGCGCTCGCGCACATCGACGTCGACTGGTACGACCCGGTCCGCACCTGCCTCGATCGCATCGTTCCCCGCCTCGTGCCGGGCGGGGTCGTCATCCTGGACGACTACCGCGACTGGAGCGGCTGCGGGAAAGCGGTCGACGAGTATTTCGGGGCCGCGGGCCGCGCCGGCTTCGCGTTCGACGAATCGGCGGGCCACCTGGTCATCCGCCGCAGCTGACGCGAACCCGCGATGAACATGTTGGAGCGCCTGATCGCGTTCAACTCCTCCCGCCATCGCTTGTGGCAGGAAAACGCCGCCTTCGCGGCCACCGTGCCGCGCGGCGCGATGCTCCTCGACGCGGGTGCCGGCAACGCCCCCTACTGCGGCCTGTTTTCGCACGCCTCGTACGAGTCGGCCGACGTGGAGCTCGTTGAGAAGCCGTACGGCAACACGACTTACGTGTGCGAGCTCACTCGGCTGCCGGTCGAGGACGGACGCTTCGACGCTATCATCTTCAACCAGGTGATGGAGCACGTCTCAGAGCCGAAGCTGGTGCTCGCTGAACTGCACCGCGCGCTGAAGCCTGGCGGCCGCATGATCTATACAGGGCCGCTGTTCTACGAGGAGCACGAGCAGCCGTACGACTATTACCGCTACACCCAGTTCGGCCTGCGCTATCTCTTCGGCGAAACCGGGTTTTCGGTCGAGCGCCTCGACTGGCTCGAGGGATATTTCGGCACGGTCGCGTATCAGTTGAACGGCATGGCGCGCTATCTGCCCGCCGCACCACGCGATCTCGGCGGCGGCGTCGTCGGTCTCCTGCTATCTCCCGTCTTGATGCTGTTGAGGGTGGCGTTCGCAGGCTGCTCGGTGCTGTTCCACCGGCTCGAGACGCGCGCCAAATTTCAGGCGCGCGGGTATCCGAAGAACTACGTCGCCGTGGTGACGAAGCCCGGCGGCGTGTAACGCTCCCGCAGCAGGGCGGCGACGCTGCGGGCGTCCGCGTGGGCCCGCGACACGGCGTCGCCGATCGTGGCTTCCAGCTCCGCACGGTGCTCGATCGCCCACTCGACCTTCGCGATCAGCGATTGCGCGGTGACGCTCTCGATGTCGTCGACCAGCCGCCCGAGATTCATGCCGGCGTACAGTTCCTTCGTCTTCGACTCGTACGCGATCGCAACGGCCGGCGTACCTGCGATCATCGCCAGAATCGCGAAGTGCATGCGCGTGGCAATCACGAGATCGAACGCGGACAGCATGGCGGCAAGCGCCTGGGGTGTATGAAACGCGCGATCGACGACGACGCGGGCGCGGATTGACGGTGGAAGCGCGGCAGCGATCTCGTTGGCAGTTTTAGAGTCGTCCATCGCGTATGCGGGAACGCCCTGGCATGTGGACACGAACGTCACTTCCGCCCCAAGGTGCTCGACGAGATGACCTGTCACGTCCACGAGCGCAGCCTTGAACCGCGCCATGCCGTCGGATGCCGATCCCCCGGCGAACCATCGCCACTCGCGAACCGAGATGGCGACGCGCATCGGTGAACCACTCGGGTGACGCACGGTTGACGGCCCGGCCGGACGCGCCACCGCGAATGCGGCGTCCGCGGCGACCACGAGCTTGTCGTCGCTCACGCCGATTTCGCGGAGATTGTCGCGAGACGCCGGATCGCGCAGCAGGACGACGCGCGAGGCCGCCGCGGCGCGGCGCATGCGGTCGCGGTTGACGGCGCTGCGGAACGGACCCAGCGACTGCGTGAACAGCACCAGGGGACGGCCGAGATCGAGCGCGAGGTCGATGTCGAACCACCTCGGCACCAGCACGTACTGCTCGACCAGATAGGTTCCGCCGGTCGAGATCACGAGATCCGCCGTGCTGAATTCCTCGATCATCAGCCGTTCGTCCGGCGTGAGCAGCCGCGACGCGAGCGACCGCAACGCTCCACGCCACGCGCGAAACGCAGCACGGAACCGGACCATGTTGAGCGTCCGCGAGGCGCGGGCCAGAACCTTCGCAGCCAACCCGCGCCCGCGAACCGGCCGATCCCCGGTGACGACCTGCCACGGCGGACGCCTGAGCTCGATCCCCGGATACAGCGTGCGAGCCGCCGCGGCATGCGCGTCGAACACGGTGATCCGCACGGCCGGGCCGAACGCCTCGCGCACGGTTTCGATCAGACCATGGAGAATGGCCGAATCCCCCGTGTTGAGCACGACCGTGTTGATCACGAACACCTTCATCAGGAGCGCCGTGCGAGCCGTACCACGCCGAGGGCATCGTCACGGAGAGGAGAAGCCATGCGCCTCGACATACAACCGCGTTGTCACAGTACCTTGATGCCTAGCTTTTTGGCTCATTCGAGGCCTCAAGGACAGATGGCGTAGCTTCACGCCCAATGCCAATGTCCCGTGCCTGCAAGGCAATCTGCTTAAACTGCTCGAGAATCCAACGGCCTCTCCTCGTAAGGAGCAGCAGAGGTGCGCTGGCGATAACCGAGCCGGTGGCCCCAAGCG
>Ga0207648_10001385_pt1 | contig 26708 bp, 15 predicted proteins | sample KBSMisM32_FD_184310 | JGI IMG/M metagenome (GOLD analysis project Ga0207648, IMG submission 184310) | Miscanthus rhizosphere microbial communities from Kellogg Biological Station, Michigan, USA - KBS Miscanthus M3-2 (SPAdes) (version 2) | ecosystem: Host-associated > Plants > Roots >... | reverse complement strand
GCCCTCGTCGTAAGGCTCTCAATCCATTTTCGCTTCTCGTCCTCGCCCTCGGCCTGTCCCAGGGGATCTCCGCCGCCACCCTCACGGTGACCACGACCGCCGACTCCGGCCCCGGATCGCTCCGACAGGCGATCCTCGACTCGAACGCGTCCGCCGGGACGCTCGACACGATCGAGTTCGCCATCCCCGGCTCCGGGGTCCATACGATCGTCCCGGCCTCAGGGCTGCCGACGATCACGGATCCGGTCGTAATCGACGGGTCGACGCAGCCCGGGTTCGCCGGCGCTCCGTTGATCGAGCTCGACGGCACAAGCGCGGGCGGATTCACGCACGGCCTCAACATCACGGCCGGCGGCAGCACCGTGCGCGCCCTGGCCATCAACCGGTTCGGCGGCTCCGGGATCATCTGCTTCACGGTCGGCGGGAACACGATCGTCGGGAACTACATCGGTACCAATCCCGCGGGCACGGCCGCTCTCGCCAACGGCAACGGCGTCTATCTGTTCGCCCCTTCGAACGGCAACACCGTGGGCGGGACAACGCCGGAGGACCGAAACCTGATCTCCGGTAACGGCACGGGCGTCGTCCTGAACTCGGAGGACAACGCGGTCCTCGGAAACCGCATCGGAACTGACGTCTCCGGCCTCGCGGCGGTGCCCAACGGCACGGGCATCCAGGACGGGACGGGCGGCAATACGATCGGCGGGCCCTTGACGCTGCCGGCCTCGGGTCCCTGCGACGACACCTGCAACCTCGTCTCCGGAAACACAGGCCACGGGATCAACCTCTCGCAGGCGGGGAACTCCAGCACCGTCCAGGGCAACTTTGTCGGGACCGACGTGACGGGCCTCGCCCCCCTCGGCAACGGGAACTACGGCATCGTGATCTTCAACGGAAATGGACACTTCATCGCGTCGAACGTCGTCTCCGGCAATTTTGTCGGTGTGGGCATGAACGCCGGGCCCGCCGTCATCATCCAGGGCAACTTCATCGGGACGGATGCCGCGGGCCTCGCCGCGATTCCGAACGAGTTCGGCGGCGTCGGGACATTCAACGGCGGCGACGGCGCGCAGATCGGCGGCGCGGCCGGCGCGGCGGGAACGCCGTGCGTCTTCCCGTGCAACCTGATCTCCGGCAACTCGGGATTCGGGATCGTGCTGGGAACCGGCGGCAGCAGCATCGGCCAGGACCACGACGTCGTGCAGGGCAACTGCATCGGCACGAAGATCGACTGCGCTTCTCCGCTGCCCAATGGCACGGACGGAATCCAGATCGGATTGCAGGCGAGCGACGAGACCATCGGAGGCACGGCGCCGGGCGAGGGCAACGTGATCGCGTTCAACGACAACGGGATCAACATGAACGACGGCGTGAGAAACGCGATCCGGGGAAACTCGATCTTTTCGAACGACGGCCTCGGCATCGACCTCGGCTCGAACGGCGTCACGCCGAACGATCCGGGAGACCCCGACACCGGGGCCAACCTCCTGCAGAACTTCCCGATCGTCACATCCGTCGAGCCGGCGCTCACCTCGGGACCTCAGGGCGCCTCGACGCGGATCCGCGGCTTCATCCGCGGCGCGGCGGCGACGCAGCTCGAGCTCGATTTCTTCTCCAACGACGCCTGCGCCGACCGGCCGCAGGAGTTTCTCGAGGGCCATCGCTACCTCGGGTCGTCCTCGGTGACGACGGACGGCGCCGGGTTCGCGGCCATCGACGTCACGCTGCCCGTCGACGTCGCCGCGAACGATCCCGTGTCGGCGACCGCCACCGACCCGCTCGGGAACACCTCGGAGTTCTCCCAACGCCTCCCGCTCTTCGTCTTTCCGACGTCCGGGGCGCCGGCGGGCGGAACGAACCTCTCGATCACCGGGACGGACTTCCAGGCGGGCGCGACGGTCACGATCGGCGGCATCGCGGCGGGCAACGTCGTGTTCAACAACTCCAACTCCATCAACGCGACCTCGCCTCTGCTCTCCGCGGGCACGGTCAACGACCTGACGGTCTCCAACCCGGACGGCTCGGAAGGCACGCTGCCGAAGGCCTGGGTGGCCGACTTTCTCGACGTCGCTTTCTCGAACACCTTCTACTCGTACGTCACCACGCTCGTCCGCAACGCGATCACGGTCGGCATCGGCGGCGGTCTGTACGGCGTCAACGACGATACGCTGCGCCAGCAGATGGCCGTGTTCCTCCTGAAGGGCAAGTTCGGGCTCTGCTACACGCCCCCTCCCTGCACGGGCGTCTTCAACGACGTCCCGTGCTCCTCCAGCTTCGCGCCGTGGATCGAGGCGCTCGCCGATCTCGGCATCACGGGAGGCTGTGGTGGCGGCAACTACTGCCCGCAGAACCCGGTGCGTCGCGACCAGATGGCCGCATTCCTGCTGAAGACCAAGTACGGATCGGGCTATGCGCCACCGCCCTGCACGGGTGTCTTTCCCGACGTCGCCTGCCCCTCGCAGTTCGCCGACTGGATCGAGGAGCTCGCCCTGGAGCAGATCACCGGCGGTTGTGGCGGCAACAACTACTGCCCCACGAATCCGAACACTCGAGGCCAGATGGCGGTGTTCATCGTCAAGGCGTTCAACCTGCAGTAAATGTTCGAACACCCGTGAGGACACGCATGCGCACGCTCGCCCTGCTCGCCGCCGTCCTGCTCGGCCTCGGCTCGGCCGCCGCCGCCACGATCACCGTCACGAGCACCGCCGACAGCGGCCCGGGGACGCTGCATCAGGCGCTCCTCGATTCCAACACCTCGGTCGGGGTCCTGGACACGATCGCCTTCGCCATTCCCGGCGCCGGAGTTCACACGATCGTCGTCTCGACGGACCTGCCCGCCGCGACCGACCCGGTGATCATCGACGGCACGACCCAGCCGGGCTACGCCGGCTCGCCACTCATCGAGCTCACCGAGTCGACCTCGACTCAGGGCCTTCGCATCAGCGCCGGCGGCAGCACCGTCCGCGGCCTCGCGATCTTCGACTTCGGCACACAGCTGACGCTGACCAGCAACGGCGGCAACACCGTGGAAGCCTGCTACATCGGGACGAACGCGACGGCGACCGCGACGTTTACGGGTCTGGGCATTCAGATCCAGAACTCTCCGGACACCACGATCGGCGGAACCGACGGTTCGGACGGCAACGTGATCTCCGGAAACACCAGCAATGGGATCCAGGTCGTCACTTCGGACCGGACGATCATCCGCGGCAACCTCATCGGTTCCGACCCGACCGGAACGGTGGAGCTGGGCAACGGCGGGGGCATCTCGATCACCAACTCCGACGACGTCGTCATCGGCGGCACCGTCGCGGGCATGGGGAACCTCGTCTCCGGCTCCGACGTCAACGGGATCTACGTCACCGGCTCGGCAAACGCGCTGATCGCAGGCAACCTCATCGGAACCGACATCACCGGCACGCAGCCCATGCCCAACATCTTCGGGATGGAAATCGACAACGTTCCGAGCATCACGATCGGCGGGACCGCGCCGGCGGCCCGCAACATCATCTCCGGTAACAGCACGGGTATTCGCCTCAACAGCGCCGCCCAGGGCGCCACGATCCAGAACAACTATCTCGGCACGGACATCACGGGCACACTGCCTCTCCCCAACAGCCTCGCCATCATGGTCAACATACAGACCGCGACCGACATCTTCATCGGCGGTCCGAATCCCGGCGAGGGCAACCTCATCGTGTCCAATCAGGCCGGCGGCAACCAGGCGCACGGGATCCAGAGCTTCGGCCAGCGCGTGACGGTCCGGGGCAACCGGATCCACGACAACGCCGGGCTCGCCTTCGACATCGACCCGATCGGCGTCAACCCGAACGACCCCAACGACGCCGATGGAGGCGCCAACGACGGACAGAACTTCCCGCTCCTCACGAGCGTCGAGATCCTCTCGGTGAGCGAGGGAACCGGGACGCGCGTGGTCGGGATCCTCCGCAGCGAAGCCAGCACACAGTACACGCTGGACTTCTACGGCAACCCCGGCTGCATGCCGCGGCCCCAGGACTTTCTGGAGGGCCAGACGTACCTCGGCTTCGGCCAGGTCACGACGGACGCGTCAGGCCTCGGGAACTTCGACGTGACAGTCCCGGTCCAGATCGCCCAGGGCGACTTCGTTTCGGCCACGGCCACCGACCCGGACGGGAACACGTCGGAGTTCTCGCAGCGTCTTCCCTTCAGCGTGTTCCCCGTGTCGGGGGACTCGGCGGGAGGCACGGCCATCACGATCCATGGCACCGACTTCGCGAGCGGCGCGACCGTCACGGTCGGCGGCGTGGCCGCCGCGAACGTCGTCGTCGGCAGCTCGACGCAGATCACGGCGCAGTCTCCGCTGCTTCCGGCCGGAACGGTCAACGACCTCGACGTGACCAACCCCGACGGGACGGCCGGGACGCTTCCCAAGGCCTTCGTCTCGAACTTTCTCGACGTTCCCGACTTCAGCGTGTTTCACGTCTACGTAACGACGCTCGTGCGCAACGGCATCACCGCCGGAGTCGGCGGGGGCCTCTACGGCGTCACCCAACCCACCCTGCGCCAGCAGATGGCGGTCTTCCTCCTGAAGGCCAAGTACGGCGTTTGCTACGTGCCGCCGAACTGTCAGGGCGTTTTTCCCGACGTGCCGTGTCCTTCGACCTTCGCGGCCTGGATCGAGGACCTCGCCGGCCAGGGCATCACCGGAGGTTGCGGGAGCGGCAACTACTGCCCGCAGAATCCGGTGCGCCGCGACCAGATGGCCGCCTTTCTGTTGAGGACCAAGTACGGCTCGTCTTACGCGCCGCCGCCGTGCGGCGGAGACTTCGACGACGTCGCGTGCCCGTCGCTCTTCGCCGACTGGATCGAGCAGCTCGCGGAGGAACAGATCACGACCGGTTGCGGCGGCCCCAACTACTGCCCGCTGAATCCCAACACCCGCGGTCAAATGGCGGTGTTTTTGACGAAGACGTTCAATCTTCAGTAAGCACTCGTGAAGTAGAGTTCCGGCCGGAGGCCGGAATGGCGAAGTCTGTCGGCGGGCCCGAAAGTCTCAGCTGAGTGTCGAGCAAGCGCCCGTCTGACGGCTCGGGGCCGCGGCATTCCCTGACCCTGGTCGGTCGCGAGGAAGCTCGCGCGCCTCTTTCCATTGCCGTCGTCGGCGGCGGCTTCAGCGGCGTCGCGGTCGCCGCACATCTCCTCCGCCGCGAACGTCCGGCCCGGGTCACCCTCGTCAACCGCTTCGGCCCGATCGGCCGTGGAGTCGCCTACCGCACGCGGATCGAGACGCACGTCCTGAACGTCCCCGCCGGCGGGATGAGCGCGCTGCCCGAGGATCCCGATCATTTCCTGCGGTGGGCCCGAGGTCGCAGCAGCGAGATCGCCGCAGACACGTTCGTGTCCCGGAGGCTCTACGGCGAGTACCTGGAGTTTCTCCTCCGGGAGTCCGAAAGCGCAGCGCGTGACGCTTCCCTCGAACGCGTCGTCGGAGAGATCACCGACGCCGAGCCCGACGGAAGCGGAGTCTGGCTGACCTTCGCCGACCGGACGCGGCGGCACTTCGAGAAGGTGGTGCTGGCGCTCGGCAACTATTCCCCCGCTAACCCGCCGGCCCAGGGCGCCGAGTTCTACTCCTCGGACCGATACGTCCGCGACCCCTGGATCCGCGGCTCTCTCGACGTCGTCCGTCCCGGCGAGTCCGTGCTGATGCTCGGAACGGGCCTGACCGCCCTCGACATTGCGCTCGATCTGGCCGGCCGCGGAGCGGCGCGGCCGCTGCGGGCGGTCTCGCGCCACGGCCTGCTGCCGCATCCGCATGCGCCCGCCCAGATCTCGGCTCCGCCCCCGCCGGAGCTCTTGTCCCTCCCCCTGAACGCCCGCGGACTGATGCGGGCCGTCCGGAAGGCGGCGAGCACCCCCGGCAACAACTGGCGCGGGGTCGTGGGCGCCCTGCGCGACGCCACCCCCGGGATCTGGCAGGAGCTCTACCTCGCGGAACGTTCGCGGTTCCTGCGCCACGTGCGCCCGTACTGGGACGTGCACCGGCACCGGGCCGCGCCGACGACCTGGAACGCGATCCAGCGGATGCGGGAAGACGGAGAGCTTCAGACCCGCGCCGCGCGCGTGATTCGCTACGAGCCGACGCCCGACGGAGTGCGCGTCGTCATCCGACCGCGCGGCGCATCGAGCACCGAGGCGCTCTTCGTCGAGCGGGTCGTCAACTGCACCGGGCCCTCGAGCGACGTGCGGCACCTGGGCGACCGGTTCCTGGACGCTCTCTGCAGGCGAGGCCTCGCCGTGCCCGACGCCCTGAGCCTGGGCCTCGACGTGTCGGACGACCTCGCGCTCCTCGACGCCGACGGCCAGGCGTCCGCTTCGATCTTCCTGGTCGGACCGCTCCTGAAGTCGCGATTCTGGGAGGCGACCGCCGTGCCGGAGCTCCGGCAGCACGCGGCCACGCTCGCGAGGAAACTCCTGCCCTAATCCGCAAGCGTCGCTTCGCCCGAGCCCGCGGCGACGGCGCGCGCCCGAAGCTCCTGCGCCTCTGCGTCCCGTCCGGCGGTGGCCGCCGCGCGCGACAGCTCGAGGAGCGTGACGCCCTCGGTGCAAACCCACATGACGTCGAAGCTGTAGCCCTGGCGGCGTTCGAAGAGCCCGAAGGCTTCGTCGAGCGTTCCGGCGCCGTCTCCCGCTCGGGAGAGCCCGGCCAGCGCCTGGACCAGGAGGTGGCCGCCGCCGAGTGCGCGCGGCCGGCCTCGCAGATGGGCGACCGCCTGCGTGAACGCCGCGCGGGCCGCGTCCGCGTCCGCCTGCTCGAGCGCGGTCCGACCGAGTGCGCACAAGGAGACACCCCGAAACGTGTCGCGGTACATGTTGTCCGAGCGCTCCACGGCGAGGAGTCCGCGCAGGCAGGCGGCGCGGGCTCGATCGAGGTCTCCGGAGCGCCGCAGACACTCTCCGAGATAGCCCGCAACTCCGGCCGTCGGACCCATTCCGGACTCGCCCTCGATCGCGACGGCCGTCTCGAGGCACCACAGCGCTTCGGCCGGCCGGCCCAGATCGAGGTGGCTCCATCCGAGCCCGAGCCATGCGAAACCGTGGCGCGGCTCGAGCTCCACGGTCCTTTGAAAGAGGCGCACGCCCTCGTCGCGGCGCCCGAGGTTGACCAGGCAGAACGCCGCGAAATAGGGGGCGAAGACGCTCGTGGGATCGAGCTCCATCGCGCGGTTCTCCTGCGAAATCGTCTCGTCGTGCCGCCCGAGGCGACACAGGCTGTATCCCAGCCAGACCCGCGGCTCGGCGAGCTCGGGATCCGCCGCGATCGCGCGCCGGGCGTATCTCTCGGAGATCTCGAGCTCGCGGCGGTCGGCGTGAAACGGAAATCGCATCGCGTGCACGGCCGCGAGACCGGCGAGCGCGGGCGCGTAATCCGGGTCCACCCCGATCGCTTCCTCGAAGAGGATGCGGGCCTGATCCATCGTTCCCTTCTCGAGGCGGTGAAAGAAGCGGCGCCCGCGAGCGTGCCTCTCGTAGGCGTCGATGCGGGGCGCGGGCCGGGACGCGCGAGGCTCGACGCCGGTCTGCAACGCCCCGGCGGCACGGGCGGCCAGCCGGTCCTGGAGGGCGAACATCTCTTCGAGCGTTCCGTCGAACTTTTCGGAGAACACGGTGTCGCCCGTCGCGCCGTCGCCGAGCTTCGCCGTCACGCGGAGCCGCGGGCCGACGCGCTGAAATCCTCCGGACAGCACCCAGCGGCAGCCGAGAGCGCGGCCGAGCCCCGCGTCCTCCGTCCCGCCGGCGCGGGCCTGGCGAACCCGTTCGCGCGGGACGAGTGTGACGCCCGGAAGCCGCGCGAGGTCCGTCGCCAGGCTCTCGGCGAAACCGCTGCCGATCCACTCATCGTCCGGATTCCTCGAGAGGTTGACGAAGTCGACGATGGCGAGCGTGTCGGGAAGGGCCGCCACCGACAGCTCGCCGGAAGCGAGCGCGCGCAGATCCGAGAGGAAGGCGCCCGCGCTCGGATATCGCTTCTCGGGATCCCGCGCGAGGGCGCGCGCCAGGAGAACGGAGGTCTCGGCCGACACGCCTTCCCCGCGAATCGGAGGCACATCCGACAGGAGAATCGCGGCGATGCGGTCGGCGGCCGACGCGCCCGGAAACGCCGGGCTGCCGCAGAGCATCTCGTAGAGGACGGCCCCCAGCGAGAAGAGGTCCGACCGCTCGTCGAGGGCATGCCCCTTCAGCTGCTCGGGAGACATGTAGCCGAGGGTGCCGATCACGGCTCCCGGCTCCGTGAGCGCGACTTCCGTCGCCGCCTCGGTCTCCGGATCGGTATCGGCGTCGCTGGTCTCATGGACGCGCGCGATGCCGAAGTCGAGAAGCTTTCCGAGATTGTCGCCCGTGACCATCACGTTTTCGGGCTTGATGTCCCGGTGGAGGACTCCGGCCTCGTGAGCGTGCCCGAGCGCTTCCAGAAGGGCTCCGGCGATCGAGAGCGCCAGCGGAAACGGCAGCGGGCCGCGGCGCAGGCGATCGCGGAGAGTCTCTCCCGCGACGTACTCCATCGCCAGGAACGCGACTCCGTCGGAGTCTCCGGACTCGTAGAAGGTCGCGATCGCGGGATGCTGCAGCCGGGCGCAGGCCGCCGCTTCGCGGAAGAGCCTCGCGCGCGCTTCGGCCGTCAGCGCGGAGGAAAGGACCTTGACCGCCGCGGCCCGCCCGAGAGCGAGGTCCCGGGCGAGAAAGACCTCCCCCATGCCTCCCGCGCCGAGAGGCCTCTCGATCCGATAGTGAGAGAGAACCCGGCCGATCACGCGCTCTTGGGCGCAGCATACAATCCGTGGACACAGATTCTGAGCGGCCCGCTTCGCGGGCCAACGGACGAGAGAGGGAAGGTCTCATGGGGTTCCTCACTCTGGAAGCCCTGGCATGACGCTCGCCGCCGGAACGAAGCTCGGCCCGTACGAGATCGTCGCGCCGATCGGCGCGGGCGGCATGGGTGAGGTCTACCGGGCGAGGGACGCCAAGCTGGGCCGGGACGTCGCGGTGAAAGTCCTGCCGGAGGCCGTGGCCGCAGATGCCGGACGCCGGCAGCGCTTCGAGCAGGAAGCCCGCTCGGCTTCGGCCCTGAACCATCCCAACATCCTCACGATCTACGACATCGACGCGGCGGACGGACGGACGTACATCGCGATGGAGCTCATCGAAGGGCGCACGCTTCGTGAGCTCGTGGCCTCGGGCGAGCCGCTGCCGACCCGCAAGCTCCTCGACGTCGCGACGCAGACCGCCGAAGGGCTCGCCAAGGCCCATTCCGCCGGCATCGTCCACCGGGATCTCAAGCCCGAGAACCTCATGGTCTCGAAGGACGGGTTCGTCAAGATCCTCGACTTCGGTCTGGCGAAGCTCGTGGAGCCGACGACGTCGGACGCCTCGGTACTGCCAACCGCCATCGCCGCTCCCACGGAGCCCGGCACCGTGATGGGCACGGCCGGCTACATGTCGCCGGAGCAGGCGAGCGGCCAGCCGGTCGACTTCCGCTCCGATCAGTTCTCGCTCGGCACGATCCTCTACGAGATGGCGACGGGCCAGCGGGCGTTCCAGAGGAAAACCGGGCCGGAAACGTTGGTCGCGGTCATCCGCGAGGAGCCCGCGCCGCTGTCGCAGGTGGCGCCGAAGTCCCCCGCTCCCGTGCGCTGGATCGTCGAGCGGTGCCTGCAGAAAGATCCCGAGGAGCGCTACGCCTCGACCAAGGATCTGGCGCGCGACCTCAAGAGCCTTCGCGACCACCTGTCGGAGACGTCCTTCTCCGGCGGACTGGAAGCCGCCGAGCCCGTGAAGGCCCGGCGCCGCGGCTGGATCGCGCCGGCGATCGCGGCGCTGGTGCTGGGAATCGGGGCGGGCTATCTCGTGCGGAATCTCGCGTCTTCCGATCGGGGGCCGGCGCCCGGTCTCAAGCTTCTGACTTTTGCGCGCGGGTCGATGCACACGGCGCGATTTGCGGCCGACGGACAGACGATCGTCTACGGCGCCGCCTGGGAGGGACGCCCGTCCGAGATCTTCACGACGCGGGCCGACAGCTCGGAGTCGCGTTCGCTGGGAATTCCCGACGCGGACCTCCTGGCCGTCTCCTCCACGGGCGAGCTCGCGATCTCCCTGCGGCGCCACTACATCTTCGGCTTTCAGACGGAAGGGACGCTCGCGCGCGTGCCGCTCGCCGGCGGGGCGCCGCGCGAGGTCCTCGAGAACGTGGAAGACGCCGACTGGTCTCCGGATGGCCAGAGCCTGGCAGTGGCCCACCAGGTCGGCAATCGCGGGAAGGTCGAGTATCCGATCGGGAAGGTGCTGTTCGACGCCGCCGGCTGGGTCAGCGACGTTCGGGTCTCGCCGGACGGCCGCCTCGTCGCCTTCATCGACCATCCGCAGAAGGGCGACAACAACGGCAACATCAAGGTCGCCGACACGGAGGGAAAGCTTCGGGTCAGTGGCCCCTTCTCCAACGGAGGGGTGGCATGGTCGACGCGCGGCGACGAGGTCTGGTCCGGGGACCGCAACGGCATCATGGGGACGTCGATGTCCGGAAAGACCCGGCGCGTCTGGCTCGCGCCCCGCGCCCAGGTCGCCGACACGGCCCGCGACGGGCGCACGCTCGTACTGCTGAACTCGTCGCGGCGCGAGATCGTGGCGCCCGGCGATGATGGCGGGGAGCGCAACCTGACCTGGCTAAACTGGTCCTTTCCCGGCGACATCAGCCTCGACAACAAGTCCGTGCTCTTCAGCGAACAGAACCTCACGCCGCAGGCCGCCTACATCCGGAAGCTCGACGGATCTCCCGCCGTGCGCATCGGCAACGGCGCCGCGGTCGCGTTCTCCCCCGACGGCAAATCGGTGCTCGCGACTTCCGACGACCTGACGGAATTCACGATCATGCCTGCGGGAGCGGGAGAATCCCGGGCTCTGCCGACAGCCGGTATCTTGTGTCAGTCCGCGGCATGGCTGCCCGACGGCAAGAGTTTCGTCGCCTCGTGCTCCGAGCCGGGCCACGGCTACCGGCTCTACCTCTGGGACATCGCGGGAGGCAAGCCCCGGGCGATCACTCCGGAAGGTGTCAGCTTCATCTTTTCGACGGTGTCCGCGGACGGCCGATTCATCGCCGCCCGCGGACCGGACCGCCGGATCGCGATCTATCCCCTGGAGCCGGGCGAGCCCCGCGTCGTGCCGGGGACCGAGCCCGCAGACGAGCCATTGAAGTGGACGAAGGACGGCAAAGCCATCTTTGTCTACCGGGCCTCCGCGCCGCCGCTGCGCGTCGAAACCGTCGACGTGACGACCGGCCGGCGTTTGCTCTGGAAGGAGCTGCGGCCGCCGGATCCCTCCGGCGTCGAACAGGTCGGCCCGATCATCATTTCGCGGGATGAGTCGACCTACGTCTACTCGTACCGGCGCTCTCTCGACGAGCTCTTTCTCGCGACGGGACTCAGGTAGTCAGCCGAGCCGGCTCACCCCGTCCACCGCCGCGAGGATGTAGACGGGCTTCGGGTTCAGTGCGTGCTCCCGGAAACAGGCGTCGGTGAACTTGATCGCGTGCTCGTCGCCCGTGGCGATGGCGCGTGCCGTCAGCTCCTCGCGGGAGGGCGACGAGAATCCCGTCGGCGGCGGAGCGGTCTTTCCTCCTGCCGACGACGAGAACGACGCGCAGGCCTGCCACGTGTACCGCATCAGGCTCCGCTGCTCCTCCGCGGACACGTACGGCAGAAGGGTCCGGACGGCCGCGGGACCGGTCACCCCGTGAAGAAACGTGATCACCGTGCCCCGCGTCGCGCTCGCGAGATACACCGTGGCGAAAGTCTCCGTCAGATCGCTCATGAACTGCCCGGGGTCTCCGGACGGATCCACGGCGTCGGCCACGCCGGCGAACGGCGGGAACTGATCGAGAGGTGAAAGCCGGTCGGTGATGTTTCCGTAGGAAATCTGCTTCTCTCGCGGAAGGATCGGCACGCCGGCGATCGCGGCTGAGGGCTTCCGTCCGGCGGGCGGCTTCCCCGGGCTCGGCGACTCCGGCAGCGCGTTGTACGTTGCGGCCCAGTACCCGAGCCCCTCGGCGAGCTCCCGCACGCGAGCCGGCGTCTCCTGTGCTTCGAGGCTGCGCACGGCGTGGGCGGTGCGGATCGCTCCGTGGAAGGCGGCGGCGACGACTCCGGGAGACAGACGCGCGGTCCACTCCGCGAGCACGACCTTCCAGGGACGCTCCTCGAGCTCTCGCCGGAAGAGCACGATCCAGTCGCCGACGCGGTCATTGTCGCCGAGGGCCTCGCGCCACCCCGTCGGGGCGATCGGCCGGTTTCCCTCGGGGTGTGCATGGAGCCGCTTCTTGTAGGTCTCGACCCACGGCACGACGGCGTCCGGCCTCTCGAGAGCCACGAGCGCCTGCGCGGCCATCGGTCCGTGGTTGGCGAGGCGGCCGGCGTATTCCGGGCCGGTGGGTGCGAGGAGCGACAGCGCGTCTTCCATCGCTTCCGTTCCGCTCATGGCGTTTCCCTTCGAGGGGACCGGCCCGGCGAAGGCTCGCTTCGCGGCAGGGGCCGCCGCGGCTGCGGCGATCGCACTTGCGGTGTAGAGAAACCGGCGGCGGGAAAAGCCCCTCATGGCGCCCGAACGCGATGATACTCCTGGCGGCGCTGCGCGCCTCCGGATGGCGGCGGAAAGGCGCTGATAAACTCCCCGCTCGCCGCACATGGAACTGTCTCGCCGCGAAGTCCACCCTCTCGTCTCGCTGGACTACCGCGTCCGCGTGCCGGCGATGTTCATCGTCGGGCTCGTCCTGCTGTCCTACTTCTGGGATTTTCCCAAGAGTCTCATGTTGTGGACGGCGATCGCCTTCACCGGGCTCGTCTGGCCGCAGCTTTTGTACCTCGCTGCGCGCCTGTCCCCGGACAGCCGCGCCGCCGAGCGTCGGAATCTCCTGTTCGACTCCTTCCTTCTGGGCTGCTGGGCGGCCGGCATGAGCTTCTGCCCGCTGCCGAGCATGATGATGGTGACCGCCATCCTCGCGGCTTGCCTGTCGATCGGAGGCGGGCGCTTCGCGCTCTCGGCCGCCGGCGCGGTGGCCGGAGGCGCGCTCTTCGTGGGCGCGTTCATGGGCTTCCACGTGAACACCGAGACATCGATCGCGACGACGATCCTCTCGGTGCTCGGCACGTTCTCCTTCACGGCCATCTTCGGCTACCAGTCCCACGTCCAGACGCGCCGCTGGCTCGCCGCCAGGAAAGAGCTCGCCGCGCAGAACGAGCGGATCCAGGAGCAGTACGAGGTCATCGAGAGCGCTCTCCAGTCCGCGCTGGAGGCCAACGAGTCCGCCAAGCAGGCCAGCCAGGCCAAGAGCGCCTTTCTCGCGAACATGAGCCACGAGCTCCGCACGCCGCTCAACGCGATTCTCGGGTACAGCGAGATGCTCGCCGAGGACGCCGTCGCCGCGGGCCACGCCGACATCGTCCCCGACCTGCAGAAGATCCAGACTGCCGGCAAGCACTTGCTCGGGTTGATCAACGACGTCCTCGACCTCTCCAAGATCGAGGCCGGAAAAATGCGGCTGTACCTCGAAACGTTCGAGGTGAAGACCGTCGTCGACGAAGCGGCGGTCACCGCCCGGACGCTCGTCGAGAAGAACGGCAACCGTCTCGAGATCCGCTGCCCCGACGGCCTCGGCTCCATCCGCGAGGACGTGACCAAGGTCCGCCAGGTTCTCCTGAACCTGTTGTCGAACGCCGCCAAGTTCACGAAGAATGGTCTCGTCACTCTCGACGTGAGCCGCGAGGTGGGTGTCGCGGGCAACTGGGTCTTCTTCCGCGTTTCGGACACCGGAATCGGCATGACGCCGGAGCAGACAGCGCGACTGTTCGAGGCGTTCGGACAGGCCGATGCCGGAACCACCAAGAAGTACGGCGGGACGGGCCTCGGGCTGGCCATCACGCGGAAGCTCTGCCACCTGATGGGGGGCGAGATCGCCGTCGAAAGCGACGCGGGTCGCGGCACCGTCTTCACGGTCCGCCTGCCTGGCGAGATCGAGAACTTCGATGGCGACGCCACCTCCGTGCGGCTGACCACGCAGCCGGGAGTCAAGCTCCCTGCCGTCACCGGAGTGGCGGCGATCGCGGGTGTCGCCGCGCCGTCGCGCGGACGTCCGCTCGTGCTGGTGATCGACGCCGACCCGGCGGCGGGCGAGCTCATGGAGCGCCTCGGCGGCCGGGAGGGTTTCGACGTCGCGGTCGCGCGCACCGGCGCCGAAGGGCTGCGACTTGCCTCCGAGCGCAAGCCGGAGCTCATCACCCTCGACGCGATCCTCCCGGACATGGACGGTTTCAAGGCGCTCGAGGCGCTCCGGTCCGACGCCGGTCTCGCGCGCACTCCCATCGTCGTCATGACCGTCGTCGATGACCGCGACCGCGGCCTGTCCCTCGGCGCCACGGACTACTTCGTCAAGCCCATCGACCTCGAGCGGATGGCGGCGATCCTCGCCCGCCGACGCTCCGGGGCCGCGGCCTAGGAGATTCGACCGATGCCTCGGATTCTGATCGTCGAAGACAACGAGCTCTCGCGCGACATGCTGTCCCGCCGGCTCGAAAAACGCGGCTACGAGGTCGCGACCGCGGCGGACGGCGAGGAGGGCATCGCGAAGGCGAGCGCCGACGAGCCGGATCTCATCCTCATGGATCTGGCTCTGCCGGTGCTCGACGGCTGGGAGGCGACCCGGCGAATCAAGGCCGGGGACCGCACGGCCCGCATCCCCGTGATCGGCCTCTCGGCGCACGCCATGGCCGAGGACGCCGAGAGGGCGCGGCGCGTGGGTTGCGACGACTTCGACACGAAGCCCGTCGAGCTGCCGCGCCTGTTGTCGAAGATCGAGGCGCTGCTCGCGCGGCGGCCTCAGCCCTAGCAGGTTGCGGGTGGGGACCGAGACCAGGGTCGAAGTCGCCGCCCGGGTCGAGAGCCTCGCGACGGTGCGCGCCTTCGTCGAGAACGCCTGCCGGCGGGCCGGAGCCGACGCCGAGAGCTGCTTCGATCTCAAGCTCGCGGTCGATGAAGCCTGCACGAACATCATCGAGCACGGGTACGCGGGGCGGCCGGACGGCACCATCACGGTCAGCTGCGACGCGACGGACGATACGCTCCGGGTGACCATCCTGGATCACGGCCGGAGCTTCACGCCCGGCTCCGTCGCCCCCGCCGACGTCGATTCGGACTGGGAAGACCGGCCGGTCGGCGGTCTCGGCTGGCATTTCATCCTCAACTCCGTGGACGCGGTAGATTACGTTCCGGATCCCGCGGGAAACCGATTGATTCTCACGAAGAGGAGCCGGAAGTGACCGAGATCCGGATCGACGTCGTCGTACGAGGCCCCGTCGAGGTCGTGGTCATCGCGGGCAGCGTCGACGGCGCGACGGCGCCCTCCCTCGTCGCGGCGTTCCGCCAGCGCGTCGGCGAAGGCCGCATCCGCATCGTCGGCGACTTCGCCGGCGTCGACTACATCTCGAGCGCGGGGCTGCGCGCCCTGCTGGAGACGGTGAAAGAGGCGCGACAGCGCGGCGGCGACCTCCGCCTCGCCGCCGTGCAGCCGGACGTGCGCCGCGTCCTCGACCTCGCCGGATTCTCGGGCATCCTCAAGCTCTACGCGAACGTCGAGGAGGCCGTGGCGAGCTTTCCCGGAACCGGCGCGTGACCGAACCCCACCCCCGCCTCCGGGTCGCCGTCGTCATCGGCTCGGGCTCGGTCAAGTGCGCCGCGGCCCTCGGTCTCTTCAAGGTCCTCGCCCGGGAGTCGATCCCGATCGACATGGTCGTCGGATGCAGCGGCGGGGCCCTCTATGCGGCCCTGATCGCCCTCGGCTTCGACGTGCCGACCGCGGAGCGCAAGACCCGCGAGCTCTGGACGAAAGAAATCACGAAGAAGCGCAACACCCGCGCGCTGCTCTCGGCGATGCTCCCCAAAGTCTTCGGCTTCGACGAGCGGTTCGGGCTGGTCGACGACCGCATCGTGCTCGAGCGCCTGCGCGAGGGCTTCGGCGCGGCCCGGATCGAGGATGCGAAGATTCCCCTCTACCTGACGGCGACCGATTTCTTCACGGGAGAGCAGGCCGTGTTCTCGCGCGGGAGCGTCGTCGACGCGGTGCGCGCCTCGATCGCGATCCCATACATCTTCCAGCCCTGGAAGATCGACGAGCGGACCTACGTCGACGGCTTCCTGTCCGACCCCATGCCCATCGGCGTCGCGATCAAGGAAGGGGCCGACGTGATCATCACGATGGGCTTCGAGAGTCCGTATCAGACCCGCATCTCGAGCGTGATGCGCTTCGCGTTCCAGCTGTCCTCGATCACGTCGAACAATCTCCTCAGGGCGAACTACGCGTTCCACAACCTCGCGCACCACCACGAGATCCTGCCGATCATTCCGCAGTTCCAGCACAAGATTCATCTCTTCGACACGGAACGCATCCCCTACGTCATCGAGGAAGGCGAGCGCGCGGCCGAGAGGCAGATCCCGTATCTCCGCCAGCTCCTCGGAGCCGCTCCGCGCACCGCGTGACACCTTTCCCGGGGCGCCTTCTCGTCGTCGACGACATGGAGACCAACCGGGATCTGCTCGCTCGCCGCCTGCGGGCGCTCGGCCACGAGGTCGAGACCGCGGTGCACGGGCGCGCGGCGCTCGAGACGCTGGCCGCGCGCCCGATCGACCTCGTCCTGCTCGACATCATGATGCCGGAGATGGACGGCTTCGCGGTCCTCGAGCGGATGCGCGCGGATGCGGTTCTCCGGACGATCCCGGTCATCATGATCTCGGCGGTGGACGAGATCGAGGCCGTCGCGAAGGCCATCGAGCTCGGCGCGGCCGACTACCTCCCGAAGCCGTTCAACGCCGTCATCCTGCGGGCCCGCGTGACGGCGACGCTCGAGAAGAAACGCCTCGAAGACGCCGCGCGGCACCGCACCCGCGAGCTCGAGCGGGAGCTCGAGATCGGGCGCGAGATCCAGAAGGAGTTCCTCCCCGAGTCGCTGCCGCGGCCGCCCGGCTGGGACATCGGAGCCGCGTTCCATCCGGCGCGGCAGGTCGCGGGCGATTTCTACGACGCCTTCGCCCTCGACGACGGCCGCGTGGCCTTCGCCATCGGCGACGTGTGCGACAAGGGCGTCGGCGCAGCCCTGTTCATGGCCCTCTTCCGCAGCCTCCTCCGCTCGTATGCCGAGCTCCACGGAGCCGGCACGCCGGCGGAGCCCGCCGCGCGGAGCATCGTCGCGCTGACCAACGACTTCATCGCCCGCACGCACGGCCGCTCCAACATGTTCGCGACCATCTTCTTCGGCCTCCTCGAGCCCGTCACGGGCGCCCTCGCCTGGGTCAACGGCGGCCAGGAGCCCCCGGCGCTGCGTCGCCGGGACGGGTCCGTCGAGCGCCTGGCGCCGACCGGACCGGCCGTCGGGGCGATGCCCGGGATGGAGTTCTCGGCGAAGACCGCCGTGCTCGCGCCGGGCGATCTCCTCCTCGCCTTCACCGATGGTGTGTCGGAGGCGCGCTCGCCCGCGGGCAAGTTCTACGGCGAGGACACTCTGCTGGGGCTCCTCGAAGCGGCGCCGGCGGATGTCGGAGCGCTGCTCGAACGGATCGTCGCCGGAGTCCGCGCCCACGAGGCCGGTATCGAGCCCGGCGACGACCTCACGCTGATCGCCGTACGGCGGGCGTGACGAGCGGAGTCGACCGTGCGGACACCACGCCCGGCGATGCGATCCCGCTTCGCCGCGCTCGCCGCCGTCCTGGCGCTGCGAGCCCGTGGGACCGGAGCGCAGACCGCTCCACCCGAGGAGCCGCCGGGCGTGACGGCCGGCCCGCTCGCGGGAGTCATCCTTCTCGACGGAATCCTGGATGAGCCGGGCTGGCAGACGGCCGGAGTCATCACCGATCTGACACAGCAGTCGCCCAAGCCGGGCGAGCCGACCCCATTTCACACGGAAGTCCGAATCTTGGTCGACGACGCCAATGTCTACTTCGGAATCACCGCCATCGACCCGGAGCCCTCTCGCATCGCCATCCACACGATGCAGCGGGACGGGAACATGAGCGGGGACGACACGCTCGCGATCGTTCTCGACACGCTCGACGACAACCGGACCGGTTATCTCTTTCAGACCAACGCCGCCGGCGCCCGGCTCGACGGACTGATCTCGGATCCCAACGCGGAGGGTGCCGCTCTCGACTGGGACGGGATCTGGAACGTCGCGACACGGATCACGGCGACGGGCTGGACCGCCGAGTTCGTACTGCCGGCGCAAACCATTCGATTCCGGAGAGCTGCGGGCCAGTGGGGCTTCAACATCCAGAGATACGTCGCCCGGGAGCTTGTCACGCTGCGCTGGGCCGGAACGACGCTGGACTCGAAGCTGATCGACATGCGGCGGGCCGGGACGCTCGAAGGCCTCAGCGGTCTCTCGCAGGGCTGGGGCCTGACCGTCTCGCCGTACGCGCTGGGCGCGTACCAGATCGATCACAGGACAGACCACGACTTCACGCGCCTGCAGGGCGGCGGCGATGTCGCTTATCACGCGACGTCACAGCTGGACGCGGTTCTGACCATCAACCCCGACTTCGCGGAGGTCGAAGCCGACACGGAGCAGGTCAACCTGACGCGTTTCGACCTCTTCTTTCCCGAAAAGCGTCCGTTTTTCACCGACGGCGCCAATTTTTTCGACTTCGGGTTGGACTTGAAAGAGCAGTTCATTCCCTTCTACTCGCGGCGCGTCGGCCTCTTCGAGAGCCGAATCGTTCCGATCACGGCGGGCTTGAAGCTCGTCGGCCGGGCCGGCCAATGGGGGGTCGGCGCTCTCGACGTCGAGACCCGAGACAGTCACGGCGTGCCGGGGACGAACCTGGCGGCGGGCCGCGTGACCTACGACGTCAACGAGAACCTGCGCGTGGGCGCGATCGGCACCAACGGGGATCCGAACGGGCGGACGAGCAACACGCTTGCGGGGGTGGACGCCGTCTGGCAGACCTCGTCGTTCCAGGAGGACAAGAACCTCGGCTTTGGCTTCTGGGGTGCGAAGAGCTTCGGGGAGGTCGGACCGGGCTCGAGGGAAGGCTGGGGCATCAAGGCTCAATACCCGAACGATCTCTGGGATATCGAGGCCTCGGTGAACCAGTTCGGCGACTCGCTCGATCCGGCGCTGGGATTTCTTCCGCGCCGGGATATTCGCGAATACGCCGCCGGCGCCGCCTATCAGCCGCGGCCCGAAGGCGGCTTCTTCGGCGGCGTTCGCCAATTCTTCTTCGAGCTGTTTCCGCGCCTGACGACCGACCTCGCCGGCGAGACGGAGACCTGGCGCGTTTTCATGGCGCCGATCAATTTCGAGACGCAACAGGGCGACCACTACGAGGCGAACTACGCGCCGGAATTCCAGAGGCTCAAAGAGCCCTTCGAGATTGCGCCCGGGGTCGAGATCCCCGCGGGAAGCTACCAGTTCAATCGCTACCGCGTGGAGGCCCAGTCCTCCGACACACGCCCGCTCTCGGCCGGAGCCACCGTCTGGTTCGGCAGTTTCTACGACGGGGATCTCACGCAGATCAACGCCTTCGTGAAATGGACGGAAGCCTCGGGACATTTGGCGCTCGACCTCGCCGCAGAGAACGATTACGGGTACTTGCCGGAGGGCAACTTCATCCTGCGGCTCTGGCAGCTGAAGGCGGTCTATGCCTTCAACCCGAGTCTCATCCTGGCCACGTTCTTCCAGTACGACTCGGAATCGGAAAACCTGGGGATGAATGCGCGCCTGCGCTGGACGATCCAACCTGGCCGGGATCTCTTCGTCGTCTGGAACCGGGGCTGGAAACGCCCGATCTCGGAGGGTAGCCCTTACTTCCTGGCTCCGGAAGTGGATCAGTTCGTCGTGAAATTGCGCTGGACCTTCACCCGTTAGCAGAGAGTCCGAGGGGAGGTCTCATGAAGATCACTCGATGTGCCGCGGCGCTTCTCCTGGTCCTGGTCGCCGCGAGCTCCCGGGCGACCGACGATCTCGACAGGACGCTGATCGAGCGCGCCACCGGGTTGAAGGGCACCTGGAACGAGAAGGAGAAGGTGTTTCGGGTCGCCGTCCCTCGAATCGACCTCTCTGTCTCTTCGGGCGGCGCTCGGCTGACACCTCCGATGGGGCTGACCTCCTGGGCGGCGTTCCAGAAGGTCCCCGAGGGCGCCATGGTCATGGGGGACCTCGTCCTGCGCGAAGACCAGGTCGCTCCGGTCATGGACGCTGCGCTCCAGAATGGCCTCGAAGTCACCGCTCTGCACAACCACTTCTTCGGGGAGAGCCCGCGGATCATGTTCATGCACATCGGTGGGATGGGCGATCCGGAGAAGCTCGCGGCCGGTGTGGGAAAGACGTTCCAACGCATGAGCGAGACCGCGAAGGATCCGATCAGAGCGGCCCCCGTCGACATCGACCCCGCCCGGACGACACTCGACCCGAAGAAGGTCGAGGCGGCCCTGGGAACTTCCGGCGACTTCAAGGACGGCGTCCTCAAGTTCGTCATCGCGAAGCCGGCCCGGATGCACGGCTCCCCCGTCGGCGCTGCCATGGGCGCCAATACCTGGGCGGCGTTCGCGGGAAGCGATGCGAAAGCGGTGGTCGACGGGGATTTCGCGATGCTCGAATCGGAGCTGCAGGGCGTGCTGAAGGCCCTGCGTGGGGCCGGCATCGAGGTCGTGGCCATCCACAGCCACATGACCGGGGAAGAGCCGCGCATTCTCTTCCTCCACTATTGGGGCATCGGGACGACCGAAGCTCTCGCCAGAGGGCTCCGAGCGGCCCTGGACACACAGGCCCGCTGATCGGCCTCGACGTGGCGCCCGCAGACGCCGGAGCGCTGCTCGAGCGGAACGTCGCCGAAGTCCGAGCCCACGAGGCCGGTCCCGAGCGAGACGACGACCTCACGCTTCTCGCTGTCCGGGAGGCGTGACGCGGAGTCGACCCGGCCCGACCTCCTCGTTACGGTTTCGCCCCGCCCTCGATGTTCTTGATGGCCTTCTCCGCGGCCCACCGGACGCGCGGCATCTTGGCGAGCTCTTTCAGGAGCGGCAATGCGGGTGTCGCCGCCGGCTTGCCGATCTCGCCGAGCGCCGCCGCGCAGGCCCGCAGGACGTGGATCTGCTCGTCCTTGACGGAACAGGCCGACATGAGAGCGTTGACCGCGGGAGCCGCTTGCGGACCGATCGCGGCGATCGCGTTGCCCGCCATGAGACGGACGTTCGGGTCGGGATCCTTGAGGGCCGCCGTCAGCTGCGGCAGCGCCGGGAGTGCCTTTTGTCCCTCGTTGCGGAGCGCCATCGCGGCGAGGCCGCGCGTCACCGGATTCGGGTCCGACAGCGCCTTCGCGAGGTCGGCCACGCTTCCGCTCGGCACGCGCGGCTCCTGGAGCTTCACGGCCGCCGCCCAGGCCGCGGCGCCGGTCTTCGCCAGGACGATGTCGTCCACGCCCACGACGTAGCCGCTCGAGTCCTCCCGCTTGCCGAGACACTGGAAGGTCAGAGTGTGCCGGCCCTTGGTCAGACGCGGCCAGCCCACCTGGTAGTCCGCGCCGACGTACGTCTCGAGCGCGTATCCGTCGAACTGCGTCTGCGGCCGGACGTCGGCGCCGGGCTCGTGCTCGAGCACGGGCGCGACCGGAGGCTTCCCGTCGAGCAGAACCGTATAGACGCCGTAGTCCGAGCCCTTCGCGAGCTGCGCGTAGAGCTCGTAGTCGCCGTCCTCGGGCACGTCGAAGGGAATCGTGACCTGCGAGCCCGGTCCTTCCCCCTCGAAAATCACGACGTCCTTGGACCAGAAGAGGTCCGGGAACATCGAGACCTTGCCCTTCTCGGCCTTGATCCCGGCCATGTCGCGCTCGACTTCGATCTGCAGGGCGTTGCCCTGCGGCAGTCGCGCCGCGCCGTAAGGCACGGGCGGCTGGTCCTGCGCGATGCCCAGCTGGTACCAGAACGCCACGCTCGACATCAGGTCCACGCGCTCGCCGAAGCCCGACTTGACCGCGCCGTCGGCGTTGAACGTCCAGCCCTTGTGCTCGATCTCGGCCTTCAGCGATTTCTGGAACGGAATCGGGTCGACGAGATGCCAGCGATATGCCGTCATCCGGGACCCGAGCCCCGTGCCTTCCGCCACCGTGACGCCGTAGTACGGGGCGTCGTTGACGTGGAGACCCCAGGCATCGTTGAAGTAGTCCTCGCTGCCGGTGCCCTCGATCGAGGGCTTTGCGGCGCCGTCCACCCAGAAGAAGTCGTCGCCCTCGCCGAACCAGCCGGCCTCGGCCTGGACGACGGACATCACCGTGCCGACGTAGTGCCCCTTGCCCTTCGTTTCAAGAAACACGTAGTTCGAGCCGTCGGCCGGCGCGGGAAGCGACTGCCGGTACCACGCGTGAAAGTACGGCGTGTTCTCGGGCAGCGTGGGCAGCTTTTCCCAGTCCACGTGGTAGTAGAGATTCGCGACGCGCCGCCGGCCCTCGTTCGTGACCGTGATCCTGCAGGACTTCTTGAAGGGCATCGGCCAGTAACTGTTGCGGGCCCGGCCGTCGGAGCTGTTGACGACCATCACGGACTTGACCTTGGCCTCGAAGCCGTGGCCTACGGCGAAGAAGTCGCCGAGCGGCGCGTCCACGGACGGCACCGGGCTGTCGTCGTAGTACACGCGCAGGCGGAGCAATTTCGGCCAGCCGTACTCGTTGTCCGCAATCGTGACCCACATGTGCGTGACGACGCCGGGCCCCTTGAGGTCCGCGAGGACGGTGGTCTCGCCCGGGATCGGACGCTTGCTGTCGTCGTTCGAGTTCCAGTCCTCGTTATTGGAGGAGGAGCGAAACGCTTCGAAATTCTTGGGCTCGGTCAGGCGGAACGGGTCGGGAAGGCCCGGATTGATGCTCTGCGATCGCGCGGGGAGCGACCACAACAGCGCGGTTCCGGCCAGGGCGGCGAGGACTCGGGTGTTCTTCATGGCCTCTCCTTTTTCGGTCTTACGGCTGGGCGGGCGGCAGCCCGTTCCAGTTCAGGATCCCGTTCCACAGGAACCGGTAGTCCGAGTGGTTGAGATCGCGGTGCATCGGGTTGAAGTTGAAGGCGAGCACCCGGCCCTTCCCCGACGGGACGTCGAGAATCGCGGGCTGTCCTTCGAGGTCGTCGGCGCCCTTCTTGATGCCGCCCGACACCACGAACGGAGGCGTCGTTTCCTTCGGTTTGTCCTTGTCGGCCTCCGCGGCGGGCTTCTCGGCGTCGGGATCGCGTTCGCGCTTGGGCAGCTTCGTGCCCCACTGCAGCACGACGAACCGCTGGTATTGCGGCCGCACCGCGTAGGTCGGCAAGTCGGTCCGAAACGCCGACGTAATGCGGGGATACCCGTAGGCCAGCGGATGATCGGGCCGCTCGAATTTGACCGTGAGCTCGACGCCCGGCGTATCTACCGACGTCCCCCGTCCGACGTTGCGCGCCAGACCGCCGTCGAGCGCGATCGCGGAGCCGTTGCCGAGGGTGATGAGCACCCCTCCTCGGTTCAGGAAGTCCTGCAGATTCGCCATTCCGCCCCAGCCGATCCCGCCCGTGATGTCCTCCGAGGCGTCGGGCACGCCGTGGCTCGGGAACTCCGGCGTCTTCGTATAGGGCATCGGGCCCCAGCGCGTGTCGATGCCGAGGATCTGGCTCTTCAGGTTTTCGGACGTCTCCCCGTAGAGGATCACGTCGTACTTGTCGCGAAGGCGACCCGCGCGGATCTCCTCGTCCCGGATGTAGTCGTACGGAACCTTTTCCTGATCGAGAGCGAGTCGCAGCCAGCCCACGGACTCCGTATCGACCCACGTATGCCACACGGCCAGTCTCGGGACGGGCGAGTCGTGCATGTCGACCTTCGGCGTCGACGCCGCGCTGTCGAAATCGAGCGCGAGCTCCCGTGCGATCGGCTCGAGCTCCGCCGAGAGAAGGCCGTCCTGCGCGGGAAGGATCCAGGAGCCCGGCGGATAGGTCGTGGAACCCACCGTGAAGGACTTCTCCGCGATCGATACCTTGAAGCGCGACAGCCGGAAACGCGCCGCGAGGAGGGCCTCCTGCCCGGTGTCCTTCACCAGATAGACGGGCCCCGTGCCGCTGACCCGGCCCGGCGCCGGCGTCGCCGCCGACGTCATGGCGTCGGCCTTCGCATCGCGGATCTTCTCGTCGTCGACGCGCGTCGCGGTCAGGCCGTAGTGCACGGACAAGGCCCAGGAGATGTCGTCGTAGGGCTCGTACGGCGTTTCCGTCGGGAACTTCTGCGGCACCAGCAGGTCCACCGCGTAGTTGCGGTAAGGCTGATCGAGCTTCACGACGTAGTCGCCCTTCGCGAAGCTCCCTTCCTTGACCGTGACCGGCTCGCTGAGCCGCGCGATCTCGATCCGGTGGCCGCGGAGGACCTCGACCATCTGGGCGACACGCATGCGGTCGCCCTGATCCTGCGGGATCACGAAGGCGTAAGGATTGCCCTTCACGCCCTTCTGCCAGGAGTTGTATCCCTTCCGGTAGAAATTCCGCAGCATCTCCTTCGAGTTCTTCGAGGCCCAGTCGAGGATGGAGAGACAACCGCTCTCCATGTAGTTCGTGTTGTTGCGGAGCGACCAGAGGAACTTCTTGTCGGGCGGCCAGGGGCGATACCACTCCCGGTCCGTGACGGGTTTGTCGACGTAGCGCGCCTCGGAGGGGCGGAGCGTGCGCTGGACGGTCTCGGCCGTGGCGTTCCCGAAGGTCTCGTAGCCTCGGCCCATCGAGTTGTGGTTCGAGGCGACCGAGTCGAGATAGTGCAGTCCCCACGACTCGCCGAAACCCCAGGTCCAGACGCCAGGCATGCCGAGGGAGGTGAGCGTCTGGACCTCGTGGAAAGAGGTTTCGAGCCACTCTCCGATCGCGATCGGATCCAGGTTCGTGTTGTACGGGCCCGTGCCGTTCCAGGTGTGGAGGAGCGGAATCGACTCGTGCAGATCGTGCACGGCCTGCGGGTGGTAGTCGTAAAACATCCCGTGCACGGCCTGGGTCAGCTTCAGCGCCTTCTGATGCGTGTCGCGGTTGTTGTCGTGGAAGACGTAGTACCCCCAGTACGGCGGCGTCCTCTCCGGAAGGTTGTCGTAATCGGTCTTGCCCTTCAGGTACCGGTAGAACCAGTCGACGGTCTTGTCCCGGCCGTCCGGCTCGGAGACCGGGTTGATCAGGACGATCAGGTTCTTGCGGATGTCCTTGATCATCGGCTGCTCCGAGACTGCCAGCCGGTACGCGAGCTCCATGACCATCTCGGGGCTGCCGGTCTCGGTCGAGTGCAACCCGGCGTTGAAGTAGTAGATCGGCCGCGCCGTCGCGATGATCTTCTCGGCCGCCTCGGGCGTGGTTTTCCGAGGGTCCGCGAGGTCCGCGGTCGCGGCCTTCAGGCGGTCGAGGCTCTGGATTCCTTCCTCATCCGCGATGGCGACGAGCAGGATCTCGCGGCCCTCCTCGGACTTGCCGATGACGCTGACCTTGACGCGGGGCGTGGCCTCGGCCAGCGCCCGGAAGTAACCGTAGATCTGGCTCGTATGGGACAGCTCTCCGGGCGCGCCCACGAGGTGCCCGAGGAACTTCGTCGGCGAAGGCACAGTCGCGGAAGCGGGCACGTAGGCGACCCAGGCGCTCGAGAACCGCGGCTCCGTCGTGAACTTCGCGATCGATTCGATCGAGCCGGCCTCGGCGACGTCGGGCGAGACATCGAGCGCGGGCGCGGCGGCGCCGCACAGAAAGATCGCCGCAACGCCTGCGAAACGACGCAGGGAAACACTCATCCCGCCTCCTCATTCAACACTCGTCGACCGGAGCCAAGGAATAGGATGACCAGGAACGCGCGTAATCTAGCAGGTTGCCGGAGAAGATGAGAAAGCCACTCATGAGAAAAAAACCCGTAGTCACGCTCCTCTGCCTCCTGGGCGCTCTGGCCGCGCTCGCGACGAGCGCCGGGGCGCAGACGCCGGTGCCGGCGCCGGAGGCCACGCCTCGCCCGCCCGATCCGGTCCTGGTCGGGGCGGGCGACATCGCGTCGTGCGATTCCGGCGGCGACGAGCAGACCGCGGCGCTGCTGGACACGATCGACGGAACGGTGTTCACCCTCGGAGACAACGTCTACCCCAACGGAACCGCGAAACAGTTTCTGGAGTGCTACGACCCCTCATGGGGACGGCACAAGGCACGCACGCGGCCCGCCCCGGGCAACCACGACTACCGCACACAGGGCGCCGCCGGCTACTTCGGCTACTTCGGTGGCGCCGCCGGCGATCCGCGCACCGGCTACTACGCCTACGATCTCGGGACCTGGCGCGTCCTGGTCCTCAACAGCAACTGCAGCCAGGTCGGCGGTTGCGGCCCCGGCTCGGCGCAGGAGAAGTGGCTCAAGCAGGACCTTGCAGAGAACCCGAGGCCGTGCACGGTCGCCATGTGGCACCACCCGCGCTTCTCCTCGGGGGAGCACGGCGACGACTCCGCCATGCGGCACCTCTGGAAGGTGCTCTACGACGCCGATGCGGACGTCGTCCTCACGGGGCACGATCACACCTACGAACGGCTCTTCGCCGAGGGCATTCCGTATTTCGTCAGCGGGCTGGGCGGACGAAGCCTCGGGATATTCAACACGCCCGTGCCGGAAAGCCAGTTTCGGTACAACGCCAAC
>Ga0207648_10001378_pt1 | contig 26765 bp, 23 predicted proteins | sample KBSMisM32_FD_184310 | JGI IMG/M metagenome (GOLD analysis project Ga0207648, IMG submission 184310) | Miscanthus rhizosphere microbial communities from Kellogg Biological Station, Michigan, USA - KBS Miscanthus M3-2 (SPAdes) (version 2) | ecosystem: Host-associated > Plants > Roots >... | reverse complement strand
ACGCCGACAAGCAGGCTGAAGGTGAAGCAGCTGTTGACGAGCGGCCTGCCAAACTCCGTCTTGGCCGCCGCTTCAAAGTCGAGGTGCAGCGGCTGCGGATTGTGGGTCAGGGTGGTGATGAGGAGGTTATCAGCCTCGGTTACCGTGCGCGTGATCGAATGCGACACGCGGTCGCCGACCTGCCATTCATCGAAGTAGCGCCCGGCCATCGGCGCTGCTGGTAGCCAGCGATCAGCGCCTTGCCAATCCTAGAGGCGGCCCTTGCGCATCAGCCGAGCCTTGAGCGCGGCCATGCCGATGCTTTCAACAGCCCCCGGCGGATCACTCGAACGGATGACCGCTGCGATGTGGCCGAGCATCTGCCCGACGATGTCAACGGTCTGCAGCTCGGCGAGATGGCGGCTGACGATCAGCGCGTCGGAGGCGAGCTCGTCGCCCATGGAAGCCAGTATCCGCCTTGCATATTCAAGTTCGTCGGCGAGCCGCAGCCGCAGCTCGTCGTCGGTTGGGCTTAAGGCCTTTGCAGGTGGCGGCGGGTCGCGGCGGATCGAACGGCGCATGGGCTCGGCGCCGAAATCCGCACCGATCACGCCCGTGTCGCTGCCGTCATTTCCGCCGTGCAGGTCTGCGGCAATCTTTGCCGCCTTGTTCCAGAAGCTCGGCATTCCACGCCCTTTGTCCACGGCTGCGACCTAGCCGGCAAAAGGTTGTGCGAACCCGACCAGATCATCCGTTCTGGAGCAGGATTTCCGCCATCGCTTCCGTGATTGCATCGCCGTCGAGGCGATAGGTTGCGTAGAGATCGGCGAGGCTACCGGTCTGGCCGAACTTCTCGACGCCGAGCGGCGCAACGCGCTGGCCGAGGACTCCGCCCAGCCATGACAGCGAAGCGGGCGCCGCGTCGACCAGCGTCACGAGGCCGGCGCCAGGAGAAAGGCGCGAAAGCAACTGCTCGATGTGGCTAGGCTTGCGCTCGCCCTGCCAGCGCCCCGCCTGCGCAGCGGTCCAGCCGCGATGCAGCAAATCGGGGGAGGTGACGGCGAGTAGGCCGAGGCCGGGGACGTCCTGGCGCAGTTCTTCCCAGGCCGCGAGCGCTTCCGGCATTACCGCGCCCATGGCGACGATCGCCGCTTCGGCATTGGCTGCCGGCTCGCGCAGCCAATAGCCGCCTGCGATCGCACCTTCGCGCCAGCTGTCGTCGCTGCGTTCGACCTGCTGGATGCTGCGGGTGGAGAGGCGGAGGTAGGTGCTTTCGCCGGCCGGGTCGTCGATCAGCCGGAAAGCCTCCTGCATCATGGCTGCGAGCTCGTCGGCAAAAGCCGGTTCGTAGTGGCGAAGGCCGGGCTGGCCGAGCGCGATGAGCGGCGGGTTGATCGACTGGTGAGCGCCGCCCTCGGGTCCAAGCGTGATGCCGCTCGGCGTCGCTACAAGCAGGAAGCGCGCATCCTGGTAGCAAGCGTAGTTGAGGCTATCGAGGCCGCGCGCAATGAAGGGATCGTAGAGGGTGCCGATCGGGAACAGCCGCGTCCCGAACAGGTCGCCGGACAATCCGGCGGCGGCGAGCATGAGGAAGAGGTTGCTCTCCGCGATGCCAAGTTCGACGTGCTGGCCTTTATTGCTGCCACTCCACTTTTGCGCTGACGCAATCTTTGCCTGAGCGAAGATGTCTGGCATATCGCTGCGGCGGAAGAGGCCGCGCTGGTTGACCCAGGCGCCAAGGTTGGTCGAGACGGTCACGTCGGGCGAAGTGGTGACGATGCGGTCGGCGAGGTCCCCGCCGGCTTTCGACAGCTCCAGCAGGATCCGGCCGAAGGCGGCTTGCGTAGACTGCTCTTCCCCTGCGGGAGCGGGGATTTCGGGGATGGCGACGCTGCCGAAGGAGCGTGTCCGTTTCTCGCGGGCGACACGTGCGCGGTCGATCAGCGCCTCGACGCCGGGGCGGGCGTTGTCGCCGATGCCTTCGAGCGGCTCCCACTCCTGGCCTTCGCCCACGCCCATCGCATCGCGCAGCGCGGCAAGCTGGGTCGGGTTCATCAGGCCGGCGTGATTGTCCTTGTGGCCCGCGAACGGCAGCCCGAACCCCTTGATCGTCCAGGCGATGAACAGGGTCGGCACGTCATCGTCGGCGGCGTCGAAGCCGTCGACCAAAGTCTCCATGCAATGGCCGCCGAGGTCGGTGAACAAAGCGGCGAGCGCTTCGTCGTCATATTCCTTGAGAAACGCGGCGGCTTTCTTGCCGATTTCAGCTTCAATTCGCGCACGCCAGGCCGCTCCGCCCTGATAGTGCAGCGCCGACAGCTCGGCATTTGAAAGTGTCTCGAACCAGGCCTTCAGCGTCGGATGCTTGTCGAGCGCCGCCTGCAGCCGCTTGCCGTAGCGCAGCTCGACGACTCGCCAGCCGCAGCTTCGGAAGATCTCGTCGAACCGCTCGAACATCCGGTCGGCACTCGTGGCGTCGAGGCTCTGGCGGTTGTAGTCGATGATCCACCACAGGTTGCGCACGTCATGCTTCGCGCCCTCCATGATGGCTTCGTAGATGTTGCCCTCATCGAGCTCGGCATCGCCGATCAGCGCGACGAAGCGGCCGCGGTCCTTGTCGTCGAGCCAGCCGTGGGCGGTCAGGTAATCTTGCACCAGGCTGGCGAAGAGCGTGATTGCGACGCCAAGACCGACCGAGCCCGTGGAGAAATCGACCGGGATCTTGTCCTTGGTCCGGCTGGGATAGCTCTGCGCGCCGCCCAGGCCGCGGAAGTTCTCAAGCGCCTCGCGCGACTGCGAACCGAGCAGATAATGGATCGCGTGCAGCACCGGACCCGCATGCGGCTTCACCGCGACGCGATCATTCTCTCCGAGCGCGTGGAAGTAGAGCGCGGCCATGATCGCAGTCATCGAGGCACAGCTTGCCTGGTGGCCGCCGACCTTCAGCCCGTCGGCGCTTTCGCGGATGTGGTTCGCGTGATGGATCGTCCAGGCCGACAGCCAGCGTAGCCGGTCGTCGAGAGTCTTCAGCGCATCGATGTCGGTGGTCGCGGGCTTCAGCATCGGTTCCGCCTAGACCAGCCGTGCGCGGTCGAAAAGCGATGACGGCCTTTGAACTTGCCATGCCGCAACAGCCGGAGCAGCTTGCCGCGCCATGGCCAAGTCGATGCACGACGTTTCCGACCCGAGGAACCAGTCAATCCTGATCAACGTCAACGGTGAGCTGAAGCCGCGCGGCGAAGCGATGATCTCCGTGTTCGATAGCGGGTTCATGCTCGGCGACGGCGTGTGGGAGGGTCTGCGCGTCAGCGGCGGCAAGCTCGCGTTCCTCGACCGTCACCTCGACCGCTTGTTCGAAGGCGCCAAGGCGATCGCGATGGACGTCGGGATCAGCCGCGAGGAACTGACGCGGCGGCTGTACGAGACCGTCGATGCAAACCAAATGCGCGACGGCGGGCATGTGCGCCTGATGGTCACGCGCGGCGTGCGCTCGACACCCTACCAGGACCCGCGTGTCGTCGTGACACCGGCGACCATTGTGATCATCGCCGAATATAAGGAGCCGGACCCGGCAGTTTACCAGCGCGGGCTCAAGCTGTTCACCGTCCACGTCCGCCGCGGCGACCCGGCGGTGCAGGATCAAAAGATCAACTCGCACTCCAAGCTGAACTGCATCCTCGCGTCGATCCAGGCGACGCAGGCTGGAGTGGACGAGGCACTGATGCTCGACCCCCACGGCTTCGTCGCGACCTGTAATTCCACGCACTTCTTCATCGTGCGCAAGGGCGAGGTGTGGACGTCCAGCGGCAGATATTGCCTCGGCGGGATCACGCGCCAGGTCGTGCTGGAGATCGCGCGGGACGCCGGCATTTCGGCGATCGAGAAGGACTTCTCGCTGACTGACGTCTACGGTGCCGATGAGGCGTTCGTGACCGGCACCTTCGCCGGGATCGTGCCGGTCCGCGAGGTGGATGGGCGCCCGCTCACCTGCCGGGGCCCGATGGTGGAGCGCCTGCAGAAGCTCTACGCGGATCGGATCAAGCGCGACCTTGGGGAGCAGCGCCGCCCGTGACCCTTCGCATCGCGATGTGGTCGGGTCCCCGGAACCTCTCCACCGCAATGATGCGCAGCTTCGGCAGCCGCAGCGACACTTTCGTGTCGGACGAGCCTTTCTACGCCTGCTTCCTCAAGACCAGCGGCGCCGACCATCCGATGCGCGACGAAGTGATCGTAGCGATGGACTGCGATTGGCAAAGCGTGATGACAGCGCTCCGCGGGGATCCGCCTGACGGCTCGCCGATCTGGTACCAGAAGCACATGTGGCACCACATGGCGGGGCCAATCGGCTATGACGATTTCGACGGCTTTACCCACGCATTCCTGATCCGCGAGCCTGAGCGGATGATTGCTTCCTACCTGCGCAAGCGCGACAGCGCGGCGTTCGAGGGGTTCGGGATGGACCGGCAGGCGGAGTTCTTCGAGCGGGAGGCGGATCGGCTGGGCCGACCGCCGCCGGTGATCGACGCCAACGACGTGCTCGCCAGCCCGGAAAATATACTGTCAAAATTGTGCCTGGCGCTCGGGATCGCCTGGAACCCGGCGATGCTGAGCTGGGAGCCCGGGCGCCGCGAGACCGACGGACCATGGGCGCCGCACTGGTACGGTGCGGTCGAGAAGAGCACGAGTTTCGGGCCGCCGGAACGCGATCCGGTGGAGTTGCCCGCGGACGCGCAGCGCCTCGCGGACCGATGCCGGCCCTATTATGAGAGGCTGGCGGCCTTCCGCATCGTATAGGCCTCAGCGCGTCCGGCTAAGGCAGCCCTCAGCATCACGATCGCCGCGTAAAGGACAATCACGACCACCATCCATCGCAGCACCTCGATTGGCATGCTCCTGACGATGAAAGCGGCGACGAGAACGGCAGGGATGCCGCCCAGCGCCATGCCGAGCACGATCCGCAGGTTCACCTCGCCCAAGGCGATGTACTTCACGCTCGTGCTGGCCATGCTCAGTGCGGCGCTGGCCGCCATGATCGGAAAGCACAGGCGAGGATCCATTCCCATCAAACTCAGCATGGCGAGCGTCGGCGCGTAATTGCCGATACCGAAGTTGAGCAGCACGCCGAAAACGAAGCTCGCGACGATCGCGACGGCGAGCAGCGGGCTGGGCAGGCCCGTGGCGGTCCCACCTCCCGGCATCAGGTGCAGGTTCGTCAGCGCATAGAGTATTGCCGCGAGAATGAGACCGCAGCCGACAAAGCTTTGGATGATCCAGACGCGCGATCGTGTGACGAGGGGCACTCCGAGGAAGCCGCCTACCAGGAAGGCGAGGATGGAGCCCACGAGCAGCACAGGGTCGACCAGGACGCCAAGGAGCAAGAGGAAGATGATGGACTCGGTCATTGCCGGAAGTGTGTGGCCGGTGATCAATGTGCATGGGATCAGGCGATCGGAGACCAGGCGCCGAATCTTGAACCAGGCCATCGTCGGCGCGAAGCAGCCGATACCCAGCGTGTCGAAGAAATTGGTGATCGCGCTGAGCGCCATGGCTTCCGGACTGGGCGAGGCGCGTTGCGCAAACGCCGCGCGAAGAAGGACCAGCGCATAAACGGCAGTTGCCAGCCCAAGGGGCAAGAGAAGTGCTACCAGCATGCCGCCCGTCCCCTTCGGTGCCGATCAACGCACCGCGGACATATCACGCGGCTTCGCGCGCGTCCTGCGCCGCGTCGAAGCGCGACTGGGCGGCGTGGATCTGCTCGACATGCTGCAGCGCCCAATCGGCGAGCGCCGTCACCGGTTTCAGCAGCGAATGACCCATGTCGGTCAGCTCATAGTCGACGCGTGGCGGGATGGTCGGAGTCACCGTGCGGCGGACCAGGCCATCCCGCTCGAGGTTGCGCAGGGTGAGCGTCAGCATCCGTTGCGAGACGCTGGGGATCTCGCGCCTGAGCTCGTTGAACCGCCTCGAGCCACCGCCCAGCGACGTCACAACTAGCACAGTCCATTTGTCACCGATCCGCGACAGCAACGTGCTGATCGTCCGGCAAACGGGATTGGTCGGATCCTTCATCCTTGTCTCCTCAGACGCGGTTACTTCGCTGTTCCCGCGTCACAAATTTGTTCGTCCACCACAAAAAAGTGCGTTCTTGCGAGCGATTCTTCGATGGTTATTTAGGGTGCCTCGGTAACAAATCCATACCAAGGAGGCAATAGTGACCATCTTACATATCGATACCAGCATCAACGGTGACAACAGCGCTAGCCGCCAGCTCACTGCGTCGCTGGTCGAGCAAATCAAGGGGTCGCAGTGGGGCGAGGAAATTGTCTACCGCGACCTTGCCGCCGACCCCATCCCGCACCTGACGCTCGATCAGTTCGCCGACACCTCGGTGCTCGACGAATTCCTCGCGGCCGACGCGATCGTCATCGGTGCCCCGATGTACAATTTCGGAATCCCGAGCCAGCTCAAGGCCTGGTTCGACCGCATCGCGATCGCCGGCAAGACCTTCCGCTACACCGAGAATGGGCCCGAAGGTCTGGCCGGTGGCCGGCGCGTGATCGTCGCTCTTACCCGGGGCGGCATGTACGGCGAGGGCTCACCCGCTGCAGGGCTCGAGTTCGTCGAGCGCTACCTCCGGGCGGCGTTCAACTTCATCGGGATCGAGCCTGAGTTCGTGCTCGCTGAGGGCCTCGCGATCAGCCCTGAGCAGCGCGAGCGGTCGATCAGCCAGGCCTTGGGCGAGACGCTCCGCCTCGCTGCCTGAACCTCTGCGCGGGGCCTCTCTCCCTTGGACCTGCGCAACCTGAGCCCCGGCGTTTCCCCTCCCGCCGGGGCTCTATTCTTTCCTAGAAACGCGCTGTCAGCTGTACGCCATAGGTGCGCGGCTCGCCTGGAATGAAGGTCGCCATGCCGATGCTGTCGCCGGTATTGCCGGCATCCTTGATGTAGTCCTTGTTGAAGAGGTTCTCGACGAAGCCCTCGATCCGGAAGCGAGTGCCGTGGAAGTTGTAGCCGAGCCGCGCGCTCACAAGCGCGAAGCCGTCCTGGAACTCGTCTTGAACGGTATCGGCGACGATCTTGCCGCGCGCGACCGTCTGCAGGTCCGGACGGTCGTTGTCGTTGTCGAAGAAGACCTTCGACTGGTAGGTCACAGCAGGCGTGAAATCGACGCGGCCTCCGGGTACGTCCATTGAAGCGGTCATCCCAGCCGAGAAGGTGTGGTCAGGCGACAGGCGGAAGCGGTTGCCGTTGTAGACGCCGGAACGGAAGCGTCCGTGGTTGAATGCGTAATTGGCAAAGAAGCGCAGGTTTTGCGAAGGGCTGTAGCGCATCTGCGCCTCGAGGCCGTAGCTGTCGGCCTTCCCGGCATTGCTGGTGATGAACACCGTCCCCACCTGCTCGGTGGTCTGGAAGTTGTCGTATTTGTAGTAATAGATTGCGCCGTCGAGATAGAGCGTGCGGTTCATGAGCGCGGTCTTGAAGCCCGCCTCGTAGCTGTCGACAGTCTCCGCATCCGAGAAGAGGAAACGCGCCGGTCCACCGGGCGCGGATGGCGGTGCCGCGGTCAGCACCTTGGGCCGCCGGCCACGCGCATAAATGGCATAAAGGCTTGTATCCGGACTTGGCGTGTAACGGGCATAGCCGCGCCAGGTGAAGCCGTTGTCACTGAAGTCCTGGTCGACACGGGCATTGCCGGGTGTTGCCTGGAAGGTGAGGCCGAACAGCGGAAGCACGCTGGTTGGAAGCACTGGCGCAAGTGGGTTGGCCAAGCCGGTGATCAGTGCTGTTCGGATCGGTTCTGGCTGCGTCAGCGCGCCGAGGAATCCGCCGAGGATCGAGCGTCCGTTCTGGATTTGGGCGATTACGCCCGAGCTCTTGTCGTCGTGGGTCCAGCGAATGCCGCCGCCGACCTCGAACTGCGGCGAGACCTTGGCCGACACATCGCCGAACAGGTCGAAAGCGCTCGTCTTCGAGAAGTTCGTTTGCGTCTCCTGGTGGACTGGCTTGAGGTTGGCCGCGATCCCCGCAGCGGTCGCCGTCGGGAGAAGATAGCCAAACGAGCCGGCGACGCCCTGGAGGAGCAAGGTGTCGAGCAGGGGATTTCCGAGCACCGACATCGGCGCGGGATCGCTGGCCGGGCGGCCTGGGATCAGTCCACCGCCGTTGAGGGCGCCGGCGATCTGGGCCAGCGTGGCGCGCTCATCGAACTGGACCGGCGTGCGTTGCGATCCCTGCTCGTGGAAATAATTGGCGCCGACGAATGCGGTGACCGGGCCGCCGTTGCTCCAGGTTAGGCGCAGCTCCTGGCTGAACTGCTTGTCGCGGGAGTCGTCGGCACCGGTGATGAGCGGAATCGAGGTCCCGTCGATGTCGAGGATTTCCAGGGCATCGAACCGCCGAAATGCCGTGATCGAGTTGAGCGTGAAGGCGTCGTTGAGTTCGGCTTTGACGAGGCCGCTGACGCCCCAGACCTCCCGCTTGAGGCCTAGCGGCTTGCCGCCTTCGAAACCGGCACCGGGCGCAAGCGCGGCGCCGTCGCGAATGCCAAGCCCGCCAAGCACCGCGCCGGTGTTGGGATCGGTCGGCCGGAAGCGCAGCGACTTGAACGCCGTCCCGCTAGGTGTGTCCTTCTGGTAATTGCCGATGATGTCGGCGGTCACCCGGTCCGACGGCTTGAAGCGGATGCTTCCACGGATTGCGCCGGTCTCGACCGACTGGAAGTCCTCGCCGCCGAGCAGGTTGTTCACATAGCCGTCGCGCTTCTTGTAGCGGCCGGCGATGCGCACTCCGGCGTTGGATCCGAGCGGGGCGTTCACCATCGCCTCGGCCAGCCAGTAATTGTAGTTTCCGTAGGCGCCGCGGATCATCCCGAACGTATCGCTGAGGTCGGGCTTTGCCTGGACGATGTTGATGGCGCCAATCAGCGCTCCGCGGCCGTAGAGCGTCGACTGCGGCCCCTTGGAGATCTCGACCCGGTCGATGTCGAACAATTCGACATAGGAACCGCGCGGCTTCGAGATCGAGACGCCGTCCTGATAGATGGAGATGCGCGACTCAAACGAGGCTTCGCCGGAATCGCTGGTGATTCCGCGGATGTTGACCGCCGCGTTGTTGGGCGACTGGTTCTGGATCGAAAGGCCGGGCGTGTAGCGGGCGAGGTCCTCGAACTCCTGGACACCGAGCTGGTCGAGCTGGCGACCGGTATAGGCCGTCAGCGCGAAGGGGACGTCGATCTGGCGCTGCTCGCGCAGCTGCGCTGTGACGACGATTCCCGCTTCCTGATTGTTGGGCGACGCGCCCTGCTTCGGCGGAGCGGTATTTCCCTGAGCGAAAGCAGGCGAAGCGGAAATGAGCGCCAGCATGCTGCCGGCCGCCAGAAACGCGCGCGAAATCATAAACATCCCCCTCTCGATGCAGGAAAGCGCATCGCAAACAGTAGTTACGCCATGATGATGCCAGGCGAAAGTTCATGTCACTCGAACGGCCGTTCGCGCGTTTATTCCGCGAAAGGAGCACAGCCATGTCCGAGCTGAAAGAAGAGCAGCGCGACCATATCGATAGCGACAAGTTCGCGTTCCCTCATGAACGCAAGGAGCCGATCCATGACGCCGCGCACGTCCGCAACGCCATCGCCCGCTTCAACCAGGTCGAGGGCGTCAGCGACGACGAGCGCGACGCGGCGTGGCGGCGCATCAAGAAGGCCGCCGACAGGCACGGCGTCGAGGTCAACGAGAAGAGCTGGCGAGAGCTCGGTAAGAAATAACTAGGCGGATAACAGCCGCAGCGGGTTCTCGATCAAGCCTTTCAGTGCCTGCATGAAGCTGGCGGCGTCCCAGCCGTCGACGACGCGGTGGTCGCACGACAGCGACAGGTTCATGCGCTTCCGGATCTCGATCTCGCCGTCGATGGGGACGAGCTTCTCCTCGACCTTGTTGACGGCAAGAATCGCGACTTCCGGGCGGTTGATGACGGGCGTCGAGGTGACGCCTCCCATCGGACCCAATGACGAGATGGTGATGGTCGAGCCCATCAGCTCGTCGCGTGCGGCCTTGCCCGTGCGGGCGGCTTCGGAGAGGCGCAGGATCTCGCTCGCGATCTGCCAGACGCTCAGGCCTTGTGCGTTGCGGATGACGGGAACCATCAGCCCATTCGGTGTCTGGGTCGCCATGCCCATGTGAACCGCGCCCGAGCGGGTGATGACGTTGGCGTCATCGTCGTAGGTGGCGTTGAGCATCGGCCAATCGCCGAGCGCGCGGGACATCGCCGTAATAAGGAACGGAAGCAGCGTCAGCTTCGGGTTCGAGCCGCGGTCGGCGTTCATCATCGCCCGCGTCTCTTCGAGGGCGGTGACGTCGAACTCCTCGACCAGGGTGAAATGCGGGATGCGGCGCTTCGCCTCCTGCATGTTCTCGGCGATCTTGCGACGGAGGCCGACGACCTTGATCGTCTCGTCGGGCCGCGTGGCGGCGGCGCCGCGCGGCGCAACCGTCCCGCCATTGTAGAGCAAGTAGGCGTCGAGGTCGGCGTGGCGGATGCGGTCGCCGGCGGTCTTAACCTGGCCGAGGTCGATGCCAAGGTCGCGGGCGCGAGCGCGCACGGCCGGGGAGGCGAGGACGTGCGCTCCAGAAGGCTCCTTCACCGCGACTTCGGGTTCAACGCGCGGCGCCGGGGCGGCGGCTGGCGTCGGCCTGGGTTCCTCGACGGCGACGACCGGAATCTCTTCGGCCTGCTCGGGAGTCGGCTCAACAGCGCCGTCGGCGAGCGGCCGCTCCTCATTGCTGTCGTCGACCGGCTGCGCGGCGCGATCCGCGCCTTCAGTCTCGATCACGGCAAGCACCGACCCGATCGGCACCTGGTCGCCGACTTCTCCGGCGAGCTGCAGCACCTTGCCCGCTACCGGGCTTTCCATCTCGACCGTGGCCTTGTCGGTCATCATGTCGGCGATCTGCTGGTCTTCTGCGATCGTGTCGCCGACCTTGACGTGCCAGGCGACGATCTCGGCCTCGGCAATGCCTTCGCCGATGTCGGGCAGCTTGAATTCGTACCGCATCAGTCAGCCATGACCTTTTCTAGCGCCTTCTTCATGCGCTTCGGGCCCGGGAAATAGGCCCATTCGTAGGCGTGGGGGTAAGGCGTGTCCCACCCGGTGACGCGCTCGACCGGCGCTTCGAGGTGATAGAAGCAGCGCTCCTGGACGAGAGCGACCAGCTCCGCGCCGAAGCCGCTCGTGCGCGGCGCTTCGTGGACGACGAGGCAGCGGCCGGTCTTCTTCACCGACTGCTCGATCGTATCGAGGTCGAGCGGGACAAGGGTGCGGAGGTCGATCACCTCGGCGTCGAGGCCGCGCTCGTCGACCGCGGCGAGCGCGACGTGAACCATGGTGCCGTAGGCGAGGATGGTGAGGTCATTTCCTTCCCGCACGACCGACGCCTTGCCGATGGGAACGGTGTAATGGCCTTCCGGAACCTCGCTCGCCGGATGCTTGGACCAGGGCTTCACGGGCTTGTCGTGATGGCCGTCGAACGGGCCGTTGTAGATTCGCTTGGGCTCGAAGAAGATCACCGGGTCCGGGTCCTCGATCGCAGCGATCAGCAGGCCCTTTGCGTCATAGGGCGTCGACGGGATGACGACCTTCAGGCCGGCAATGTGGGTGAAGAGCGATTCCGGGGACTGGCTGTGCGTCTGGCCGCCGAAGATGCCGCCGCCATAAGGCGTGCGGATCACCATCGGCATCGTCCATTCCGCCGCGGTGCGGTAGCGGATCTTCGCGACCTCGCTGACGATCTGGTCGTAGCCGGGATAGATATAGTCGGCGAACTGGATCTCGATGACCGGCTTCAGGCCATAGCAGGCCATCCCAACCGCCGTTGAGACGATCCCGCCCTCGCTGATCGGCGCGTCGAACACGCGTGTCTTGCCGAATTCCTTCTGCAGCCCCTCGGTGACGCGGAAGACGCCGCCGAAATATCCAATGTCCTCGCCGAACACGACGATGTCGTCGTCTTGGCGCATCATCACCTTGTGCGCGTCGTTGAGCGCCTGGATCATGTTCATGGTCGCCATCAGCCGCGGCTCTCTTCAAGCGCGGCGTCGCGCTGCTCGGCTAGGCTGCGCGGAACCTCGGCATAGACGTCGTCGAACATCGTCTCGATGCCTTCCTTGCCCTGCTCGGGAAGGATTCCGAGCTTCTCGGACTCCTTCTGGGCGGCGCGGACCTCGGCGTCGCACTCGGCCGTCATCGCCGCGTGGCGTTCCTCGTCCCATTCGCCGATCGCGAGCAGGTGCGCCTTGAGGCGCTCGATCGGGTCACCGAGCGGCCACAGCTTGGCTTCGTTGGTCGGGCGGTAGCCGGACGGGTCGTCGGAGGTCGAATGGCCCTCGGCGCGATAGGTGAAGAACTCGATCAGCGTCGGTCCGCCATTGGCGCGCGCCCGGTCTGCCGACCACTTCACGGCCGCATAGACCGCAAGCGCGTCATTTCCGTCGACGCGAAGCCCGGCGATGCCGTAGCCGACGGCGCGCTGCGCGAAGGTCGCGCGCTCGGCGCCCGCGATCCCGGAGAAGCTGGAGATCGCCCACTGGTTGTTGACCACCGCGAGCACGACGGGCGCGTTGTAGACCGCAGCGAAAGTCATCGCGCTGTGGAAGTCGCCTTCGGCTGTCGCGCCGTCGCCGACCCATCCCATGCAGATGCGGCTGTCGCCCTTGATCGCGGCTGCCATCGCCCAGCCGACCGCCTGCGGGAATTGCGTCGCGAGGTTGCCGGAGATCGAGAAGAAGCCGTGCGCCCGGTCCGAATACATGATTGGGAGCTGGCGGCCCTTCAGCTTGTCGCCCTTGTTCGAATAGATCTGGTTCATCATCTCCGTCAGCGGATAGCCGCGCGAGATGAGCAGGCCCTGCTGGCGGTAGGTCGGGAAGTGCATGTCGTCGCGGTCGAGCGCCGCCTGAGCCGCGACCGCGATCGCCTCCTCCCCGGTGCACTTCATGTAGAAGCTGGTCTTCCCTTGCCGCTGCGAGCGGTACATGCGGTCATCGAAGATACGGACAGTGACCATGTCGCGTAGCATCTTGCGCAGCGTGTCGGCATCGAGCTTCGGGTCCCACGGGCCGACGGCCTTGTTATCCTCCCCAAGTACGCGGACGAGCGCTGTGGTCAGCGGGTGAGTCTCGGCTGCCGCGACGTTGGTGTCGGGGCGCGGCGCGCTGCCTGCCGCCGGAACCTTCAACGAGGAGAAATCGGGCGTGTCGCCGGGGCGGAACGGTGGCTCGGGCACGTGAAGCTCGAGCTTCGGCGCGTTGCGGCGCAGGCTTGGTTCCCGATCACTCATTAGGCACGCTCATACCTCTTCCGCGCGCCGCTTAGTCCTCTCGCGAGCACGCGGCAACAGGCGATGTCAAGGATACTTTACACCAAAGCAAAGTGCCGCAAACCTGCTGTCCGCTTGGACCTATTTGCAGACATCGAGCTGCCCCGACAGGGCGCCGATAGCAGCCGTCGGTGCTCCACCACGCAACCGAACCGGACGTCCAGGCGTATCGAGAGCCAGGAGTTTCGCATGCGCGATAGCAAGGTCTCCGGTTTCGTTTGCGTACGCGGCGCGCGGGAGCACAATCTCAAGAATATCGATGTCGACATACCGCGGGATGCCCTCGTCGTGTTCACGGGCGTTTCGGGATCGGGCAAGTCTTCGCTGGCTTTCTCGACCCTCTATGCCGAGGCCCAGCGTCGCTATCTTGAATCCGTCTCGCCTTACGCGCGCCGCCTGTTCCACCAGATGGAGGTACCCGAGGTTGATGAGATAGAGGGCCTGCCGCCAGCGGTCGCGCTTCAGCAGCAGCGCGGATCGCCAACCACGCGATCGTCGGTCGGAAGCGTAACCACTCTCTCCAACCTTTTGCGCATGCTCTATTCGCGCGCCGGCGACTATCCGCGGGGGCAGCAGCATCTCGACGCGGAATCTTTCTCGCCGAACACGCCCGAGGGAGCTTGTCCACGTTGCCATGGCCTCGGCCGGATTCACGAGGTCACGGAAGCCTCGATGGTGCCCGATCCTTCCAAGACCATCCGAGAGCGCGCGGTCGCGGCGTGGCCGATGGCCTGGGGCGGCCAGAATCTGCGCGACATCCTGATCAGCCTCGGGATCGACGTCGACACGCCTTGGCGCGACCTGCCGAAGAAGGTGCGCAAGTGGATATTGTTTACCGACGAACAACCCCAGGTGCCCGTCTATCCCGGCTGGAGTCATGACGAAATCCAGCGCGCCATCCGCCGGGGAATCGAGCCGGCCTATATGGGCACTTTCTCGAGCGCCCAGCGCCACGTCACCCACAGTTTTGCGACGACCCAGAGCGCGATGATGAAGAAGCGCGCGGCACGCTTCATGATTGGCCGTGACTGCCCGCTCTGTGGTGGCAAGAGGCTGCGTCGGGAGGCCCTGTCGGTCCGCTTCGAGGGGCTGGACATCGCCGAGATGAGCCGGGTGCCCATGGCGCGCTTCTCCAAGATTTTCGCGCCTTATGCCGAGGGCCGAAGCGCCAAGCTCAAGGGGCTGCGTGGGACCCACCCCGAAAAGGCCATGGTGGTGGAGCGGATCGCGGCCGATCTCTGCCGCAGGCTGTCGGTGCTGCTCGACTTGGGCCTCGGCTATCTGACGCTGGAAAGGGGCACCCCAACCTTGTCGCCCGGCGAGCTTCAGCGGTTGCGGTTGGCGACTCAGGTCGTCTCCAATCTATTCGGGGTCGTTTACGTGATGGACGAGCCTTCGGCCGGCCTTCATCCCGCCGATACCGAAGCCCTGCTGCGCGCGCTCGATGGTCTGAAGTCGGTCGGCAATTCACTGTTCGTTGTCGAGCATGAGATGGACGTCGTTCGTCGAGCCGACTGGATCGTCGATGTCGGCCCGGCCGCCGGCGAGCATGGCGGCAAGATCCTTTATAGCGGTCCGATCGAAGGCCTGCGCGGGGTGGGCGCGTCGGAGACTCGACGCCACCTGTTTACCGACGACGGCGGCGTGCCCAGCCGGTTGCGCGCGCCGGCCGGCTGGCTCGGGCTGGAAGGCGTCACGCGCAATAATCTGAAGGATCTCGACTGCGCCTTCCCGCTGGGCGTGCTGACGACGGTTACCGGAATCTCCGGATCGGGCAAATCGAGCCTGGTCAGCCAGGCCATGGTCGAGCTGGTGAGCGAAGCCCTCGGCGCGCCGGCGTCCGCCGAAGAGCCGGACGATGTCGAAGCCGCGCTGGAGGATCGTCCCGCGGACCGCACCGAGGGTCGGATCGTCGGCGGAATGGAGCTCGTCAGGCGGCTGATCGAGGTGGACCAGAAGCCGATAGGCCGCACGCCGCGCTCGAACCTCGCAACCTATACGGGGCTGTTCGACCATGTGCGCGCCCTGTTCGCCGCGACTCCCGAGGCAAGGAAGAGGCATTACGACGCCGGCCGGTTTTCGTTCAATGTCGCCAAGGGTCGCTGCCCGCGTTGCGAAGGCGAGGGCTTCGTGATGGTCGAATTGCTCTTCTTGCCGAGCGTGTACGCGCCGTGCCCGGTCTGTCACGGCACCCGCTACAACCCGAAGACGCTCGAGATCGTCTATCGCGACAAGAACATCGCCGACGTGCTTTCCCTCACCGTCGAAGGAGCCTGGGACTTCTTCGCCGATGCGCCCAATGTTTGCCGGTCGCTCAAGGTGCTGCGGGAGGTCGGGCTCAACTATCTACGCCTCGGCCAGCCTGCGACCGAATTTTCTGGCGGTGAGGCACAACGGGTCAAGCTGGCCACCGAACTGCAGCGCTCCCAGCGCGGCGGCGCGCTCTATGTGCTCGACGAGCCTACCACCGGGCTGCACCCCACTGATGTCGAGCGATTGCTCAACCAGCTCCAGGCCCTGGTCGATTCAGGCAACACCGTAATCCTGGTCGATCACGACATGAAGCTCGCGGCGGCGAGCGACTGGGTGATCGACATCGGGCCCGGCGCCGGCGATGACGGCGGGCGGATCGTCGCTGCCGGTCCTCCCGCGAAAGTTGCTGCCTCAAGGACCAGCCGCACGGCAGCGTATCTCCGGCGCGCGTTGGGGGAACGGATGGTCGCCGCGGCCTGAGCTGAGTGTACGGCTCCTAGACGTTCAAAGAGTAGCGCGCCTCAATCGTCGTCGTGGGTCGTGCCGACCGTGGTGCCTTCCGAGTAGTTGCCGCCGGCCGATTGCTGGAACCAGAAAGGCCGCGTCCGGTGCGTGCCGCCCGCGACCGCGTTGAGGTTCGAGTCGAGCAGCATCCCGTCGATCATCGTGTAGCTGATGCTCGTACTATTATGGATGTCCTCGAGCGGGTTCTTGTCCATGACGACCAGGTCGGCGAGCTTGCCCGGCTCGATCGAGCCCAAATCATGGTCGAGCCCGTGGGCGCGGGCAGGGTTGATGGTTGCGGTGCGGAGCGCCTCGAGGTTGCTCATGCCGCCGAGCGCGAAGCCCCAGATCTCCCAGTGGGCGCCAAGCCCTTCGCGCTGGCCGTGAGCACCGATCGACACCGGAACGCCGAGGTCGCTGACCAGCTTCGCCTGCTGTGACACCCGAGGCAGATTGTCCTCATCGTCAGGGACGATGGTCGGCCGCCGGGCACGGGCGTCGAGTAGTCCTTGCGGAGTCCATTTCGCCTCGATCGGTTCCCGCCAGGCGGGGAAGTGCTGATACCAGTGATACTCGCCGAACGGCCCGCCGTAGGCGACGATCAGGGTCGGCGTCCAAGCCGTCTTCGACCCGCGCCAGAACTGCAGCACATCCTGATAGATGTGCGGCACCGGCAGCGAATGCTCGATGGTGGTGTGGCCGTCCGCGATCATGGTCATGTTGTGCATGAACAGCGAGCCGCCCTCGGGGACGACCTCCATGCCGAGCTGCCGCGCGGCCTCGATCACCATTTGGCGCTGCTCGCGGCGCGGCTGGTTGTAACTCTTCACTGACCAGGCGCCGGACTCCTTGAGACGGCGAATGTGCGTCAGCGCGTCATCGAGCGAGCCTATCTCGACCATGAAGGGCGTCTCGGCGCCGTAGAGGATCGTGCCCGTCGAGAAGATGCGCGGGCCGAGGATCTTGCCGGCCTTCTGCATCTCCGCGGAAGCGAACACCTCGTGCGTGTCCGCGGATGGATCCTGGACCGTCGTCACGCCGTATGCGAGCGAGTTGTAGTAGACCCGGTTCTGGTCGGGGACGATCTGGTCCGACGCGTGCGGGCCGTGCCAGTGGGCGTCGATGAAGCCCGGGACAATCGTCTTGCCGCTCATGTCGATCGTCCGCGCTCCGGCTGGAACCGCGACGCTCGCCGCCGGGCCCACGGCGGCGATCCGGTCGCCCTTGATCACGATCGTCCCGCCCTCGATCACCTGGTCGCCGTTCATCGTGACGATGCGGGCGTTGGTCAGCGCAATGGCGCCCGTCGGATGCGGCTCAGCCGAGACAAAGCCGAGGTTCGCGATTGGAGCCGCCGCGCCGGTTTTCGCTGCATCGAACGTGGCCAGGTCGACGCGGCGGGCGAACAGCTCGGGGCCCTGCGTCCAGTAGAGATTATGGCCGTCTCCCGACCAGTGCAGGTAATCGCCGGCGTCACTGCTGACCTTGGTCTGCGGCAGCGCCTTCGCGTCGGCGGCGACGTCGATCGTCTTTCCACTGCGAACAAAGGGCATGACGTAAGCCTGGTAGCGCTCCGTCCAGCCGATGAACTGCTCGTCGGGGGAGAGAGCGAACTCTGAGGCGTTGGTGGCCTTGAGGTGCGTCATCGGGTCGGCGCCGCTGACATCGACCGACTTGAAATACTGGTTGTCGTCGTCGCTATCGACAAAGAAGACGCGGCTGCTGTCCTTGCCGAACTGTGGGAAGGCGCCGCTCTTGGCGAGGCGCTTCGGCTTGGCGCCGCCGGCTAGCGAAAGGACGTAGATGCCGGGCTCACTGCCCCACAGCGGCGTGGTCAGCGACCCGTCGGAGCCCTTGCGGTAGGCGATCATCCGCCCATCGGGAGAGAAGGCCGGCTCGCGGTAATAGCCGGGTTCGGGCGTGACGGTGCGTCCGACGCCACCAGCCGCGCTTACGACCTTGATCTCGCCGGCCTTGTCGTCGTCCCAGGTGACGTAGGCGATCTGCTTCCCGTCGCGCGACCAGACCGGATAGGCCTCGCGCTCGTCGGAGCGGGTGAGGCGACGTGGCGAAGCATTGCTGCTGATGTCCTTGATCCAAAGACTGCCGAGCGCTTCGTAGACGACGCGACGGCCGTCGGGGCTGGCGTGCGCGAACCGCGTCATCTTCACGTCGAAGCTGTTCTGGCCGAGCGGATGATCGACGTGGATCGCGTCCTCGACGAACCGCGAACCGGCGACGTGGAACGGGATGTCGCTGACGGCCTTGGTCGCGACGTCGATGCGATGGATGTGCCCGCCGGCCCAATAGACGATGGTGCGGCTGTCCGGAGTCCAGCTGATCCCCGGATAGACGTTATGGATCGCCCAGGTCTCCTGCATGTCCCGCTCGAGCCCGTCGGTCAGCGACTCCATGCGGCCTGACGCCAGGTCCATCAGCATCAGGTTCGACTTGCCGCGGATGCGCCGTACGAAGGCGAGGCTTTTGCCGTCGGGCGACGGGGTCGGGCGAACCGCGCCGCCGGGGCCGGTCACATAGGGCTCGATCTCGCCGGTTTGCCGGTCGAGCCGCTGGATCACGTAGATCTGACCGTTGGGGTCCTTGCTGTACTGGAAGACCTCACCGGGCGTCGCGTCGTCGGAGAAGTAAAGATAGCGGCCGTCAGGCGAGAAGACCGGCTCGTTCGAGTCCTTCTGCTTGGTCCGCGCCTTGGTCATCTGGACGCCCGAGCCGACGCCGCTGCGGTGGTAGAGCCACATCTCGCCCGACCCTGCCGAGCGCGACGAGGTGAAGTGCTTGCGCGCGACGATGTAATTGCCGTCCGGCGTCCATTCCGGACCGTTCAACAGGCGGAAGGTCTCCTTGGTGATCGCGCGCGGGTTCGATCCGTCGCGGTTCATCACCCAGATATTGTCGCCGCCGCCGCGGTCAGAGGTGAAGGCGATCTCGCGGCCATTCGGCGAGTAGCGCGGCTGCATTTCCCAGGCGTTGCCCGTCGCGATCGCATGCGCTTCGCCGCCGCCGATCGGCATGACGTAGATGTCGCCGAGCATGTCGAACGCGATCTCCCGGCCGTCGGGGGAGACGTCGAGGTTCATCCACGTGCCTTCGGTGGTGTCGATCGCAACGTCGTGGCCAGGACCGTGGCGAGCGCTGACGTCCCACTTCTGGTCCTTCTTCCCGCCGTCCGGCGCGGAGGGGATGCCTGCGGGCTTGGCCTGCATGATGGGCTCGGCGGCACCGGGCTGCGGGAGCGGCGGAGCAACCGGCGGAGTCGGCGCCGGCTGGGCGTAGGAATTGGCCGCAACAAGAGCGGTTGCCGCAAGCAGCATGAAGCGCAGATTCATCGAAAGTCCCCCTCAGGATCTTGGCTAAGCTTTGGCGGGATGCGCGCGCGAAGACAATCGCGCAGAGGCGCGTTCGTCGAAGGGGCGAGGTCATTGGTTGACCGGCGACGCCGCGCTCCGCTAGCCCGCGCCTCATGGCCAAGAACTCAGACAGCCCGCCCGACCGCCTCTCGCTCGACCCCAGGAGCGAGCATTATGACGAGTCGCTGCTAAGCCGCGGCGTCGGCATCCGGTTCAACGGACAGGAAAAGACCAACGTGATCGAATATTCGATTTCGGAAGGCTGGATCCGCGTCGCCGCGGGGCGCAGCCTGGACCGCTACGGCCAGCCGATGACGATCAAGCTCAAGGGCCAGGTCGAGCCCTATTTCGAGAACCCGCCGGAGGGTGAGGCTCAGGAAGGCGAAGCGTCCGAAGGATAAGTCGGTGCCGCCGCGCGCCGGTTCCGCCAACGCCGCCACGCCCATCCGCCTAGCGCAAGCGCTGCAAGTGTCGGTACGCTGCGCCTGGCGAGAGCCGTCGCTCCATAGCCGATGATCGCGCCTTTCGCGCCTTTGTTCGGGCCGGCGATTTTCTCGCCGAGCCACGCGCCAGCAAGCTTACCAAGCATCACGCAACTCCTTCGCCAATGACCTGAGAGTTCGACGCACCGCAGGTCGCGAATGTTCCCTACCGAGGCTTGGGATTCGGCACCAACTCTTGGTTGGGAAATTCCGCTACTGCCTGTCGTCAGATGCGAAATTCGGCGGTTTTCCGGGATTGGCACACTCCTTGATTAGCTAATGGCATGAGCCCACTCGAGTAACGGCGGGCCCAAAAAGGGAGATTACAAATGTCGTCGCAGTTCACCCGTACGCTGGTTGCCATGGCCGCAGCGCTCCTGATGAGCACGGTCGCCGTCGGCGCCGCCGTTGGCCCGGTGCAGTCGGCCTCCGCTCACCCGCTGAGCAACCTCGTTGGAGCGACCCTCAATGCCTGAACTGGAAATTCTTGAAGCCCAGGTCCCGGTTCGCACGCCGGTGCTGGTCAAGGAAGCCGAGACGGCATCCTCGCGGCCAAGCTCGGTTGCGGGATGGCTCAGCGGCCCGGTGTTCAGCCGTGCCCGTGACATCTTCGCGGCGAACATGACCGAGCTTCTCGACCGGGCCGAAGACCCCGCTCGGATGATCCGCATGATCATCATCGAGATGGAAGAGACCCTGGTTGACATCCGCGCCACCGCGGCCCGCTCGATCGCCGACATCAAGGAGATGCGGCGTGCGGTCAGCCGGCTCGATGAGCTGCAGGCGGACTGGACCGGCAAGGCCGAGCTCGCGCTCAGCAAGGGCCGTGACGACCTCGCCAAGGCGGCGCTAATCGAGCGGCAGAAGGCGGACGAGATGTCCGAGGGCCTGCGCGACGAGCTGAACCAGATGGAGCAGGTGCTGCGCGGCTACGAGGTCGACATCGCCAAGCTCCAGGCCAAGCTTCGCGAAGCCCGTGCTCGCCAGAATGCGATCGCGGCGCGGATCGAGAGCGCGGTCACGCGGGCCAAGGCACGCGAGATCATGCACGGCAGCCGCACGGCGGACGCCTTCGCCAAGTTCGAGCTGCTCGAGCGCCGCGCGGACTTCGCCGAGGGCCGCTGCGAAGCGCTCGGGATCACCACGCTCGAGGACGAAATCGACCAGCTGAACGCCGCCGAGAAGATCGACGCCGAACTGGAAGCCATGAAAGCCGCGCTGAAGGCGCGCACGAACTAAGGAAGGGGCACAATGACGATGGCGCGGAAAATCTATCCTTACTCGCTCGACCGCAAGGACGCGAAAGTTGCCGGCGTGGCTTCGACCATCGGCGCGATGACGGGGGTCGACCCGACCTTCATCCGCATCGGCTTCGTGGCGGCGGCGATCTTCATCAGCTTCAAGCTGACCCTGGTCGCTTATGCCGCTCTCGGCATCTACCTCGCGGTGCAGAAGAAGAAGTCGATGGTCGGCCGGACCCACATGAGCGACTTCGACCGCATGGACGAAGCTGCGCGGCGCCGCCCGACGACGCACGCGATGGTCAACGACCTCGACCAGACCGACCGCCGCCTGATGGCGATCGACCACCACATCAACAGCCAGAACGAAGAGCTGGCGCGCGAGATCGAAGCGCTCCGGCAGGAGGAGAAGTGATGGACCCGCTGACGATTGGAGTGCTCGCGGCGAGCGTGATCGCCGGTCTGGGCGGAGCAAGCATCGCGGCCCTGAGGGCCTGGAACGGCTGGCTAGAGCTCAAGAAGATGGAGCTGACCCAGTCTGTCGGCGACCGCGCTCTTCCTCCCGCTGGCGGCCGGATCGAAATGGCCGACCTCAAGGAGCGAGTCCGCAAGCTCGAGGCGATTGCCGCCGGAATCGATATCTGATCCCCGCGCGCTCCTCTCCCCAACCAAGCGCGCAACACGAAGCAGCCCGGCTCCCCCTTCCGCCGGGCTGCTTTATTTTTGACTAGAAGCCGAGGCGGGCGGTCAGGCGGATGTCCCGGCCCCCAAGCGGCGCATAATCCTTGAGCTCGCTCGCATGGCGGCGGGCGTTGACGTTGAAGATGTTGTTCGCTGTCAGCGAAAGCGTCAGCTCGGGATGCTCGGCGAAGGCGTGCCAGTCGAACGACGCATTCACCATCGTGTACCCCGCGGTCGGGGTCTCGTTCGGGGCGATGTCGTTCTGGTTCCAGACATGCTCGACCTCGACGGTGCCATCGACCTGGCCTCGCGTTCCGGTGATGCCGCCGAGTACGCGCAGCGGCGGGATCTGCGGGGCGTTGCCGAAGTTGGCGATCTTCGCGCGGACGGCATCGCTGGTGAGCTCGCCGCTCCAGTCGATGCCGAACGCCTTGCCGAACTTCGCGTCCGCTTCGACCTCGAAGCCATAATAGTCGGCCTTGCCCTGCCGCTGGGCGTAGACGGGCAGGCCGTCCTGGATCGCGCCTGTCGGCGCCTCGAAGATGAAGTTCGAGAACTTGCTGTAATAGACGCTGCCCTGGATGCGCACTGGCCCCGTCGTTCGCTGGACATGCAGCTCGGCGCCGTTGCTTTTCTCGAGATTGAGGTTGGGGTCGCCGACCAGGAACTGCTCGCTGCCGCCGTGCGGACCGAAGGCGAACAGCTCCTCGACCGAGGGCACGCGTTCGCTGTGCGACAGGTCGAGCCCGATGCGCCAGCCAGGCACGATCTCGTAATTCCCGCCGACCGAGGCCGACTTCGCGGTGAGATTGCGGGTAATCGGCACTGAGCCGACAGGGCTGGTGGAGCCCGCCTCGGCGACGAGGTTGGCGATCCGCGAGTCGGCTTCGGCGCGCTGCCGCCCGATGTCGACGCGGCCAGCCGCTTCGAGCTTTAGCTTGCCTGCATCGTAGGTCTGCAGGGTGAACAGGCTGAGGTTCTCCTTGCGGCTGTCCGGCAAGTATTTCTCGTCGCCCCGGATCTTGGCGTCCTGGCTCAGGTAATCGACGCCCGTCGTTCCTCCCCAGCCGCCGTGCTCGATTTGCACGAGATCGGCGCGGGCTTCGCCGCCGTTCGAATAGAAGCGGGAACCGGCAACGCCTTGAGGGTCGAGCTCGGCGTGATGGTATTTCGAAATGCCGCCGCGGAACTCGAGCAGCTTGAAGAAGCCGCCAATTGGAACATTGGCGCGCACATCGGCGCGGTTCTGGTGCGCGTCGATGGTCGGCTGCTCGGCCTCGATCGCCGGATCCAGCGAGAAGCGGATCGGGACGCCATATTTTGCATCGTGGTGGCTGACCGAGACGCCAATGTTGAGGTCGCCGTCGATGTAGGCGACGCCACCCGCAAGGTCGTCCATTCGGCCGGCGGTATTGGGCAGCCGGTCCCTCAGGGCCGCGAGTGAGCGAACGCCCGCGTCGGGGCTTGCAAGCGCCTGCTGGCGAAGCGGCTCCGACAGGAGATAGCCGCCGACCTTCAGATCATCGTACTTCGAATATGCGCCGTCGGCATGAGCGACGAAATGCCCTCCGAGCGGCACGTCGACGCCGAGATTGCCCGACCGCTCGTTAGCCGCCGTGCCGTAGTTGAGTACCAGCTGCCCATCGACGTCGCTCGGGACCTTGCGGGGGATTCGGCTGTCGGTGACGTTGACCACGCCGCCGATGGCTGAACCGGTATAAAGAAGCGCACCAGGGCCGTGCAGGACCTCGATCTTCTCGGCGGTCAGGGGATTGATCGAGACGGCGTGATCCGGATCGGACGAGGAGAGGTCGAGGCTGCTGATCCCGTCGACCAGGATCGGCGCGCGGTCGCCTGATTCGCCGCGCAAGATGGGGCGGGACGAGGACGGCCCGAAGCTGGTCGAGCTGACGCCGGGCAGGTCCTGCAACGTGTCGCCGAGGCTGGGTTTCACGTCGTGTGCCATCTCCTCGGTGTCGAGCACCTTCACGCCACCAAGGACATCTGGCGACTTTCGGCGCGAACCGGTGACGACGATCCCTTCGTCATCGTCCTTCTCGTGCGCCTTGGCAGCGTTGCCTGGCACCGGCGCGGCCGAACTCCCGGAATCGGCCTCAGTTGCTGATGGTGTTACGGCAGGGTCCGCAACAGCCTGCGCCATCGCGGGTGAAAAGGGTACCAGCACCGCCGCAGCGGTGGACAACAACATACTGCGGATCATCAAATTCCCGGGGGTCTACAGGGGAGAGCGTCGCCTAGAGCCGATGATACATTGTCGCAAGGTGAACGCCGTGTGAAATGGCTGGCCCCATCGACCAACCGCATTTGAGCTTCGGCGGACTGCTCATTTGAGGTGTAAAACGCAGTGTAATGATAGACCGTCGTTTGAACTGGCAAGCCGCGTTCGTCTACGAAGGGTCATGGCCGCCAGTCACGCGCATCACGACCATCATGGGCATTCCCACGAGCATGGGCACCATCATGCTCCGGCTAGCTTCGGCAACGCCTTTGCAACCGCGATTGCGCTGAACGTCGGCTTTGTCGCGGTGGAGGCAGTGTACGGCTTCATCGCTAATTCGATGTCGCTGCTGGCTGACGCGGGCCACAATCTCTCCGACGTCCTTGGGCTTGTAGTCGCATGGGCGGCAGCAGTGATGTCCAGGCGCGCTCCGTCGCCACAATTCACCTACGGGCTCAAGAAGGCCCCCATCCTCGCGGCGCTCGCGAACTCGCTGTTTCTCCTAGTTGCGGTCGGAGCGATCGGGGCCGAGGCCATACGCCGGCTCATCCATCCGTCCCCTGCGCAAGGCGAGACGATCATGATCGTCGCCGCCGTCGGCGTCGCGGTCAACGCCATCAGCGCAATGCTGTTCGTGCGCGGCCAGCACGACCTCAACATCCGCGGCGCGTTCCTGCACATGGCAGCCGACGCCGGGGTCTCAATCGCGGTAATCTTCGCTGGCCTCGTCATTCTCCTCACCGGGCAGCAGTGGGTTGACCCGGTGATGAGCCTGGCCGTCGCCGTCGTGATCATCTGGGGGAGCATCGGCCTCTTCAAGGAATCGGTGTGGATGTCGCTGGCCGGAGTTCCTGCGGGCATCGATGTTGACCAGGTCGAGGCGGCGCTGGCCGAGCTCGAAGGCGTCGAGGCTGTCCATGACCTCCACGTCTGGCCTTTGAGCACGACCGAGACTGCCCTGACCGCCCATATCGTCACTGCCCACGCCGATTATCCCGATGCATTATTGGCGCGCGCGCGGACCATGCTCCACGACCGTTTTCATATTGAGCACTCGACCATCCAGGTCGAACGGGACCACGCCGACCACCGTGATTGTAACTAGGGACTGCTGAGTGAACGTCACCCACCTGGAATGCTCGCTGACCGGCGAACGTTACGAGGCCGGTCAGGTCCATAACCTCAGCCGCGCCGGCAAGCCCTTGCTGGTCCGGTACGACATGGACGCGGCGAAGCGGACGCTCACGCGAGAGAGCATTGCCGAACGTGAGCCGGGCATGTGGAAGTGGCGCGAGTTGCTTCCGCACGACGGCGAGCCGGTGAGCCTCGGTGAGGGTGAGACGCCGATCGTCTCGCTGACGCGAACCGGAGGCGCCAACCTGCTCGTCAAGGACGAGGGGCGACTGCCGACCGGCTCATTCAAGGCGCGCGGCCTGGCGATGGCCGTGACGATGGCAAGGCAATTCGGAATCGAGCGGATCGCCATGCCAACCAACGGCAATGCCGGGGCTGCGCTCGCGGCATATGGAGCACGGGCCGGCATCGAGGCCATCGTCATCTGCCCGGCCGAAACCCCGCTGACCAACGTCACCGAGACCGCGGCGTACGGGGCGCGGGTCTATGTCGCCGATGGGCAGATCGACGAATGCGGCGCGCTGGTGGGGAAGGGCGCGGCGCAGGGGCTGTGGTTCGACTGCTCGACCTTGAAGGAACCCTATCGCCTCGAGGGCAAAAAGGTGATGGGCTTCGAGCTTGCCGAGCAGCTCGGGTGGGAGCTGCCCGATGCAATCTTCTATCCGACCGGCGGCGGCACCGGCCTGATCGGCATGTGGAAAGCCTTCGACGAGCTGGAGGCGGTGGGGCTGATCGGCTCCAAGCGGCCGCGAATGTACGCCGTCCAGGCCGAGGGCTGCGCGCCGATGGTCCGTGCCTTCGAGGCTGGCGAGGAGTTCGCCGAGCGCTGGGAAAATCCGGCGACGGTCGCGACCGGGATTCGCGTGCCCAAGGCAGTTGGCGACTTCCTGATCCTTCGCGCAGTGCGGGAGAGTGGCGGGGCCGCGCTGCCCGTTTCGGAGGAGGCAATCCTGTCCGGCGTCGCGGATGCCGCGCGCCAGGACGGGTTCCTGCTCTGTCCCGAAGGAGGCGCGGTGCTGGCCGCCTGGCGCAAGGCGACGGAGCAAGGGCTGGTCGGCCCTGACGAGCGGGTGCTGCTGTTCAACTGCGCGAACGGAAACAAATACCCGCTGGCGGATCGGTCGAAGAGGCTGGTGCTGACTGAAGCGGACCCGACAGCGCTTTGAGCGCACAAATTCACAGGCCAAGAAACGAGTAAACCCCGGCAACCGAAGTTGCCGGGGTTCCATGCTTCTTCCGTCTTTCGACTTCCGAAGCACGAGGTAACAATACATGAGGATTACGGTTGTTCCAGTGGAATCGTGTCAGCCTAGCGACAAAACTGGGGACGAATCGGTGGATAAACCTGTGCGACTCGCATTCGACTCGGCACGGTGAACGGAATCGGTCGCAAAGAGGTTGTTCGAGCCCATGGCCAGCAAGCGTCGACTGCGAATCGCGAGCTACAACATCAACGGCATCAACAGCCGTTTGAACGTGCTCACCCGTTGGCTCGAGGAGTTCCAGCCTGACGT
>Ga0207648_10001374_pt1 | contig 26793 bp, 25 predicted proteins | sample KBSMisM32_FD_184310 | JGI IMG/M metagenome (GOLD analysis project Ga0207648, IMG submission 184310) | Miscanthus rhizosphere microbial communities from Kellogg Biological Station, Michigan, USA - KBS Miscanthus M3-2 (SPAdes) (version 2) | ecosystem: Host-associated > Plants > Roots >... | reverse complement strand
GCTAAAAAAGAGAACCGGTAATTTTTGACCGGGCTGCGAACCGTATAAAATAGGAGACCGGCTTTTCCTTATCCCAAATCATTGCCTGGATACTTTCAATGTCGGCTGGTTGAAATTGGCTCTTGTGACATAACCATGCCTGTTTTGCTTTCGTCATATCACTATTATTCAACGGAATTCTAACTGTGAGCAGTGATGAATCAGCTAATGCATAATCCCAGCCACGCTGGTAAGGTCTTTCTGCAGGCATCTGTGCATAATAGAGCACCGGGTTTTTCGCATAATGCCTGCCGGTATAGGCAGTCGTAACAATATTTCCCACCAGGCAATGATCCGGGTGACCTGTCCAGCCACCGGCGCCCCAGGTGAGAATAACATCGGGTTGTATTTTAGTAATTAATTGAACAACGAGTTTATGAATGCTGTCCATATTTTTTTGCAGTGCAGAGAAGCCCGCGCCGATATCCAGCTGATCATGAAAACCCCACATAACAGGAGGATGAATGCCTAAAGCAGCCGCTGCACATTTCGATTCGTCTACCCGTATCGCCGCAAGCGTATCGCCGGCAGGAATACCTGCATGTTCATTTACCCCTAATCGACCATCCGTTACAATGGCAAGATAAACCGCGGCGCCTTCTCCCGCATATTTTGCAAGCACAGGAGCCAGCGTCACCTCATCATCAGGATGTGCAAAGATCGCCAGTATTGTTTTTCCTTTCTGTGCTATTAAACTATTGCAAAACAGCAGCAGCAAAAATGTATATCGTTTCATGTAAATAGAATTAGCGGTGTTATAAGCACAAACTTAAACCTTCCCGCCTAATCCTTCCAACATATAATTATCCAACCATTTTTTCTTTGCTGTTGCTTTACTCGCCTGCTAAAGGCCATACCTCGAAGTATCAGTGTGAGGAACAAGTGCCGTTAAGCCCGATGCATATTTCCTTATATCACCGGCCAAAAGTTCGGGTTGCTCCATTGCAGCAAAATGGCCTCCCCTAGGCATTTCCGTCCATTGCTGAACATTAAAAAATCTTTCGGCAAATTCCTTTGGCGGTGATGAAATATCTTTTGGAAACAATGCAAACGCTGTTGGAACTTCCGTTCTCTCTCCCGTTTTATTAAAAGGATTTAGTTTAACTAAAGGATTATACATCGCATTCATCACTACTTCAATTCCTTCTTTATAAAGACGAAATGCAGAATTGATAGTTTGCGTTACCCAATAAATGGTGATGTTCAAAAGCAATTCATCTTTTGTGAAGCAGTTTTCAATATGGCCATCGCAATCGCTCCAGGTCTTGAATTTTTCTACAATCCATGCGGCAAGGCCAACCGGAGAATCATTTAATCCATAAGCAAGGGTTTGCGGTTTCGTACTTTGTATCATAGAATATGCGCCTTCGGTCATTGACCACTTCGTTGAATCTTTCTTAAATTTTTTCTCTGCTTTATTCGGGTTATCAATTGGCATAAAGCCGTGTTCCCACGGCACATCGGTGATATGAATTCCAAATAACGAATCTTGATGGTATAACGCAATTTTTTCAGAAATATCACTACCGGTATCTCCGCCGTGTGCAACAAATTTTTCATAACCCAATTCGTCTTTCATTAATTTGACAAAGAGGCCTGCAATACGTTTTGTATTCATTCCCTTTTTTGCAGGAATACCAGAAAATCCATAACCGGGTGTAGAAGGAGCTATAACATCAAATGAAACGCCGTGCTCATCTTCTTTGGTAAGCAACGGTATAATTTTTAAAAAGCGTACAAACGAATCGGGATAACCATGAATCAACAAAAGTGGTATTGCATTTTTCCCTTCACCCATTGCATGAATAAAATGAAGACTGTTATCATCAACAGTTGCCATAAAATGCGGAAAAGAATTCAAATATTCTTCCTGCTTTCTCCAATCAAAATCATTTTGCCAGTAATCACATAACTCTTTCAGGTAAGTTTTATTTGTTCCATACTCCCAATTTGCATTTTCAATTTCATCTGTCCAGCGGGCATTGGATAACCTGTTTTTTAAATCATCAAGCACAGATTGCCTGATATTTATGTTAAACTGCTTTTTCATGATCACTCATTTCAGGTTAACCGGCTAAAATTATGCCCCGGAGGATGCAGCATAATCATATCAAAAACGCTACCCATTCCGGGGAATAAGCCGGCTGTTTCGGTGACATCCGTAGTATACTTTACCGGGTGATTTGAGTTTAATTTTCCGATGAGCCCACTTGATTTCACATACGTAAAATTCCGTTACGGATAGCCGCAAGTGAACCTGAATAATAAATGCCGGGAAAGAAAAGTTTGCCCTACGCCTATATGTTAGGCACCTGCTTTGGTTCAGTTTATGTTTCTTTTGCCTAAAATCTCTCTTTGGTCATGCCGGCACAGTACCGCCTTTAGAAAAATTAAAAAGCTTGACAATTGTCATTGGGTAAATCTGAATGATAGTAAAAACCCGTTGGTAAAAACTTGCAAGTGCTGATGAAACATATTTAATTTGTGCGATTACATTAACCGAACCCTATGCAGCAGATCCACCTTTTCGAACTACCCGATACAAGCACCTTTTCCGGAATTATCGGTGAACTAACGGTCTCATTCAGGCGAATAAAAAACCCGCTCAATCTGGAAACGGGCTATTTTGTCACCATCTCATCAAACGATTCCAGTCCTTCTACATTCTCCATGAGAATTACGGACGCAAACTGGCAGATCAAGGATAAAAATGTGATGCTTTTGTTTGGCCATCTTCAATCGCAACTGAATGATTTTATTATTCAGCACGAAGCTGGATTTCAGTTGACGAAGTAATCCAATTCAACAGTGTTCGCATTTAATTGCTTTACGCCCGAAAGGCTTAATTTGAAATCCCTGTTCACGTCTTTTAGCAAGGGTAGACTTCCATCAAATAGTGCCGGCTCAATGACAAGGCGTATTTCATTTACCAACCCCGCTTTAAAAAATTCACTTACGGTTTGAGTGCCACCGATAATAACAGCTTCTTTATATCCTTTTGATTCAAGCATTGCTATGATAGCCTGCGGACTTTGGTCAGTAAAAAGAACATTCGGCTGTGCAGGCGGCAACTTCGTATCGTGTGTAAGCACCACGAGCGCACCTTCATCTTTTAACGGCAGATAACCGGGTGCCAGGATATTGTAGGTCGTTTTGCCCATGATCACTGCTTTTGTTTGCTGGCATATTGCCATAAATCCTTGCCCGTATTCCGGGGAAAGCCAGTCTGGTACATTTCGTTGATTAGAGATCATTCCGTTTGCGGATGATGCGAGGTAGATAATAACATGCATATTCTTTTGTTTATTGCCCAACAAAATTATCAGTATATAGAGCACCCGAAGCTGTATAAGTGAGACAAAAAGCGGGTGAATTGCGACAAAAAATTTGAATGTTCGTTTTGGCAGTTCGAAGACTTTCAATCAGCTTTTAACAGTCTTTTTTTACAGGATAAATTTTTGAAAAGAAAAGCCGGGGCTATGCATCTCTATTTCGTTGCTGCGGGATTCAAGTTGTGCTTGCTTTGCATACATAAACATTTTTTGTTCATAATCGCTGATTGCATCTTGTATCGTTTCATATGTTCCATTAACCAGGTTACCGGATAAAATCAATGCATCCATCAATCCTATATTCACGCCCTGGCCCGCAAAAGGCGGCATCAGGTGCGCGGCATCCCCGATAAGTGTTATGGGCAAAGGGCGATCGGTTTTCCAGGATCTATCCATTGATAATTTTCTTGTCGGCAATCCAACAAAAAAAGGCGTGGCGCGGAACAATTGTTTGTAACAGTCATGCCAAACCGAAAACCTGTCGGAAAGCAATGCAATAATACTTTCTGTATGCTGAAAATCTACGTCATTAACCCGTTCCCATTCGTCTGGCTTTTTAAAAATTACGCCATAGGTTAATGCGCCATTGTTGCTGGGATTTGCTACCAATAAATTGCCCTGATAGGCAGTCATTAATCTACTGCCATCGCATAACCGGTAAAATTCAGGGCATTTTATTTCGGGCCCTATCACATCTCCCTGTATAATAAACGTTCCGGTTTCTTCCACTTCGGCATCCGTAACATAGTTTCTTGCTTTCGACATTCCTCCATTGGCAATAATTACAACATCTGCAATTGCATCCGGCTTATCTTCAAATTGCAACAGCCATCTCCCGTTTCGTACCTCAAGTGCTGTAAATTTTCTATCCCAAACAATAGTATCGTTTTTTAAACTGCCAAGCAGCATGGTTCTCAAAACGTTCCTGTTTATCTCCGGGTTATCATATCGATTTTCAGGAGTAATTTTTTTCGTAAACATTACTTTGCCATTTTCATCAGCAAAGTTTATCCCCATAGGTAAAGAAAGATGATAATAGCTATCAAGCAATCCTGCTTTTTTCATTACTTCCTGTCCCGAACTTTTATGCAGGTCGAGCGTGCCTCCCCAAATTCTCGTCTGTGCATCTTTATCTCTTTCGTACACGGTAACATCTGTTCCTTCCTGCTGCAGCAATCTGGCCATTGTCAACCCGACCGGTCCTGCACCTATAATGGCTACTTTTTTATTCTTTAGTAACATGATTTTGCATTGTTCAATTACGATGCAAAATTGTGGAGATAGCAAGAGATGAAATAGTAAAAATCAGCCGTTTTCAGGAAGGAAACTTTTTGATGGCTGTTATGTCGATAAAACGGTCGTCTTTGTTTTTGCTTAACTCTTTTGGTGTAACGCCGGCATATTTTTTTATTTCTTTAATAAAATGATTCTGGTCGGTGAAATTTTGCTCCGGAAAAAGTTTGCCTTCACTGATATGTTTAAAGGAAGCTCCTAAACGAAGAATGTTGCAATATGCCTTGAGCGAAATTCCAAATTGCTCATTAAAGTATCGGTTGATTTGCCGGCTGCTCCAATATGCTTTTTCGGAAAGTTCTTTTACTGGCATTGCACCATGAGAAGAATAGATGAGTTCAAATAATTTTTTCTTCCGGTCATCAATGTTTGCAGGTAAGATCGCTTTTATCTTTTGTGTTGCCTTTCGGCAAAAAACTTCCATACTCTTCAAATTGCTTTCTTCAAATTTCCAAAAATCATCTGCGGGATGTTTACTATCATTCAACATGTCTTTAATCGAACCACCTAACAGGTATTCAACAGCCAATAATTTAAACCCGACGGTAAATATTTTTGCATCAGCTGTAATTATTACCTGGCTGGGCTTCGTGTCAATACCGCGAAGAAACATTTTCCAACCTGCTCCTTTCACCTTCATCAGCGTCAAATCAACCATTCCGTTGGGCAGGATAGTCGACGTGATATCTTTTCCCGTCTTGTTTTCCAGCATCCAGAAACTGTGAACGAAATGGGCAATGGAATTGTCGGGCAAAGCCGATTTGATAATGAGATTCATTTTACTCGGTAATAAAAACAAAATTGCCGCGTCAACATTACTTCAACACTTCTCCCAAAAACAGCAATGTATGCGACCAGGCTCTTTTAGCCATTACTTCATTATAGTCAGGCGACTTGGGATCTGTGAATGTATGTTTGGAATATGCATAGGTAATAACCTGCCAATCCGCTTTACCTTCATTCATTTCTTTCACAAGGCTGCTCATTACCTGCGGAGTCACGCCACCATCTTCGGCAGGGTTTTCAATGAGGATCTTTGTATTCAATGCGCCGTTTGTTCGGGTGCTGTCTTTTCCTAAACCACCGTGAATCGACACCACGCCTTTCACAGGAAAGTTGGCTCTCGCAGTTTCCAATGCACCTGTTCCACCGAAGCAATAACCGATCACCGCTATTTTATTTTCATCGGCGCCTGCCATTTTTAATTGTTGCAAAGCCAGGTCAATTCTCTTCTGGTAAGCTGCAAAATCTTTCCGGAACGAGCCTGCGATTTTAGCCGCTGCTGCATTGTCTGCCGGCACATTTCCTTCTCCATATATATCCGCAACAAAGGCGATATACCCCTGCTTTGCCAATTCTGCCGCTGCGTTCTTTGCTTCGTCATCAATGCCTTTCCACGCCGGCAATATCAATACGCCGGGTGATTTTTTACCGGCATTTGCTGTCACCAGGCCATTGAGCTTTTGATCTCCATCTTTATAGGCAACTGGTTTGAGACCCTGTGCACCGGTGTTGAGAACAAGGATAGTAACTGCCGCGAGTGTAATCAGCTTTTTCATGTGAATTGATTTTGTTGGTGAGTTAATAAAATTACAAACTTGCAGCATCAAAAAATGCTGCGCGGCACAATAGTTTCGGCAATCCATTTGGCCATTTCTCCCCAGCGAAACGATGAAAAATTTCATTTCTCCCCGGGAAATTGGAGCGGTGAGGCCATTTTTCACAGGCAGGTGAAGAAAAATTTCCCTATGAAAATCTTGTTTTAATAGATTCACCTTACCTTTAGCTATTACTAACAATTAAATTCATTGTAAAATGGCAACGAAAAAGAAAGCTGCGCCAAAGAAAGCAGCAAAAAAAGCAGCTCCAAAAAAAGCAGCAAAGAAAGCAGCTCCTAAAAAAGCAGCTCCAAAAAAGAAAGCAAAAAGAAAACCCAATCCTGCATTTATGGTTCCATTGACACCTAGCCCTGCTCTGGCAGAAGTGGTAGGTTCAAAAGGAATACCCAGGACAGAGATCATTAAACAAATCTGGGTGTATATAAAGAAGAACGGTTTGCAGGATAAAACAAATAAACGCATGATCAATGCTGATGCAAAATTGAAAACTTTATTCGGCGGTAAGAGCCAGGTTTCAATGTTTGATCTCGCAAAGATTGTTAGCAAAAATGTGAAATAATTTATTCTTTTGATAGATGTTATTGGCCCCTGGTTTTTATCAGGGGTTTTTTGTTGCCATAGTAGAGCCTATAAAAAAATAAGAAGAATGTACATGTTCCTTCACGTCAGTGTTTTTTCATAGGCAAAAATGAAAATAATCACGTTCAGACGCTCCTGTATTATTCACCATTGTACGCAGATAAAACTTATAGCACCCGATTCAGATAAAAGATGTATATTTTTAATCGTTAACGAAATGTATAACGTTCACTGAAATCATTTCATGAACTGGACGCAGGTTATTGATCCGTTTGGCAACATTGGATTGTCAGCACTTGTAGCAGTAATACCGATACTTTTTATTTTTTGGGCATTGGTCATAAAAAAAATGAAAGGTTACAGGACGAGCCTGCTTGCAACGTTATTGGCGGTACTCATTGCCATTTTCGTGTATGGGATGCCGTTAAAACTCGCGCTGCTTTCAACGGCTAACGGCGCCTTATATGGTTTGTTTCCCATTTGCTGGATCGTTATTACTGCTGTTTTCCTGTTTAATATAACCGTAAAAAGCGGCCAGTTCGAAATCATTAAGCATTTCATGGCCTCTATTACGGCCGACAGAAGATTGCAGGCATTGCTGATTGCATTTTCGTTTGGTTCTTTCCTGGAAGGTACCGCAGGTTTCGGTGCGCCGGTGGCAATAACAGCAGCTATGCTTGTAGGACTAGGCTTCAATCCACTTTATGCCGCGGGTATATGCCTTATTGCGAATACGGCACCGGTCGCATTCGGTGCAGTGGGTATTCCCGTCACGGTAGCGTCGCAGGTAACATCCATCCCGGAAATGGCCATTTCACAAATGGTTGGCAGAACGCTTCCTTTATTATCACTGATACTTCCGTTTTACCTCGTTGTACTCATGTCTGGTTTTAAAAAAACAAAAGAAGTAATTCCCGCTATATTCGTTTCAGGATTTTCTTTTGCCCTCATGCAATGGTTTACATCCAACTACCTGGGCCCTGCCCTTCCTGATGTTATTGCGGGTGTGAGTTCAATTGCCTGTCTTATTGTTTTTTTAAAATTCTGGAAACCTAAAAATACCTGGCGGTTTCCCAATGAACCGGTTCCCACTATACAGGTTGAGCAGAAGTATACCGCCGGCCAGGTTATCCGGGCTTGTTCTCCATTTATTTTACTAACGGTGATGATCATGGTATGGGGCATGCAGCCGGTGAAAGACTTCTTTAATTCCTTCGGACAGGTTCAATTCGGATTTCCCGGTCTTCATAACGCTATTCTTGATAAAGCCGGTAAACCACTTGCACATGTTTTCAAGTTCAACTATTTGTCAGCATCAGGTACAGCTATTTTATTGTCATCCATCATTTCGATACCATTAATCGGGTTGACCTTCAGCGATGCGCTGAAAGTATTTATCGACACGTTAAAACAATTGAAGTTCCCGATAATCACCATTGCATCCGTACTCGCATTCGCTTATATCCTCAATGATTCAGGTATCACCCTTACCATTGCACAACCATTGGCCAACACCGGTGTTTTATTTCCCTTCTTTGCACCGATATTGGGTTGGCTCGGCGTTTTCATAACCGGTTCCGATACTTCATCCAATGCATTGTTTGGAAAACTGCAGGCCGCGACCGCATCATCCATTGGTGTAGACCCGGTAGTCACTGTAGCTGCAAACGTTTCCGGTGGTGTGATGGGTAAAATGATCTCTCCCCAGTCAATAGCCATCGCTGCAGCAGCCGGCGACCTGGTGGGGAAAGAATCCGAATTGTTCCGGTTCACATTTAAACATAGCCTCCTCATGTTGTTGCTGGTTTGTTTTGTTGTTATGGCACAGGCATACCTGGTCAGTTGGTTGATTCCACATTATCAAAATGCGGCGGCTACGGTCGCGGTACCTGCTGAATTTCCAAAGAAATATATTTACCTGTTGTTGCTTGCTATTATAGTTATTGTAATAGCGGTAATGATTATAAAGATGGCGAGGAAAAAAATTGTAAATTCCAATAAATCTTCAGAGCAAAACACATGATGAACGTTGGACTTTTTATACCCTGCTACGTTAACCAGTTTTATCCGAATGCTGCCAAAGCCACGCTGGAACTATTGCAAAAATCCGGTGTCCATGTTACGTATCCTGTCAATCAAACCTGCTGCGGTCAGCCAATGGCCAATTCGGGCTTCGAATATCTTTCAAAAGGATGCAATGATCTTTTTATAGAAAATTTTTCTTCCTTTGATTATATCGTTGGCCCTTCTGCCAGTTGTGTGTTGCATATTAAAGAGCATCTTCATTCAGATACAGATGAAGAGCAGGCGACGAAGATCCGTGCAAAAGTGTATGAGTTGGTTGAGTTCCTTACAGACATCATCAAGATTGAAAAACTGGACGCCAGTTTTCCGCATAAAGTTGGATTGCATCATAGCTGTCATGGGTTGCGCGGACTTTATTTATCACAAATGAGTGAACTCAATGCACCGCCCTTTTCCAAACCGCAATATTTATTAAACATGGTAAAAGGCCTGGAACAAATAAAACTGGACCGCCTGGATGAATGCTGTGGTTTTGGCGGCACGTTTTGCGTGGCGGAAGAAGCGGTATCTGTGAAAATGGGAAAGGACAGGGTAACCGATCATTCAAAAAACGGCGCAGAGTATATTACATCTTCCGATCTCTCCTGCCTGATGCACCTTGAAGGCATCTTACACAGAAATAAAAGCAACGTCAAAGTGATTCACATTGCCGAAATTCTAAACGCCACAACATGAGCCAAACCAAAACAAAAGATCATGCTGCTCTTGCCGGAGCGTTTATAAAAGATGAGGAGCGGGTCAACTGGCACGATGGTGCGCTGTGGTATATCCGGGAAAAGCGTGACCTCGCCGTAAAGCAGATTCCCGAATGGGAACAACTACGTGAAGCAGCTTCAATGATCAAAAGCAACGTTATTTCTAACCTGCATCAATACCTGCTGCAATTTGAAGACAATCTTAAAAAGAATGGCATCATTGTACATTGGGCAGACAGTGCCGAAGAACACAATGAAATTGTCTATGCTATTTTAAAGGCAAAAGAGATCAACCAGATGGTAAAGAGTAAGTCCATGCTCACCGAAGAGTGCCATTTGAATGAATACCTTGAAGAACGCGGCATAGAAGTGATCAATTCCGATCTGGGCGAATACATCCAGCAAATAGACAACGAACCTCCCAGCCATATTGTACTACCGTGCATCCACAAGCGAAAAGAAGAAATCGGTGAATTGTTCCATGAACATCTTGGTACCGAAAAAGGATTGTCTGATCCTACTTTACTGACAAGAGTGGCACGTAAACATTTACGGAATATCTTTCTCACCAGACGCGCTGCATTGACGGGTGTCAATTTCGCCGTTGCCGAAACAGGAGAATATGTTGTTTGTACCAACGAAGGCAATGCAGATATGGGAGCGCATTTATCCGAAGTACAAATCGCTTCTATGGGACTTGAAAAACTGATCCCTCAAAAAAAACATCTCGGTGTCTTTCTGCGGTTACTGGCGCGAAGTGCAACGGGACAGCCCATCACTATTTATTCCAGCCATTATAAAAAGCCGCGCAAAGGACAGGAGATGCATTTGATATTAGTTGATGCCGGACGAACCCGTCAATTGGGTCGCAAAGATTTTCGCGATTCATTAAAGTGTATCAAATGCGGCAGCTGTATGAATACCTGCCCTGTGTACCGGAAGAGTGGCGGCTTAAGTTATCATAATACTATTTCAGGGCCCATCGGGGCGATACTGGCTCCGAACCTGGATATGAAACGGCATGCTGATCTTCCCTTTGCATCTACGCTTTGCGGATCTTGCTCTAATGTTTGTCCTGTAAAAATTAATATTCATGATCAGCTATACAAATGGCGGCAGGTGATCGTGAAAGAAGGATATGCAGCGAACACGAAAACACTGGGCATGAAAACGATGGCGTGGACCTTATCGTCGCCGGCAAACTTTAGAAAAGCGGGTAAGGCAGGCAGATGGTTTTTACAAAATATACCCTTTGTTGTAAACAATCCTTTCAACCCATGGTACAGGCAACGGGATATGCCGGAAGGGCCTAAAGAATCTTTCGCCGAATGGTTTGTAAAAAATGAAATCAAAAAACAATGACGACGCGGGAAAAAATACTGGAAGCTGTTTTAAAAAATCAACCCGAAGCAACTGCATTGCCGGATACATCTATGTTTAAAGGAACCGGCAATGATCTTGTTCAGAAATACATGGATATATTCAAGACGATTGGGGGCCCGTGTTTTTTAGCAGATACTATTGATTCCGTTAAAACATTGATCAATGAAAAATTCGATCTGTCCAAACGCATTGTAACAACGTTGCCTGAATTAAGTGATCGTTTCGAATTAATATCGGGCACTGTCGATCCACATTCGTATAATGATATTGAGGTTGCCATTATAAAAGCACACTTTTCCGTAGCCGAAAACGGCGCGGTGTGGCTCACCGAAGAAGTAATGGGCCAACGCATCATACCTTATATATGTCAGCATCTTGCTGTGATCGTATATGCGGAAAGTATTGTTCCCACATTGCATGAAGCGTATGAAAAGATCGGAACAGGAGATTATGGGTTTGGTGGTTTTATTGGCGGCCCTTCCAAAACCGCCGACATTGAACAGGCGCTGGTGTTAGGCGCACACGGCCCGTTGACCATGACGGTTTTCATCATCAACTAATCAATCTGATTCAGCCAGGTTAAATAATTCAAACTCAGCTATGGGATATTCTTTTTTGATCAACGAAAATATACTGAACACGTACAATGACATTTATACAGCAGAAGTGCTCGACACTCTTTCTTCCCTTTCGCATTTTAATAAAGAAATAAAAGAGGCCATGTCTGCACGGATAAACCGGAGAGCAGAAAGGCAGCAACAAAAAAGGCGAATCAATTTCCTGGACGCCGGTAGTTTTATTCCACGTACCAATATAAACGTGCAGGATGCAAGAGAAGGAAAATTTGAGGGTGCAATTATTCCTGCAGATCTGCAACGGCAATGGATACAGGGCACGGGTCCCGCAGCAAAACCCAACGCCCCGTTGGAAAGCAGTATCCGCAACGTAGCCTATGCATTACTTTCCGGTGCTGATGGATGGATGTTTGACGGTGAGGATGCGTTGGGACAAATAAAAACAATGTCGCTGGATAACCAGCGTAATTTAAAACTGGCCATTAAAAAAGATCCGGTGTTTTTACAAGTTGCAGAGGCTGTAGCAACAGAAATGAATAAATGGTCAATGGGTTTCTTCGGGCGCAATATCATCAGCGATTGGAAAGAACAATTAAACTTCACTACCAAAATATTCCGTGCACGCGGTCTTCACCTCGACGATCGTCATATCCGGGATGCGGATGGATCAGGAATGGCTGCTTCTATCGTTGATATCACGCTGTATGTGGTCAACAATTACAAAGAATTGCAAAAGGCAGGTTCGTCCATTGTTTTGTATTTACCCAAAATTCAAACAGCAGGCGAAGCTGCACTATGGAACGATATGATCGGTGCGTTGGAAGAACATCTTGCACTTGCAATTGGTACAATAAAAGTGTATGTATTGATTGAGCAGTTGGAAGCGACGTACCAGCTGATGGAAATAAGGGCTGCTTTGGGGAAACACTTTGTCGGGTTTAATACAGGTCGCTGGGATTATATCAATAGCGTGGCCGATGCAATGGCATGGGATAAAAGCTTTATCAACCCGGACATCGAAGTAATCACGATGACGTACGGGTATATGCGCAATTATGAGAACCGCGTACGATGCGCCGTAAACACGCCCGATAGCAATGGTAACTTTGCATTGTGGCAGGGCGGTATGGAACCTAATATTCCGGTAGGTTCAGCCGAAGGCGTTGCTGCAGGCATGAAAAAAGCTGTTGCCGGTGCTGAGCGTGAACAACGGGAAGGCGCAAGCGGAAAATGGGTAGCGCATTGGAAAATGGTGAGCATTGTGCGACCGGTGTGGGAAAAGATCGGGGCACCCAATCAACTTGGAAGAAAATTCCCGGCATTGAGTTATACGCAGCAGGATTCGGATGGTTTGACCTTACTGGAAAAAGGACCAACGACAATCCGCGGAGCAAGAAACTTATTAAGTGTGGCGCTGCAATACGGCAATGCATTTTTACAGGGCATGCAGGCTGCTGCCTTAAAGCCCGCCGACTTCTTTGGCAACGACGATATTTTATATCTCATGGAAGATATGGCTACCGGTGAGATACGGTTAAGCATTCTTTGGGAATGGGTGCATAAAGGCGCCATACTTAGCGAAGATGATACTCCAACAGGTACAAAGAGCGGCGATGTTTTTTCAATTGATTTGTTTGAGAGATTATTAAAAGAAGAATATGACAAACTATTAAAAGCCCATACAAAAGATGTATTTGATTCTTCCAAAACAACCACGCTGCCTATCTCGGGAGAAATTGTATTGACTTATATACATAGTGAACAAAAGTTCCCGTGGTTTATTGATCTGCTGAATATCAATTTGGACAACGTTGATCTTGCTACGGCAAAGGAAAGAATTGATATGTATATGAATGAGTTTAACAGGAACGGTACGCGGATTACGGAGAACGTGGATTTTAAAAAGCGGATAGAGATTAAATAGCCAGAAAAAGAGTCCTGCAATACTGTAGCCGGTCCTGTTGCAGTCACACAACAGCAACCGTGGGATGTTTCTTCATCGAACGACCGATAATGGCAAAAAAATTACCGTTTTCACACATTACTACCGTGGAGGAGCATACGCACCTTTCTCAATCCACGTCGTCCATACTTTCACAAATTCTTCATGGCTCATAGGCGGGAGTGAGCGCCCTTCTCCCATATTCCAACCGGCGAGCACCAATGCATCATGCGCATGTTCGAGTAATTTCTGTTTTGATTTATTGCCATTTTGCTTTGGATCCATTATCTGTTTTGCCAGCTGTCGCGGTGTTCTGCCCTGGAAAACCATTTTCATATCAGACGGTGGTAAATGCCAGTTCGGATTTCCCGGTGGCTTGTGCAGCCCCGGTAAATTCTCCGGTTGATGGCAGTTATTACATTTCATTGCATAAATCCCTTTGCCATCTTTGCCACGCTTTGGCAACATCGTGTGAATATGACTATCATCTCCCTGCAGTGGTACATCGCCCGACGGATGGCAGTTCATGCAACGCGGGCTCATCAGTACTTTATACACCTGCATAAATGCTTTCACGGATGCCACACTATCCTTGGCTGCATCACTTTCAATTGATCCCACTTTATTTTTATTTTCAAATGACGAGCTGATGATCCCGATCGCCGCACAAACAATCACCAGGATTATCATCGTTTTTAATCGCCAAGCGTGCAATTTGTAGTTTACTGATTGCCGTTTCATTACATGTTGTTTTTACAATATCGAATCTTGTTTTATCCTTTTCTTTGCATGTCTGCAGCTAAATGAATCGCTTTTTTAATGCGCAGGTAGGTACCACAGCGGCAAAGATTGCCGGCCATAGCATCATCAATATCCTGGTCCGTTGGATTTGGATTCTCACGCAGAAGCACAGCCGCCGACATCAATTGACCACATTGACAATAGCCGCATTGCGGTACATCCACTTCCAGCCAGGCCTTTTGTAAAGGATGGTCGCTGTTTTCAGCTAACCCTTCTATCGTGACCACTTTCTGGCCTTCGGCACGTTTTACTTTTGTAACGCAGGATCGGACGGCTTCACCATTAAGATGAACAACGCATGCTCCGCATTGCGCCACGCCGCATCCATATTTTGTTCCTACAAGACCGATAACGTCCCTTAATACCCACAAGAGGGGCATATCAGGATTTACATCTACATCGTAGTTTTTCTGATTTATATTAAGTGAGATCATACCTTAAACATAAATGATGAAGAATATTTTTTACCAACAACATTACAGGGAAAACTTAGAATGCTTTCTTATCAATACTATTGTCTTTGTTAATATTGCCGTTCTTAAAAGGCTGATTATAATATCGCTTGCCTTCCTGTTTATATAGTGCATTCGCTACCGCGCCAAAAACCGGTGGAAAAGGCGGCTCACCCAACCCTGTCGGATCAATATCATTTTCTACAAAATAAACGTCGATTGATTTTGGTGCTTCGTGAATCCTGATGATCCTGTATTCGCTAAAGTTATTTTGTTGTGCAACGCCGTCTTTATGGGTCAACCCTCCATAGAATGAATTACCAATTCCATCTACCACTGCACCCTGCACCATATTTGTTGCAGCATCGGGATTGATAACAACACCGCAATCAATCGCACTGAAAACCCGTTCCACATACGGTTCGCCATTTCTTTTTACCATATCCACAACATGCGCTGCATAGGAATTGTGGCAGAAATAGGCAGCAACGCCCCGGTTGTATTTCTTATTTTCGGGTTTGTTCCATCCTGATTTGTCTCTGACAAGTTTCAATACACCTGCATACCGGTCTGCATCATACTCGTTGTTTTTTCCAACTGGATTTTCTTTACCACGTTTTAAAAGTTCCAACCGGAATTCTATCGGGTCCTTACCCATAGCTTCTGCTAACTCATCTAAGAACGATTGTTCGGCAGCGGCATTAAAATTTGATCGCGGAGCCCTGAAGGCACCGATCGTAATATTTGATGGCAGTTCCCAACCTTCCGCTAAATAATTATCAACCGTGCCGGCGGGAAAGCGGTTTGCGTGAACCGGGTGCTCCGGTATGCCACCGCCTTTTACATGAAAGGCAATGAGATTTTTATTTGCGTCTAAGGCTGCCCGGTAGGTTGCAGTATACATCGGGCGATAGATGCCGTAGGTCATATCGTCTTCGCGGCTGTACACCAGTTTGATGGGTGCTTTGGCCTGCTTTGAGATGAGCGCGGCTTCTACCAGATAATGTCCATAAGCACGACGGCCGAAACCACCACCCATGCGCGTCATCTGAATCTCGATCTTGTCGGCAGGCAGTTTTAAAACTTTCGACAATGTAGGTTCTGTCCAGCCCGGCGCCTGTAATGGCCCCGCCAGCAACGCTTTTTCATCTGTAACATGAGCAAAGAAATTCATTGGCTCCATACAGTTGTGTGCCAGAAACGGTGCGTTGTATGTACGCTCTATAATTTGAGCCGCATTTTTAAATGCCGTTTCGGGATCTCCATCTTTTCGTAACACATTAGCCGGTTGTTTTGCTCTCTCCTGCATTTTTTGATATTGTGTTTCCGAACTTTCCAAACCACCGGGTATGGTCACTTCCTGTTTGCGGCCAAACATATTCACTGTTTCTTTCCTGTCGCCGATCGGTTCCCATTCCACCTTTAGTTTTTTTCTTGCATTCATTACTTCCCATGTGTTTGTTCCAACCACGACAAGAATATCATTGAATGTGTGGGTGTCAAACCCGCCAAGTTCAAAACCGTCTTCAAATAGTTTAAGCGCGAAAACATCTTTCACACCCGGCATTTTCAACGCGTCAGCCCCATCAAACGATTTAAGCTTCATGCCAAAGGCAGGTGGATGTTCAATCATCGCAATCAGCATTCCTTCCACTTTATAATCTAATCCGAAGAGCGGCTTACCTGTCACGATTTTTAAACCTTCCACATTTTTCTTTGAATGACGCACCACATCAAAAGTCTTGACGTCTTTGAGCTTTACTCCTTTTGGAACGGGAATAGCCGAAGCTTTTGACGCAAAGTCACCATATGTTCCCGACTTGCCACTTTTTTCATGAATAAGTTTACCGGCCTTTGTTGTAATTTCTTCCACCGGCACGCTCCATGCCTGCGCCGCAGCCTGCATTAACATCTGTCGCGCCGCCGCACCTGCATCGCGCAATGGTTTCCAATACATCCTTACTGAATTACTTCCGCCGGTAAATTGCGGTCCAAGCTTCACACTGTCATGCGGGCCCATTTCCACTTCCACCTGTTGCCAGTCTACACCCAGTTCTTCGGCAATGATCATCGGAAGGGAAGTCATCACATTTTGTCCGAATTCCGGGTTTGGGTTAAAGATTTTTATGACGTTGTCCGGGGTAATTTTTATATACCCGGTCAGTTCATACCATTGATCAGCAGCAGCATTTATTTTATCACCGGCTCCGAATTCTGCCAGCCATCTAAAACTTATCATCAGTCCGCCACCGGTTAAAAGAGATGATTTCAGAAAGGAACGCCTGCTGTAATTAGCTTTGATCGTTTCCATTTTTCAAAACTTTAAATGTTTACGAATTGGTTTAAAACGACGTTAGTCAATTCCGTCCATCAGATTTTGATCAGCTTAATTGGAGGTAAGTGATGGCCAACTTTCGAGCGATATCTAAAGTTAGAAACATTAAGTCATCTGCCTTTCACATTTCCAAACAAAAAGCTACGAAAATCAAACAATCCCTCGTTCCGCCCTATTAATTGCTTTTACCGCTGTTCACGATAAACTTTTAATTTGACTTTTTTACAAGTTGTATCTTCTGCAACCAGTTCTTCACCCTGGTTTCCGCCTCCTTTGCCTTTTCGCCTTTTATAACAAGGTATTCCCCATCCCTTTCAGCACCAGCCTTTATTTCAAAGCCTTCCAGCACTTTACTATCCGGGCACAATTCCTTTACCGTTTCAAATCCACTTCCCACTCCGTACCCTGCATTGGTATTGAATGGAACTATTGTTTTTCCTTTAAGGTTGTACTGGTGTAAAAAACTTTTCACCGGTGGCGGCATCTGCATATCCCATGTGGGGAAACCAAGAAAGATGATGTCGTATTTTTCAATACTGTCAATTTTTGTCTTGAGCGGTGGTAAATAACCCGTTTTATTTTCCTCTACTACCTGCGCCACCGTTGCCTTGTAATTTTCAGGATATGGTTTTTCCAATTCAAGTGCAACTAAAGTGCCGCCTGTATTGCGCTGAATGATGGCTGCAATGGTTTTGGTATTGTTTGTCCGCGACAAATACACAATCAATATTTTCTCAGTTGACATAGATTGAGCATTTGAGCATCCGGCGATAAAGCCTGAAAGAATTATTATTGAAAAAACAATTGCATTTTTCATTTAGTCCTTTATTCCTTTTTCATAATAATTTAAAATTGCAGATCACCGTTTCATATCCTCCGGCGTAAGCTGTTTGGTAAATGACAGGGAACCTAATAACCATTTTCCATTCATTTTAATGTACACTTCAGTTACAATAAAAGGATTTGTTACTTCATTGCCTCCTACTACTGCCACCAACGTGATATTATTTAAAAGAATGGCGGTGTTACCGATTATATTTACCGAGACGGAATGGATGTCTGCTTTCTTATACCATATCCCTCCGCTTTTTATTGTATTAATTTCAGGTGTTTTACCCCAACTTCCTCCCATATGAACGAAGACGGATTTTTCGTCAAACAATACCGTTAAGGAATCTACATTCCTGTCTGCCATCCATTGCCATTTCAGCTTGGACAGATTTATTATTTCCTGTTCCGCGGGAGATGGATCTTGTTTTGTTTGCCGGGCCCGCGATCCATGGATCGCCATTGACAGGGAAAATAGTACAACCAGGAATGATTTCATACAGGCTCCGTTTTTTTGGTTAAAGATGAAAGGTTAAATAGGTTATTGAATCGCGTTAGGGTTTTACTGCTTTATATTCCTGTTCGGTTACACGTTGCAGCCATATTGTTTTTCCCTTTTGGGCCGGCGTAGTGGCAACGTAGGCAAAGCTGTCTCCCGGTGATGCACCATGCCAATGCGCTATGCCGGGCATGCACTTAATGACATCGCCTTTGTGAACGATTTGCGCCGGCTTGCCTTTTTCCTGGTAATAACCGGTGCCTTCTGTAATCAATAGAATCTGACCGGCGGGATGAATATGCCAGTCCAACTTTGCACCTGGTGCATAGGTAGCAACGGCAACGCTGTAATTAAAGACGGTATCCGGTACACTTAGTTCGTTGAGCCAGATTGTACCAGTGTGATTGTCGGTATTTGATATTTCCCCTTTAGGAAAAATGGAGAAATCCTGTGCGGATATTTTTTGCATGCACAAAGCAGCAAAAAGTAACGAGGTTAAATAGTACACTTTTTTCATTCTTATTTTTATTTTTCGGACGGGAATGTTATTGTTTAAAGTTGCCGGTTGATTTACGCTGTAAGCTTTCTTTCTCCCAGCCATTTTACCATTGCCGGATCACGATGGTCGAAGAACAGGCTTGCATTTGTATCCAGTGTTTTGATGGCTTCCATTTCTTCATTGCCCAGCTCAAAGTCAAGACTATTGAAATTCTCTTTCATCCTCTCTTTATGCACCGACTTTGGAATGGTCACTACGCCCCTCTGTGTAAGCCACCGGATGACGACCTGCGCAACTGTTTTATTGTATTTTCTGCCTATGGAGCGCAACAGCTCATTCTGAAACAGATTGTTTTTGCCTTCGGCGAATGGTCCCCATGATTCTATCTGTACATTATTTTCCTGCAGGAATTTCTGTGTTTCTATTTGCTGGTGAAACGGATGTGTCTCAATTTGATTTACAGCAGGCACCACTTCATTGTGAATAATCAGATCAATAAGCCTGTCGGGTTGAAAGTTGCTCACACCGATTGCCCTCACCAATCCGAGTTTATACAATTCCTGCATCGCTTTCCATTCACCATATACATCTCCAAAGGGTTGGTGAATAAGATACAGATCGAGGTAATCTACCTGTAATCTTTTCAATGAACTTTCAAACGCCTTCTTCGTTCCTTCATACCCGTTAGACTGTATCCAAAGTTTCGTAGTGATAAACAATTCCTCTCTTGCTATGCCGCTTTGCTTTATGGCTTTACCAACGGCTTCTTCGTTTTCATACGACTGCGCCGTGTCGATTAAACGATAGCCCGTTTCAATAGCATCCACAACACTTCGTTCACACTCATTCAGGTCTTTTACCTGGAAAACACCAAATCCCAGGATGGGCATTTCAACACCGTTATTCAATTTCACGTTATACATGTCTGTTCTTTTTTTATGGCACAAAGGTCCGTTTGATTTTCAGCCCGTATGGTATACAGATTACGGAATTAACTACCAATATTGCAGATGCTGTCTTTCTGTTATCAACCCTTTCTTACTACGATTCTTTATATTCTATGCCCCGGCTATTTAATCTATTTAGTGCAGGTTGCCTGAAGTAACGGCCTTTTCAATCAGGTCCAGGCGTGCTTTTTTTGGATCCGGGCCACCGGCTGCCGAGCCATCAGACCTGAACTCAAGTAACTCATTTTTCTGTGGATCGTATACCGGCCATTGAGGCAATCCGTTTCCATTCGGATTACCTGTTTTAGCAAAGTTTGCCCAATAGGTGTTCATCATTTTTGCAACGTCCTGGTCCTGTTGTGGCAGCGGCGTACCGTTGCGGCTTCTCGGGTTGCCAAATACATAAGCAATTTCAGATGCATGAGCTGCTCCATATCGCATCATTTGAGACATGGTTGGGGAAACGTAAGAAAAAAGATAAACATAGGCCGGTGCATTTTTGGCACGATAGCTTCTTGCCGTAAAGCGTGCCGGCTCTGCCCATACTTTATCCGTATTCACCATGGTGAGTATCCTTGCAAATTCAACAGTGCTATCCGGGGCGTACACATTTTTCGCCTCCTCTTTCATTTGTCCAAAGAGAGAAAACAGCTGCTCTTTCGAACTTGCATTTACAAAACCTGCAGGCACCTCAGCACTGTTTGACCCGATGATGATCGGAACAATTGCCTGCCTGCCCGATTCGTAGGCACTTTGTGCAGTTTCAACCACCAGCTTACCATCAAGTATAGGACCTGAATAGATTGGCGGGCCACCCGCACCGTTACTTTCCTGTCCACCGTCCACAATCTGCGCCACCGTCAGTGAGCGAAGCCTGGCCAATGATGCAGCATCCGTGCCCTCGATCTTGTGTTTACGTGCAAAATTTATCCCGATCGTTTCCGCTGAAACCGGATAGTAAGAATCGGCATTTTCATCGCGTATAGGCCTGCCTGTTAGTACACCATTGCGGCCACCACCCGATTCAATAATTGCTTTATGGAAAAGACCTTTTGCAGCAGGTATAGTAAGCAGGGAGTGTACAGATACTCCTCCTGCAGATTCGCCGAAAATCGTGACGTTATGAGGGTCGCCACCGAACGCAGCAATATTTTTCTGCACCCATTTAAGCGCAGCAACCTGGTCCATATACGCATAATTGCCTTTTGGTTCTCCCGGGTGTTCTTGACTCAGGGCAGGAAATGCGAAAAAACCCAACCGCCCCAGGCGGTAGTTAATCGTTACTAAAATGACGCCTTGTTTGATAAAAGGAAGCGACATCGAATCAGGCTGAACGCCGCTGCCGAACACAAACGCACCGCCGTGGATCCACACCATAACGGGCAGTTTTGATTTGTTCTCTATACCAGCGGGTGTCCATACATTAAGAAACAGGCAATCTTCAGACGAAGTCTTTGAAATAGAATCAGCGCCGCGCGGAAATCCCATCTGTGCACAGTCGGAACCAAACTTTGTCGCATCCCTTTCTCCCTTCCAATCCCTGACAGGTTGAGGGGGTCGCCAACGGTATTCGCCAATTGGCGCTGCAGCGTATGGGATACCTTTAAAACTGGAGATATCTCCTTCTGTAACTCCGCGCACAATTCCATTGGCAGTACGGACCGTCGGATTAACCAGTTGGCTTTTTTTATTTTGGGCATAAAGCAATGAACCCATCCACAGCAAAACAAATGCAGATAATACCTTTTTCATTGGTCTCTTTATTGAGTTATAGGTGATCAAGTTTAATATCGCGTAAAGGTCTCGGCTTTCGTTAGCCCGCTCAGTATACAGATTCCGGATTTATCTACCATTTTTGCTGATTCACTATTCCGGGCAGCTTGTCGCATGGATAAAACGGTAATTTTGAATTCCATCAAATCATTTCACTATGGATAACATCAGGCGATTTGAAACGGTAAGCGACTACAACGTTTTTAATAATAATGAAACGTTGCACCCGCTGGTGAGTGTTGTTGATCTGTCGAAGGCGAATCCACGAAGTGGTTCACGGATGTATTTCGGTTTCTATACTATTTTCCTGAAAGATGTGAAATGTGGTGATTTGGTATATGGCCGCCACACCTATGACTACCAGGAAGGCACATTGGTTTTTCTTGCACCGGGACAGGTTGCAGGGGTTAAAAGTAATGGAGAGCTTTATCAACCCAAAGGTTATGCACTTATATTTCATGCGGATCTACTGCATGGTACTATGCTCGGCCGGCATATCCAGGATTATTCCTTTTTTGGCTATCAATCCAATGAAGCACTTCATTTATCAGAGCGGGAAAGAAAAATTGTATTGGATTGTTTTTCAAAAATTGAATATGAACTGCAACACGCCATCGACACACACAGCAAACGACTGGTGGTATCAAACATCGAATTGTTTTTGAATTACTGTACACGCTTTTACGACCGCCAGTTCATTACACGTGATAAAATACATAAAGGTATTTTGGAAAAGTTTGAAGATTTGCTGAACGAATATTTTCAATCTGATAAGCCACAAACGACGGGTCTCCCTTCTGTAGCATATTGTGCGGCTGAGCTGCATTTGTCTGCCGGGTATTTCGGTGACCTTATAAAGAAAGAAACGGGGAAAACGGCGCAGGAATTTATTCAATCGAAACTCATAGATATTGCGAAGGAAAAAATTTTTGACCAGGGCAAATCTGTGAGCCAGATTGCGTTTGAGTTGGGATTCAAATACCCGCAACATTTCACCAGGCTATTCAAACAGCGGGTGGGACACACGCCAAATGAATACAGGAATTTAAATTAGTATCATGTCTGTTCTTTTCCCGCACGACCGGGAAGAGCAAAAAAAAGCCAGGATCTTCCTGGCCTATTCGTTTAAACTATTTTAATTAGCTTGTAAACTTATACGAGTTCCGGGACTGCTACCGGCATGGAAACGGTAATGGGTTCACGCACCGTATGCTTTTCTTTTGCAATTTTCTCCATTACTTCAGGATTACTCATAAGCGATTGCATAGCGTCCACATCAAAAACTTCTGCTACTAAAACAACTGAATTAGGATCATCTGTATCCTGAAAAGTTTGAAAGCCGGACGCAAACTTTGAGAACAGTTCAACACGTTCCTGGTGTCCTTTTAGCCAGGTATCGATATTTCCAACCTTGTGGCGGACTACAATCGTTGTCATTTTTTTCAATTTAATGTTATGCTTACTCTTATCAGTTTTCAGCTTCCCTGTTGCCTACTTTTATATTTGATGTCGTTTTTCGGCAGGTTCGACATTGGATGATGTATCCTCTATGAAAAGGTAGAAAACTTTGGTTAATGAGAAAATTTTTTTTGTGTAATGTCGCCAGGTATGGCGTGCTTTATTTCTTGTAAAACCAACGGGCAAAAAATTAGTATTGCCTCCGTTTGCACATCATTTCAGGCGTTGCAACGTGATTGGATAATAGCCATCCCATACCTGGATGCGCGAGGTGATTGAAGGAAGAAAGTCCTGCAGCATTGCATTGGCATTTTTGCCGCTCCACAATACTGTAATGTAACACCAACGGTAAAGCTATGAGACTTCTTCATTGGGTCGAATCTTCCTATAATTAAACAGCAACTTTCCGTTCTGTTTCCCTTTCCCAAAACCGGTGCTGACCAATCTCTTTTAAAAATTTATCTATTTTTCCATCCACTGAAACACCCGGACCTTCTTTCACAAAGGTTTCAGCAATAAAAGACTTTGCATCCACATCACTGCCAATTGCTTTGCAGTGACGGAACTGTTCATTAACGAAGCGAACAGCGTCCGGCTCTTCTTTCAAAGCAGCAATGGATTTTTTACCGCCGGGTACATACACAGCATCGAATAAGACTGAAGCCGTATTGAATAATGTTTCGTCCGGAATTATCGATGTATTATCATCACTTGCTACGGCGCCTAACGTCGGCGCTATTACTTTCACCTTTGCTCCAAGTGTACTGGCTTTCTTTTTCAAAGTATCAAGAGTAGACTTTGTAAACCCCGGCGCAACCAGCGCGGCGATACAGCGTGTTGCAATAGATCCTCCTTTCTTATTGGCCATACTCAACGCTTCTGATTTATCGATAACCGGGGACTTTTTAACCGGGTTATAATCTTTCGGATTGCCATCTGCCGGTATCGCTCCGTTTGCAACGGGTTGCGGTTTAACCGGCGCAGGAATTCCCAATTTCATGGCTACGTAATTTGCGAGATCTTGATTTATATGCGCTAAAGTATTGACCATTCTTACCCGTATTTCAGGAATGGTGACTTTAGAAAGTTCAAAACTAAAAGCGTCTTTAATATGCTGTTGCTCGGGAACAGACTGACTATTATAAAATAATATTGCCTGGCTGAAGTGATCCAGGAAACTTTTACTCCGGCCTCTTACTTTTTTTGCATCTACCCGTTCTGCATAGCTAACAAAACCACCTTGTTCTGCTTTAGCCATATAAGGACAACCACCCCCGATACTGTTTGGAGTATAACTGGCTTTGCCTTTATGAATGTGCATCTGCATATGTGCGTCCCGTTGATTATTATAAACGGTATTGATCGATTGATTGATCGGAATCTGGTGGAAATTAGGACTTCCTAACCGCGAAAGTTGCGTATCGGTATATGAAAACAAACGTCCCTGTAATAATGGATCATTACTGAAATCTATTCCTGGTACAAGATGAGCAGGGCTAAACATTACTTGCTCCGTTTCAGCAAAGAAATTATCAGGATTCCGGTTGAGCGTCAGCCGGCCGATAAGTTGAACCGGTACCAACTCTTCAGGAATAATCTTTGTGGGGTCCAAAAGATCAAATTCATATTTAAATTCATCTTTTTCGGGAATGATCTGCACGCCAAGGTCCCACTCCGGAAAATTTCCTTCGTTTATTGCCTCCCACAGATCACGACGGTGAAAATCCGGATCCTTCCCGGAAATTTTTTGTGCTTCATCCCAGGCCACTGAATGAATACCCAGCACGGGTTTCCAATGAAATTTTACAAAACATGATTTGCCTTCATCATTAACCAACCGGAAAGTATGAACCCCGAAACCTTCCATCATCCGCAGGCTGCGTGGTATTGCGCGATCGCTCATAGCCCAGAAAATCATGTGCGTACTTTCCGGCATCAGCGAAATAAAATCCCAAAAAGTATCATGCGCCGAAGCAGCTTGCGGTATTTCATTGTCTGGTTCAGGCTTTACCGCATGAATCAGGTCCGGAAATTTCATCGCATCCTGTATAAAAAAAACGGGAATATTATTTCCAACCAGGTCATAGTTTCCTTCGGTAGTATAAAATTTTACGGCGAAACCCCTGACATCTCTTGCTAAATCACTTGAACCCCTGGAGCCAGCCACCGTGGAAAAACGAACGAAGACAGGTGTCTCCAGTGAAGTATCGGTCAAAAATTTTGCCTTTGTAAATTCCTTTATTGATTTCGTCAATTTGAAAATGCCATGAGCACCACTACCTCTTGCATGCACAATACGTTCAGGAATTCTTTCGTGATCGAAGTGCGTAATCTTTTCCCGGAGTATGATGTCTTCCAGCAAAGTGCCTCCCCGCTCACCAGCTTTCAAAGAATTATGATCATCATTTATTTTCAGACCCTGGTCAGTCGTCATTAATTGATCCTGCGCATCAATTGAAGTTTGCTTTAGCTGTTCCAGCTTTTCACCGGAAGATTTTGCTTTCCGGGTAGGTTTAGAAGTTTTAGCCATGTTGATTTGTTTAATGAGTGGGACATCGGTTGTTAAAAAACCATGCCCTATGGTCTGCTGTCGAAAGTCTTAATACACCAATCAGATTTTACAACGGATAAGAAGCATATGCCCGTCAGAAGAAACCGCGTGAATACAGGAATACCCTGATTGTCGGGATAACATAGAATTTATTGCCCAAATAGATTATTCAATTAAATAAAAAAAACTATTATCATTTTAATTTTAATGCGGTGTCAATACACTATCTTCCTGTAATAAATAAATTTATGGCGAAATCAAAAAAACCTGCAGCGGGCAAAGCCGAACAAACAACAATGGAAAAAATCGGCGACACCGTAAGCCATATAAAAGACATTCTTGTTGAAAAAAAAGATCAGCTGGTTGAAGTGATAGAAGAAAAAGCCGCAGATCTTAAGGGGGCCTTGAAAAAATTTAAAAAGAAAAAGGCAGCAAAGAAAAAAGCGGTGAAGAAAGTAAAGACTGCGAAAAAAGCAGTCAGGAAACCAACTAAAAAAACAGCCAAGAAAGCTCCTGCAAAGACTGTTAAAAAAACAAAAACAACTCCAAAGAAAAAGAAATAAAAAGAACAGCTACAGTTGCATTTATTTTTAGGCCGTTGTTTTATTGCAGAAAAGCTTTCGATACCCGGACAATTGTTTCAGGTTTCTGGTATATCTCACCAGGATTACGCCCTTATTAATGATTAGCTACGCCGGGATCGCAATAATAAATTCTGATCCCAGCCCATCTTTAGAATTTACATTAATTTCTCCTCCATGTGCCTTTACAATATCGTAAGCCAGTGACAGACCTAGTCCTGTTCCCTGTCCTGTTGGTTTTGTGGTAAAGAATGGTTGAAATATCTTATCTGCTATCTTTTGCGGAATGCCGCCACCGTTATCTGAAATTTTTATGTACACAGTATTGCCTGTCTTTTTTGTGCTGACGGAGATTGCCGGTTCATAACCGGGTATATTTTGTTTTGCCTTTTCGTTCACAGCATAAAAAGCGTTATTGATTAAATTAAGTAACGCCCTTCCCATATCCTGCGGAACAATATGTATGTTACCGATACTACCATCGAAGCCTGTCTCCACTTTTGCATTAAACGATTTATGCGAAGCAT
>Ga0207648_10001372_pt1 | contig 26805 bp, 22 predicted proteins | sample KBSMisM32_FD_184310 | JGI IMG/M metagenome (GOLD analysis project Ga0207648, IMG submission 184310) | Miscanthus rhizosphere microbial communities from Kellogg Biological Station, Michigan, USA - KBS Miscanthus M3-2 (SPAdes) (version 2) | ecosystem: Host-associated > Plants > Roots >... | reverse complement strand
CGGCGAAGTGATCAACACGATGGTCAAGCGCTTCGAGAGCGGCGATCTGATCGTCGAGATCGGGCGCAACGAGGCAGTGCTGCCGCGCAAGGAACAGTCGCGCGCCGAGAGCTACACGCCGGGCGAGCGCATCCGGGCCGTGATCAAGGGCGTCAACCGCGGCGCCAAGGGCCCCCAGATCGTCCTGTCGCGCACCGACCCGGCGCTGCTCATCAAGCTGTTCGAGCAGGAAGTGCCGGAGATCTATGACGGCACGGTGGTCATCCGCGGCGCCGTGCGCGAAGCGGGCGATCGCGCCAAGGTGGCCGTCTACTCGCGCGAGCGCGACGTGGACCCGGTGGGCGCCTGCGTCGGCATGAAGGGCACGCGCGTGCAGGCGATCATCCGCGAACTGCGCGGCGAGAAGATCGACATCGTCGAGTGGTCGGAGGATGCGATCCAGTTCGTCATGAACGCGCTGAGCCCGGCCAAGGTGCAGCACGTGTCGATCGTCGACGACGCCGATCGCGTGATGGAAGTGGTGGTCGAGGACAGCCAGCTCTCCCTCGCCATCGGCAAGAAAGGGCAGAACGTCCGCCTGGCAGCCAAGCTGACCGGCTGGCGGATCGACATCAAGAGCGAGGAGGAGAAGCGGAAGGAAGTCGAGGCCCAGTTCGGGGCGCTCGAGGCGGGCGACGCGGGCGAAGCGGCCGCATCCGCGGACGCCGATGCGGCACCCGTCGACACGCCCGCCGGCGAAGAGCCGGCGGAAGGCACGGCCGACGCTGCCCCGGAGGGCGGCGACGGGCAGTAGGACGCAGTCTCTTTACACGAAGGAAACGGATTGTCCACAGTCCGCATCTATAAAGTCGCCGAGCTGCTCGACACGACGAGCCAGGAAGTGCTCGCCTTGCTGAAAAAAGAGCACGGTATCGAGCTCAAGAGCGCATCGAGCACGGTCGAAGAGGTCGTGGCCCGCTCGTTCGTCGAGCGGACGGCGCGGCAACGCGGCATCACGCTGCCGGGCGGCGACATGTTCGCCGAGCACGGCGCGCCCGCGAAGCCCGGCGCCAAAAAGGGGCCCGCCCTCAAGAAGCCGGCCGAGCCGCCGAAGCCGACGGCGCCGGTGCTGGGACCGCCGCGTCTGGTCAAGACCATCAGACCCGTCACGCACGCGCCCGCGGAGGACGCGCCCGCGGCGACGGCGGTCGCAGCCGCGCCAGTCGAAGCACCGCCCGAGCCGCCGCCTTCCATCCCCGAGCCCGTCTTCGAGGAACCGCCGGTCGTCCACGCCGCGCCCGAGCCGGTGGAGCCGGCCGCCGCCGCGCCGGTCGAAGCGCCGGAACCGATCGAGGAGCCGCGCGTGGAATCGCGGCCGCAGGCGGCCGCCAGCGCCGAGGCGCCGCCCCCCGCGGCCCCGTCGCAGCCGGCCGGCCGCTTCGTGCCCCCGACGCTGCGCCTGCGCATCGAAGAGCCCGGCCGGATGCCGCAACCCGCGCGGCCGACCACACCGGCCAAGCGGCCGGCGGTGACGCAGCCGCGTATCGTGCAGCCGCCGCCGGCCACGCCGCCCGCGGCGACACGGCCACCAGCCGCGGCCGGCGCGGGACGACCCGGCGTCGCGGCACGGCCAGGAGTGCCCGGCTCGCGACCCGGTTACACGACGCCTGGTCGACCCACTACGCCCGGAATGCTCGGTGGTCCGCGGCCGCTGCCGTCGCAGCCCATACGGCCCGGCCAGCCTGGAGTGCCGCCGCGGCCGGGGATGTATCCGAGCCGCCCGGGCGCACCCGGTTCGCGACCGCCGTATCAGCCGGGACGCCCCATGGGGTCGCGCCCGTCAGGCGGCTCGCGGCGCGAGCGTCCGTCGGCGCCCTCGATGCCGGTGACGCCCGCCGCGCCGGTCGCCATTACCCGCACCATCACGCTCGCCGAGGGCATGACGGTGAAGGACCTGGCGGACAAACTCGACGTCCGCGTCAAGGACGTGCTCGCCAAGCTGCTGATGCGTCGCCTGATGATGAACATCAACAGCACCGTCGACATGGACACGGCCAAGGACCTGGCCCGTGAATTCGGCGCCGACATCGAGATGCGAAGCTTCGAAGAGGAGCTCGTGTCGGCCGAGGGCGACGAGAGCAAGCCCGAGGACATGACCGTGCGCGCGCCGGTCGTCACGGTGATGGGCCACGTGGACCACGGCAAGACGTCGCTCCTCGACGCCATCCGCGAAACCAAGGTGGCCGAGCGCGAGGCCGGGGGCATCACGCAGCACATCGGCGCCTACCATGTGGACGTCGGCGGCCGCAGCGTGGTGTTCCTCGACACGCCCGGTCACGAAGCGTTCACCCTGATGCGTGCCCGCGGCGCCAAGGTCACCGACGTGGTGGTGCTGGTGGTCGCGGCCGACGACGGCGTCATGCCGCAGACGCGCGAGGCGGCCGATCACGCCAAGGCGGCGAACGTGCCGATCGTGGTGGCGATCAACAAGATCGACAAGCCGGGCGCCAACCCCGACAACGTCAAGCGCGAGCTGTCGGAAATCGGCCTCGTGCCGGAAGACTGGGGCGGCACCGTCGTGACGGTGCCGGTCTCGGCCAAGAAGCGGCAGAACCTCGATCAGCTGCTCGAGATGATTCTGCTGTCGGCCGACATCCTCGAACTGAAGGCCAATCCGAAGCGCAGCGCCTCGGGCACCGTGCTCGAAGCCAAGCTCGATCGCGGCCGCGGCCCGGTGGCCACGGTGCTCGTGCAGGACGGCACGCTGAACGTCGGCGACAACTTCATCGCCGGTTCGGTCGTGGGCAAGGTGCGCGCGCTGATCGACGATCGGGGCCGCTCCGTGAAGGCCGCCACGCCGGCGACGCCGGTCGAGGTGCTCGGTCTCACCAGCCTGCCCTCCCCCGGCGACTCGTTCCAGACCGTGGCCGACGCGGCCAAGGCCAGGCAGATCGCGCAGTTCCGCCAGACGCAGGCGAAGGAACGCGCGTTGGGCGCCAGAGGCGGCCGCCTCACGCTCGAGTCGCTGCAGGAGAAGATTGCCGAAGGCGGCATGAAAGAGATGCCGATCATCGTCAAGTCGGACGTGCAGGGCTCGGCCGAGGTGCTCGCCGATACGCTCACGAAGCTGTCCGACGCGAAGGTCAAGATTCGCATCATCAGCTCGGGCGTCGGCGCCATCAACGAATCGGACGTGCTGCTGGCCTCGGCGTCGAACGCCATCATCATCGGCTTCAACGTGCGGCCGGATCGCAACGCCGCCGACGTGGCCGAGCGCGAGGAGGTGGACATCCGCCTCCACTCGGTCATCTACGCGGTGACCGACGAGATCAAGAAGGCGATGGAAGGGCTGCTCGAGCCCACCTTCAAGGAAGTGCGGCTCGGCGCCGCGGAAGTGCGCGAAGTGTTCAAGGTGCCCAAGATCGGGGCGATCGCCGGCTGCATGGTGACCGACGGCACCATCACCCGCAAGGGCGACGTGCGGGCGCGGCTGCTCCGCGACAACGTCGTGGTACACGAGGGCAAGATTGCCGGCCTGCGGCGCTTCAAGGACGACGTCAGCGAGGTGAAGTCCGGCTTCGAGTGCGGCATCAGCCTCGACAAGTTCAACGACATCAAGGTCGGCGACATCATCGAGGTCGTCAGCCAGGAGCAGATTCCGGCGGCCACCGCGTAGCACGCATCTATGCGCGTGGCCGTGCTGCACGTCGAGCTCTTCATCCCGCACGCGCTGTCGCTCAAGGACAAGCGGATGGTGCTGCGCCGCGTGAAGGATCGTCTCGGCAAGTTCAACGTGGCGGTGGCGGAAGTGGAGCACCAGGACGTGTGGCAGCGCGCCGCGCTCGGCATCGTGGCCATCTCCACCACGGCCAGTCATGTGGAGCAGCAGCTCGCGGCCGCCGCCGACGAGATCGATCGGGTCGAACCGGGGCTCGTCACCCGCACTGAAGTGGAGTTTCTCGCCTAGCCGGCTTCCACCCAATGGCTCAAGGGTTTCGACCGAATCGCGTCGGCGACCAGATCCGCGAGGAGCTGAGCGCCATGCTCACCCGCGGCGAGGTGCACGATCCGAAGATCGGGTTCATCACGCTGACCCGCGTCCAGGTGTCTCCGGACCTGCAGATCGCACACGTCTACTACACGTCGCTCGGCGACGCCGCCGCGCGCAAGGACACGCAGAAGGCGCTCGACCGCGCGACGCCGTTCCTGCGGCGCCAGATCGGCAGCCGGGTCCAGCTGCGGCGCGTGCCGGAGATCGATTTCCGGTTCGACGAGTCGATCGCCCACCAGGACCGGATCGAGCAGATCCTGCAGGAGCTCCATAAGGAGCCGAAGCCGCCCGATGACGACGACGTCGGCTGACGCCACCATCGCCCAGATCGCCGACGCCATCCGCGCGCGCCGGCGCTTCGTGGTGGTATCGCACGCGCGCCCAGACGGCGACGCCATCGGCTCGCAGGTGGCCATGGCGCTGGCGCTGCGCGCGCTCGGCAAGGACGTGCGGATGGTGGCGCACGATCCGGCGCCGCAGCAGATGACCGACTTCCCCGCCGTCGCGGACATCCAGCTCCTCGAGCACCTCGACGACCCCGGCGACGCGGTGATCTTCATGGAGTGCGGCGACGTCCGGCGGCCGGGCGTGAGCGGCCTGGACAAGGGCTTCGTCATCAACATCGACCACCATCCCGGCAACACCATGTACGGGGCGATGAACTGCATCGACCTCACCGCCGCGGCGTGCGGCGAGATGGTGTTCGACCTCATCGTCGCCCTCGGCGTGCCGGTCAGCGTCGAGATGGCCACCCACATCTACCTGGCCATCCTCACCGACACCGGCGGCTTTCACTATTCCCACATCTCGCCGCGCACCTTCGACATCTGCCGCCGTTGCGTCGAGGCCGGCCTGGATCCGACGGCGGTGTCGCGCGCGATCTACGACAACAACAACCTGGGACGCGTGCGCATCTGGGGCGCGGTGCTCAACGACATGCGGCTCTCGCCGGACGGGCGCGTCGCGGCGCTGGCCATGGACCGGGCGCTGGCGGAGCGGTGCGGCGCCACCTACGACGACACCGAAGGGCTGATCAACTTCCCGCTCACGGTGAAGGAGATCCAGGCCGTGGTGTTCTTCAAGGAGAGCGGCCCCGGCGACTGGCGCATCAGCATGCGCTCCAAGGGCAACGTGAACGTCAACGCCATCGCGCGCGAGTTCGGCGGCGGCGGCCACACCAATGCGTCGGGCTGCGGCGCCACCGGCGACCTCGCCCACCTCGTCGCGCTTTTCGAAGCCAAGCTCGTCGACGCCGTCAACCGCGTCGGGCCGTGAACGGCGTTCTGGTCGTCGACAAGCCGTCCGGCATCACGTCGCACGACGTGGTCGCGGTGGCGCGGCGGGCGCTGAACGAGCGCGGCATCGGCCACACTGGCACACTCGACCCGATGGCCACCGGCGTGCTGCCGCTGGCGATCGGCAAGGCGACGCGGCTGGTGCGGTTCCTGACGGCCTCGGACAAGGACTACGACGCCGTCATCCGTTTCGGGCGCACCACCGACACTTACGACGCCACCGGCACCACCACGAGTGAGAGCCCGCAGCGTCCGACGCGCACGGCTCTCGAAATCGGCCTGCTCGCGCTCAGCGGCACCTACGACCAGATGCCGCCAGCCTATTCCGCGAAGAAAGTCGGCGGGCATCGCGCGTACAAGATGGCACGCCGCGACGAGCCGGTGGAACTGAAGCCAGCGCCGGTGACGGTGTCGCGCGCCGTGCTGACGGCGTTCGACGACGACACCGCGTCCGTGTCGATCACCTGCTCGTCGGGGTTCTACGTCCGCAGCTTCGCCAACGAGCTGGGACGCCGTCTCGGCTGCGGCGCGTGCCTCGAGGCGCTCCGCCGCACGCGCAGCGGCGAATTCTCGTTGCCCTCGGCGGTGCCGCTCGAGGTGCTCGCCGCCCCGCAGGCGACCACGACGCTGGCATCGCGCGTCATCCCCTGCGATCAACTGCTGGCGGACTACCCCACCGTGCAGTTGAACGACCAGGGGCTTGCCTATGTGTCCAACGGCCGCGATCTGGGCCCGGCGCAGGTGTCTGGCCGGCTGCCGGCCGACACGACGCCAGCCTCGTGGGTGCGCCTGATGGACGCGCGCGGCACGCTCGTGGCGCTGGCCACGCCGGACGCCGCGTCGGGCGTCCTGCACCCGTCGATCGTTCTGCTATCGTGAGCGCCGTGCGTATGCGCTATCTGGCTACCGTGCTTCTCATGCCGACGCTTGCGGGCTGCAGCGCGGCGTCGCTTCCAACGCAGCCGTCTCCAACGGTGACGCCGTCGGTTGGCGTCATGTCACTCGAAGCGGAGGCGGGACAGGGCGAGGGTCAAGTCCGAAGCCGTTCGCGCGCGTCGGGTGGACTGACAGTCCATCTCGCGCCAGGCGAGTACCGGGTGTGGACGTTCGACGTCCGGGCGGAGGTCCGATTCGCTGTCTCGGTCGCCTACTCGAACGGCAAGGAAGGCGAGAACGAGATGCTCAGCGTCGCCGTCGACGGGCGCCCGGTCGTCTCGTTTCAAAACCGCGACAGCGGTGACGCGGTCGACGGATGGAACGAGTTCGTGACCGACCCCGCAGGCACGGTGACCCTCGGTCCCGGGCGCCACACCCTCAGGCTGGAAAGCAGTGGCGGCGACGGCTGCGTGGAAATCGACGTCACGACGTTGAGCCCCAATTTCTAGCCGCTCGTCCTGCTATCCTGACCGGGTCGTGCGGCCCGTCATTCACAGGTTTGTGCCGGTAATCCTCCTGCTGCTGCTCGCGACAGCGACTCGAGCTGCCGCGCAGACCGTCCCTTCCCTCGACGAGATTCTCGGCATGCCGCTCTCCCCCGGGTCGGTCGCGCTGCTCGTCCACCACTGGGCGCAGGCACCGGCGCTCGCACGGCTCGGCGCCGCCGTCCGGCACGAGGACGCCAATATCCGGGCAGCAGCTGCGAGGGTCATGTTCGTCGCCGGGCTGCGTGGGATGGCCAGTCCGGTGATGGTGGCGCTCGCGAAGGAGACCTCTCCGGAAGCGGGCGTCGAGGAGATCCGCTTCCTGGTGCACTTCGGGACCGTCGACCATCGAAAGACGATCGAGGAGGCTATCGCGCGGCTCGGGCCACGAGTGCTCGGACGCGCGGCAATCGAGCTGGCCCGCAACGAGGGCCCGGCAGTGCTGTCGCGACTCGCCCTCTTCCGGGCGTCAGACGCCGGGAGGGAGACCCTCTCCAGGGTCATAAAGATGGCCGCAAAGGGCGACCGTTCGGTGCTCGAACGCGTGCTTCGCGACGTGCTCGCCGCCGGCGACGATCAGCTCGTGGCGGCGGTCCTGGACGCCGCGGTCGATCAAGACGTGGCCGACCTGCCCGAAACGCTGCTGCTGTCGGTCGTCACGCATCCAGCGCCCGCCGTCTCGATCCAAGGCGCGTGGTATCTGGCCCAGCGCTGGGACGGCGAGAAGGCGTGGTCTCCCGCGCTGCTGGGCGGCATGCAGACGGCACTTGCCGCTCAAGGCGCCAGCCCCCCGCCGAGCGTGCGCCTGGCTCGTGAGATCGTCGCGCGGCTTGGTGGCGCACGGGCGGCCAGCGGCCCGGAATGGCAATCGCTGTTGACGTCGACCGACCGAACGATGAGTTTTCTGTTGCAGCGACCGTTCGTCACCAGCGTGCTGACGAACCGGGAACTGGATACGGCGGCCCGGGGCATCAAGATGACCGGCAAACTGCTGAAGGAGATGCAGGAGCGCAGCGCTCCACGCAAAGCGAAGGCGCCGCCGCCGGGTGCCCGCGTCGTGCCCTCGCTCGAAGCGGCCTCGGGGTATCCGCCGGATTTTGCAACGGACATCTTCAGGGTGACGGGGTGCCGGCTCGCCCTCGAGGCAGACCCCCTGAAGAGCGACGGCGCCGACGGCGGCGTCCTGACGCTGCGCGACGACGGCAGCCCGGCCTCCGTGGCGTTGTTCGCATCACGGGTCGCGCAACCCGGCTGCCGGATTGCCGCATACACGCTTCTGGCGACCACCGTCGCCGAAGGCTTCGACACGGCCGAACCCCAGACCCAGAAGACGATGCTGGTTCCGTTCGATCCGGCGTTCTTCGCCTGTCAGGAAGCGTTCCACCGCCGTCCCGAGCCGCCCCGCAACAGCGGCCCCTGGGACGCGGGGCCGAGGGACCTCGGTCGCTCTGGGCCGATCACGCCGCCCACGAAGACCGTCAACGTGCCCCCGACCTATCCGCCGTCAGCGATCGACGATCGCATTCAGGGGATCGTGATTCTCGAGGCGGTGATTTCCCACGAGGGGTGCATCACTGGCGCCCGCGTCACGCGCGCCGTGGATGGCCGGCTCGACTGGGCCGCGGTGCGAGCCGTCCTTCAGTGGCGCTTCACGCCAACGCTGCTCAACGACGTCCCGGTGCCCGTCGTCATGACGGTGACGGTCCAGTTCAACCTGCGCTGATCGGGCCGTCTCAAGACGCCCCCGTCTAGTTCGGCAGCAGCGCGAACGTCCACATCGATCCGCCGGTCGGCACCTTGTCACCGGTATAGCGGGTGGCCAGAATGCCGCCGCGGCCCGACGCCACCGACACGTACTGCCGGCCGTTGTGCATGTAGGTGATGGCGGTGGCGTTGACGCTGGAACCGGTCTGGAACTGCCAGACCGTCTGGCCGGTTGCCGCATCGAGCGCCACGAACTCGCCCGTCAACTTGCCGCTGAAGACCAGCCCGCCGGCGGTGGCGAGCATGCCCGCCGACCCGGGAAAGTCCGCGAGCGGCACCTCCCACTTCTTCTCTCCGGTGAGGGGATTGATCGCGAGGAAGTGGCCCAGCACCTCGCCCGGCGTCACGGGTGGGTTGCGCGAGGTGACGCCAGCCGAATTGCCGCCGATCACCGGCGGCCTGGGCTCGGCGAGTTTCTGAACGCGCGGGATGTCCCAGGTGCTGGCGAAAACGAGGCCGCTCGGCGGGTCGAACGCGATCGGCACCGCGTTGGTCCCACGCGACGGGAAGATGGCCACTTCCTCACCGGCCAGGAAGTGCTGATAGAGATCCGTCAACACGGGGCGGCCCGTCTTCATGTCGATGTGCGACGCCCAGTTGACCTTGGTGTATGGATGTGCGGCGATCAGCGCGCAGTTGGTGCGATCCAGCACATAGAGAAAGCCGTTCTTGTTCGCCTGGATCATCACCTTGCGGAGACGCCCGTCGACGCGCAGGTCCGCCAGCACGAACTCGTCGGTGCCGTCGACGTCGTAGACGTCGTTTGGGGTGAACTGGTAGAAGCAGGCGACTTCGCCGGTCTTCGGACGAATCGCGAGCACGCTCGACGTGTAGAGGCTGTCGAGCGCGCCGCGGGGGCGCGGATCGTACGGCTCGGCGTTGCCCACGCCCCAATAGACGAGATCGAGCTCGGGGTCGTACGAGCCGCTGCGCCACGTGGGCCCGCCGCCGAACTTCCACGCGTCGTCTTTCGGCCACGTCTCGGAGCCCGGCTCGCCGGGCGCGGGAATCGTGTAGCGCCGCCACAGCTTCTTCCCAGTGTCGGGATCCCAGCCGTCGAGGAACCCGCGTGTGGTGGACTCGCCGCCGGCCATGCCGGAAATCAGCACGCCGTTGGCGACGATCGGGGCGGACGTCGCGTAGTACCCCTCTTTTGCGTCCGCGAATTTCTGATTCCAGATCTCCTTGCCCGTCTTCATGTCGAGGGCGAGCAGATGGTTGTCCATCGTCACGCGAAAGAGCTTGCCGTTGTAGATCGTCGGGGCGCCGCGGTTGATTGCCGGCCCCCTCGAGCCGGGCTCGAGCAGGGCCGCCGTCCGCCAGATCTGCCGTCCCGTCTCGACGTCGATCGCGAACGTCCACTTGCCGTTGATGGCGTAGAGGACGCCGTTGTAGACGGCGGGGGCGGCCAGCTCGCCCAGGTCGTTCATCAGACTCGTACTCCAGACGGGTACGAGCCGCTTGATGGTGGACCGCGTGATCTGCTTGAGCGGGCTGTAGTTCTGCCGGGCATAGCCCATGCTCTGCGTCGTGACGTTGGCGGGATTCTGCCCGTCGCGCACCAGCTCGTCGGCCGTCTGGGCTAGTAGGGCCACAGGCCATAAACAGATCGCGGCCAACGGCCACAAAAAGACGCTGTAAAGCACCCGAACCGCGTATCGCATGAGTCCCTCAGGCAAGGCCGGATCCGCGTCAGCGGATGCGGAGCTGGGTGTTCATCACCACCTGCACGGCGCCTTTCGAGCCCGGATTGCAGAGCGCCCCTCCGAGCACACCCTGCACTTCGATCGTCCGCCCGGTCAGCGCAGAAGCCCAGTTCGCGCCGAGCCGCTCGAAAAAGATGTCCGGGTACGGCGAGCACACGACGAGCTCTCCCTGCGGCGACTCGTTGAAGAACACCGTGACCCATTCGGGAAACGAGCCCTTCTTCACGGTGACGCGCGACACGGTCCCGGACAGAACGACAGTCTTCGTAACCCACGACGCGTCGAAGGGACCCGCGGCCGACAGACGCGGTGAGGTCCACGGCGCGCCGTTGTCCACCGCAGCGTGGTTACGCTCGGCCGATCGCTGCTCGGGCGTCTTGCTGGCCTCCTTGGCGGCCGCCCCGAGCAGATCGTCGAGCATCTTCTTTACGCGCGCATCGTTTTCGGCGTCGACAGCGCCCGGAGCGGCGTCTCGCAGGTGAAGATGGGGATCGCTCGCGGTAGGCGAGACGACCACGAAATATCGGGCCACTCGCGAGTAATTGTCGCGAACGTTCGCGCCCGTCCGGAGAAACAGGGCCGTGTCGACGCTGATGTACCTGCCGGGGGTGCCGAGCGTCGGACAGTTCGGCTCGAGTACGGGCTCGGCGTAGTCGGTCTCGCCGTTACGGTTCAGGCAGATGTGTTTGACCGCCCGTTCGAGTTTGGGCTGGAAACGATACACGCCCCAATCCGGCAGCGCGTCGGCGGGTTGTCCAACCAGCCGGCCGTTCACCGTGACGGCAATGCCCAGGTAGGTTTCAGTCGACTGGCCTTGGAACACCTCGCGGCATTGCCCCGGTGCGACGGCCGTACTGAACACCGCCCATTCCGTGGACAACACACCCTGTGGGTAAGCCGCAAACGCCACGACCGGGACCTTCCCGCTGTTACAGACACCGGCGGTCTGAGCCGCCGCCGGCCGAAGAGCCGCGAGCAAGATGACGAGGCCGAGGGGCAAGAACCGTCCGCGTTTCATCAAACCCTCCCGACGTTCCCGCCCATTGCGGGCCGAGGCGCCAGCAGTGTAAGATAGTAAGTCTTTAGAAGAAAGTAGTTTAGCTACCTACGGCACATACGGCGGTCTGGTGCGGGTAACCGTTCCTGGGCCGTGCGTGGAGGAATTCAAGTGGCGTTTACCAAGGACCGCAAGACCGAGATCATCAGCACGTACAAGACCCACGACGGCGATACAGGCTCCCCGGAAGTCCAGGTCGCGCTTCTCACCGACCGCATCACCTATCTCACCGAGCATTTCAAGACTCACGCGAAGGATCACCATTCGCGCCGCGGTCTCTTGAAGCTCGTCGGCTCACGCCGGCGCCTGCTCGACTATCTGAAAAGCAAAGACTCAGCGCGCTACGCGGACCTGATCAAGCGCCTTGGGATTCGCAAGTAAGCGTTGGATTCCACTCCAACCCAAGGTATCGATATGCACAATGTGAATTTGCAGCGGCGCGAAGTCCGCGTCGGCTCCCGCACCATCTCGATTGAAACCGGCAAGCTCGCCAAGCAGGCGCACGGCTCGGTGATCGTGCGCTCGGGCGACACGATGGTGCTCGTGGCGGCCTCACGCGCCGCCAACCCGCGCGACGTCGACTTTCTTCCGCTGACGGTCGACTACCGCGAATACGCCTATGCCGCCGGACGCATCCCGGGCGGCTTCTTCAAGCGCGAAGGCAAACCGCCGGAAAAGGAAGTGCTCACCAGCCGTCTGATCGACCGCCCGATCCGGCCGCTCTTCCCCGCCGGCTGGCGCTTCGAAACGCAGATCATCGGGATGGTCATGTCGGCCGACACCGAGAACGACGCCGACGTGCTCGCCATCACCGGCGCCTCGGCGGCGCTCGCCATCTCGGAGATTCCGTTCGAGAAGACGGTGGCCGGCGTGCGGGTCGGCCTGGTGAACAACCAGTTCGTCATCAACCCGACCTACACCGAGCGCAAGGAGAGCCTGCTCGACCTGATCGTCGCCGGCACGAAGGACGGCATCGTGATGGTGGAAGCCGGCGCCAAGCAGGTGCCGGAAGCGCAGGTCGTCGGCGCGCTCGAAGCCGCGCATGCCGCGATCAAGCAGCTCGTCACCGCGATCGACGAGCTCAAGGCCGCGATTGGCAAGCCGAAGCTCACCGTCAAGGCGCACGAGATCCCGGCCGACTTCCGCAGCAAGATCGAGGGCTCGGTCACCGGCCCGCTCGCCGACGCGATGCGCATCAAGGCCAAGCTCGAGAGCTACGCGCAGGTGGACAAGGTGAAGGCCGACATGATGGCCTCGCTGGGAGATTCCCCGGAGGCGCAGCAGAAGAAGGACGCTGACCACATCTTCCACGAGCTGCAGGAGCACGTGATGAAGGTGGAAGCGCTCGAGAAGGGCATCCGCCTCGACGGCCGCAAGTTCGACGAGATCCGCCCGATCTGGACCGAGACCGGCGTGCTGCCCCGCGTGCACGGATCGGTCGTGTTCACGCGCGGCGAAACCCAGGCGCTGGTCACCTGCACGCTCGGCACCGCCGACGACGAACAGAAGATCGAGCACGTCACCGGCGAGTTCTACAAGCGGTTCATGCTGCACTACAACTTCCCGCCGTTCTCGGTCGGCGAGACCGGGCGCTTCACCGGGCCCGGACGCCGCGAGGTCGGCCACGGCGCGCTCGCCGAGCGCGCGCTGGCGCCGCTCGTGCCCGCCGCCGACAAGTTCGCCTACACCATCCGCATCGTCTCCGACATTCTCGAGTCGAACGGCTCGTCGTCGATGGCGTCGGTGTGCGGCGGCTCGATGGCCATGATGGACGCCGGCGTGCCGCTGGCCAAGCCGGTCGCGGGTATCGCGATGGGCCTCATCATGGACGAGAAGACCGGCAAGTACGCGGTCCTGTCCGACATCGCCGGCGCCGAGGACCACTACGGCGACATGGACTTCAAGGTCACCGGCACGGCCGACGGCATCACCGCGCTGCAGATGGACATCAAGGTCACCGGGATCAACTCGGAGATCATGGCCAAGGCGCTGGAACAGGCGCGCGCCGGCCGGATGCACATCCTCGGCGAGATGGCCAAGACGATCGGCGCCACCCGCGGCAACATGTCCGACTACGCGCCGCGCATCATCACCATCAAGATTCCGGTCGACAAGATCCGCGACGTCATCGGCCCGGGCGGCAAGATGATCCGCAGCATCATCGAGCGGACCGGCGTGAAGATCGACGTCGAGGACAACGGCACGGTGAACGTGGCGTCGGCCGACGGCGAATCGGCCATGAAGGCGATTTCGATCATCCAGGAGCTCACCGCCACGCCCGAGTTGAACAAGACCTACAAGGGCAAGGTGCAGCGCATCACCGATTTCGGCGCCTTTGTCGAGATCATGGCGGGCACCGACGGGCTGCTGCACGTCTCCGAGATCGCGAACCACCGCGTGAAGGACGTGCGCGACGAGCTCAAGGAAGGCCAGGAGATCATGGTGAAGGTCATCAACATCGACCCCACCGGCAAGATCCGCCTGAGCCGCAAGGCGCTGCTGCAGGAAGCCGGAGCCTCCGCGGCCGGCTCATCCGAAAAAGCGCCGAGTTAGCACCTCAGGGGGACCCGCGAATCCATGCTAGGCTGGATTCATGGGTCCCCTTCGACGGCACTCCCTCCGCTTGGCGGCTGGGCTGGCCGTGGGCACCGGCCTGGCACTCGTGGCGGGGTTGGCCCGCCCCGAAGCTCAGGATCAGGCGCCGGAACGGCGCGACATCACCATCACTGCCAAGGATTTCCGCTTCTCACCCAGCCGGGTGGAGATCAGCCGCGACGACCTGCTGCGGCTCACGGTCAAGAGCGAAGACGTGGCCTACGGATTCACCATCGACGACTACCGGGTGTCGAAGCGTGTCCCCGCCGGCGGCAGCGTCGTCCTGGAACTGCGCGCCGACCGTGAGGGAACGTTCCCCTTCTACTCGAACATGACCAGCGACGCCCGCCACGGCCAGATGCGCGGCGAGCTGATCGTCCGCAAGAAGTAGGGCGGGGCTTCAGCCCCGCCGACTCGCGGCATCCCGTAGGGCGGGGCTTCAGCCCCGCCGACTTGCGGCATCACGTAGGGCGGGGCTTCAGCCCCGCCGACTTGCGGCATCCCGTAGGGCGGGGCTTCAGCCCCGCCGACCATCTGGGCGAGCCACTTGCTCCATTTGTGCGCATGGCTCGTCCGCCCCGCGCGAAATCGTTCGAATATCTCGGTTTCTATCGCTATTTGGTCACGGCCGGAACCTGTGACAGGCGCCCATGGTTTGGGGACGCGCAATGCGCGCGCCCGATCGCGTCGCAGATTCCGCGGTTCTTCGGCGCGCTCGAATTCGACGTGGTGTACATCCTGCAGAATCCGGTGCGGGCAGGGCTGGTGAAACGTGCCGGTGATTATCCGTGGACTGGATCGGCGAGGTTCACGATCGCGGAATTGGCTGAGCACGCCGCTAACTGGCGGCCCTCATGGAAATAGTGCGCTGGTCGGCGCGGCTGAAGCCGCGCCCTACGGATGGTCGGCGGCGGGGCTGAAGCCCCGCCCTACGACTGTGAGCGTCAGTAGCCGCAGCGGCCCATCGGATAGATCGCCACCGGCATGCTCTGCGGGCTGCTCCTGGTGCCGGAGCGGTCCTCGAGCACCAGCGTCACCAGCATCGAAAACGCCCCTTGGCCGTCGAGCGTGCCTCCCTGCAGGTTGGCGCAGATAGTGCCCGGCGTCAGGGTCGTGCTGGGGTCGGTGAAGGTGGTCTCGGTGCTCCCCACCTTGATCGTGTAGATGTAGTTGGCCACGAACCCGCCGGATGCGCTGGCGTCGAACACGCAGTCGATCGCCCCGCCCGCGTTGACGACGTTGCAGCCGTTGGTCCCCTGCGAGGGGGACGTGATCTTGAATCGCGCGGTGAGCGCCGGCGGGCGCACCGTCAGGACGAACAGCTTGGTCACGCTTTGATAGGTGGCCTGCAGCGTGACCTGGGTGCTGGACGGCACCGTGGACGTATCGACGACAAAGGTGGCCGTCTTCTGGCCGGCCGGGACGGTGACGCTGGACGGCACCTTCGCGACGTTCGTGTTGCCGCTCTGTAAACTGACGACGGCGCCCCCCGCCGGCGCGTTCTGGGTCAGCGTCACCGTGGCGGTGGGCGACGACTGCCCTTCCACGCTCCCCGGGTCCACCGCCACCGAGTCGAGCGCGGCGGGCTCGGTCGGGGTCGGTGTCGGCGTGGGGGTGGGCGTCGGGGTCGGAGTGGGGGTCGGGGTCGGGGTGGGGCTCGACACTTTGTCGTCGCCACAGCCAGCCACCAGCACCAGCGTCACGCACACGAGCCCCAGCAACCGCAAACCCTTCATCAGTCTCGCCTTTCTGGAATGCCCCCGCGCGGGGGGCCCGTCGAGGCGGGATTGTATAACGGGCATTGTCGATTTGGGTGCCCCTCCGGCGACTATCCCGTGAAGCACCCGCTTCACAACCAAGGAGAGAGACCGATGCGCTACTTGTGCCTGATCTACGACGAAGAGAAGAAGCTCGGGGCGATGTCGAAGGGGGAATCCGACGCCTTCATGGGCGAATACTTCGCCTTCACCGAGGACATCAAGAAGTCGGGCCACTACGTGGGCGGTAACGCCCTGCAGCCGGTGGGCACCGCCACCTCGGTGCGCGTGCGCGGCGGCAAGATGTCCACCACCGACGGCCCCTTTGCCGAGACGAAGGAGCAGCTCGGGGGCTACTACCTGATCGAAGCCAAGGACCTGAACGACGCGCTGCAGGTGGCGGCGAAGATCCCGTCGGCCAAGCTCGGGACGGTCGAAGTGCGCCCGATTCAGGAGTTCAATTAGGCTGACGCCGTGGACGTCCCAGCCGTCATCGACGAGGTCTACCGCACCGAGTCGCGCCGGGTCCTCGCCACTCTGATCCGTCTCCTCGGCGACTTCGACCGCGCCGAGGAGGCGCTGCACGACGCATTCTCGGCGGCCATCGAGCAGTGGCCTCGCGACGGCGTGCCGGCCAGCCCCCGCGCCTGGCTGGTGTCGACCGGTCGCTTCCGCGCCATCGACGCGCTGCGACGGCGCGCCCGCTTCGACGCCTCGCTGGCGGCGCTGGCGACCGCGCTCGAAGGTCAGACGGCGGCACCGGTCGAGTGGATCGGGGAGGAGACGCTCGAGGACGATCGCCTGCGGCTGGTCTTCACCTGCTGCCATCCGGCGTTGCAGCCCGACGCCCAGGTGGCGCTGACGCTGCGCGAGGTCTGCGGGCTCACGACCGAGGAGATCGCGCGCGCCTTTCTCACCGCGCCGCGCACGGTGGCGCAACGGATCGTGCGCGCCAAGGCCAAGATCCGGGACGCCCGCATTCCCTATCAGGTGCCGGACCGGCGCGAGCTGCCGGAGCGGCTCGACGCCGTGCTCCGCGTCGTGTACCTGGTCTTCAACGAAGGGTACTCCGCGTCGTCCGGCGCTTCGCTCACCCGCCACGATCTGTCCGGTGAGGCGATCCGGCTCGGGCGGCTGCTGCTGGAGCTGCTGCCCGAGCCCGAGGTAGCGGGCCTCCTCGCGCTGATGCTGCTCCAAGAGTCGAGACGGGCCGCGCGGTCCGCGGACGGCGAGGTGGTGCTGCTCGCCGCGCAGGACCGCACGCTCTGGGACCGCGGCCTGATCGCGGAGGGCGTGCGCCTCGTCGAACGGGCGCTCGGCGCCGGGCCGCCGGGCCCCTACGCCGTGCAGGCCGCCATCGCCGCGGTTCATGCGGAGGCATCGGAGGCGGAGCGCACCGACTGGGCGCAGATCGTCGGGCTCTACGACGTCCTGCTGCGGGCCGACGCCTCGCCGGTCGTCGAGCTGAATCGCGCCGCGGCGGTCGCCATGCGCGACGGGCCGGCCGCCGGCCTGGCGCTCATGGACGCCATCCTCGCGCGCGGCGACCTGCACGACTACCAGTTCGCGCACTCGGCCCGTGCCGACTGCTGCCGGCGTCTCGGGCTGGTGGACGAGGCACGCGCGGCCTATACGCGCGCCCTCGAACTGGCGCGCCAGGAACCGGAGCGTCGCTTTCTCGAACGACGCTTGCGGGAACTGGAAATGTAGAGGGCGGTCTTCAGACCGCCCTGCAGGCGAACCTAAAGGTTCGCCTCTACGTTAGAGCCTTCTTCAGTCGCGTGTCGTCGATCTTTCCGCTCCAACGCGCGATCACGAGCGCCGCGACGCCATTGCCGATCGTGTTGGTGACCGCCATCCCCTCGCCCATGAAGCGGTGGATGCCGAGCACCAGCGCCACGCCCGCCACCGGAATCTGGTTCGTGGCCGCCAGCGTGCCCGCGAGCACCACCAGCGCCGCGCCTGCCACCCCCGCCGCGCCCTTCGACGTCAGCAGCAGAATGGCCAGCAGCCCCAGCTGGTGACGGATATCGAGCGGCGTGTTGGTCGCCTGGGCGATGAACACCGTGGCCATCGACAAGTACACGGCGGTGCCGGTGAGATTGAACGAGTAGCCCGACGGCACCACGAGCCCGACGATGCCGCGATCCACGCCGGCGTCCTCCAGCCGCGCCATCAGGCGCGGCAGCACGGTCTCCGACGACGACGTCCCGAAGGCGATGAACAGCTCCTCGGCGATGTAGCGCACGAAACGCCAGAGGCTGAACCCGGTGAGGCGCGCCACGATTCCGAGCACGATGACCACGAAGAGGATGCACGTCAGCCAGAAGCTGGCGATGAGCGCACCGAGCTGGGCCAGCGTCTGGACGCCGAACGACCCGATGGTGAACGCCATGGCACCGAAGGCGCCCAGCGGCGCCACGTGCATGATCATGCCGACGATCCGGAAGAGCACCTGCGCCAGGCGGTCGATCCCATCGGTCACCGGGCGCCCCTTGTCCCCGAGCGCGCTCAGCGCGATCCCGAACAGCACCGAGAAGAACAGCACCTGCAGGATGTCGGTGCGGGCAAAGGCGTCCACCGGGCTCGACGGGATGATCGAGAGCAGCGTGTCGGTGACCGTCTGCGCGCGGCCGGCGGTGACGTACTGGTTGACGGCGGTGGCGTCGAGCGAGGCCGGGTCGACGTTCATGCCAGCGCCCGGCTTGATGACATTGACGACGGTCAGGCCGATGATCAGCGCGGCGGTGGTGACGATTTCAAAGTAGATCAGCGTCACCAGGCCGGTGCGGCCGAGCCCCTTCAGCCCGCCGGCGCCGGCGATGCCGGCCACGACGGTGCAGAAGATGATCGGCCCGACGATCATCCGTACCAGCTTGATGAAGGCATCTCCGAACGGCTTCATCGCCGTGCCGGTTTGTGGAAACCAGTGGCCGACGGCGACGCCGATGAGCGTGGCAACGAGCACCTGGCCGTAGATGGACGTGAAGAACGCGCGCAGGCGCATCGCGCGATGCTACCTCAGGCGTTCAAGAAACCATCAAATTCTCGACCGACCGCCGTGCCGGGCGACGCGCGGTCTACGATAACGGCCCATGGACCGACGCCATTTCCTCACCGCTCTGCCCGCACTCGCCTTCGCCCCGCGCCTGGCGGCGCAGTCCGCGCCCGCCTCGCTGAAGGTGCGCGGTCTCAGTCAGCTCACGCTCACGGTCTCCGATGTGAGCCGCTCGCTGAAGTTCTATCAGGACCTCTTCGGCATGCCGGTGCAGGCGCGCCAGGGCACCACGCTCTTTCTGCGCATCGGCAGCGGCCCGCAGTTCCTCGCCTTGAAGCAGGCGGCCCCCGGCGAGCGTCCGAGCATCAGCGCCTTCGGCATGGGGGTCGAGAACTTCTCGGTCGACCGCGTCGTGCGCGTCCTGGGCGATCACGGCGTCAAGCCCGCGAGCGATGGGCCGACGCCCATGACGGTGCGCGTCGAGCCGCAATCGGTCTTTGTCGGGGATCCGAGCGGCATCGTGTTCCAGCTGCACGACGTCAACTACTGTGGCGGTGCGGGCGCCACTGGCACCGAGTGCCGCTCCGTCGAAGCCGCGCCCACCAAGGGGCTGCTGGCCGTCCGCGACATGAGCCACTTCACGGTGGGCGTCGCGGATACGGCGAAGACGGTCGCCTTCTATCAGGGGCTCGTCGGCGCGGACATCCAGTCCTATCAGGGCACGGCGCCGTCGTACGGCATCGGGCCGGGCGTCCACTTCCTGATGTTCATCGGCGGCGGGCCGGGCCGGGGCGGCGCGCCGCCGGCCGCCCCGCGCATCGATCATGCGTGCATGTCGATGACCGGCTTCAATCCCGACGCGGTGACCAAGATCCTCACCGGTTACGGACTGAAGCCGATGCCGAACGCGTCGCGCGAGCCGAACGTCACCTATATCTCGCTCCGCATGCCCAACCGCGGCGGGGCCGACGGCGGCACGCCGGAGCTCTATCTCACCGACCCCGACGGCCTGGCCATCCAGCTGCAGGACGTCACCTACTGCGGCGGCGCCGGCTTCCTCGGCGACGTCTGCCCGGCCAATCCCGTCCCCAACGCGCGCTAAGGAGAAGGGCCTATGCGCACCCGAACGCTCGCGTTGCTGCTGACCACGGCGTCGACCGGACTGGCCATTGCCCAGTCGAAGCTGCCGCCCGACATCAATCCGACCACGTTCACGCGGCTGCCGCTGATCGAACGCGAGTCGCTGGACCAGGACGGCAAGCGGATCTGGGACTTCATCGGCGGCGCCCGCGGCATGCCGGCGACGGGTCCTGCCCCCCTCACGATGTACAGCCCGAAGGCGGCCGAGCCGATTCACGAGCTCAATCAATACCTGCGCACGACGGTCGTGGGGCCGCGCTTCTTCGAGCTGTCGGCGCTCGTCGCGGCACGCGAGTTCGATCAGCAGTACGAGTGGGGCGGGCACGAGCCGGCCGGCCGGCGCGCCGGCCTGGAACCGGCCACGATCGACGCCGTGAAATTCAATCGCGACGTGGCGGGGCTGCCCGAAAAGGACGCCACCGTCATCCGTCTGGGACGCGCCCTCTTCCGCGAGCACAAGGTGCCGCCGGCTCTGTGGGCGAAGACGGTCGAACTGTTCGGCAAGCAGGGCGCCGTGGAGATCACGGCGATCATGGGGGACTACGCGATGGCGGCGGTCATGCTGACCGCCGTGGATCAGCAACTCCCGCCCGGTCGCGAAGCGCTGCTTCCGGTGAAGTAGGACTCAGGACTCAAGCGTTCGTGCTTGAGCCCTGAGCCCTGAGCCTTGAGCCTTCCTAGAAATCTATCTGCGCGCTGATCTTCACGAAGCGCGCCTGCAGCACGCTCGTCGGCCGCAGCCACCGCGCGGTCGCCGGCGTGCTTTCGTTCTGACCCGGGATGAACGTCTGGTTGTAGGTCAACACCGCCGCCGAGTTGGAGAGGTTGTAAACATCGAACCCGACCAGCGTCCGCGTCCCCTTGAAGCGCAGCACCTTCGCGAACCGCATGTCCACCTGATTGACGCGCTGGCCGTAGAGCGTGCCCGGCTCGATCAGGTTCACGGTGATACTCGTGACATTCTGGGAAAACGGCCGGTTCAGCCCCACGGTGGCCGCATTCGTCGCCGTCCAGTTCGCGGCCAGCTGCTGGCCGGGGTCGCTGCGGAACGTGCCGGATACCTGCACGTCCACCTTCGGCACCGTGTAGGAGCCCAGCGCGGTCGCGCGCGTCTGCCATCCCGTGGACGTGTCGCACCACGGGTTGGTGGGTGACTGCGCGAGGATCACGGTCCACTCGGGAATCTGCGCGCGCACGTCGCAGTAGTCGTTGGTGGCGTTGCCGCTGTTGAACCCGCCCTGCAGCATCAGACCGTTCTTCATTCGCGCGGTGACGTTCAGGTTCGCGGAGTTCGACGGGCGCGACCACGTGCCGATGTTCTGCGACAGCGTCTCGAAGTTGTCGTTCAAGCGCGTCGCGGCCTCCGGCGTGACGTTGTAGAGCCCTTCGAGCACGCCGCCGCCGCCGTTCGGCAGCCGCGCGTCCACCGGAATGCTCACGCCGAACTTCGTGTGATCGGACGCCGCGCGGTTGCGGTTGTCGATCACGCTCTGGTTCACGAGCCAGCGGCGCTGGTAGCCCAGTTCCACGGCCACACGCGGCAGCACTTCCTGCTGCACCGACGCGCCCCACTGCCAGTCGCCCGAGCGCACGCCCCATCCCGAGAGCAGGCTCGGATCGAGCGTCGAGTCGAAGACCGGTGTTCCGAAGTTCAGGCTGGCGTTCGCGCCGCAGAAGTCGCCCCCGGTCGCCCGCAGGTCCTGGCTCGCCGGGCTGCTCAGATTGCAGTCGGCCACCCAATTGCTGTTGGCGTCGGTCCACGTGCGCGTCGTCGTGGTGGTGAGGCGATTCGTCGGGTTGAGCGCGATGAAGAACCCGCCGTTCTGCGCCGCCTCGAGATAACGGCCGAAGTTCACCTTCACCGACGTCTTGCCGGTGCCGAACACGTCGTAGGCGACCCCGGCGCGTGGCCAGATGTCGTTATAGCCCTTCACGCCGGTGATTTTCGGGTAGTTCAACGCCGTGGACACGAAGCGCTGCGCGTCGACGGTCTGCGCGGGGAAGTAGCTCCACGCATGGTCGTAGCGCACCGCGCCGGACGCGGTCAGGCGGCCGAGCGTCCACTGTTCCTGGGCGTAGAACGCGTCGAAGCGGACCGACTGCAGAATGCCGAAGCGATTGATGTTCAACGTGATCTGATCGGCCACCCCGTTGTTGGTCCGGTAGTTGAGGAACTGGTTGTTCCCGAAGTTCTTGCGCTGATCGATGAGCGCCCCGCCCTGATAGCCGAACTTGATGCTGTGCTTGCCGGTGACGTAGGACGCCGCGGCGTTCCACGAGTTGTTCCAGTTGATGTTCGAGAACCAGGCGAGGGAGCGGTACGTCAACCCCGCGATGTTGCCGTTGGCGGCACACCCGGCAGCGCACTGCTCGGTGACGCGAATCAGATTCTCGGTCTCCAGTCCCGGCAACTGGCCGCCGCCGTAGCGGCTGAAGTACATCCCGAAGCCGGCTTCGAGCAGCAGCTTGCTGTTCACCGGCGACGTCCACTTCGCCTGCGTCACGTGGTTGCCGTAGTCGCGATACGCCGCCGTCTCGGGCGCGAAGGTGGCCGACGCGGACGGCGTCGGCGCGGCGGTCGATCCCGCATAGACCAGGTCGTCCGACGAGGTGCGGCACGCGCTGCCCGAGTAGCCCGCCGCGGCGCCGCCTTCGCACGGACGCTGCTGATCCCAGAACAGCTTGAACTGGTTGCGCGGCGTGGCCTGCCCCGTGAGCCTGAGCGCGGCAATGCGATACGACGCCGCGAGCACCGCGGGACGGCTGGTGTCGGCCTCGTACGTCCACTTGTTGGGGTCGCCGGCGTTCTTGTTGGCGAACATGCCGGGTACCGTGCGCTCGCTCCCCTCTTCCCGCAGGTTCAAGTAGAACCAGAGGCGATCCTTCTTGATGGGTCCCCCGAGACCGAGGTTGAAATCCCACACCTTGCGCGTCTCGCCAGGCGTGGACAGGCCGCGCGCCTTCAGATCGTCGCTGTAGTTGCTGCCGATCATGTCGCCGTTGGCGCCGGTGACGAAGAACGTGCCGTGCAGCGAGTTGCCACCCTCTTTCGGCAGGATGTTGAGCGACGGGCCGCCACCTTCGTTCTCGCCCAGGCCTCCTGACGTCGTCATGGCAATCTCGCGCGCGTTGCCGACGTCGGCGATGTAGGAGGACACGCCGGCGCCGTTGAACGCCGAGCCGACGCTGATGCCGTCGATGTTGACGCGCCCCTCATTGGAGCGGCCGCCGAAGCCGCCGAACACCACCATGCCGGGCACCACCTGCACGTCGGTGGGGGCGCCCGCCTGGTTGATGCTGTTCGGCATCAACTGAATCAGGTTGTTGTACGACCGCGACGACGGGATGGCGCTGATGGTCTCGTTGTCGAGCACCACCTGGCGTCTGATGCTCTGGGTGTCCACGATGGGCGATTCACCCGTCACGGTAATCGTCTCGGTGAGCGCGCCAACTTTCAGGTCGGCATTGATCGTCGCGGTGAACGTGCCCTCGAGGCCGACGCCCTCGCGCTTGACCGTCGTGAAGCCCGCCAGGGTGAATGTGACGGTGTACTCGCCTGCCCGGAGATCGACGATCCGGTAGAGGCCGTTGCTGTCGGTCGTTGCCGTTCTCACCTTTTCGATGAGCAACGGGCTCGACGCTTCGACGGTCACACCGGGCAGCACCGCGCCCGACGTGTCGCGGACGGTGCCGGTGATCGACGCCTGCGCCCACGCCGTGGTGGGCGCGAGCACGAACAGGCCGGCGATGAGGAGCCCCAGGGAAAGGATGCCGCGCGAAATGCGCATCGTGTTGTGCCTCCGTAACGGGGCCACCCTCGCTCTGGCCCCAGTGGTGGCGGGATTCTAGGAGCGCCACCCCGGCCGTGGTTGGCAAAATGCGGTCAAAGTCACCCCAAAATCCCGTCCAAGCGTGACCCGTCGGTGCTTGACGGTGGGCGAAAAAGGCGGCAGATTCAGAGTTCCCCAAACTCGTGCATGCCTGAAATCGCCATCGGCCCGTTCACCCTCGACACCGCCAGCGGACGCATGCTGCGCGACGGCGCCGAGATCCGCCTGCGCCCCCAGGCGCTGCAGGCGCTCGAAGTGCTGCTGCGCAACACGGGGCGTCCGGTCTCGTACGAACAGATGATCGCGGAGGCCTGGAAGGGCACCCACGTCTCGAAGCACACGGTGGACGTGACCGTCGGTGAGGTCAAGAAGACACTGGGCGAGTACGGCCGTTGGATCACACACCGTCCGAAAGCGGGCTATCGCCTCGAGGTGCCTACCTCAGACGAGCTAGTGCGCAAGGGCTCGCACTTCGTCAATCGCCGGACGCGTGAAGGCGCCGAGCTCGCGATCCAGTGCTTCGAGCACGCGGCGGCCGAGTGCCCCGGCGATGCGCGCGCCTACGAAGGGCTCTCCACCTGCTACCTGATGCTGGCGACGTTCGGCATGCGTCCGCCCGGCGAGGTGTATCCGAAGTTCCTCGAAACGCACGACCAGGCGGTAGCCGTGGGCGGCCTGAAGGCAGAGCTGCGCGCCAACCGCGGACACGGCATGCATCTGTTCGAGCAACAGCTCGAGCCGGCAGAAGCCGAGTTCCTGGCCGCCATCAGCGAGAAGCCGTCGCTCGGAACCGGGTACGTACGGGCGGCGCTCCTCTACGTCACGATGGATCGGCTCGACGACGCGGCCGCCATGCTCGAACGCTGCGAAGCCAAAGACCCGCTCGTGCCGACGCTGCCGGCGACCCACGTGCTGCTCCGCTTCTGGCGACGCGACTTCGACGCGGCGATCGCCTACGGGAAGCAGGCGATCGAGCTGCACCCGTATCTGCAGATCGTGCGGGTCAACTATGCGCAGGCGCTCGAATTCTCGGGACGGCTGCCCGAGGCGCTGGCCCAGTACAAGCTGGCGTCAGTGATGTCGCCCGACCTGCCCTGGCTGCGCGCCCTCGAGGCCACCTGTCTGGCAAAGATGGGACAGATGACCAGCGCGCAGGACATCCTCGAAGAGCTGGAACACCTGCGGCGATCCGACTACGTTGACGCGTTCTATCAGTGCGTACTGCGCCAGGCGCTCGGCCACCACGCCCAGGCGATGAACGAGCTCGAGCGCGCCGTGGACGAGAACTCGGCCTTCCTCTACTCGATGAACGTCGACCCGAAGATGGACGTCTTCCGTGGCGACCCGCGGTATCAGCGACTCGAGGCGGGCCGCTCGCCCAAGATCGCGCGCGCTTGAGTGTTGGGCTTCTCCACCGTGTAGGTGAAGAAGCCGATCATCATCTCTTCCCAGGTCTGATCGCCCCACCGCACCGTCGCCGACGGATCGGGGTTGGCTTTATTTGCCGGCGAATTGTCGAAGTGCGCCGTCACATGGAGCTTCGAGCCCTTCGGCAGCGTGATCGGCTGCGCCAGCCAGTAGTCGGTCTGCCAGCCGAAGTCGAACTTCGGCACGCGCAGCACGATCTCCTCGCGGCCGTCCGGATACGTGGCCGTGTAGGTCATGTCCTTGCCGCGCAGGTGCATGTGCGGGTGCAGCGTCCACACCTTCACGTCGTCGCTGAAGGTGGCCTCGGCCTCCACCTGGTGATTCGCCGCGCCACCGGGGATCGCGAACATCGGGTTGGCGATGGCCGCGGTGCGAATCTCCTGCGCCGGCGGCTCCTTCGAGAAGATCAGGCCGATGCGCGAGCGGTCTCGCCCCGCCGTGCCGTTCGTCGTGTAGTGCACCTGGAAGACCAGCGTCGAGCCGGCGGGGATCCTCTTCGCCATGCCTGGCTTGTAGACCGGCGCGTCCTCGCCCACCGCCCAGTTCACGAGCATGTTGTCCGTAGAGCGCGTGGCGGCGGCAACACCAGCCACGGGCGCGGAGGCGCGCTCGCCGGCGGTCGTGCTCGTCGGCAAGGGCAGCGACGGACGCTCTCCGGCAGCGAAGATGGGCCGGATGCTCATGACGTTCTGGCGCGGCCGCGCCTGCGGCTCGCGCACGTAGACGATGATGTGGTGCACGTGCGCGCGATCGCCGGCCCGCACCTCACCCGCCTGCATCCAGCGGTCCTCGGTGAAGTTGGTCGGCACCTCGAAGTACTGGTAGTCGATGGTGCCGCGCGCCGGCACCTCGAAGTCGGCGGCCATCTCGAACACCTGGTCCGGCTTGCCGATCTGCCACCCCTCGGCGAACTTCGGCAACACCGGCGTCTCCTTCGGATTCCCTTCAGGCGCGCCCGCGTTCACCCAGCTCACGATGGTGTCGATCTCGGCCTGGCTCAGGCTCGGGTTGTTGCGGAACGCGCCATAGGCCCGGTCGGCGTGCCAGGGCGGCATCACGCGCGTGGACACCTTCTCTTTGATGGCGCTCGCCCACGGACGAACGTCCTTGAACGAGAGCAGCGACATCGGCGCCACCTCGCCGGGCCGGTGGCAGCCGGCGCACTTGGTGAAGACGATCGGCGCCACGTCCTTGCTGAACGTGGGCGTCTGTGCACTCGCCGAACCCGCACCCAACAGGATCAGGGCCAGAGGCAGAGATTTGAGCGTCATGGGTGGCAGTGTAAACCCGCGATGGTCCCGCCGAGCCTTTTTGACCTCTTTTTGCTGCCACACAAGCCGCCCGCGCGGAGCGCGGGCAATTAGACACTGCCCCTGGCAATGCGGAGCCGGAAAACCGCCAGGCGAAGCATTGCCAGGTGTATCCTTTCGGCGGTCGGGAGGCACGGGATGACAACGGCGCGACGGGCGATAACCGCCCTACTGGCTGTGGGATGGCTGATCCACGGCGGAACGGCGATAGCCCAGGGCGACAAGTTCACCGCGCGGCTGGCGTGGGTGCCGACGGCGGGCGCGGATCGCGTCAGCGGCAAGGGCACGGCGTCGGCCACCTTGTCGGGACGGGCGCTGACGATCACAGGATCCTTCGAAGGCCTTGGCGGCCCGGCCACCGTGGCACGGCTCCACGAGGGGATCGCCAGAGGGGCGCGCGGCAAGGCCGTGGCCGACCTCACGATCACCAAAGCCACGAGCGGTTCGATTTCCGGCTCGGTGACGCTGACGCCT
>Ga0207648_10001368_pt1 | contig 26927 bp, 25 predicted proteins | sample KBSMisM32_FD_184310 | JGI IMG/M metagenome (GOLD analysis project Ga0207648, IMG submission 184310) | Miscanthus rhizosphere microbial communities from Kellogg Biological Station, Michigan, USA - KBS Miscanthus M3-2 (SPAdes) (version 2) | ecosystem: Host-associated > Plants > Roots >... | reverse complement strand
AGCAAATCGATCGCGGCGAGCGACCGGTCGGCGACGAGCTCGCGGACGGCTTCTTCCATCTTGCCCGCGTCGAGGAGCGGAACGGCGCGCGTGACGAGCACGGCCGCTTTCGCGCCGAGTGGTCGTGCCTGGATCCACTCGATCCACCACTCGAGCGTCTGCGGCAAAGGCTCGGCGTCACCACGAGAGACGATCGACCGCGCTTCACGATCGCGCTGACGCACGACGTCGACACGCCGTGGCGCTGGACGCGCATCGGCCTGCGCGGTGCGGCCGCACGGCTGAAGCAGAACGTTCGCCATGCGCAACTCGGCCCTGCGGTGCGTGAGACGACAGGGCTCGCGACCGTGCCGCTACACCGCTTGCGCGGCACTGATCCCAACTGGCGCTTCGAGCAGATCCTGGCGCAGGAACGCCGCCGCGGCGCGACCGGCTCGTCCTTCTACGTGATCGCGAGCCATCACGACCCGCACGACGGCGCCGCAGCCGATGAATACGGCCGGCTGCGGCCGCGCCTCGTCGAGACCCTGCTCGAGGCCGGCGGAGAGGTCGGCCTGCACGGGAGCTACACCGCGGCGGACGATGCCGCGCGGCTCGCGGCGGAGAAGCACAAGCTCGAAGCGCTCGCCGGACCGATCACCGGCCATCGCTACCACTACCTGCGCGTCGATCCGCACCGGAATCTCGCGCCGCTCGCGGACCTCCGCCTCCGTTACGACACGACGCTCGGCTTTCCCGACGCCCTCGGCTTCCGCGCCGGCATCGCGCGGCCCTTCAGGCCCTGGAACTTTGAACGCGAAGAGCCGCTCGACCTGATCGAGGTACCCCTTGCCGCGATGGATGCGACGCTCGCAGAGGAGCGCTACCTCGGCCTCGCCGCCAAGCGCGCCGAGCCGCAGCTGATGCAACTGCTCGACCGGGCCGCGGAGTTCGGCGGCGCCTTCGCCGTCCTCTGGCATCCGGACCGCTTCGATCCCGCCACCTCCGGCGGCTGGGATCGCCTCTACTCGAGGCTGCTGGCAGGAGCTCAGGAACGCGGAGGCAGCTGCGTTCCGGCGGCCGAGCTGGTGTCGTCCCACTCGACCTGATCGAAGTAGCGCAACGCGCGCCGGGTCGGGCGCACCCGGGCGCTCAGCTGTGCGAGCTCTTCTCGCGAGATTTCGCCGAGCGCGCTCTTGATCCCGAGGTACGGGAGGTTCAGGTCCTCCTGGTAGACGATCGTCGAGATCCGTGGGTTGATCTCGATCACCTGGTCGCCAACGAGCTGGATGTTGAAGAAGTACTCGATGCCGAGCTCGGCGACGATGCGCGACGCCACCTCCATCAGCCAGTGGTCCTGCAGCGTCTCGAAGTACATCGCGAGCCCGGCGCGCATCGACTCGCGCGTCTTCGCGTGAGCGAGCAGCACCTGTCCCGAGCGCGCGATGCCGTCGATCGTTCGCTCCTTCCCCTGCGCGAGCTCCATCACGAGCAGATCCGGTCCGCCCTCGTCGGGTAGCAGCTCGACGACGTCCTTCAAGCGCATCGCGAGGTTCCCCGGCCGTTCCTCGAGCAGCTGTCGCGATCGGTCGACCGTTGCGTCGAGGATGCGAAAGCCGCGCGATCCCGAGCTGAAGACCGGCTTGAAGCAGACCGCGCGGTCCGGATAGCCCAGCTCGTCGGCTGCATGGGCAAGTGCCCGGGCGCCGCTCACCCGCTGCCAGGCGGGCGCCCGCAGACCGAGTCGCTGGACGAGTGCATAGGTCGCAGCCTTGTCGTTCGCCGTCTGGATTGCCTCGGGAGGTGAGACGAGCACCGTCGTGCCGAGAAACCGGTCGCGCGAGTCGGCGAGCGCCTGCAGGTCGTGCGAGGACTGCGGCAGGATCGCGTCGATGTTCTCGCGCCGAACGACATCGACCAGCGCATCCGCGAAGGCTGGGTCCTTGCCCGGCGGCACCACGTAGAACCGGTCGCAGAAGTGGCGTCCGATCGCCTGGGGCGACATGTCGGTCCCGACGATGCGCACGCCGCGCTCCCCGTTCTGACGGAGCGCTCGCAGGAGAGCGGCGGTGCCGGGGGCGCCCGACGCGGTGACGAGGACGGTGATGTCGCGCATGGACGCCGGGCGATGCTACTTCGGGTCGATCCCTCCGTGGACCAGCTTCAGCAGCGCGTCGGCATCGAGCTCGAGGCCGAGGGTCGTCGCAAGGGCCACACCGTTGGCCACGATGTTGACGAAAGCTGCGACGTCTTCGAGCCTGACGTCGCTGCGGAACCCGCCGCTCGCGTGCAGCTCCTCGAGCCAGGCTTTCACCTGTGCGTCGCGTCCTTCGCCGCCGCGGACGTGCCACTCCTGCATCAGCTCCGGCCTGCGCCGCAGTCGCCGGAGCACCTCGAAGTAGACGGCCATCCAGTCTGGGCTCTCGGTCGTCAGGTGCCGGAGCGTCGCGTCCAGCCCTTGCTCCATCAGGAGCGCCGTCAGCTCGTACTGGTCACGCGAGGCGAGCTCGAAGAAGAGCGACCACTTGTCCGGGAAGTAGTTGAAGATCGCCCCGCGCGAGAGGCCGATCTCCTCCTCGAGCCGCGCGACCGTCGCCCCCTCGTAGCCGTAGCGCGCAAACGCGCGACGCGCCCCCTCGAGAATCTGCTCCCGGCGGGCCTCGAGGTGCTCTTCGGAGACCTTCGGCACCCTCGCACTTTACAAAACCGTACGTCCGTATTATATTCTCGGCCAGATGGGGCTGCTCCGGAACCGCAACCTCGCCGCGGTGCTCACGGCCGAGCTCGTCTCGCTCACCGGCTCGGCGATGACCTACGTCGCGCTCCCGTGGTTCGTCCTCACCACGACGGGCTCGACGGCCAAGATGGGCTGGGTCCTCGCGGCCGAGCTCCTTCCCGTCGGCCTCCTCGGCATTCCAGCCGGCTCGCTGATCGCCCGCCTCGGCGCGAAGCGCACGATGAACGTCGCAGACGCGGCGCGCGCACCCCTGATGGCCGCGGTGCCCGTGCTCTATTGGACGGGCCACCTGTCCTTTCCGCTCCTCTTGACGTTCACGTTCCTGATCGGCTGCTTCATGGCGCCGTACTACGCATCGTCTCGCCTCATCCTCCCGGAGGTCGTCGGCGAGGACGAGCAACTCGTCGCGCAAGGCTCCGCGTTCGTCCAGGCGATCACGCAGCTGACCCAGCTCGGCGGACCGATCCTCGGCGGCCTGCTCATCTCCCTCACCAGCGCTCCTGCAGTTCTCATCGTCGACGCCGCGACCTATGCGTTCTCGTTCGTCGTGATCTTCACCTTCGTGCGCGTGGGCAAGCGAGTCGAGCAGGACGAGTCGTCACGTGGCCTCTTCGCAGGGCTGCGCTACGTGTGGCACGACCAGTTGCTTCGGCCGATGCTCTGCGCGGCGTCCTTCATCAACTTCACGGCACAAGGGTTGTTCGCCACCATCCCCGTGCTCGTGCTGCGGCGCTATGACGCGGAGCCGAAGATCCTCGGCTTCTTCTTCGCGGCCTTCGGCGCGGGGGCACTCATCGGGAGCCTCGTCGCGGCGAACATCGTCCGCAGGGTGCCACTGCTCCGGCTCGCCGGCGTCGCGATCCTCGGGATGGCCGTGCCGCTGTGGTTCCTGGCGATCAGCATGCCCTGGCCGGTCGTGCTCGTCGTGCTCGCAGTGTTCGGTTTCTGCGCACCGCTCGTCAACGCCCCGGTGCTCGCCATCGTCACGATGCGCGCCCCGGAGGCGTTGCGACCGAAGGTGATGACGGCGGTGATGACGTTCGCATTGATCATCGGGCCGCTTGGCTTCCTGGCAGTCGGTCAAGCACTCCAGCACGTCGGCCTGCGCGTGGTCTTTCTTGCGATCGCAGCCGGTTTCACGGCCGGCGCCGTGGCCTTCTCAGCGGCTGTTGGACGCAGCGACGCCCGGGAACAGGAACCGGACGCGTTTCGAACAGGCGAGCTCGCAACCAGACGGTGATGTGCAGCCACATGCTCGCCGGAGGATCGCCGCGACGAGATTCATCGACCCAGGATAGGCAACACTCGCCGTAACCTCCGCCGCTCGGCCGGCAGGTAGAAGCCGAGCAGGCCGACCACGAGCGGGAACGCTGCCGTCAGCGCCAGAGCCACTCCGAGCGGGACGTCGAGTAGCTTGCCGACCAGCGTCAGACCGACTGCCGCGACAGCGAGCGTCGCGACTCGGCGCCACTGGTACGGAACCGGGAAGACCCGCTGTGCGCGCCAGGCCATGCCGAGAAAGAGCAGCGTGTAGGCGATCACGGTGGCGATCGCTGCGCCCATTCGTCCGTACGAAGGGATGAGGGCGAAGTTGAGGCTCACGTTCACGACCGCGGCCGCGCCGCTGACGAGCCAGTTCGACCGCGTTTGTCGTGCACGCCCGGTGCCGATTTGCACGACCACGTACGCGCCGAACGCCGCGACCCCGAACGCGAGCGGCGCCACGACGTTCTGCGCGGGATAGAAGGCCTCCGTCGTGATCAGCCTTACGATCCAGGGCGCGAGCAGTCCAAGTGCGAGCGCGAGCCAGCAGCAGACGTAGACGACGTAGGTGAGCACGAAGCTGTAGGTGCGCTGCGCTTCGCGGTCGTCCTCGATCGAGTAGGCGAAGGCGGGCCACGCCATCCGGAACGCGGTCAGGAGTAGGACGATCGCTGACGCGATTCGCACGCCGATCGAGTAGAGCCCCACCTCGTGCGCGTCTGAGAGCTTGATCAGGAAGAAGCGGTCGCTGAAGTTCGTGAGCCAGAGCGCGACGGCGGACGGAACGAGCGGCAGCCCGAAGCGGTTCATCGCGCGATAGAGCTTGCGGTCGAACTGCAGGCCGAGCGCGTGTCTGCTGTACATGAGCAGTGCGGCGTAGACGATCAACGTGCCGGTGAAGTTGCCGACCAGGACGCCGAGAGGTCCCTTGTCGAACACGACGACGAGCAGGATCGTGGCGCTGATTGTGATCGCCACGTTGCAAAGCGTCGCGGCGACGTAGGCGGTCGAGCGCTGCTCGACGCGGAACAGCGACGTCATCTGCTCGTAGTTCAGCGCTGCCCAGAAGCCGATGAACGCGGCGATGACCAGATTCCCGTGATCGTGCGTTCCGAAGAGCAGCCAGGAGATCTGCGGTGCAAGGACGATCCCCGCCAGCGAGACGACCGTCGACGCGGCCATGACGTACCAGAACGCGGTGCGGACCACGAGATGCCGGCGCTCCAGCTCGGCCGAGTCGAAGTAGAAGCGGAAGAACGCGCTCTTCATCCCCTGCGCGACGAGTGCGGTGAGCACAGCGGCCAGCGCGACGAGCGTCTCGATCAGTCCGTAGTCGCTTGGCGACAGATAGCGCGTGTACAGCGGCAGAAGCAGCACACCGAGGACGCGCGCGATGATGCTGCCCACGCCGTAGATGGCCGAGTGCCGCAGCAGCTCCTTGAGGCGCTGGAGGATCACCCGAGCACCGAGGCGTAGATCTCGATGAAGCGGTCGGCGACCTTGTCGAGATCGTGAACCTGCTCGACGTAGATCCGGCCCTCCTGACCGAGCTGCTTGCGCAGCTCGAAGGAATCCACGAGCGGCCTGAGCTTCTCCACGAGGTCGTCCTTCGTCGCCGCCACGATGGGCACCTTCAGGCCGAACGCCTCTTCCGTCTGGCGGACTGCTTCCGGATCGAGGTGCGTGACCACCGGCTTGCCGTACGCCATCGACTCGATCGCAAAGACGCCGTGCCAGAGGTAGTGCAGCTGGTCGACGACTATGTCGGCCCGCTTGAAGCGCTCGACAGCCTCGTCATGGGGGACGCCGTGCACCACGTCGAGATCCACCGGCAGCCGGCTGCACGCGTCGATCACGTGCCGTGTGCCCTTCTTCTCGGGGTTCGACGGCGCATGGACGACGAGCGGCCGCTCGCGCTGGACGGGCGGCACCGCCTCGTAATCGCGCAGGTCGAGACCCGGAGGGACGACCGCCGTCGGATCGGGGACCCAACGTGTCGCGGCATACGAGCCGACGATGCACGCGTCGAACTTCTTGCGGTACGCGAGCTCCTCTCGCCGCTTGCCCCGGATGTCGTCGCCGAGGAAGTGCATCACCGACTTCTTTCGAGTTGCGCGCAGGATCGGCACGTTCACCGACTTCGGGACGAGCGTCTTGCCGAAGTAGAAGTGGAAGACGTCCGTCTGCGGCAGGTACCTGGCGAGCGCGCGCCACTGGACGGCCTGCTGGCGAAGCAATCCCTGCCGCGGCAGATCGAGGTTGATGTCGTACTCGTCCGGCCGCCACTTCTGCGGCCAGAAGACGAGGAGGCGCGCGTCGACGCCTTTGCGGCGCAGGGCGTTCACGTGGGCCCAACCTGTACCGGCCAGATTGACCGGCAAATGGAGGATTCGGGCGTCCACGCAGGCAACGATACGATCCGCGGCCGTGTCCGCCGGGCTGAAACGCCGTCTCTACCGCGCCGTTCGGGACGTTCGCGATCCGCGCCGTGCGGCCGATCGGCGACGCATTCGCGACGGAGTGGCGCGTTTTCTCGGCGGTCGAGACGTGCTCGAGGGCTACGAGCGCGAGGTGCGGGCGAGCGGCCTGATGGATCACCTGCTCGAGAAGGGGCGCGAGCACCACGAGGCAGTCGTCGAGACCGGCGCGGGCCACTCCCTCGGTGCGATCGGCTACACGGAGGGCGTCTATCTCTACGCTGTCCTCCGCAAGGTGCAACCAAAGATCGCTGTCGAGACCGGGGTCGCGAACGGGTTCTCAACCGCGTTCTCGCTCCTTGCGCTGCAGGCGAACGGCGAGGGGCAGCTGCACTCGATCGACCTGCCGCGAGAAGTTGGCCGGGACTACGAGCCCGGGACATTCTTCGAAGGGGAGGGCCGCGCAGGCATCCCGGCGGGCTCGGAGCCTGGGTGGTTGATCCCGGCTGACCTGAAGGAGCGCTGGACGCTCGTGCTCGGGCGGAGCCAGGAGGAGCTGCCGCCGCTGCTCGACCGGCTCGGCGCGATCGACACGTTCATGCACGACAGCGAGCACTCGTTCGAGTGCATGTGGTTCGAGTTCAACGCCGGCTGGCCCGCGCTCCGCGCCGGGGGAGTGCTCCTGTCTGACGACGTGAACTCGACGGAGGCCTTCGCGCGCTTCGCCGCCGAGCAGGGCCGCGAGCCGGTGCGCCTGGCCCGCGGCATGGCTCTCCTGCAGAAGTGATTTGACAAGTTAGTGAGTAATCGCTAACAATACGAGCCATGCCAGTCGCCGAACGAAAGAGCGCCGAGGAGCGCCGTGAGGAGATTCTCGAGGCCGCGCTCGTGGAGTTCGCCGCGCACGGGCTCTACGGCGGCTCGACGGAGGCGATCGCCCGGGCGGTCGGGATCTCGCAGCCCTATGTGTTTCGCCTCTTCGGGACGAAGAAGGAGCTCTTCACGGCGACGATCGAGCGCTGCATGCGAGGGACGCTCGAGATGATGCAGTCGGCGGCCGCCGGCCTGAAGGGCGAGGACGCCCTGCACGCGATCGGCGAGGCTTATGGCGAGCGGCTCAGGACCGATCCGACCTATCTCCATTCGCAGATGCAGGCCTACGCCGCCTGCGACGACCCGGCGATTCGCACGGTGGTGCGGAACGGCTACCGCGAGCTCGTCGACTACGTCGAACGGGTTTCAGGACTGCCGCCCGAACGGGTCTCGCACTTCTTCGCGAAGGGGATGCTTCTGAACGTGATCGCGTCGATGGACCTGCTCGGCGCCGACGAAGGCTGGGCGCAGCGCCTCATCGAGGGCTGCCGCCAGGACGTCTGAGACCTTTTTTTCGAGTTGAAGTTAGTGACCACTCACAAGCATATGCCGGTTTTCCGCACCACCAGACACCAGACGGCCGCATTCGCAGGCCTCTCCCGCAACAGCACGATCGAGTTGACGACCCGAAGGAGGAATCCATGACAGCCAAGACCCGAACCATCTGGACTTTTGCGATCACCTCGGCGGCGGTCTTCATGGCCACGCTCGACAACCTCGTGGTCACGACCGCACTGCCGGTCATCCGCGAGGACCTGCATGCGACGGTCGAGAGCCTCGAGTGGACCGTCAACGCCTACACGCTGACCTTCGCGGTCCTCCTGCTCACGGGCGCTGCGCTCGGCGATCGCTTCGGGCGACGCCGGATGCTCGCGGTCGGCCTCGCGATCTTCACGGTGTCGTCCGCCGCCGCCGCCCTCGCGCCGTCGGCCGGAGTGCTGATCGCCGCGCGTGCGGCTCAGGGCGTCGGCGGCGCGATCATCACTCCGCTGACGCTGACCATCCTGAGCGCGGGCGTTCCCGCCAACCGGCGCGGAGCGTTCATCGGCGCGTGGAGCGGCATCGCCGGCCTCGCGGTCGCATTCGGGCCGCTCGTCGGCGGAGCGGTCGTGAGCGGCATCTCCTGGCACTGGATCTTCTGGCTCAACGTCCCGATCGGCGTCGTCCTGATCCCGCTCGCGCTGCGGCGGCTGGACGAGACGTACGGGCCCGCCGCCAAGCTCGACCTGCCGGGGGTCACGCTGGCGAGCGTGGGGCTCACCGGGATCGTCTGGGGTCTCGTGCGCGGACACGGGCAGGGCTGGACGTCGCCCGAGATCGTCATCTCCCTCGTTGCCGGCGCTCTCGTCTTCGCGCTGTTCGTGCTCTGGGAGCTGCGGACGCCGGAACCGATGCTGCCGATGCGCTTCTTCGAGAACCGCGTCTTCACGCTCGCGAACGTCGCCTCGCTCCTGATGTTCTTCGGGATGTTCGGGTCGATCTTCCTGCTGTCGCAGTTCTTCCAGACCGTGCAGGGCTACTCGCCGTTCGGCTCGGGCCTGCGCATCCTCCCGTGGACGATCATGCCGATGTTCGTCGCGCCGATCGCCGGCGCTCTCTCCGACAGGATCGGCGGCGCGCGGCTGATGGGCATCGGACTGACGTTGCAGGCCGGCGGGCTCGCCTCGCTCGCGGCGATCTCGACCCCGACGACTCCCTATTGGCATCTCGTCGTGCCGTTCATGGTCTCGGGCATCGGGATGGCGATGTTCTGGGCACCGGTGGCGAACGTCGTCCTCGCCGCGGTTCGGCCGGAGGAGGAGGGCAAGGCCTCGGGTGCGCAGAACGCGATTCGCGAGCTCGGCGGAGTGTTCGGTGTGGCCGTGCTGGCTTCCGTCTGGTCGCACTACGGGAGCTACTCGAACGGCCAGTCGTTCGTCGACGGGATGGTGCCCGCCCTCTGGATCGGCGCGGCGGTCGTCTTCCTCGGCGCCGTGGCCGCGTTCCTGATCCCGAGCCGCAAGCGGGCTGCCGAGGCGACGGTCGACGAGCCGGTCGCCTTCGCGGAAGCGGCTTAGCCCGAACGGTCTTTTGCGCGGGCGGCTCGGGCCGCCCGCGCAAGTGCTAGCGGGTGCCTGCCAGCTGCGTGACGACCCGGTGGTTCCTCTGAATGAGCTTGGCGGCGTAGAGGCGGTCGTCGGCCTTGCGGAACAGCTCCATCGGGCGGAGCCCGTCGTCCGGCCAGGCGGACCAGCCGAAGGTCACCTGCAGATCCTGCGCTTCGAGGTCGGCACGGAGCCGCGCGCAGAGGTGCGCCGCGCCTGCCAGTCGTCCTTCGACGAGGATCGCGAACTCGTCACCGCCGACGCGCGCCAGCTCGTCCTCGGAGCCGGTGAGCCGGCGCAACGCGTCCGCCAGATCGCGCAGCTTCTGGTTTCCGGCCGTGTGCCCGTGCGTGTCGTTCAACAGCTTCAGGTCGTCCATGTCTCCGAGCACGAGGAGAAACGGTGCTTCTGCATTACAGCGCCGGGCAAGCACCTCGTCGAAGACACGGGTGTTCAGGAGGCCGGTCAGGAAGTCGCGGTCGGCAAACTCTCGCAGCTGTTCGAGGTGGCGCCGGTGCTCGTTCGCGAACCAGCCGATCAGCAGACCGCAGGACGAGTAGGTCACGAGCCTGATCGCCATCGCAAGCGTGAGGACGTCCTGGGTCGGGATCCGCGGGGTGACGGCGATCGCCAGTGCATAGAGAGCGGCGGCGACGATTCCGCCGACCAGCCCCAGGCGTGTCCCGCCGGCGAGTGCGAGCAGTGCGATCGGGATGTAGAAGAAATGCCCGAGCCCGAGGCCCGGGACCTCGAAGGCGACGAACGCGATGAAGACGACCCCGTAGAGCGCGACCGCGGTCACGATCAGCAGGCGCCGTTCTAGCCAGGCCGCAGGCATCAACCGGAGCTTCGTCAGGGGCTCGGCGGCACGCGTCCCTCGAAAGAGGGATCCCCAGGGCACTATCCTCTGTTGCCATGGCTGGCACACAAGCGTTCGAGACCGGCCTCGTCACCGATGCAGATCTCCCTGCCCCCGATCTGTCGATCGTGGTGACGGTCTTCAACGAGGCGGGGTCGATCGACGAGCTCTACCGGCGTGCGGTCGCAGCGCTCGATCCCGGGCCGCGCACCTTCGAGCTGATCTTCGTGGACGACGGTTCGACGGACGGCACGTTCGCCGCCCTCGAGCGACTTCACGCAACCGACGTACGCGTGCGCGCTGTCCGCTTCAAGCGCAACTTCGGCCAGCATCCCGCGATGCATGCCGGGCTGTCGCGGGCACGCGGGGACGTCATCGTCACGATGGACGGCGACCTGCAGAACCAGCCCGAGGACATCCCGCGACTCGTCGAGGCGGTCGAGGCCGGCAACGACGTTGCGAGCGGACGCAGGCGCGGGCGCAGGGACCCCGTCGGCCGCTCCCTGCCCTCGCGGGTGATCAACGGCATGCTGCGTCGTTTCACGGGCGTTGCGATCTCGGATTTCGGCTGCGCCTTCAACGCGTACCGGCGCGACGCCGTCGAGCCGATGCTCGGCTCGATCGGCAAGCAGAAGTTCACGAAGGCCGTGATCCTGTCCGGCGGTGCCAGCGTGGTGGAAGTCGACGTCGCGCATGCGTCGCGTCACGGTCAGTCGCGCTACTCGCCACTTCGCCTGACGCGGCTCGCGCTGCACGTTCTGGCGGGTTTCTGGCCGCAGCCGATCCAGTGGATCGGCGTGCTCCTCGGCACGGTGTCGTCGCTGCTTGCGCTCGCGCTCGGCATCTACGGCGTGATCTTCTGGATCGGCGAGTCGAACTTCCCCGGCCCGCTCTTCGGCGGCGTCGCGGTCCTGTTCGTCCTCGGCATCCAGGGCTTCATCCTGGCGCTCGTCGGCGAGTACCTCGGCCGCATCCAGCGCGACGTCGAGGGCCGCCCGATCTACACCATCGACAAAGAGCTCTAGTGCGCTAGCTGCTGCTCTGGCGCGGCTGCGAGGATCGCGTCCTTGAGCTGGTCGTGGAGCGCTCCTTTCACCAGGAGCGCGACGGCTCCGGCCTCGCGTGCCTGTTCGGGTAGCGACTCGTCGTCGAGGCCGGTGACGAGGATTACACGCGTCTCCGGGCTTTGGACGCGCAGGCGCCGCGCGCACTCCAGGCCGTCGATCTCCGGCATGCGCACGTCGATCACGGCGACCTCCGCCTGTTTCGAGACGGCGAGGTCGATTGCGGACAGGCCGTCACTCGCGCTTCCGATCACCTCTAGCCGGTCGTCGTGGCCGAGCAGCAGCGCTAGCGCGTCGACGAAGAGCCGGTGATCGTCGACGATCACGACCCGCACAGGAGTGGATTGGAAGTCTCTGGGCATGAGCTAGGCCCGGCGCCTGGTTCTCCCCTCCCCGGAAGGGGCCGTCGTTCAAACCACTAGGCTCCCGGCGTGAGCAAGCGCATCCTCGTGACCGGCGGGGCGGGATTCATCTCGTCCAACTTCATCCACCATCTTCTGGCGAAGACGCCGTACGAGGTTGTTTCTCTCGATGCTCTCACCTATGCGGGGAATGTCGACAACCTGAGCGGCGCGATGTCCCACGAGCGGCTTTCCTTCGTGCAAGGGGACATCCGCGACGCCGACCTCGTGCGCGAGATCGTCGCCGATGTGGACGTGATCGTAAACGCGGCCGCCGAGTCGCACGTCGAGAAGTCGATCGAGGAAGGCGCACGCGAATTCGTCACGACCAACGTCGAGGGCACGCAGATCCTGCTCGACGCGATCCGGGAGGCGCCGGTCGAGCGGTTCATTCTCTTCAGCTCGAGTGAGGTCTACGGCACGGCTGAAGCAGCGCCGATGGACGAGGATCATCCACTGAATCCCCGCAGCCCGTACGCGGCGACCAAGGCGGGCGCAGATCGCCTCGCCTACTCGTACTACGTGACCTACGGGCTGCCGGTCACGATCGTCCGGCCGTTCAACAACTACGGGCCGAGGCAGCATCCCGAGAAGGTCGTTCCACGCTTCATCACACAGGCGTTGCAGGACCGAGAGCTGACGATCCACGGGGACGGGCACGCCAGCCGCGACTGGCTCTACGTGGACGACGACGCAGAGGCGATCGAGGCGATCATCGCGGCGCCGCTCGACAACGTCGCGGGCGAGGTCCTGAACGTCGCGACCGGCATCGACATCCCGGTCACCGAGATCGCGGACGCCGTCCTCGAGGCACTCGGCAAGCCGGCGTCGCTGAAGACGTTCGTGCCCGAGAGACTGGGACAGGTCGACCGGCACATCGGCTCGACGGACAAGATGGAGCGCCTGACGGGCTGGACGGCGCGGACGTCGTTCGAGGAAGGTCTCGCGCGCACCATCGCGTGGTACCGCGAAAATGAGGTGTGGTGGCGGGGGATTCTCCAGAGCGAGACCCGGGCAAGCGTCTCCTCGTCCTAGGCGCGGGGCCGGCTCAGCTCGGACTGCTCGCCGCGGCGCGCGCACGTGAGCTGCACGTGATCGCCGTCGACCGCGATCCCTCGGCACCCGGATTTCGCTACGCGGATCGCCGTGCGATCGTCTCGACCGAAGACGAGTCCGGCATCGAACGGCTGGCGAGCGCGGAGCGTGTCCAGGGGCTGATCGCACCTGGCATCGACTGGCCGGTGGCGATCGCGGCTCGCGTCGCCGAGCGCCTTTCGCTTCCGCACGCGATCTCGCCGGAGACTGCGGCGCTCTCGACGTCGAAGTTGCGTCAGCGCGAGCGGTTCGCAGAAGCTGGCGTGCCACAACCCGAGTTCCAAATCTGCTCAGGGCCCGAAGAGGCGACGGCGGCAGCCGAGCGGATCGGGTTTCCCTGCGTGATCAAGGCGCCGGATCGGCAGGGGCAGCGTGGGCTGACGCTTGTCCGTTCCGCAGACGAGGTCGCCGAGGCCGTGCGCGTCGCCCTCGACGCCGCTCGGACCGCCACGCTCCTCGTCGAGGAGCACGTGCCCGGTCTCGAGGTCACGGTCAACGCTTTCTCGTCCGGGGGGCATTTCCACCCGCTCACCGTGACCGACAGGTTGACCGCGCCGTTGCCCGCCTTCGGCGTGGCGCTGACTCATGCATGGCCGAGCGAGCTCGAGCCGGCGCAGATCGGAGCGGTTGTCGAGGCGGCAGCGGCCGCAGCTGCGGCGGTCGGGATCACGGAGGGCCCGAGCTACACCCAGGTGCTGGTCGGTCCCGACGGCCCCCGCGTGGGCGAGCTCGCCGCGCGACTCGGCGGCGGTCACGACGCCGAGCTCTGTCGCGTCGCGCTCGGCGTCGACTTGAACGGCGCCGCGCTGTCCGCAGCGCTCGGGGATGAGGTTCCTCCGGCCCGGCTCGCACCGGTGGCACGCATGGGCGGCGCGTGCGTTCGTTTTCTCGTCGCTCCGCCGGGCGAGCTGCGTGAGGTGACCGGCATCGAGGAGGCCTTTGCCCAGGAGGGGATTCGCGGGATCCGGATCTATCGGCGCCCAGGCCACCGTTTCGAGGACTTCCGCCGCGGAGCCGACCGGGCGGGCGCCGTTCTCGCTGTCGGAGACACTAGGGAGGAAGCGCTCGAGCGCGCCACGAAAGCGGAAGCGATGATTCGATTCGAGACGGATGTCGAAGCTCTCGTCTGAAACCGCCCGGCGCCCGACGATGCTCGGGTTCCAGCCCCCCGCGATCGGCGACGAGGAGATCGCTGCCGTGGCCGAGACGCTCCGCTCGGGGTGGCTGACGACAGGTCCGCGCGCGGCCGAGCTCGAGAGCCGTATGGCCGAGTACCTCGAGGCCGAGCACGTGCTCGCCCTCGCCTCCGGTACCGCCGCGCTGCATCTCGCACTGGTCGCCCTCGGCATCGGTCCCGGCGACGAGGTGATCACGTCGCCGATCACCTGGCCGGCGACCGCCAACGTGATCGTGCACACCGGCGCGACGCCAATCTTCGTCGACGTGCTCGAAGACGATCTCAACATCGATCCAGCGCTCGTTGCCAGAGCAGTCACTGAGCGGACGAAGGCGGTCCTGCCCGTCGACCTCGCGGGGCAGCCCGCAGACCTCGACCCGCTGCTCGCCCTCGGGATCCCGATCGTCGAGGACGCAGCGCATGCCGCCGAGAGCAGGTACCGCGGCCGGAAGATCGGGTCGATCGCGGACATCACGTGCTTCTCCCTCTACGCGACGAAGAACATCGCGGCCGGTGAAGGCGGGTTGATCTCGACGAATCGCGGGGACGTCGCGCAGGCGGTCCTCGATCTGAGGTTGATGCGCCGCGGCGACGGCTCGCTTTACGACATCCCCGTGCCGGGCTACAAGGCAAATCTCTCCGACGTGCTCGCGGCGATCGCTCTTTGCCAGCTCGACAAGGTCGAACGGCACACCCAGATCAGGCAGCGCCAATTTGCGGCCTACGACGAGGCCGTGGCCGGGCTCGCCGGCATCACGCCGCTCGCACGCGACGACCGCGACCTCCACGCCCTGCACCTCTACGTCGTGCGGATCGACGCGTATACCGCGGGCGCGACACGCGACGAATACCAGCGTGCGCTCGCCGAAGAGAACATCGCGACCTCGATCCACTTCCTGCCGGTGCACAAGCTGACGTACTACCGCGAGCGGTTCGCCGGCCAGCCGCCGCTGCCGGTAGCCGAGCGCGCCGGTGACGAGGTGCTGTCGCTGCCGCTGTCGCCGGCTCATTCGGACGACGACATCGCCGACGTCGTCGCCGCACTGAGACGCGTGCACGAACGCTTCGCGGGATGACCCGCAAGCGACTCGTCAGGGTTCTCCTGACGCTTGTAGTCACCGGCGGGTGTCTCGGCTACATCCTCTGGCAGCTCAACGTGCGCCAGACGGTGCACATCCTCGTCCACTCGAACCTCGCGTGGTTCGCGGGCGCGGTCCTCGTGATGCTCGCAGGGGTGCCGCCGATGGCCTACCGGTGGCAGAAGCTGCTCGAGGCGCGCGGGATCCGTGAGCGGCTGGGCTGGCTGATGCGGGCCTACCTCGTGTCGTACACCGCCGGACAGGTGCTGCCCACGGCCGTCGGTGGCGATGCTTCCCGCGTCTACGAGACCGCGCGCAGGCACCCCGGCCGGCTCGGCGACCTGACGGCGATCGTCCTGCTCGAGCGCGCGCTCGGCGGCGTCGCCACGCTCGTGTTGGCCGCGGTCGGCCTTGCACTTGCCCTCGGGCACTATGACGTGGGGGCCTATGTCTGGATCGAGGGCGCGTTCGTCATCGGCACCGTCGTGCTCGGCGTGCTGTTCTTCTCGCACCGAGCACGCGGTCCGCTCCGCCGGTTCGTTCCGCTGCTCAGGAGGCTGCGGGTCGAGCGCGCTCTGCGCGCGCTCTACGAAGGCGTGCACGTCTTTCGCGGACACCTCCGACTGATGGTCTGGGTCTCGCTGCTCACGCTCGGCGTTCAGGCGTTTCGCGTCCTCGCGATCTGGATGACCGGGCGCGCGGTCGGCATCGAGCTGTCGCCCCGCCCGTACTACGTCATGGGCCCGCTGCTCTTCCTCGTCATCCTCATTCCGTTCACGATCAACGGCCTGGCGGTGCGGGAAGCCTTCTTCGTCAGTTTCCTCACACAGCTGGGAGTCGACAAGGAGTCGGCCCTCGCGTGCGGGTTCCTGTTCTTCGTCGTCACGATCGCGCTGGCGCTGCCGGGCGCCGTCATTCTCGCGGTCGAGAACCTGCGTGGGGTGACGCGTCCGCGTGCCCCCGAGCTGAGATAGCCTCCGCCGCGGTCATGCGCGTTCTCGTCACCGGCGGAGCCGGCTTCATCGGATCGCACCTTGCCGACCGGCTGCTCGCCCAGGGGCACGAGGTGCGGGCCCTCGACAATCTCGACCCTCAGGTTCATCCGACGGGCGAGCGGCCCGACTATCTCGACGACGAGGTCGAGCTGCAGGTCGGGGACGTCCGCGACCACGACGCGGTCCGCCGTGCTCTCGACGGTGTCGACGCGGTCGTGCACTTTGCGGCGGCGGTCGGCGTCGGCCAGTCCATGTACGAGATCGAGCGCTACACGTCGATCAACGCGATCGGCGCTGCCGTGGTGCTCGAGGAAGTGCTCGAGCGCCGTGACGAGATCAAGAAGCTCCTCGTCGCGTCGTCGATGTCGATCTACGGCGAGGGGCAGTATCGGAATCCGCAAACAGGCGAGTCGGGCCTGGCGCCCGGCCTTCGCCCCGACAGCCAGCTCGCCGCGCGCGAATGGGAGCTGCTCGCCGACGACGGGACACCACTCGAGCCCGAGCCCACGGCGGAGACGAAGCCGCTTCGGCCGACCTCGATCTACGCGATCGGCAAGCGAGACCACGAGGAGATGGTGCTTGCCGTCGGTGCCGCGTACGGAATCCCCGCCGTCGCGCTTCGCTTCTTCAACGTCTACGGAGAACGCCAGGCGCTGTCGAATCCCTACACCGGCGCCGCGGCGATCTTTGCGTCACGGTTGCTCAACGACCGTGCGCCGCTCGTCTTCGAGGACGGTAATCAGACGCGCGACTTCATCGACGTGCGGGACATTTCCCGCTGCTGCGTGCTCGCTCTGGAGGAGGACGGTGCCAACGGCCGGACGCTCAACGTCGGCACGGGGAGGCCGACGTCGATCGCCGAACTGGCGAACGCGATCGCGCGCGGGCTTGGCAAGGAGCTCGGGCCGGAGATCGTGAACGAGTACCGCGCCGGCGACATCCGTCACTGCTACGCGGACACGGGCCTCGCGAACGAGCTGCTCGGGTTTCGCGCAGAGATTCCGTTCGAGGCCGGGATGCAGGAACTGCTCGAATGGCTCGAAGGACAGGAGGCGACTGACTCGGTCGATGCGGCGCGTGAGGCGCTCGTGGCGCGCGGCCTCGCGCGTTAGCGCGCGCTCGTTGGATCTCAGCGTCTCAATCGTCAACACCAACAGCCGCGAGCTCCTGCTGGCGTGTCTCGAGTCACTCGCCCCGGTAGAGGCCGAGATCGTCGTGCTCGACAACGCCTCGGAGGACGGCTCCGCCGCCGCCGTGCGCGAGCGCTTCCCGCACGTGCGGGTGATCGAGCAGGAACACCGGGCCGGCTTCGGCTCGAACCACAACACGGTCATCCGTGCGACGACCGGACGGTACGTCTACGTCCTGAACGAAGACACGACCGCAAACGACTGGAGCTTCGAGCGGATCACCGAGTATCTGGACGCGCACCCCCAGGTAGCCGCCCTCGGCCCGCGACTGGTCTATCCCGACGGACGCCTGCAGGATTCGGCGTGGCGCTTTCCGACTCCGCTCGTCAGCACGATGGGTCTCGCAACGCTCGGTCAGCTCGGGGTCAAGCAGTCGAAAGGTGCGAGCGTCCGGCCCGTGGACTGGGTGATGGGTGCCGCGCTCGTCTTGCGCCGTGAGGCGCTCGACCAGGTCGGCCTGTTCGACGAGGACTTCTTCCTCTATTCCGAGGAGGTCGACCTGCAGGCGCGGCTGCGGCAGGCCGGCTGGGAAACGCATTACTTCCCGGAGCTCACCGTCGTCCACCACGAGTCGCAGTTCAGCGCCGGGATCCCCGAGCGGCGCATCAACGAAATGTGGCGCAGCCGGCACCGCTACTGGCGGAAGCACCACAGCCGAATGGGTGCGCGTGTGGCCGCGCTCGCCACCGGAAGCCAGTACGCCGCCCGTGCGCTGCTTTCGCCGGCAGCCAGGCGCGACCCGGGCATCGAAGCGCGGATGCGCCTGCACGCGCGTGACGCGTGGCGAGTCGAGGGGCCGGGCTTGCGGGAGCTCGCGGACGAATGGAACGGCCGTGTGGGCAGTACGCCGCCGGGCTAGCGGCGCGCCGATCCTGCTGTTGGCTCTGCCGCTGCTCGGCATCGCACGGCTGCTTCCCGCATACGGCCTCGGGCTCTGGCTGCGGCTCGTGGCCGCTTCCCTCGTGCTGCTCCTGCCGGGTGCGCTCGTCGCCCGCGCCCTGCGACTCCGCGGTGCCTCGGCGACGGTGGCGTGGGGTCTCGGTGCGCTCGGCCCTGCCCTCCTTCTCGTCCTGGTCGTGCACAGCTCGATCCTCTTGGCGCTCGTCGTGCTCGCCGCAGTTGCGATCGTCGCGCTCCCATTCGCACTGCGTGTCGTGTCGGGACCTCCGGCCTGGGACACGCTCGTCGTGGCGCTCATCGGACTCGCGTTCGGCATTGCGCTCTGGCACGTGGCCGGTGCGATCACGGGAGACGCCCTCTTCCACCTCGGCCGCGTCCAGAAGCTCTACGCATTCGGCGACCTCCACGTCCGCTCGGTCGACGAGTTCGCGGACGGCGGGCTGCACCCCGGGTACGCGTTCCCGCTCTGGCACGCCTTCCTTGCGCTCGTCGCAAAGGTGGGCGGCGTCAGCCCGACGCAGGTGATGCTGCACGAGCCGAGCGCGATCGCCCCGGTTGCCTTCGCCGTCGTCTACGAGGCCGGGCTCGCGCTCTTTCGCTCGATGTGGCTCGGCGCTGCCGTCCTCACCGCGACCGTTGCCGCAATTGCGCTTGCACCCGGACACGGAGGCTCGTTCGCACTGCTCAGCCAGCCGGGGACGGTCGACCGTCACGTGCTCGTGGCCGTCGCGCTCACGCTCTTCTTCCTCTTTCTCCGTCATCCCGGCTGGGCGCTCGGCCTTTCGCTCGCAGTCGTCGGCGTGGAAGTGCTGCTCGTGCACACGAGCACCGCCGTCTTCCTCGGCATTCCTCTGCTCGGCTTCGTGGTCGCGCGCTTCCTGCTGACCCGCAGCGACCTGCGCACCGCAGCGGTTGCGCTGGCGGCGCTGTTCCTGCCGGCGGGTGCCGCGCTTGCCTGGCTCCTGCCGCTTGTTCGCGAGACCGCATCGCATTCGCCGTCGACGATGGAGCTCCGGCGTGCGCTGACCAAGTACGGCGCCGAGCTGAACGTCGACTCGCTGCACCATTACGCGTTACGTCCGGAGGTCGTCTCGCGCGGCGGTGCGGTTGCCGTCGCCGGCCTCGCCCTCGTGCCGCTCGCGGCGTTTGCAGCGCGGCAGCGCTGGGCTGCGTACGTGCTCGGCGGCACGCTTGCCGTGCTCACGATCGAATTGTTCCCCTGGGTCTTCCCGCATTTCGCGGACGCCGTGTCCGTTTCCCAGGCACGGCGCCTTGCCGGGTTCACGCCCATCGCGTTCGCAATCGCCGGTGGGACTGCGGTTCTGACCGGCATGATCGGCGCGCTCGTGCTTCCCGCCGCGCTCGCCGCCGGCATCGTGCTGCAGATCGAGTATCCGGGCGACTTCGGGCCCTTCGAGCAGGGCGGCCCGGCTTGGGCCACGTGGCTTGCGTTGCTCGGCGGTGCGATCGCCGTCGTCGTCGGACTACGCCGGGAGCGCCGCGTCGAAGCGCGGAGCGCGATCGTGACCTGCGCCGTTCTCCTCTTCTGCCTGCCCGTCGCGGTGCACGGCTTTCGTGACTGGACGCCTGCTGCATCGCGGGACTCCCACGCCCTGACGCCGGGACTGCTTCATGTCCTGGAGACGAGGGTGCCGAAGCGCGCGATCGTGTTCTCGGACCTCGAGACGAGCTACCGCATCGAAGGGTTTGTCCCCGTCTATGTCGCCGCGGCGCCTCCTGCGCACGTCGCCGACACTCCGGCGAATCGCCCGTACGGTCGCCGTTACTCGGTGAATCGCTACTTCAGAACCGGTGACGTCGGCATCCTCGACCGGTACCACGCGGGCTGGCTCGTGGTGGACAAGCAGCGCTTCGACGTGCGCCCGCCCTGGCCGCTCGTTTACGAGGATGAGCGCTACGCGCTCTACCATCGCCACCAATGAAAGTCCTGCTCGTGACCATGTACTTCCCGCCCGCAGGGGGCGGCGGGGTGCAACGTCCCCTGAAGTTCGCGACGCATCTACCCGCTCACGGCATCGAGACGCACGTCCTGGCACCGGACGATCCGAAGTGGATCCACTCCGACCCGGATCTCGTTCCGCCCACGCAGGCGTGGATCCACCGCGCCCGCTATCTCGGGCCGCGCGCACGCAAGCTTGCGGACGAGCTTCACGGCCGGCAGGGTCTCGATCGCCTGTCGCGGCAGGCACGTTCGCTCTCGCGACGCGTACTCGTTCCCGACGAGAACGTCGGCTGGAACCTGACCGCAATTCCGGCAGCCGTTCGCATCGCAAGGGACGAGGACATCGACGTCGTGATCACGACGTCACCGCCGAACTCGGTCCACCTGGTCGGCGCCGCGGTGAAGCGGCTGACGGGTGCACGCTGGGTCGCCGATCTCCGTGACTCGGTCGGCGCGCACCCGCATCGCCGTGTCGAGAGTGCTTCCGTTCGCGCGAAGGAGAAGGTCAGCGAATCGGTTGCGCGGCTCGTTGCGCGGCAGGCGGACGTGATCGTGGCCGCGTCTGAGGCGATCGCCGACGAGGCGCGGAAGCTCGAGCCCGCCGGTGTCGTCACGACGATTCTGAACGGCGCCGACTTCGACGACTTCGCCGGGCTCGAGTACCACCGCGGCGATCGCTTCCGGATCACGCATACGGGCAGCTTCTTCGGGAAGCGTGATCCCCGCCCGTTTCTCACCGCCCTCGCCGAGTCCGGCCTCGACGACGTCGTCGCGCGCTTCGTCGGGGACTTCCGCGTCGCCGATCGCGAGTGGGCGGAGACGCTCGGCCTTGGGCCGCGGCTCGAGCTGCATCCGTACGTGCCGCGCCGCGACTCGCTCGCACTCCAGCGCGACTCCGATGCGTTGCTGCTGCTGATCCCGGACGCCGGCGGCCGCGGCCAGGGTGTGCTCTCCGGGAAGGTCTTCGAGTACCTCGCGGCGGAGCGGCCAATCCTGGCCGCCGTGCCGCCGGACGGTGCGGCGGCGGAACTGATCCGGGAGACCGGCGCCGGCGTGGTCGCTGCGGCCGACGACGTTCCGGCCTTGACGGCCGCGCTGACCGAGCTCCATCAGAAATGGCAGGCCGGCGCGCTGCACGGGACACCTCTTTCTGCGGACGATCGCGAGCGCCTGGGCCGTGGCGCGCGCGTCGAGGAGCTCGCCGACGTCTTGAGGAGCCTCGAGTGAAGATCACGGGCACGCTCTTCCTCGCGACGCTCTTCTGCGTGACGTGGGAGAAGGTGCAGTGGAACGTCGCCGGTGCGGTGGGAATCGCCGACGTGCTCACGGTGATGTTCCTCGTTGCCTTCGCGCTCGAGTGGGGCAGCCCCAGGTTCCCGCGTACGACCGTGACCGTGCTCGCGATCTTCGTTGCGCTCCTCGTGATCTACCTGATCGGGTTCTTCAACATCGAGACGAAACAGTCGCTCGACCAGTGGGGCAAGGGAATGGTGAAGTTCGTCCTCCACTTCCTGTTCCTCGGCGCCGGCGTCGCCTATCTATCCAGGCGCTCGACGCTCTTCTACTGGAAGGCCGTCGGCGCACTGACCGTCGGGCTGGTCGTAAACGGCGTCTACGGCGTCCTGCAGCTGCTCGCGGCACGCGCCGGGACGAACCTCGACCATGTAGTGCTTTCGCCGCTGACCGGCGGAGCGAGCTCGATCAACGTGTACGGCGCGATCGGCGGCACCGCCGTCTACAGGCCGAACGCGCTTACAACCGACCCCAACCATCTCGCCGTGATGATCTGCATCCCGCTGCTGACCTTGCTGCCCGTGTACCTGAGGCTCGAGCGCGGCCACAGGATGCGCGTGCCGCTCGCGGCCGTGCTCGGCTTCCTCTTCCTCGTCATGCTCTCGACGCTTTCGCGCAGCGGTCTGCTCGGGCTGCTCGTCGGGCTGCTCGTGCTTGCGATTCCGTACCGCCGGCGTCTCGTGTCCCGCGCGCTCGTCGTGCCGCTGACCGCGGTCGCAGCGCTCCTCGTCGCAGTCGTGTGGAGCCGTCGCCATTACTTCGAAGTGCTGCTGAAGTCACGCGTGCAAACGGGCGGCCGCTCCGAGAACGCGCACTTCGCGGTGTACGACTTCGTGCCACAGGTCATCCACTCGCACCCATTGTTCGGGCTCGGGCTGAACACGTTCTCGGTGTACTACGAGTTCGTTACCGGCAAGTCGAACTGGGGCCCGCACTCGTTCTACGTCGCGCTCATCGTCGAGACGGGGCTCGTCGGCGCGGCCGTCTTTCTCCTGTTCCTCCGCTTCCTGTTCCTCCGGCTGCGTGCCTCCCGTGAGCTCGGGCGACGCTTTGCTGCCGAGGGACTGGCGCTCGCGCGGCGTGTGCGGCCGCTTGCGTGGGGGATGACAGCCGCCCTGGCGGGGACGATGGCGGCGAACTTCTTCTACCTGACGATGCAGTTCTATTACTTCTACGCGTTTGCGGTGCTTATCCTCGCAATGCCACTCGTCTTCGCACGCCGCGCGCCAGCGTGAACGACGTGGCGCGAGCCGGGGTTATCCTCTGCCTTGGGCTGTCCATTGCGTTCGGGGCGATCTACTTTCCGCGCGCGCTCTCCGATCTCGGGGACATTGCCTCGAACAACAGCGCGCTGTCGTTCTCGGACCGCGAGGTGGCAGGCGGCAACGGAATCGTCGACGATCAGGAAGCTGTTTACCAGGCCGAGGCGATCATCCCCGAGAGTGCGAGGTACCGCGTTGTCACGGGCTCAGGGCTCCGGAACCCGACACCGTTGACGCTCGCATTCGTCGACTCCTGGTACCGCTACTTCCTGATGCCGCGGCGCCCTGACGTCGGCGCCCGTTGGATCATCTGCTATGGGTGTGATGCCTCAAAGCTCGGGCGTCCCTACGCGATCCTTTGGCAAGACGACGACGGGATCTCGATCGGACGTCTGCGATGAACGCGCACTCGATTGGCGGTCTCTTCGCGCTGAACCTGTTGCTGCTTGCCGTGGGGGTGACCATCCTCTACGCGCTTCGCGGCTGGGTGTCGTGGACAGAGCTCGCACGTCTTTCCGGGGTCGCCTACATGCTTGGCGTTGCTGCAACGAGCGTTGTCTGGGTCTTTGAGCTCATCGTCGGGATCTCATTCGGGCTCGTCACGATTATTGGGACTGGAGCCGTTCTGGCCGTCGCTGCGTCGTTCGCCGGCCATCGAGTGGGCCACCGCTTGCCAGGCATTCGCGTGGGAATGAAGATCCCACGCCTCTCGTTCGTAAGCGCAATCTTCGCCGCGGCGACAATCGTTTATCTAGAGGCGGCGTTCCGCGCCGCGCGGCTGGCGGGCCTCTATGAATTCGACGCGTGGGCTTTCTGGGTGCCAAAGGCGAAGGCGATCTATTACTTCGGAGGTCTGGACGAGCAGTTCTTCCGTGAGTTGATCAACCAGCCCTACCCACCATTAGTGCCGGCTCTGGAGGCTGTGACCTTCCATTTCATGGGCGCGCCGGATGTCGTCACGGTGCATCTCCAGTTCTGGTTCCTGTTCGTCGGTTTCACAGCCGCCGTCGTCGGCTTGTTGTCAGGACGCGTCCCCCCGCTGTTCCTCTGGCCCTCGCTGCTCCTGATGCTCGTGACGCCTCACGTTGGGGGTCACTTCTATCACCCGACAGCCGACTTCCTCATCGACGAGTTCTTCGCGATCGCCGCCCTTCTGATCGCGCTGTGGCTCATCGACCGGAAAGATTGGCAGCTCCTAGCTGCCGGCATTCTTCTCGCCGCGGTGGTGCTGACGAAGCGCGAGGGGTATGCATTCGGGGCGTCTGTCATCGTTGCGGCCCTCGTCGTCACGGCGCGTGAGCGTCGGGCTGCATGGCCCAAGCTGATTGCGGTCGGCATTGTCGCGGCGGCGGCGGCGCTGCCCTGGCGTATTTTCCTCGCCGTACGGGGGCTCGGCGGTGGCGGGCCCGAGGCCGGAGGGACAGGGCTGCTCTCAAACCTCGATCGTGCCTGGCCTTCTTTGAGGCTCGCCGTTTCGACGCTGTTCGACTATCACCTCTGGCTCCTGGTCACTCCGCTCGCAGTCGTCGCAATCCTTGCGGCTTTCGCGGCAGGCGCACGGGTTTTGCCGCTGTACACGACCCTTGTCCTGGTCTTCGCAGTTGTTGCATTCACGTACTCGACATGGGCGTTCCCGAGTCTCGGGATCTCGAGAGAACCGGCGCTGAATCCAATCGTGCGCCTCACCGGCGAGGTCGTGCTTCTGACGCCGGCTCTCGTGCCGCTTCTGCTCGCGAGTGCGTGGCGGAGGGTTCCCCCCGTCGTGGAGGATGCGTGACCCGCCGTTTCCTTCCGATCGCGTTGGTTTTCGCAGCTGCGATTGCGTACCCCGTTGGCGTCGTGAGCGGCGGCGCTCCGCACTTCCCTGCGCGCAGTGATTGTGTCCACCCTGCAACAAAGGACGGCGAGATCGACGCGGTCTTTGGCCACTTTGACAAACGTTCCGACGCGGTGGCAAGGCTTCGGGTCGTACTAGGGCGGGGGTTCACCGGCTCGAAGATTGAAGGCGACGGCTGTGGCCGGTTGAAGGTCGTTGTTCACGGTATTCCTACGCTCGCGGTCGGACGGGAGCTCGCGGCGGAGGCACGGAAAGTCGGGCTCGGCGTGACCCTCGAGCGCGCCGCGCCATAGTGCGCGTCGCGGTCCTGACGACCTCGTATCCGCGCTATCCGGGTGATGCAGCAGGCCGTTTCGTCGCCGACGCAGTCGAACACGTTCGCTCGCGCGGCGTCGAGGTGGAAGTGATCGGGCCGCAGCAGTTTCGGAACTACGGGATCGCGTACGGGCACGGGATGCTCGGCAACCTGCGCCGCCGGCCCTGGCTCGGCCCGTTCGTCCCGGCGCTGCTTGCGAGCTTCGTTCGCGCCGCCCGCGCTGTCGAAGCGGACCTCCTGCACGCTCACTGGCTTCCGGCCGGTTGGGTCGCGGCCCGCAGCGGCAAGCCGTACGTCGTCCAGGTGTGGGGGACGGACGTGGCCCTCGCCGCGCGCGCTCCCGCGCTGACGCGCGGTGTGCTTCGCGGCGCGCAGCTCGTGATCGCTGCGTCCCGCGACCTCGCCGACCGGGCTCGGTCGCTCGGAGCGCGCGAGGTGAGGGTCGTCCCGAGCGGCGTCGACCTGCCGCCCGAGGTCGGCGCGGAAGCCGAGCCGCCTGAGGTCCTCTATGCAGGCCGTCTGTCCTCGGAGAAGGGCGTGCGCGAGCTCGTCGAGGCGGCGGGCGACCTGAACCTCGTCGTCGCCGGGGACGGACCTTTGCGGGGGCAGATCCCCGGCGCGCAGGGCTTTGTCCCGCATGACGAGCTACAGCATTTGTATGCGCGCGCTGCGGTCGTCGCCTGCCCGTCGAGACGCGAAGGGTTCGGCGTCGCCTGCCTCGAGGCGATGGCACACGGGCGGCCGGTCGTCGCGACGGCCGTCGGCGGGCTGCTCGATCTCGTCGTGGACGGCGAGACCGGCATCGTCGTCCCGCCGCGCGACCCGGTCGCGTTGCGTTCGGCGCTCCTGCGCCTGCTGGCCGATCCCGAGCTACGGCGGAGCCTTGGCGCTGCGGGGCGGGAACGCGCCCGCGAGCGCTTCTCCTGGTACGCAGTCACCGATGCCACCCTCGCCGCATACGCCGAGGCTGCAGGGACAATGGGCCCGTGAAGCGGGCTCTCGTCACAGGTATCGGCGGCCAGGACGGCTCCTACCTCGCGGAACTGCTCCTCGACCATGGCTACGCGGTTGCGGGAGTGGTGAAACCCGGCGCCGCCGCTTACGGGAACATCGAAGCCGTCAAGGATCGGATCGAGCTGATCGAGGCCGACTTGCTCGACCAGGCCTCGCTCGCCCGCGCGCTCGCGCGGGCGAAACCCCAGGAGGTCTACAACCTCGCGTCGCCCTCTTTCGTGCCCGCCTCGTGGGATCAGCCCGTGACGACCGCCGAGTTCGCCGCCGTCGGCGCGACGTCGCTGCTCGAGGCGATCCGCGCCGTCGACCCGTCGATCCGCTTCTACCAGGCGTCGTCGAGCGAGATCTTCGGCGAGCCGCGCGACAGCCCGCAAACCGAACGCACACCGCTCGACCCGGTAACGCCGTACGGCGTCGCGAAGGCGTATGCGCACTTCATCGTCAACTCGTATCGCCGTCAGTACGGCCTGTTCGCCTGCTCCGGGATCCTCTACAACCACGAGTCGCCGCGGCGGCCTCTGGACTTCCTGCCGCGTAAGGTCGCGCACGGGGCGGCGGCGATCTCACTTCGCCGGCAGGACGAGCTGGTGCTCGGCGATCTCGATGCGCGCCGCGACTGGGGCTACGCCGGCGACTACGTCCGAGCGATGTGGCTGATGCTGCAGCAGGATGAGCCGGGTGACTACGTCGTCGCATCGGGAGACAGCCACTCGGTGCGCGAGCTCGTCCAGTCCGCGTTCGCGCACGTGGGACTCGACTGGCAACAGCACGTTCACGTCGATCCAGCGCTCCAGCGAGGGGCTGCCGAGTTGCATCGGCTCGTCGGAGACGCTTCGAAGGCCCGAGCCGGTCTTCGCTGGCAGCCGGAGGTTGGCTTCGAGAAGCTCGTGCAGCTCCTCGTCGAGGCCGACCTCGACCGGCTACGCGCAGGAGCCGGAGCCGCGACGCGCAGCGACTAGGACGTTCGACCAGAGTTGGACGCCGCCGGTTTCTACGGGTGGAGCGTCCAGTACGCGTCCGCGGGAAGCGGCACCTGGCAGGTCACGACGCTGTCCGGCCAGATCCCCGCCGGTCACTACTTCCTCGTCCAGCTCAACTCGGCTGCGGCGGTCGGCGCCACGCTGCCCGT
>Ga0207648_10001367_pt1 | contig 26953 bp, 26 predicted proteins | sample KBSMisM32_FD_184310 | JGI IMG/M metagenome (GOLD analysis project Ga0207648, IMG submission 184310) | Miscanthus rhizosphere microbial communities from Kellogg Biological Station, Michigan, USA - KBS Miscanthus M3-2 (SPAdes) (version 2) | ecosystem: Host-associated > Plants > Roots >... | reverse complement strand
TTTACCACCTGTTGTTCCCGTAAGGCCAACAGTGATCATCTTTTTTTCCCGGGCGATTTCAAATGCTTTAATAATGTTGCCCGAATTGCCGGAGGTAGAAAGGCCGATTAATATATCCCCTTCCTGGCCGATACCGTCAATGATGCGCGAGTAAACAGCGTCATAACTATAATCATTTGCTACCGCCGTAAGATAAGAGGTGTTGCAATGCAGTGCTTCGGCAGGTAATGCTTTGCGATCTACATAAAACCGGCCGGAAAATTCAGCCGCAAGATGCTGTGCATCTGCCGCGCTACCGCCATTACCGCAGAAGTATACACGATTTCCATTTTTAAAAGCATTGACAGTAATGTCAACAACTTTGCTGATCGTCGCGACTATTTCTTCACTTTTTAAGACCTGCAGTTTTACATCAATTGATGCCTGGATAATGTTTTTGATTTGGGAGGACATAGAATTCGTTTTCGTAGCGTTATAAAACAGGGTTACAAGCTTTTTATTGTATTCGCCAGGGTTTCCCAGCTATATTTTTGCTTTTCGACGCGAAGATGCGGAATAAAATGTGCTTCTCCTAATTGATAGAATTTAATTATCGCCTCTGCAATTGATTTAGGTTGTGGCTCCGTCACAATACCTGCCTTACCGTCTGGTACCAATGCCGGCAGCCCACCGACATTCGTTACGATCATCGGTTTTTCAAAATAATAGGCGAGAGGAGTTACCCCGCTTTGCGTTGCATTCCGGTAAGGTTGTACTACGGCATCTGCAGCACAGAGATAATATTTTACTTCACTGTCCTGAATGAAATCTGTTTTTAAGATCAATTGATTTCTTATTCCAAGCCGGTCTATCAGCTCCTGGTATTGTTTGGCATCTTCATAAAATTCACCTGCAACAAGCAGTTTTATGCCGGATTGTTTTATCTTATCATCGTTCATTGCTTCCAATAACAGATCGAGGCCTTTATATTTTCTTATAAAGCCAAAAAAAAGTATTACTGAATCGCTCCTGTTGACTTTCAACTTTTCTCTCGCTTCTTCTTTTGAAATGATTTCTCCAAATGTATCGTACAGGGGATGCCTGACTAACTGAATTGGTTTTGTTTTTTCAAATTGCTTTAAATCGCTTAGCACTTTTTCACTCATCGTGATAAAGGCATCGCAGGATTTGAGAAAGTATTTTGTAAACGCTTTATCACCGGCACGATGTTCATGAGGGATTATATTATCAGCAATACACACGATTCTTGTGTGTTTATTTCTTTTTACCCGTCGGAGTATCGTGCCCAGTGCGGGGCCCATGAGCGGCAACCAATACCGGACAACAATAAGATCAGGCTTTTCCTTACGGAGACGGTTGCCTGTTTTTATCCAGTTGAATGGGTTTACAGAATTTACCAGGGAAACAATTTTGATATCGGTAGGAGCAGGCTCATCACTATATTGAGTAGTGCCCGGAAAAAGAAAACCAGGGTATTGTAAGGAAAACGAGCAGATATAACAGTCATCGCCCTGCGCGATAAATTCTTTTGCCAATCGTTGATTGAAAGTTGCTAAACCCCCGCGCAAAGGGTGTGCTGGCCCTATGATGACAACTTTTTTATGGAACACAGATGACACTGATGAAACTGATTTAAACGGATTTATTTAAGGTCATTAGTAAAAATTTTTCTTTTAAATTCTGGTTTCCTCCCAAAATTTAATAAGAGGCCGACTTCAATGTTGGTAGCCTTTAGGTAATTTATCAATTGCAACTCGTGCTCTTTTGCTATAGTTTCTACAGCTTTTACTTCTATAATAATCTTTGAATCGATAATGATGTCCGCGAAATAAACGCCAACTTTTTTATTTTCGTAAAATACATCAACAGGGAACTGGGATGAAGCGTTGAACCCGACAGATGTTATTTCATGTATTAATGCGTTTTCATAAACCTTTTCAAGAAAACCATATCCAAGCGTATTATATACTTTATAAAACGAAGAGATAATCTTATCAGTAATTTCCTGAAGTAATAGCATTCAGACCAGTTCTTATCAGTTAAATCCGCATTATCCGTGTTCTATTATAACCCACTTTTCTTTTCAATAAGATAATTATTTCTTCCCGGCGCATTACGACTGATCAATTCGCCTAAAAACCCGGCGAGAAACAGCTGCATACCAAGAACAGTTGATATCAATGCAAAGTAAAACCCCGGGCGATTCGTAAGACCCACCTTAAAATCAATAAGTTTTGCAATAACCAGGTAAATTGAAATTCCAATACCGATAAGGAAAAATATACTTCCTAATAAACCAAAAAAATGCATAGGGCGTTTGCCATATTTTCCGACAAACATGATAGAAGCAAGATCGAGCGGTCCATTAATAAACCGGCTGATACCGAACTTACTCACGCCATATTTCCGGGCCTGGTGAGCTACTACTTTTTCACCGATCTTTCTAAATCCCGCCCATTTTGCAAGCACCGGTGTATAACGATGCATCTCACCATACACTTCTATACTTTTTACAACATTCTTCCTGTAAGATTTTAATCCGCAATTAAAGTCGTGCAGCTTTATACCCGACATGCCGCGGGTGATTGCATTGTAAAATTTGGATGGAATATTTTTAGTTAATGCGTTATCGTATCTCTTTTTTTTCCAGCCACTCACCAGGTCGAATCCATCGTCAATGATCATACGACGCAGTTCGGGAATTTCATCCGGACTGTCCTGCAGGTCGGCATCCATTGTTATGATTACTTCCCCGCTTGCTACCCGAAAGCCTTCATTAAGTCCGGCCGATTTACCATAATTCCGTTGAAATTTTATTCCTTTTACGTTATGATTTTTTGTACGCAGTTCTTCAATTACCTGCCATGAATTATCGGTACTTCCATCATCAATAAAAATGATTTCATAAGAATAACTATGTTCATTCATTACCTTTTCGATCCACGTTGCGAGCTCGGGTAATGATTCTGCTTCATTAAAAAGAGGAATAACGATTGAAAGATCCATTACGAAGGAAATTGATTCAGCTGGTTCGCTGGTTTTTTCTTAGCTATAGCAGCGCCAATCAGGGATGCAATAGCGCCTGCTATTAACGTTCCCACAATGGTACCTCCTATGCCAAATACCATAAAAAATTTCTTTGCTATGTCTAAGCCCTGGTTAATTTGATCATCAGACAGTTTACCATCTTTTTCCATTTGTTGTCTTGCCGCCTCCATTGCCCTTTCTTTCATATCTGGAAAAATGACAGTCGTAGCCAATACAAAATACACAACTATTATTAAGGCCACTACGACGGAAGTTTTAAAGCCATGTGCAAACACATTTCCAAATGTAACCATGCCATCAAGTTGTTGCGCATAGGATATACACGCCCAGATAATCCCGATACATACAATTAAAGTCGATACCCATCTGTACCAGCTTTGCATATCAAGAGCAGCAATGTAAGCGGCAACGCCGATTACAACGGCTATAAGCCCGATTATCAATCCTTTTGTGACGTGTGTCGTTATTTTTTTTTCCATATAGCAGTGGTTTAATTATTCAAAAATAGGCTGTCTTTGTTAATTATCCCCGTCACTTTTCCCGTCAGTTCTTTTCCGATAAAGGGAGAATTTTTTGATTTTGATTTGAAGTTCTTTTCCTGCACCGTCCATTTTTCTGTTGGATTAAATAATGTGAGCGACGCTTTTTCATTTTCTTTTATTACCGAACGATTTTTCCCGAACAGGCTGGCGGGTTTTATACCTAATAATTCAACCAGCTTCTCCTGGCTTATTCCATTAAGAACCGTATTTAATACGGCATAAGTTGTTTCCAACCCAATCACGCCATATTTCGCATATTCAAATTCCAATATCTTGCTGTCAAACTCGTGCGGTAAATGATGTGTAGCAATACAATCAACAGTTCCATCTGTAACGGCCTTAATCAATGCATCACGATCTTCGGCTGTGCGTAAAGGTGGGTTTACTTTTAAATTGGTATCATAGCCGGCCAGGTCCTCATCGCAAAAGAAAAGATGATTGGGTGTAACCGAGCAACTAACGCCCAGGCCACTGTCTTTTGCTCTTTTTACATATTCTAACGATTTCTTTGACGAAACACCCGTGAAATGAAGCTTCGAATCGGCATACCTCGCCAGTTTTATATCTCTTGCGACTATTAATTCTTCGGCCATCGCAGGTTTACCAGGCAAACCCAGCTGTGTCGAAACAATCCCTTCATTCATCAGGCCATGCGGGTTGATACTTTTATCATCGGGCAACTGGATAATTGTACCGTTAAATGTTTTGACATATTGCAGCGCCTTTACGAGCAAACCCGCAGATTGTATGCAATGAATACCATCTCCAAAGGCAAGTGCTCCGCCGGCATTCATATCGTACATCTCCGCCAATTCCTTTCCTTCTGTATTCCTGGTCACCGCGCCGATAGGATGGATATTGACAGGCAAAGAATTGCTTTTTTGAACGATGTATTCAACATTTGCCCGGTTATGTAATACGGGATTTGTGTTGGGAACGATCATTACGTCGGTATAACCACCCGCCGCCGCTGCATTAGCGCCTGATACAAGCGTTTCTTTAAACTCGTATCCCGGCTCTCCAAAATTGGCAAATACATCAAACCAACCGGGAGAAACATGTAAGCCACCGGTATTAATTTCCTGGTCGGCTTGCTCGGATAAGCCGGAGCCCGCTTTCCGGATGATGCCGTTTTCAATAAATAAGTCAGTGATTTGTCCGTTAAAAGGCGAGAAGGGATCGATAACCTTTACTTGCTTAATGAGGATTTTCATTAAGGGGCGAAGATAAAGGTTTTTATCAAGTTGGAAATGTTTTGGGTTTAAGGGACTGAAGTGTAAAGGCTAACGTTTAAGGTTATAGAAACGTCGTCGACGACTTTGTGTCATAATCAAGAACTTAAAAACGGCAAAGTCTGATATGCCGTAAAGAATTTTAGACTTTTAAACTAAATCACTTTCTTCCTCCATCTTCCGCTTCGAATATAGATAAACGATGGCACAAACAGGGAGGTCCAATACAGCCATTCGCTCATCCATCCATAAACGATACCCAGTTGAAATCTTTCCAGCACAACATAAACATAGATCGAGTAAAGAACAATCGTCATGGCTTCAATAGCCAGGCTTACTCTTGTGTTTCCGGTTCCTGTAACAGAGCTGATCCATACTACGGAAAATGACATCAGGATCATTGCTACCGATATCACACGGATAACCGGGATGCCTTCCACGATAAAACTTTCAGACTGGCCATAGATGGAAAGAAATATCCGCGGAATGATATTCAGCAACACAAATACCACGATCGCCATACCTGCGCTTAGCCGTACTATGCTTCGAATCAGTTTCTCTACATCATCACGCCGGTCCTGCCCGATAAGATTACTCACCATGGAACTGGCTGCCGCTGCAAATGCCCAGATAAACGAACCGAAAATGCCAAACACATTGCGCATCGTATTTGAAATGGCTAATGAAGTTTCGTCTGTATTTCTTTCAATCAAAATATAAAAAAGCTCCCAGCTGATAATACTGATGCAATGCTGAAACACCAGCGGCGCCGACATGGAACTGATCAGTGATGCATTCTTTTTATCCCAGCGGAATGTTGTAAATAAAGCAAATCGTTTGGTAATTCCTTTTTGGTGTATCACAAGAAAGATCACAAACATGCCGGTGAACTCAGCAATTATAGAGGAAACCGCCGCGCCATTAAAGCCCATTGCCGGGAAACCCATTTTTCCGAATATGAGCAGGTAATCAAAAACCACATTGGTTACTGCCTCGGCCAGGGTACCGATAACGAGGTATCTGCTTTGGTTGGTGCCCACCAGCAAAGCATTTCTTAATTGATATACATACAGAAAGGGCAATCCCAATACACGGATACGCAAAAAGCTAATCGCTTTTTCTGCATTTACCGGGTCGTGTATTACAGATCGGAACACAATGGGTGTTACAAAATAGGTTATCAGCATACTCACCGCGGCTATGCACAGCGACATATAAACGCCTTGTGTAAACAACTTGCCGATTTCTTCCGGCCGGTTCTCGCCGGCACGACGCGAAATAAGTGTTTGCAAGCCGTTGTTTAACCCGAAACCAATGGAAGCGAAAATGAGGTAATACACGCCGGTAATACTGGCAATAGCCAGCGCTTCCGTGCTGTAATGTCCAAGAAAAATATTATTGGTAATAAAATTGAGCTGGGGAATCAGGATAGCGACACTGATCGGCAGCGCGATCTTAAGGATTTGCCTGTTGTTTATTTCAACCTTTAAATCGTTATGGACAGCCACTTCGGACATGGGTGATTGCTAAAGCCGGTCGATTCATTAATTCCGGGCGGCAAACCTACGATAAATAGTGAATAGAGTGACCGGTGAATAGTGAATGGTCAATAGTGAGTGGTGAATTATGAATATTCAATAGTAAATGGCATGGACTTGCTGGTTAGACTCGCCGCAGCAGTGGCCATTGGGGTTTGATCTGTTTGACATATTTCAATCACCGAACTGTAAGGCCTAACTCACAATTCACCATTCACCTCCAATTATCAACATGCCGGTGAATCATCCATCTGTTGCACAGTTTTTGTTTATTATTGCAGCCTGATAAGGCAAAAACCTGAAAAAGTTATTCGATATACCAACAGAACAAGCGATAGATCCGGCTCAGTCGATACTGATGCTGGAGCTCGGTGACCGGTATTGCTGTGCGGCTGTATTAAAGCGCAATGGATTTGAAGCACAACGCCTGGTATATTATGAAGCAGATGACGAAGAACAAATGCTGCAAAATATAATTGGCGGAAATGATGGTTTTAATGCCCCATTTTCTGACGTGTTGATTAATTACTCGTTTCCCGAAAGTGTGATGACGCCCTCTCCATATTATAACTATGATGATGGTAAGAAAATACTTCAATTGATATACGGTGATGAAAAAGAAACAACCGTTCTATCGGAGCATTTATCCGAATGGCATTTGTTCAATGTGTATGAAGTACCGAAGAACGTCCATTCATGGATAAGCATGCAGTTTCATTCCGGGAAATACTGGCACTATTATACGTCATCATTAATGAGTTTTGACGCTGCACCGCAGGACGATGTGATGCTCGTTGATTTTAAAACGGGTCAATTCAGTGTGATCGTTATTAAATCCGGCCAGTTGCAACTGGTACAGACATATGCCTATACCGAAACAGCAGATGTACTCTATTATTTGCTGAAAATTTGTTCAACGTTTTCTATTTCGCAACGAAAAGTAAAACTGGTTTTGTCGGGACTGATTGAACGGCAATCATCATTGTACAAAGAATTGTACAGTTATTTTGTTGATGTATCCTTCAAAGCAAATCCGCAATTAGTAAATCTTCCTTTTTCTTTCAGGCAATATCCCGAGCATTTTTTTTCATCGCTGTTCAACCTCGCAGTATGCGTATCGTAGCGGGAGAATTTGGTGGCAGAAAAATAACGCCGCCGGCCAGGATGCCCTATACAAGGCCTACGACCGATATTGCCAAAGAAGGACTGTTTAATGTTATTCAAAATAACCTGGCGATTGAAGATTTAAAAACACTTGATCTGTTTGGCGGTACCGGCAGTATCAGTTATGAACTGGCTTCCCGGGGAGCAAAGGATTTAACTATAGTAGAAAAAGATGAACAGATGTTTGCGTTTATTAAAAAAACAATTAATGACTTAGAAATAAATAACGCGAGGGTGATAAAAATGGATGTGTTTCGGTTTATTGATCAATGCGTTGAAAAATTCGATTTTATTTTCGCCGGTCCGCCATATGCTTTACAAAATATAGACGATTTGCCACGATTAATTTTTGAAAAAAACTTAGTAAATCCGTCCGGTTGGTTTATTTTAGAGCACACGCCACGAAACGATTATAAAAAATTTCCGTTATATAAAGCGGAACGAAAATATGGAACAACCATCTTTTCGATTTTTATAAATAAAAATAGCGGCGGTTAAAAAAATTCGTTTATGCTATTCCGTCATTCCCTATTGAACCCTACAAACAGTATGAAAGGCTTATCTCCAAAATCGGTAATTTTTGTTTCAGGTACAGGTTATGGTATTGGCAAAACGTTGGTAGCCGCAGTAATTGCAGAAGCGTTGGAAGCTGACTACTGGAAACCGATAGAAACAGCAGCTACCATTGGCGGCGATTCGCAATGGATAAAAGAAATTATTTCCAATAAAAAATCAGTCGTACATCCGGAAGTGTATCGCTTGAAACAGGATATCTCTCCTTATTATGCGGCTAAAAAAGAAGCGGTGAAAATTTCACTTGAAAAAATATTTGCCGCTTATTGTTTATTGCCATCAACCAATAAAACACTTGTAGTGGAAGGAACGGGCGGATTGATCGTACCGCTGAATGAAACAGAATTTGTAGCCGATCTTGTGCGTGTATTAAATGCAAGAGTAATTCTTGTCACCAATGATACGCCGGACAGTATCAATCATTCACTGTTAACATCTAAAATCACCAGGCAAAAAAATCTGCGTGTGCTGGGATGGGTATTCAACAACAGGAACATAAATAATGATGACGATATCGCGAGATGGAGCGGATTCCCCAAATTAGGAAGCATACCAAAACTCGATTCGATAAATAAAGACGTAATTGCACAGGCTGCTTCTGCTATAAAGCAAAATCTTATACACGTGTTACCGCCTCAGCATGTTGAAAATTGACGCCAGGAAAGAATACCGCGAAAAGAGATTGACGCTCACCGATGCGGAACGGGCGAAATTGGATGACCTTTTATTGATACAGTTCCAAACCGTCAATCTTCCATTTATTCATACCTTATTATCTTATTGGCCAATTGAAGAAAATAAAGAGCCGAATACGCATTTGTTTACCGGTTATCTCGAATTCAGAAATCCTGCATTGAAAGTTGCGTATCCCAAATCAGACTTTGTTCATCATACAATGGAAGCTGTCCAGGTGAATGCAGATACACCGTTTGAATTGAAGCAGCACAATATACATGAACCTTTAGAAGGAACCGTCGTCGCACCCGGTATTATTGACTTTGTGTTTGTGCCAATGCTTATTTGCGATAAAGAGGGTTATCGTGTCGGGTATGGGAAAGGTTTTTATGATAAATATCTTTCGGAATGCCGGAGTGATTGCATCAAAGCCGGGTTCTGTTATTTTGAGCCAATACATAAAATTGATGGCCGCCACGAATTTGACATACCTTTAGACATTTGTATCACACCCTACAACGTGTATGTTTTCTAGTTTTTTTCTCAAATCTTTCCGCATTTTATTATTGCCTTTTGCTTTGTTGTATTGGATGATTATTGGTATGCGCAACTGGCTATACGATAAAAGAATTTTCCGTTCCACTTCGTTTGGCCTACCTGTCATTTGTATCGGCAATCTATCGGTAGGGGGCACGGGAAAATCGCCAATGGTAGAATATATTATTGGTAGTTTAAAAGACAGGTTTCGCGTTGCCACGCTCAGCCGCGGCTATAAACGCAGAACAAAAGGATATGCACTGGCGAATGCTGCTACAACGGCTATTGAAATAGGTGATGAGCCGATGCAGTTTCATTTAAAATTTCCGGATGTTTCGGTAGCTGTAGGCGAGGAAAGAATTGTTGCCATACCCTTATTACTGCACGACAGACCCGATACAGAGGTTATTGTACTGGACGACGCTTTTCAGCACAGGGCCATCAAAGCCGGGTTGAATATTGTGCTCACTGATTTTAATAATTTATTTACGCGTGATTTTTATCTGCCTACCGGCGATCTTCGCGATCTCCGGTCATCGTATAAACGGGCAGATATTATTGTTGTCACAAAATGTAAACCTGAATTGACCGGGCAGGAAGCAGATGCTATCCGGAACGAGATACAGCCGCTGGAAGATCAGCATATATTTTTTACGGCTGTTGCTTATGATTTGCCATACCATATTATAAATCATGGTTCTTTGCAACTGGAAAATGATATGGAAGTATTACTGGTCGCGGGTATTGCAAACCCGGAGCCTTTAAAAAAAATGCTTGAGGCAAAGGTCAAATCGTATCAGATCATGCATTTTGCGGATCATTATATTTTTACCATCGACGATCTGAAAGATATCAAACGAAGATTTGAAAAGATCGAGTCAACCAATAAAATAATTCTGACAACAGAAAAAGATGCTGTGCGGCTGATCAAATTCCGGGAGCTAATTGATCAGCTGCCTTTATTTGCAATACCAATACGGCATCATTTTTTATTTAATGAGGGAGAGGTATTTAACCGCAGAGTGATTACATTCATTGAAAATTTTAAAAAGGATATATAATATATGGGCAGGAAAAATTCAAAAAAGAAATTGAAAGAAAAGAAATCAGGAGGAGAAAAAATTTTGAAAGGTGTCCTGGATATTACCAGGTCGGGGATGGGTTTCGTGTCCGTGCCCGATGTGGACGCCGATATAATGGTAAGGCCGAATGATTTTAATACGGCCCTTCATGGCGATGTGGTACGCATCAAGGTGAACAAATCTTTTGATACAAAAAAAAGAACACAGGGTGTAATTACGGAAGTGGTGCAGCGAAAAAGAGTTGAGTTCATTGGACGATTGCAAATGAATAAAGGGTTCGCATTTTTTGTTGCACAGATGGACAAGCCGATGCCGGATATTTTTATTCCCGCCGATAAAATAAATGGAGCTACAGAAAATGACAGGGTGATTGTAAAACTTACGCAATGGGAAAATGTTGGCAAGCGTCCGGAAGGCGAAGTCGTCAGTATTTTAAATATTGAGGAACCCAATGATGTTGCGATGAAAGAGATATTGCTGGAAAATGGTTTCCCCATAGAATTTCCCGACGATGTAATGGAAGAAGCGGCCCGCATACCGGAAGTGATTTCAGATGCTGAAATAAAAGGCAGGAATGATGTACGGGAAATACTCACGTTCACGATTGATCCTGCAGATGCAAAGGATTTTGATGATGCCTTATCGTTTCGGGTATTGAAAAACGGGAATTACGAGATAGGTGTTCATATAGCCGATGTGGGTCATTATGTAGAAACGGATACTGCGTTGGATGAATTTGCATATAATAAAGCCACGTCAGTTTATTTACCCGATAGAGTGAACCCGATGTTGCCTGAGCATATTTCGAATGTATTGTGTTCGTTACGGCCCAATGAAGACAAACTCACTTTTTCAGCAATATTCCAGGTGTCTCCTAATGGAAACATAAAACAACACTGGCTCGGTAAAACGATCATTCACTCCGACCATCGTTTTACGTACGAAGAAGTGCAGGAGATCATTGAGAACGGTTCGGGTCTTTACAGTGACGAAATACTTATTCTGAATACACTGGCGCAGAAAATGCGAAAGCAGCGCTTCAAAAAAGGAGCGATCAATTTCTCCTCGCAGGAAGTACGTTTTAAACTGGACGAAAAAGGAAAACCGATTGGAATTGTCATAAAAGAAAGCACCGAATCGCACCAGTTGATAGAAGAATTTATGCTGCTGGCAAATCGCACCGTTGCAGAAAGTTTTTCAAAAATAAAATTGAATGAAAAGCCGGTACCATTTCCTTACCGGATACATGATGATCCTGATGAAGAAAAGTTATTGCCTTTTGTTGCCTTTGCAAAGAAGTTTGGGCATAAATTCGATACATCTTCTCCCGATGCCATTGCAGCATCGTTCAACCAAATGCTGAAAGATGTGCATGGCAAACCGGAACAGCATGTGCTGGAACAATTGGGTATCCGCACCATGGCGAAAGCAAAATATACAACGGACAATGTCGGCCATTATGGATTGGGATTTGAACATTATTGCCATTTCACATCACCGATACGGCGGTATCCCGATGTAATGGTTCACCGGCTGTTATTTCAGTCGTTGGAAAATAAATTGGTTGCCGATAAAAAGATGGAGGAGAAATGCAAACATTGCAGCGAGCGGGAACGGGCGGCTATGGAAAGCGAACGTACTGCCAATAAATACAAACAGGTAGAGTATATGAAAAATTTTTTGGGTGAAGAGTTTGAAGGTGTGATCAGCGGGGTGGCGTCGTTCGGTTTTTGGGTGGAAACAGTTTTGCATAAATGCGAAGGGCTTGTGAGTATTAATTCGTTGACGGATTATGATGATTTTCGCCACGTGGAGAGTGATTATTGTTTGGTTGGTCACCGGAGCGGAAAGAAATTTCGTATGGGCGATAAAGTATGGATAAAAGTGGTGGCGGCTAATTTGACTAAGCGGCAGCTGGATTATGAGTGGGTGATTGCGACCGGGTTGAAAGAAAACAAAAAAGTCAAATAAAAAATAGAAAACGGAATTGATGAACAGCTTCGAACAACTTTCTGAAAAATTTACTACACACTTCAATAAACGGCATTTTCCCGACCAGCCGTCATCGTTATATGACCCGAATGAATATTTTTTAAAGTTAGGTGGTAAAAGAGTAAGGCCGGTCTTGGTATTGATGGGAAATGAATTGTATGATGACATCCATACGGATGCGTGGCATGTGGCAACGGCGATTGAGCTGTTCCATAATTTCACATTGATCCATGACGATATTATGGACAATGCCCCACTGCGCCGGGGAATGGAAACGGTGCATGCAAAATATGGTCAAAGCACTGCCTTGCTTTCGGGAGATGTAATGCTGGTGGCCGCTTACGAATATCTCAATAAGATAAATACCAATTATCTCCATAGAGTTATTTCTTTGTTTAATAAAACGGCAAAGGAAGTTTGCGAAGGCCAGCAACTGGATATTGATTTTGAAAAAAAGGAAAACGTAAGTCATGATGAATACCTGCAGATGATTGGATTGAAGACATCGGTGTTACTTGCGGCGAGTTTGCAGCTTGGCGCTATCATGGGTGGCGGCAGTGAACGAAACCAGCAATTGATTTACGAATTCGGTCGCAAACTGGGTATTGCATTCCAGGTACAGGACGATTTTCTCGATGCATTCGGTGATCCGAAAAAATTTGGCAAGCAGGTAGGCGGAGACATCATGGCAAATAAAAAAACTTTTTTGCTGATACATGCTCTTGAAACAGTTTCCGCGACTGAAAAAAAGGAATTGAATCGCTTAATGAAAGAAAACCCGGCAGATAAGGTAGAAAAAGTGCTTACCATTTTTAATGATAATAAGGCAGGAGAATGGGCGCTGCAATTAAAGAATAAATACCTGGATGAAGCATTTGCACATCTTGATAATATTGCCGTGATTTCGAAAAGAAAAGAACCCCTTCGTCAACTGGCGCATTTCCTCGCGGGAAGGGATTATTAGATTAGTGATTGAAGAACATTTTTCCAACCAGGACACAGTACTCACCAGTTGATTACGACTAAATAAATTCTTAGTGTTTTTAGTGGCTTTGTGGGAAATACCTGGATAATTTTTTCACTCTGAAAAATTTGGCTATTTTGAATAACTAAAACTATCCGCTGATGTCTAATTCGCTGTTCCGCACAAAAAAGATTTCTGCAATTTTATCGGAAGGAGGTGATGATACACATGGAAGCGGTGGTTTGAAAAGAATTCTTTCCCTGCGCGATCTTACATTTTTTGGAATTGCCGCTATTCTCGGTGCAGGAAGTTTCAGTAGTCTTGGCGGCGCCGTGTTTCATGGTGGTCCGGGCGTGGTTGTTTTATTTATCATCACGGCCATTGCCTGTGCGTTTACTGCATTTTGTTACTCAGAATTTGCAAGCCGCATACCCGTAGCCGGTAGTGCCTACACGTATGCATACGCTTCGTTCGGCGAATTGTTTGCGTGGGTCATCGGGTGGGCATTGATCATGGAATATTCTATCGGTAACATTTATGTGGCCTATAGCTGGAGTGATTATTTTACTTCTTTCCTCGATAAGATTCACCTGCATATTCCGGAATGGCTTTCTACAAGTTATATGGAAGTAACCCATTCGATGGCTGATGGTAACGCACCTGTCGAAGATACGACCGCATGGAACACAGCTCCAATCATTGGCGGTCTGCGCATAATTTTTGATTTGCCTGCTTTTATCATCAATGTGCTCATCACTTATCTCGTGTATCGCGGCGTAAAAGAGAGCCGCAATTTCAGCAATGTGATGGTAATGCTGAAGATGATTGTTGTATTACTGGTTATATTCGTCGGTGGTTATATTGTTTTTTCCAATGGACTTACTGTAAACTGGACACCTGTGAATGATGCGGGAGTTCGTTCATTCATGCCAAACGGATTCAATGGCGTTATGTTCGCTGTGAGCGGGGTGTTCTTTGCTTATATCGGATTTGATGCAGTCAGTGTATTGGCAGAAGAATGTAAGAACCCGCAACGCGATTTGCCGAAGGGTATGATATTGTCATTGGTCATCTGTACTGCGGTATACATACTTTTAACGCTGGTATTAACCGGTGCCGTTAATTATAAAAGTTTCGATGGTGTTGGTGATCCGCTTGCATTTATTTTTGAAAAGCAAAATCTCAATGTTGGCTGGATGCAGTTCTTTGTTGCCATCGCTGCGGTCGTGGCAATGACAAGTGTATTGTTGGTATTTCAGATGGGACAACCGCGCATTTGGATGACGATGAGCCGTGATGGGTTATTGCCACCGGTATTTCAACGGATACATCCTGTTTATAAAACGCCTTCTTTCGCTACGATTATTACTGGCCTTGTCGTGGGTATTCCTATTTTATTTACTGACAAAACATTCGTCCTAGATTTTACCAGCATCGCAACATTATTTGCATTTGTATTGGTGTGCGGCGGCGTTTTATTGATTCCGAAAAAAGAAAAGACAGCGGGCAAGTTCAATATACCCTATATCAATGGCCAATTTATCTTTCCACTTATTGTTATCGGAAGTCTCGGTTTGATTTATTATTTCAATAATAATTATTTTAATCAGATTTTCAATTTTAAGTTAACGGACGACGAGGTTAAATCAGCCATTGCAGGATTAGATTCCAAACGTCCGGATTATGCTCAACTAATAACAAAGGGACTGCACGACGCTCTGTTATCCAAAAAAACGGTCAATATTTCCACTATTTTATTCTGGATCGTTTGCCTGTTGCTGAGCGTCGTTGCTTTTGTAAAAAAATACTCATTAGTTCCTTTGCTTGGTCTCGGCACATGTTTGTACCTGCTTACCGGCATGACTGCACGAAACTGGGCATGGTTCAGCGGCTGGCTGTTACTGGGGTTGATTGTTTACTTTTTATATGGGTATAAAAAAAGCAGGCTTGCTGTTCCTGCCGTTGCTTCCGCCTGATGCGTGATCATGGTCTGGACTGTCCTTGCCTGACAATGATCATGCAAAACAAAAAATCCCTTTACGGTATCGTAAATTTGTAAAAAGTTTCCGAACAAATTTTTTTTGAATAAGGTTAGTGCTTTATGAAATACCAGGTAGGAGATAAAATTGTCGTACTTCATTCAAATGAAGAGGGAGAAATTATTGACATCATCAATGATAAGATGGTGCTGATTGATGTTCGTGGAGTAAAGTTTCCCGCATATATGGACCAGATAGATTTTCCCTACTTCAAACGATTTACCGAAAAGAAGATAGTTCAACCTAAAAAGGAAAAGAAATACATTGATAATGTAAAGAAGGAAAACAGCACCCGGCCGGTAAAGGGCGATGGTGTCCGTGTTACATTTCTACCGGTGATGACTATGGATGAATTTGGCGATGATGTCATTAAGGAGCTGAAGATTCATCTTGTAAACGGTACCGATAACGGGTACAATTTTACTTATAAGCTGAATTTTTTCGGTGATACGGATTTTGAGTTGAAAAACACCATTCATGCAGGTGAGGATTTTTACCTGCATGATGTGCCATTTGAAAATATGAATGATAATCCTTCGTTCAATTTTGAATTTACCCTGTTGAACCCGGACAAAGCGAAAACTGCGTTTTATGAGCAGTCGCTGAAGCTGAAAGCAAAACAGATATTTAACAGGATAGAGGAAATGCAGAAGAAGAATGAAGCGACATTTTCTTACCTGTTATTTGACCGGTACCCCGATAAGACTGCAGATGACTTTATTGAAACCGGATCGTTGGTGAATAAAGGATATAAAGTGTATGATGCTAAACACGCGAGGCAACATCTGGAGCCGGCCCGCAGTGTTGTTGACCTGCACATTGAAAAAATAACCGCTGACTGGAAACACCTCAGCAATTTTGAGATACTGACATTGCAACTGAAGGAATTTGAAAAATTTTATGATCTTGCTATTGCCCATCATTTGCTGTCGATGATCGTGATACATGGCGTAGGTGAGGGAAAATTGCGGGATGAAATTCATGATATTCTTCGTTTGAAAAAAGAAGTAAAATCTTTCGTCAATCAATATCACCCGGCTTATGGATATGGTGCGACCGAAATCTTTTTCAAATGAATTGACCCGGTCTGACGGGACCGTCGGGTAAGGAAATTTTCCACTCATTGCTCAGAAGTGATAAGAAGTACAAGAATGCGATCCCGCAATAAGCGGGACAAGCTGCAACGAAAGCCAAATAGAAACATCCCGATAGGTATCGGGACAGCCTGGTCCATAAATACCAACTTCAGCTAAAAAGTTTATTTCATAGCTGGGAACATCCCTCCGATAACTCCAAATTAAAACGCCCAAACTCCCTATCTTTGCGCCCACTATGACACAGGAAAAATTACAGGAAATGCGGGAACGGGTTACCGTTCTAAGGAGGTTTCTTTGACGTTGAGAACCGTCAATATAAAATCGCAGAAGAAAAGCAGCTTTCACTGAGTCCCGGCTTTTGGGATGATAACAAGCGGGCTACCGAAATTCTTAAGAACATCAAGCTGAATGAATATTGGGTAAATCTATACGACGAGGTAAATACCTCTGTTGAGGATTTTGCTGTATTGTTTGATTTCTGGAAAGGTGGCGATGCGACAGAGCAGGAAACAAAGGAGGCTTACGATAAAGCACAAGCGCTTATTGAAGAGGCAGAGTTCAAAAGTACATTGAATCAGCCGGAAGATGAATTGCCGGCGGTGCTCCAGATAAATAGCGGTGCCGGTGGTACAGAAAGCCAGGACTGGGCCGAGATGCTTGCGCGGATGTACCGGATGTATGGTCAAAAACAAGGCTGGACCGTAACGGAACTCGACTGGGTTTGGGGTGATGGCGCCGGTATCAAAACCTGTACGCTGCAGTTTGACGGACCTTTTGCATATGGTTTTTTAAAAGCAGAGAGCGGGGTACATCGTTTGGTGCGCATATCCCCGTTCGATAGTAATGCACGAAGACATACATCGTTTGCTTCTGTGTTTGTATATCCGTTGGTGGATGATAATATCAATATTGAGATAAAAGATTCAGAGGTGAAAATGGAAACCGCACGAAGCGGCGGCGCAGGTGGTCAGAATGTCAACAAAGTTGAAACGAAAGTTTTTCTTACACATATCCCGACTGGTATCACTGTTGTTTGCCAAACGGAACGCACTCAATTGGGCAACCGCGAAAAGGCGATGCAAATGCTGAAGAGCCGGTTATATGAAGAGGAATTGCGCAAACGTGAAGAATTGAAAAACGCAGCAAATGCCAATAAACGGAAAATAGAATGGGGCTCACAGATACGTTCTTACGTATTCCATCCTTATAAAATGATCAAGGATCATCGCACTGATTTTGAGACAGGCAATGTACAACCGGTAATGGATGGCGACCTGGATGGATTTATTAAGGCATACCTGATGAGTATGAAGGAAGAAGAGGCTTCGTGATCCGGCGTCCTGTACACACCGATGGGAGCATACTTTTAGAATTCCGCCAAGACGCGAAGACCACTAAACCTTACCCTTGTAATCCCGGCGGCTTTGTGGTAAATATTCTTACCGGAATAATACGCTTTGACTACTACAAGATTTCCATCTCTTTTAATTTTTAAGGACAGGCGGTGTAACCAAATAAATATCCGTACGTTTAAACGGGAAATAATAATTGATGAAACTTTGTTTTCCTGTTGTTTTTCTTTTTTTGTATAATTCAGTGATCGCACAGATCACACAGGATTTACGGGGAGTCGTATTGAGCAGCCGATCAAAAGAAGTACTTTCCGGAGCAAGTCTGACAATTTACCAGGGACAAAAAATTTCAGGTCTGGTCGCAAATAAAGAAGGACGGTTTGTAATTGCTACAGCAACCAATATAGATTCGCTCAAAGTATCAATGGTCGGGTATTATTCAAAAACTTTTTCGAATCAACAATTAAATAATTCATCACTCTTAGAAATACATTTAGATGTTGCAACGTCCGAGTTACCGGAAGTAATCGTTAAGTCATATACAGCGATCGATATAATCAAGAAAGCAATAGCGAACATTGCGATAAATCAGCCGCAGGAAAATTTTGAAAACGAGGGATTTTACCGCGAGATAATAAAGGACCGTGAAAACTATTTTTCAGTGGCCGAAGCGATTTTTGTTGCTCAATATTTTCCATCATCAAAAGATTATAAACTGAAACTGGAGCAGGGCAGGAGTAAGGAAGACGTTGCTTATACAAGATTGTTTGAAGATTTTCATCCCGGTGGTGGTCCGCAGGCGGCGGCAGGAAACAGCTTTGTTACAGGACGGCCGGCGTTTTTAAATTTGAAAGAAATAAGCCACTTCAACTATAAAATCGACTCGATCGTCCAATTTGATAATCGGCGACTGTATCATATCAGTTTTGATCAAAAACCAGGCGTGAAAGAGGCGCTGGACAAAGGATATGTATTGATTGAAACGGAAAATTTCGCCGTGGTAAAATATGAAGTGATAAATAGTCCATTGGGCACGCCTTATATAAAAAGCCTGACAGGATCGGATAAAATTTTTGCAGAAATATTGAAGATTGATTTGAAAAGAAAAGGATGGAAAAGGAGTGTAGATTTTTCAAACATAAATAGTAAGTGGGTCATGAGTCATAGTGAGACAGAATATGCTCTCAGTTACAGGCAACCGAAAAAAGATCTTGATCTCGATCTGACAATAAATATTGAGCTGGCCTTTACGGATATGAATAGAGCTATCGGTAAACAAATTGCAAAAGGCGAAGAGTGGAAGCGGAAAGATATCGTCGCGAATCTTCCCACAGCATTTGATTCTGCATTTTGGGGTGGCAATAACATTGTATCTCCAACTGAACAAGTGAAGAATATTATTGCAGGCATTTCAGGAAGAAATAACGATCAGCCGGCGGGTTCTTCATTGCCGGGTTGGCAGTACCTGAACAGGAATTTATTTGTTTCTTATGCAGGCAATGATACAATCACGCTTGTGCCAATCATGAAATGCAGATGGGAAAATGAGGAAACCGGCGGAATGCTTTTTAGAGAAACTGACAGTGATTTTGTTGCAGAATCAAAAGTAAATATCGTCAAAAATTCAAATAGCAATGAGTCGCCTGACAGGGGATTTCAACAAGGTGGGATTATTGTGAGAAGTTCCGTTACGCCGAATGAAAATTATGTAATGCTTTCTTTAGGCACGGGAGGTAATCCGAATTCGAAATTATTTTTCAAACGGACTATTGACGATAAAAGCAAAACAGTTATTAACAAAACCGAAAGTATGAATGGCTGGTTACGAATAGAAAAAGCCGGAAAAAAGGTGATAGCATTTTTTAAAGAGAGAGGCCAGGATGAATACAAGAAAATAGGAGAGTACAATCTTGAATGGCTGGATGGTAAATTACAGGTTGGCCTGGCCACTTTTGCTGCATTCAGCGGCGACGGCCCAAAAATGAAACCGGATATGAAAGTGATGTTTTCGCAATTAAAGATCGATACAAAGTGAAGAAAGTATTATTGACGATATTGTTTACAACATGCATTGCAAATGTTTTTGCCTGCCTGATTTTATTTATCACCGATGGTAAAACAATACTTGTTGGCAATCATGAAGACTGGTACGCGGATGATGCAGAGGTAACATTTATTCCCGCAACCGGTAAAAAGTTTGGTATGATTTATTTTGACTTTGCAAGTGAAAAAACTGCACAGGGCGGAATGAATACTGCAGGTTTGTTTTTCGATGGTACAAGAACCCCGTTTGCTCCGTATAATGACAATGATTCAAAAATGGATTGCAAGTGTTACATCTGGAAAAAGATATTGGAAGAATGTGCAACTGTTGATGAAGCTGTTGGCTATGTTGAAAAATATAAAATTCCGGAGATAGAAGATATTCACATATTGTTTGCAGACAAAAAGGGAAATTCAGCTGCTGTGGGTGTGTATGATGGAAAATTGCGGATACATCGGCGGAGCGGTCAGCATCAGCTACTCACCAATTTCAATTTGAGCAATCCATCCTATGGCGATGAGCAACCCTGCCCGCGATTTGCAATGGCAGAAAAAATGCTGGTGGCTGATTCGTCCGCAGCAATTGGTAATGTAGAGAAGATTTTGTCAAAAACACACCAGGATAAACTCACTGCTTATTCCAATATTTATAATCTTACTTCAGGTGACGTTTATGTATACAATCACGCAGATTTCAACCGGAAGGTTAAACTCAATCTCAAAAATGAATTAACGAAGGGAAAACATTCTGTCCGGATTGATCGGCTGTTCCAATAACCCGGTTATGCTCCCTATATTTAAGTGCCTGACGTTCGCTGTGGACGTTGAGTCTTTGCGTGAGAAGAGGTTCGAACCTGGATATCCGAAAAATTGAGTTATACCCCAGTGCTTATCTTTGCAGATTAAAATTCTGTTATGAGCTTTGGAACGTTTTCTTATCCTTTACCTGTTAACGAACCTGTATTAAACTACGCACCGGGAAGTCCTGAAAAGAAAAGATTGAAAGAAGTGCTGGCTGAATTGAAAAACCAGGAGGCCGACATACCGATGTACATAGGAAGTAAGGAAGTACGGACAAACAAAAAATTTTCTCTTCATCCTCCTCACGAAATAGCACATACGCTGGGGTATTATCACGAAGGATCTGAAAAACATGTACAACAGGCAATTGATGCCGCATTGTCGGCAAAAGAATCTTGGGCATCGTTAAGCTGGGAAAACCGGGCCGGAATTTTTTTAAAAGCAGCTGACCTGGTAGCAACAAAGTACAGGCCTTACATGAACGGCACAACAATGCTGGGTCAAAGTAAGAACGCATACCAGGCGGAGATCGACTCGGCCTGTGAGATCATAGACTTTCTTCGTTTTAATGTACATTATCTAAGTGAGATATATAAGCAACAGCCGATCAGTTCTCCCGGTATACACAACCGGCTTGAATATCGTCCGCTCGAGGGTTTTGTATTAGCCATCACACCATTCAATTTTACAGCGATTGGGGGAAATTTGCCAACCAGTGCAGCGATGTGCGGGAATGTAGTTGTTTGGAAACCTGCTCATACGCAGATTTTTTCAGCGCAGATGTTTATGCGCATTCTAAAAGAAGCGGGTTTGCCTGATGGAGTTATCAATTTGATTTACGTGGATGGGCCAACGTTAGGCAATGTATGCTTCAATCATCGTGATTTTGCAGGTGTACATTTCACCGGCTCGACAGGCGTGTTCAACCTTATGTGGGAGACGATTGGAAAAAATATGGGAAATTATAAATCATACCCACGGATCGTTGGTGAAACAGGCGGAAAGGATTTTGTAATGGTTCACAAAAGCGCAGACCCGGATGTGGTGGCCACTGCATTGCTGCGCGGGGCTTTTGAATTCCAGGGACAAAAATGTTCCGCAGCGTCGCGGGCATACATTCCTTCGAATATTGCTGAGGAGGTAAGGAAGAAACTGATCGCCGGTGTAAAGAGTTTTAAGATGGGCACTATCGAAGATTTCAGCAATTTTATAAATGCAGTGATTGATGAAAGGAGTTTCGACAAGATTAAGTCTTATATCGATAATGTAAAGAAAGATAAGAAGGCTGAAATACTCGTGGGCGGTAAATGTGATAAAAAAGAAGGCTATTTTATACAGCCGACTGTGATCGAAGCAAAGGATCCGAAGTATATCACAATGTGCGAAGAAATCTTCGGACCTGTATTGACCATTTATATTTACAATGCCAATCAATTTGAAAAAACATTGGATCTTGTTGACTCAACATCGCCCTATGCGTTGACGGGATCTATCATTGCGCAGGACAGAAATGCCGTTGAACTTGCGGTCAATAAATTGAGAAATGCGGCCGGTAATTTTTATATCAATGATAAACCCACGGGTGCTGTCGTTGGTCAACAACCATTTGGTGGTGCAAGAGCAAGTGGCACGAATGATAAGGCCGGAAGTATTTTGAATTTGTATCGCTGGTTAAGTGCCAGAACGATCAAGGAAACATTTAACCCGCCTGTGGATTATCGCTATCCGTTTTTAAATGAAAAATAGAATCAGAATTGCAAATTATTTCTAAAGCACCTGAGTTGCAGGCGCTTTGTTTTTTAATGGTCATAGTGGCATGATTTTTTTAAATGTAGGGTGACATTTATTCTTAATTAAATTTTTAATTATGAAAAAGTTAGTCATCCTTGCGTGTTGCTTTGCTGCCATTTCAACGTTGTCTGCACAATCAAATCGTTTGTACTTCGGTGTGAAAGGCGGCGTCAACATTGCAAACCTCAATGTTGAAAACGGTGTAGATTACAATGGACGAACATCTTTTCATGCCGGTGGATTAGCCCATTTGCATATTACGCGGAATTTTGCGATTCAACATGAGCTATTCTTCTCCGGGCAAGGTGGTAAAGATGGCGCCGATCGGTTAAGACTTGCCTACTTAAATAGCCCATTGCTGGCACAATACATGACTGGCTTTGGTCTGCGGTTTGAAACAGGTCCGCAACTTGGATTTCTGTTAGACGCGAAAGAAAAGAATGGCAATACCGAAACATCTATTAAAGATCAGTTACGTACCGTAGATTTTTCCTGGGTATTTGGAACAGGTTATTTATTTCCTGGTACCGGGCTGGGTATTGATGCGCGGTATAACGTCGGCATCAATAACATTCATGATGCTCCGGGTACGATACAAAATCGTGTGTTTTCTTTAGGACTGTTTTACCAATGGCAATGCAAAATGCATGACATGAAAAACAGGAAATCCTGAACAAACGGACTGTGACGGGTAGACGAAAAAAAGTAAAAATGATAGCGTACTCTTAAAAATGTGGGCTATCATTTTTTTTACCCCAATGAAGACAAGTTCCTATTGCGTTTTGCAAACCCGGTTAAAACCGGTTCATATTTTCAGTATGTTTGTTTATCTTTTTTAACCATTAAAACTCCCGGTATGAGAAAATTCATCACGCTCTCATCGCTCTTCTTCTTTTCAATGGCAGGGTATTCTCAATTTGTAATTTTTGGTGCGAAGGCGGGGGTGAATTTCGCCACCGTCACCGGCAATGCCTTAGACGACAAAAGCATGCATCCATCTTTTCATGTAGGGGGTCTTGCCAATTTTTTTCTCAATGATAATTTTACGATACAACCAGAAGTGTTGTATTCCGGTAAAGGCTTTAAATCATCGGACCAAACATATAAATTTGGCTACATAGACATACCGGTATTGGTACAGTACAAAACACCTTCCGGTTTTTTTGTAGAAGCTGGTCCGCAGGTTGGTTTCCTGATCAGTGCGAAAGTTAACAGTACTGATATAAAGGAAAATATGAAATCAACAGACTTTTCCTGGGTTGGTGGTTTAGGTTATAAAAGTGCAATGGGCATTGGCGCTTCTGCCCGTTATGATTTTGGCTATACGAATGTATCTGAGTTCGGTACACTAAAAAACAAGACCATTATGGTCAGTGTCTTTTATACGTTTGGATCTAATTCGCAAGAGTAAGCTCCAATAGTTGCATAAACCGGTTGCTTCTTTAAAAGTTTATGAATACCGCGCATCTTTCGATGCGCTTTGTTATTTTTATCCAAAATTTACCAGCTTGAAATTGATTTTAAGCGAAGAACAATTGACGATTACCATCAAAAGACTGGCCAACCAGTTATTGGAAAATCATGATGACCTGCACAATACAGTTATCATCGGCATTCAACCAAGGGGAATTTATGTAAGTGACCGGATTGTAAGCGAAATAAAAAAAGAAATTGCTTCTGAGAAAGTGAAGTATGGGAAGCTGGATATCACTTTTTACAGGGATGATATACGCAACCAGCTTCATATGCCCAATAAAACAGACATCAATTTTTCAATCGAAGGTTGTAATGTTATTTTAATAGACGATGTTTTATATACCGGTCGCACCATTCGTGCTGCATTAGACGCACTTCTCGCCTTTGGCAGACCTGAAAAAGTTGAATTATGTATCCTGGTTGACAGGCGGTTTAACCGGCAATTACCCATTCAGCCTGATTATGTAGGCAAATACATTGATACGATTGTCTCGCAAAAAGTGAAAGTACTCGCCGATAAGCATGAGGTAGTACTGTATTGAATTTTTACGTTTTTACTCATATGGTTTTTGAGAAAAGACTCCTGAAACACACCGGAACGATTAATCTAAAAACCCGGGACTTTTGGCAGATCAAATTAATTGTACCCAAATAGGATTTTCCTTTATCTTCGCCTCCTAAGATGCAATTCTCTTCAAAGCACCTCTTAGGTATAAGGGATCTTGTCCCGGGCGATATCCAGCTTATTTTAGACACAGCCTATCAATTTAAAGATGTTTTACAGCGGCCCGTCAAGAAAGTACCGTCGCTGCGTGATGTAACGATCGTGAATCTCTTTTTTGAAAATTCTACGCGGACAAGAATTTCATTTGAGCTTGCTGAAAAAAGATTAAGTGCTGATACAATCAACTTTACCGCATCCGGTTCGTCCGTTTCCAAGGGGGAAACGCTGCTGGATACGGTAAACAATATCCTTTCCATGAAAGTAGATATGGTGGTGATGCGGCATAGTGCAAGCGGGGCGCCACATTTTCTGTCGAAACATATACCCGCAGCCATTATAAACGCCGGCGACGGCATCAATGAGCATCCTACACAGGCATTGCTTGATGCACTTTCAATAGTTGAAAAGAAGGGAAAACTACAGGGAACAAAAGTGGCTATTATCGGCGACATTATGCACAGCCGTGTAGCGCAGAGCAATATTTACCTGCTGAAAAAAATGGGGGCAGATGTTACCGTTTGCGGACCACCCACATTGATTCCGAAATATCTTCAGCAGGCGCTGAACGTAAATGTGAGTTACAACCTGAAAGAAACGCTGGAATGGTGCGATGTAGCGAATGTATTGCGCATTCAACTGGAAAGACAGAACCAGGTGTTGTTTTCATCCTTAAGAGAATATAACATTGCCTACGGTATCAGCCGCAAGTTGCTCGACAGTTTGCATAAAGAGATTGTAATTATGCATCCGGGTCCTATCAATCGCGGTGTTGAGCTGGACAGTGATGTTGCAGACAGCAAACAATCCATTATTTTGCAACAGGTAGAAAATGGAGTTGCGGTGAGAATGGCGGTACTTTACCTGCTGTCAAACACGAACAACTAATTTCAGATTTTAGATTGACGATTTGGGAATGCATGAACGGGCCATACGAAATCTAAAATCAACAATCTAAAATCAAAATCACATGTCCCGCATTTGTTTATTTCCCGGCACATTTGATCCTGTAACATTGGGTCACGTTGATATTATCAACCGTGCGCTTCCGTTATTTGACAAAATAGTTGTGGGCATTGGTTTAAACGCAGCGAAAGCGCCGATGTTCTCTGCGGAAAAACGATTAAAATGGATAAAACAGCTGTATAAGGACGATGAACGGGTAGATGGCGATGTATACGAGGGGCTGACAGTGAACTTTTGTAAAAAGATCGGTGCAAAATTCATCTTACGTGGCATACGTTACGTAAGCGACTTTGAATACGAAAAAACAATTGCGGATGCAAACCGCACGTTGGATAAAAATATCGAGACTATATTTCTAACAGGCGAGCCAAAATATACATCGGTAGCGTCTACGATTGTAAGGGACATTATACGCAATGGGGGCGATGCCAAACATTTTCTTCCGGATATTGTATATAAGTCATTAAAAAAAGCCTGATATGCCCATCTGGTTCAAACCTGAATTCTCGTTGGAGAAATTAACCGCCATGAGTGCCGGCACGATGGCCGAACATCTCGGTATCGAATGGGTAGAGATAGGAGAGAACTTCATTAAAGCCAGGATGCCGGTAGATCATCGTACCAAACAACCGTATGGATTATTGCATGGCGGTGCCTCCTGTGTGTTGGCTGAAACACTGGGCAGCGTCGCATCCGCATTTGTCGTCGATCAATCTAAGGCATATGTGGTAGGTATTGAAATAAACGCAAATCATATACGCGGTGCGAAATCCGGTTTTGTTACAGGCATCGTGTCGCCGCTTCATCTTGGCGCAACTACGCATGTGTGGGATATAAAGATCTACGACGAGCGGGAAAAGATGACCTGTGTAAGTCGTCTTACTGTAGCTGTTTTAACGCGCCAGCCTTGAGAACATCTGCTACAGAAGGATAGGTTTGTTTCATATACTTTTTTATTTCTTCGGGTGCCACCCATTTTATTTCATGAATATCTTCTTCTGTTTGCGGTATTAGCTTTTCTTCACTCCCGGTATTCATACCGAACCAATAAGATTCTTTCAAAATAAACCGTGTGCCTTCATGATAAGTATGATAGGTAGTGATTATCGGTGACTGCAGTTTTATTTTTTTTAAACCTGTTTCCTCCTGTACTTCCCTTACTGCGCATTGTTCAAGCGTTTCTCCTTTATCCAGTTTGCCTTTTGGCAAATCCCATTTCCCCCGACGGAAAATGAGCAGTATTTCTTCCTTATCATTTATAACGAGACCACCAGCCGCCTGCAAAACGGTAAACTTTTTCCAAAAAGCTTTTTTTAATTC
>Ga0207648_10001364_pt1 | contig 26988 bp, 23 predicted proteins | sample KBSMisM32_FD_184310 | JGI IMG/M metagenome (GOLD analysis project Ga0207648, IMG submission 184310) | Miscanthus rhizosphere microbial communities from Kellogg Biological Station, Michigan, USA - KBS Miscanthus M3-2 (SPAdes) (version 2) | ecosystem: Host-associated > Plants > Roots >... | reverse complement strand
TGTACGTGATCTCGGCGCTGTTCGGCCTGTTCCAGGGCGGCATCGTGCCGAGCTACGCCATCATCGTGCGCGAGTACTTTCCGCCGGCCGAGGCCGGCGCGCGCGTCGGCACGGTGCTGATGTGCACGCTGTTCGGCATGGCGCTGGGGGGCTGGATGTCCGGCAAGGTGTTCGACCTCACCGGCAGCTACCACGCAGCGTTCATCAACGGCGTCGCCTGGAACCTGCTCAACCTCGGCATCGCGTTCACGCTGCTGCAGCGCACGCGCCGGCGCGCCCTTCAGGCCGCGTGAGGGCCGTGGGGGAGGTGGCGGCGCACCGCCTGCAACAGCTCGCCGAGCTCCAGCGGCTTGGTCAGGTAGGCCGCGAACCCGGCGTCGAGCGCCTTGCGGATGTCGCCCGGCATCGCGCCGGCGCTCACCGCGATCGCCGGGATCGTGCGCATCGATGCGTCGGCACGCAGCCGCTTCAGCAACTCGAGCCCGTCGATGCCCGGCAGCTCGACGTCCAGCAGCAGCAACTGCGGACGCAGCGTGCGTGCCATCTCGATCGCCTGCTGCGGCGCCTCGGCACATTCGAGCTGGATGTCGGGCAGGCGCGCCAGCATCGCGCGCATCAACAGCGCATTGACCGGGTTGTCCTCGACGTACAGCACGCGGTGGTGCTGCGTCGGCACCGGCGGCGGTGACGGCGCGGCACTGGCGTGCGCCGGCGCGCCGTCGGCGTCGTGCCGCACGCGCGGCAGGCGGATCCAGAACGTGCTGCCGACGTCGAGCGCGCTGTCGGCACCGATCTCGCCACCCATCGCCAACATCAGCTGGCGGCTCAGCGCCAGCCCGATGCCGGTGCCTTCGACGCCGCTGCCGCGAGCGCCCAAGCGCTCGAACGCCACGAACAATCGCTGTCGCTGGTCGATCGTCAGGCCGATGCCGGTATCGACCACGCGCACCTCGACGTGGCCATCGGTCACCGACCCTTGCACGCTCACCTGCCCATCGGGACGGTTGTACTTGATGGCGTTGCCGAGCAGGTTGAGCAGCACCTGCTTCAGCCGCAGCGGGTCGGCGCGCACCTGGCCATCGAGTGCCTCGCGGTCGGCCAGCTGCAGCTGCACCGGACGCTCCTGCGCCAGCGGCGCCATCAGGGCCAGGCACTCCTCGATCAGCGGCAGCAGCGGCACCGCGCCGATGGCCATCACCAGCCGCCCCGATTCGATGCGCCCGAGGTCGAGCACGTCGTTGATCAGCCGCAGCAGGTGGCGCCCGCCGCGCAAAATCTCTTCGGCGTATTGGCGCTGCTCGCTGGTGAGCGGGTGCGCGGTGTCCGACATCAGCAGCTGGCTGAAGCCGAGGATCGCGTTCATCGGCGTGCGCAGCTCGTGCGACATCATCGACATGAAGCGCGATTTGGCGCGGTTGGCGCGCTCGGCGTCGTCCTTGGCCGCGGTGAGCGCCTCCTGCGCCAGCTTGCGCTCGGTGATGTCGATGCCGAACAGGTAGTGGCTGCGCCGGCCGTCGGCGAGCGTCGGGCCGGGCACGATGCGCACCTCGAGGTCGAGCCTCGGGTGACCCAGGCGTTCCGGGAAGTGCCGTTCGATCATCACCGGCAGCCCCTGCTGCACCTGCGTGATGCTGCGTTGGATCAACTCGTGGCGCTCGGGGCCGAGCACATCGATCACCGCGTGACCGACGATCTCCTTCATCGGCCGCCCGATCAGGTCGGCTCCCCGTTCATTGATGTAGGTGTAGACGAGGTTGTCGTCGATCACGGAGATGTAGCCCGGGAAGGCGTCGAGCAGCGCGCGGGTGTGGGCTTCGCCCTCGCGCGCTGCGTGCCGGGCCAGCTCCTCGGCCGTGACGTCGCGCGTCACGAGCACCACGCAGCGCACGCCTTCCACCGCCTCCGCAAACGGCGAGTACGTCGTCTCCAGGTGCTGCGGCGGGGCGCCGGGGCGGTGGAACACATCACGCAGCAGGCTGACGCGCTGCGTGCGCAAGCATTCGGCCAAAGCATGGCGCCGCTCGTCCGTGATCGAGCCCGGCAGCACGTCGCGCACGCTGCGACCGATCACGCGCTCGCGCGGCAGGCCGGTCTGTCGGCACCAGGCGTCGTTGACCAGGCGATACACCTCGTCTTCGCCCACCACGCTGACCATGTCGGCGATCGAGTTGGTCACCACCTGGTAGGTGTGCAGGTCGGCGCTCGCCGGCCAGTGGCGCGGACGCCGCCGCCCCTGCGCCGCCGGCGCAGGCGGCGCCTCTTGGCCGCGCAGACGCTTGCTCACCCTCGACGTTCCCCCGGAGGCGATGTTCGCACAGGCGGGGCCGCGCGGTCGCGTCTTCAAGGCAGCACCTGCTGGCCCGGCACGTGGCCGTCGCGTTTGGCCTGCAGCATCAACGCCTCCAGCCGACCCAGCACCTGCGGATCGCGCGCGTCTTCGTGCCGGCCCACTGCCGGCTCGGGGCCGCGCCACTGCACCTCGATGCGCGCAAACGGTTTGGGGATGTACGCATGGTCCCATGACCGGTGCCAGTGAAACGCGCGGTCGCAGCTGACGCTGGCGTAGTAGATCGGGCAATGGATCACGCGCGAAGTCTCGAGCACGCCGGGCTTGAGCTGGTAGACCGGGCCGCGCGGGCCGTCGACCGCGAAGCTGCAGTTGTGCCCTTCTCGCATCAGGCGCAGCAGGCCCTTCAGCGCCGCCACGCCGCCCTTGCTCGACGATCCGGCGCTCACCTTGGCGCCGAGCAGCCGCAGCAGCGTGCCCATGATGCGGCCGTCCTTGCTGCGCGAGGCGATCGTCACCAGCCGGTAGCGCTTGACCAGCACCGCGAGCGCGAACAGGTCGCCGTGCCAGTGCGCGAGGATGAACGGCCGGCGATCGCGCAGCGCGTCGTGCATCGCCTGCGGCTCGTGGCAGGTGACGCGCCACGTGTACGACAGCGGTCGGTACAGCAGCCAGATCAGGAAGCCCAACGCCGCCTGCTTCACCGTGCCGCGCCTCGACCGGAGGGCAGGCGCGAGTGGGCGCCCGACCGCACGCACCCACTGCGAGGAGCGATGCGCATCGTCGGTCAGCGCGCCAGCGCGCGGTCGCGCGGCGCGCAAGCGGCAGCCGGTGTGCCGTTCGCATCGCCGAACTCGCACTCCATCTCGCGGCGCACGGTGACGGCACGGCTCGAGGCGTCGAGCGCGACGTCGTCGACGCTCAGCGTCTGGCCTTTTGCGATCGCGCGCTTGAGCGCCACGCCGTGCGCCAGCCCGAGCGGCAGGCCACGCCGTGCGCGCGAGGTGGCCGCCGGCAGCAGCTTGCCCCACACGGTGTAGCCGCCTTCGCCGTCGAGCACCTCGCCCGCGCGCAGGTCGCGCTTGGCGGTGGCGACGACGTCGGCATGCCACGCCAGCGCCACGCCGGTGGCCTCGCCACGCAACGCGACGCTGGCCACCGAGACGCCGACCTCCAGCCCGATCAGGTGCCAGCGCTTGTAGAGCGTGAAGTAGCGGCCGCTCGGGTCGGTGTGCGCGTTGTATTCCTCGAAGCAGTTGCGGACGTACTCCGTCTCGGCCTCCACCGTGACCCACACGCCCATGCGGATGTCGTAGGGGATCACGCGGCCGTCGGTCTCGAGCGATGAGATCACCTCCACCATGCCCTTGCGCTCGAGCACGCCGCCCTCGCTGCGCGGCCGCGTGACGAACGGGATGTCGGCCACGCTCGCCGGCGGGTACAGCAGGCCGTCGCCGGGCACGTCGAGCCCGGTGGCGTTGGCCACCGCGGTGCACTCGATCGACGGCTTGCTGCCGTCGAGGAAGCTGTTGAACATCTTGGGGTTCAGGCCGCCGCGCTCGGCCTGCGCGGGCGTCAGCCCGTAGTGGCCCCACACCGTGTCGGGCGTCGATTGGCAGAAGTGAGGCAGCCACTTGTGGCCGCGGCCCGCGGCCACAACCGGAAAGCCGCAGGTGCGCGCCCAGTCGACCAGGTCGCAGATCAGCGCCGGCTGGTCACCGAACGCCAGCGAATACACCACGCCGGCCTGCTGCGCCTTGCGTGCCAGCATCGGGCCGCACAGTGCGTCGGCCTCGACGGTGACGTTGACCACGTGCTTGTGCTGCGCGAACGCGCCAAGGCAGTGATCCACCGCGGCGATCGGCGAGCCGGTGCACTCGACGACCACGTCGATCGCCGGATGGCGCACCAGCGCCTCCCAGTCGTCGCCGACGTGCGTGCGACCCTCGCGCAGCGCGGCATCGAGCGAGGCGGCCTGCGTGCGCTCGAGCGGCCAGCCCACGCGCGCCAGGTTGCGGCGTGCTCCATCGGGCGACAGGTCGGCGATGCCCATCAGGTGCACGCCTGGCGTGCGTGGCACCTGCGCCAGGTACATCGCGCCGAACTTGCCGGCGCCGATCAGTCCCACGCGCACCGGCCGGTTCGCGGCCGCGCGTTGCTGCAGCAGCGCGTGCAGGCTCATGCCGGCACGCGCTCGGCGGTCGTCGGGTGTCGCATCGTGCGCCTCGGGTGGTTGACGGCGATGCCGATTGTGAACCGAGTCGGCGCTGTCAGCGGCGCCGCGGTGTCGTCGCGTGACTGCCCGTGACATCGGCGATGAGCTGCGCGCCGCGCTCGAGCAGAAAGACCTTGAACGCCATCGCCACCGGCGCCAGCACCTTCTGCCTCAGGTGCACCACGTACCACTGCATCTGCAGCGGGAAGCCCACCACGTCGAGCACGGCCAGCTGGCGCCGCTGCAGCTCGTGGCCGATCGTGTGTGCCGACAGGAAGCTGATGCCCAACCCCGCGATCACCGCTTGCTTGATGGTTTCGGTGGAGCGGATCTCCATCGCGATGTTGAGCTTGGCCAGTTGCGCGCCGAAGCCGTCTTCCATCGAGTTCCAGGTGTCGGAGCCGCGCTCGCGCGTGATGAACGGCTCGGCCAGCAGCGTGCCGATCGCGATGCGGCGGCGCCGCGCCAGCGGGTGGTCGGGGCGCGCGACGATCACATAGGGGTGCGGCGCGAAGGGCTCGTTGACGGTGTCGAGCTCGCGCGGCGGGCGCACCATCACTGCCAGATCGGTCAGGTTGTCGCCCAGCTGCTGCAGCAGCTGCTGGCGGTTGAACACGCCGAGGTTGAGCTTGACACCCGGAGCGCTGCGCGCGAACTCGGCCAGCAGCTGCGGGAAGAAGTAGTCGCCGGCGCTGATCACCGCGACGTTGAGCGTGCCGCCCGAAACGCCCTGGCGCGTGGCCATCGCCTCGCCGGCCTGGCGGAACAGCTCGATGATGGCGCGGCTGTAGCGCAGCATCTCGGCGCCTGCGGGCGTCAGGTAGACCTTCTTGCCGAGCTGCTCGAACAGCTTGAGGCCGGCGTGCTGCTGCAGCAGCTTGATCTGGGTCGAGACCGCCGGCTGCGTCAGGTGCAGCTCTTCGGCCGCGCGCGAGAAGCTCAGGTGGCGCGCCGCGGTCTCGAACACCTTGAGCTGGCGCAGCGTCGCGTTTTTCATCCTGGCGTCGACTGTGCCATCAAGTCGGACTTATGGAAACCATCAAAAACTTTCAGTGTCGTTGATGGGTGCGGCTGCCTAGCATGGCGTCGAACCGCAGGAGCACCACCATGAGCATCGCTGTCACCGACCATTCGCTGAGCGCCGACGACGAGGCGGCGCGCAATGGCTACAACTCCGCCTTCTCGCAGATGGAGATCGACTGGCACTGGGACGCCGCCACCTACCGCGAGCTGCTGGCCGACGGTGGCCAGCCGGTGCGCCGCTACGTCGAGCGCCATCGCCCGCACCTGCTGCGCGCCTATGCGATCGACTGCCTGGTCAACGCGGTGGAGAGCACGCGTCGTCACCTGACCCGGCGCTGAGCCGGCGTCTTGGTAGTTTCCCGCAACGCACCTGCGGGCCAGGCGCTGCCGAAGAGGGCGCCGCGAAAAATTGACTGCGGTCAAGAGGGTTTTGGACGAATCCGGCGAGCATATTCACGGCATGAATGACGCTGTTCGCCGAAGGCAGACTGGCCGCGGCGCGTGGCGATCACCAGCAAGGCAGGCTATCGTTGCGGCCTGCCTCACAACGACAGGAGACGAGAGCCGATGACCAGCAATCTGACCCCGGCCGTGGTGCGCGGCCGGGCCTCGAGCGCAGTCACCTGGGCCGCCGCCGCGCTGCTGGCCGCCGCCGCGCCCGCACAGGCCGCATGGGCGCCCGAGAAGCCGGTGGAGTTCGTGGTGCCGGCAGGCACCGGCGGCGGGGCCGACCAGATGGCGCGTCTGATCCAGGGCATCGTCGCCAAGCACAACCTGATGAAGCAGCCGCTCATCGTGGTCAACAAGTCGGGCGGCGCCGGCGCCGAGGGCTTTCTCGACGTCAAGGGGGCGAAGGGCGACCCGCACAAGATCGTCATCACGCTGTCGAACCTGTTCACCACGCCGCTGGCCACCGGGGTGCCGTTCAACTGGCGCGACATGACGCCGGTGGCGATGATGGCGCTCGACCAGTTCGTGCTGTGGGTGAACGCCGACACGCCGTACCAGACGGCCAAACAGTACGTTGACGCGGTCAAGGCCGCGGGCCCATTGAAGATGAAGATGGGCGGTACCGGGTCCAAGCAGGAAGACCAGATCCTCACCGTGAGCCTGGAGAAGGCCACCGGCACCAAGTTCATCTACGTGCCGTTCAAGGGCGGCGGCGACGTCGCGGTGCAGCTGACCGGCAAGCACATCGACTCCACCGTCAACAACCCGATCGAGGCGGTGGCGCAGTGGCGCGCCGGCCAGTTGCGCCCGCTGTGCGTGTTCGACGACGAGCGCATGCCCTACAAGGAACCGCTGGCAAGCGGCAAGTCGTGGAACGACATCCCCACCTGCAAGGAAGCGGGCGTGCCCACCGACTACCTGATGCTGCGCGGCATCTTCATGCCGGGCGGCGTCACGCCCGAGCAGGTGGCGTTCTACGTCGACCTGATGCAGAAGGTGCGCGCCACGCCGGACTGGAAAGACTTCATCAAGCTCGGTGCGTTCAACGACACGTTCATGACGGGCAACGACTACGTCAAGTGGCTCGACAAGAACGAGACGATGCACAAGAGCCTGATGCAAGAAGCCGGGTTCCTGGCCAAGTAGTCATCCACCCCAGTGCAGACCGGTTGGCGCGCCGCGCGCGCCGGCTGGTGGACAGTCACGCCGATCCACGCACACGCCTGTTGACCATTCATGGAATCTCCCGCCACCGACGGTCAGACTGAACCGGGCGTTGCCACCTGGAAGGTCGAGCTCTTCGTCTCAGTGCTGCTGCTGCTGTTCGGTGCGCTGATCGCGTGGAAGAGCTGGGAGCTGGGCGCCGGCTGGCGCGACGATGGCCCCGGCGCCGGTTACTTTCCCTTCTACATCGGGCTGCTGCTGTGCCTGGCCAGTGCGGTGATCACCGTGCGCACCTTCATGACCGGCGCGCGCGACGACCGGGTGTTCGCGAGCCACGCGCAACTGCGCCAGGTGCTCACCGTGCTGGTGCCGTCGCTGCTGTTCGTCGTGCTGGCCCAGTTCCTGGGCCTGTACGTGGCGTCGTTTCTGTTCATCGCGGCCTTCATGGTGTGGGTGGGGCACTACCGGTGGGTGCGCAGCCTGCTGGTCAGCCTGGGGGTCGCGGTGGTGGCGTTCTTGATGTTCGAGGTCTGGTTCAAGGTGCCGTTGTTCAAGGGCACCCTCGACCCGCTGCGCTTCCTCGGGTTCTGAGTCATGGCCGAGATCCATTCGCTGTTGCACGGATTCGCGGTCGTTCTGACCCCGTTCAACCTGATGCTGATGATGCTGGGCATCGTGCTCGGCGTGATCATCGGCGTGCTGCCGGGGCTGGGCGGTGCCAACGGCGTCGCGATCCTGCTGCCGCTCACGTTCTCGATGCCGCCCACCTCGGCCATCATCCTGCTGTCGTGCATCTACTGGGGTGCGCTGTTCGGCGGGGCGATCACCTCGGTGCTGTTCAACATCCCGGGCGAGCCGTGGTCGGTGGCCACCACCTTCGACGGCTATCCGATGGCACAGCAGGGTCGCGCCGGCGAGGCGCTCACCGCGGCGTTCACGTCGTCGTTCGTCGGCGCCTTCTTCGCGGTGCTGATGATCACGTTCCTGGCGCCGCTGGTGGCCAAGTTCGCGCTCAAGTTCGGCCCGCCGGAGTTCTTCGCGGTCTACCTGCTCACGTTCTGCAGCTTCGTCGGCATGGGCAAGGGCTCACCGATGAAGATCCTGGCGTCGATGATGATTGGTTTCGCGCTCGCAGCGGTCGGCATGGACACGGTCACCGGCCAGCTGCGCCTGACCTTCGGATTCCCCGACCTGATGCGCGGCTTCGACTTCCTGATCGCCGTGATCGGCCTGTTCGGCATCGGCGAGATCCTGCTGTCGATGGAAGAGGGCCTGCAGTTCCAGGGCAAGACGGCGCGCATCAACACCAAGGTGGTGATCGAGACCTGGAAGAAGCTGCCCGCCTATTGGATGACGTCGCTGCGCAGCACGCTGATCGGCATCTGGATGGGCATCACGCCGGGCGGCGCCACGCCGGCGTCGTTCATGAGCTACGGCATGGCCAAAAAGATGTCGCCGCGCGGGGCCAACTTCGGCAAGGGCGAGATCGAAGGTGTGATCGCGCCCGAGACCGCGGCGCACGCGGCGGGCACCAGCGCGCTGCTGCCGATGCTGGCACTCGGCATCCCGGGCTCGCCCACTGCCGCGGTGCTGCTGGGCGGCCTGCTGATCTGGGGCCTGCAGCCCGGGCCGCTGCTGTTCGTCGAGAAGCCCGACTTCGTCTGGGGCCTGGTCGCCAGCATGTACCTCGGCAACATCGCCGGCCTGATCGTCGTGCTGACCTCGGTGCCGCTGTTCGCGTCGATCCTGCGCGTGCCGTTCGCCATCATCGCGCCGGTGATCATCGCGATCTGCGCGATCGGTGCCTACACGGTGCACAACGCGATGCTCGACGTCTGGTTCATGATGGGCTTCGGCGTCATCGGGTACGTGTTCAAGAAGCTCGACTACCCGCTCGCACCCCTCGTGCTGGCCGTGGTGCTCGGCGACCGGGCGGAGGATTCCTTCCGCCAGGCGATGCTGCTGTCGCAGGGCAGCCTCACGATCCTGTGGTCCAACTGGCTGGTCGGCTCGATCACCACGCTGGCGCTGCTGCTGCTGGTGTGGCCGTTCATCGCGCGCGCCCTGCAGATGCTCAAGGGCATGGCCGGCGGCTCCAACGCCGCGGCGCGCAGCACAGCCGAACACCGCTGACTGCAATCGGCCCGCGTCAGCGAGGCCGCCGTCAAGCGAACACCGCGGATCCGGCTTCGCCGGGCCGCCGGTGTTGCCCCCTCGAGGGGGAGGCGCCCGCCAGGGCGCATCGGGGGTGGGTCAAATCTTCCCGCGCTGCTTGAGGCGCGACAGCGTCTCGGGCGAGATGTTCAGGTAGGCGGCCAGCTCCTTCTTCGGCAATCGCTCGGCCAGCTCGGCATGCTTGCGCATGAAACGGTGCACGCGCCCCGGCGCGTCGAGCAGGTGCAGCGTGATCGTGTGCGCCATCACCTCGCTCATCAGGCTCATCACCTGGAACTCGAATGCCGATTTCAGCGCCGGGTGCCGCTCCATGAACGCCACCCAGTCGGGCAGCGGCAGCGTCGCCACGCGTGCCTTGGTGACGCTGATGATGCTGTACGGCGCCGGCGTGTGCAGGCGCCACGCCGCGTAGCTGGTTTCGATGTCGCGCTCGGCCGCGAAGCGCAGGATCATCTCCTTGGCGCTCGGGCTGGCCACCACGCGCTTCAGGATGCCGTCGAGGATGAAGCACTGGGCCATGTCGTGGTCGCCCTGTTGCACCAGGCAGTCGCCTTTGCCGCAGTCCTGCACCACCAGCTGCGGCTCGAGCTCGTCGAGGGCCGGCTTGGGCAGCAGCTTGAGCACGATGTTCTGCGCCAGCTGCAATCGAATGACGTTGCGCTCGCCGTGCTCGGCGATCGAGGGCCATTGCGACGAGTGCGTTTTCAGATAATTGACCACGGTCAATCGAGGCGCCAAGCCCGTGAAACTATGATGATTTTCTCCCATTCGTTTGGCGTCGAATAACTCGGACACGGAGACACGAGCATGGCCGTCACCACCGAATCACGTCCCGCAGGCAGCGCTGTCGCAGGCGGCCCCACCGATGCAGCGGCGCAGATCGACGGCTTTCAACTCGTGATCGATGCGCTGAAGCTCAACGGCATCGACACCGTCTACGGCCTGCCTGGCATCCCGATCACCGACCTCACGCGCCGCGCGCAGGGCGACGGGCTGCGCGTGCTCGCCTTCCGCCACGAGCAGAACGCCGGCTACGCCGCATCGATCGCCGGCTTCCTGACCGGCAAGCCCGGCATCTGCCTGACGGTGTCGGCTCCGGGTTTTCTCAATGGCCTCAACGCACTCGCGCACGCCACGGTCAACTGCTTCCCGATGATCCTGATCAGCGGCTCCAGCGAGCGCGAGGTCGTCGACCTGCAGCAAGGCGACTACGAAGAGATGGATCAGCTCGCGATCGCCAAGCCGGTCGCGAAAGCGGCGTACCGCGTGCTGCACGCCGAGGACATCGGCGTCGGCATCGCACGCGCGATCCGCGCCGCGGTGTCGGGCCGCCCGGGCGGCGTGTACCTCGACCTGCCGGCCAAGCTGTTCGCGCAGAGCATCGACGCTGCCGCGGGCCGGGCCTCGCTCATCAAGGTGGTCGATCCGGCGCCCAAGCAGATCCCTGCGCCCGATGCGACCCAGCGCGCGCTCGAGCTGCTCAAGAGCGCAAGCAAGCCGCTGATCGTGCTCGGCAAGGGCGCCGCGTATGCGCAGGCCGATGCCGAGATCCAGTCGCTGGTCGAGAAGAGCGGCATTCCCTACCTGCCGATGTCGATGGCCAAGGGCCTGCTGCCCGACACGCACGAGCTGTGCGCATCCGCGGCGCGCTCGTTCGTGCTGCCCGCTGCCGACGTGGTGCTGCTGATCGGCGCGCGCCTGAACTGGCTGCTGTCGCATGGCAAGGGCAAGACCTGGGGCGGCAAGTCGTCCAAGGACTGGGGCGGCCAGAAGTTCATCCAGATCGACATCTCGCCGCAGGAGGCCGACAGCAACGTGCGCATCGATGCGCCGCTGGTGGGCGACATCGCCTCGTGCGTGTCGGCGCTGCTGAGCGGCATGGGCAGCGGCTGGGCCAAGCCGCCGGCCGAGTGGACGGGGGCCGTGGCCGAGAAGAAGAACGCCAACGTGGCGAAGATGGCCGAGACCCTGGCCAAGAACCCGACGCCGATGAACTTCCAGAGCGCGCTCAGCGTGGTGCGCGACATCGTCAAGGCCAATCCCGACGCGATGCTGGTCAACGAAGGAGCCAACGCGCTGGACTTCACGCGCTCGATCGTCGACATGTACAAGCCGCGCAAGCGCATCGACGTCGGCACCTGGGGCATCATGGGCGTGGGCATGGGCTATTGCGTGGCCGCCGCAGTGACCACGAAACAGCAGGTGATCGCTGTCGAAGGCGACAGCGCGTTCGGCTTCTCCGGCATGGAAGTCGAGACGATCTGCCGCTACAACCTGCCGGTGTGCATCGTGGTGATGAACAACAACGGCGTCTACAAGGGCACCGACACCGATCCGACCGGACGCGACCCGGCGCCCACCGTGTTCGTCAAGGGCGCGCGCTACGACAAGATCATGGAGGCGTTCGGCGGCGTCGGCGTGCATGCCACCACGCCCGCCGAGCTGCGCAAGGGCATGCAAGACGCGATCCAGTCGCGCAAGCCCACGCTGATCAACGCGGTGATCGACGAGACGGCCGGCACCGAGAGCGGCCGCATCACCAGCCTGAACCCGAGCGCGAAGAAGAAGTGACCCACCCCCGAAGCGGCCTAGCGGCCGCCTCCCCCTCGAGGGGGCAACACCTGCGGCCCGGCAAAGCCGGATCCGCGGTGTTCGCTTGGGGATGCGCCGCTGGAGCGGTGCAGGTATTCGAGACGATGGAGATCTGAGATGGAAGCATTGAAGGATGTGCGCATCCTGGACATGACGCACGTGCAGGCGGGGCCCACGTGCTCGCAGCTGCTGGCGTGGATGGGCGCCGACGTCATCAAGTTCGAGCCGCCGCAGGGCGACGCCACGCGCGGTCAGCTGCGCGACGTGCCGAATGCCGACTCGCTGTACTTCACGATGCTCAACTGCAACAAGCGCTCGATCACCGTGAACATGAAGAGCGCCGATGGCAAGCAGGTGTTCGTGGATCTGTTGAAGACCTGCGACATCATGATGGAGAACTTCGGCCCCGGGGTGCTCGAGCGCCTCGGATTCACGTGGGACAAGATCCACGAGATCAATCCGAAGATCGTGGTCGGCTCGATCAAGGGGTTTGGTTCCAGCGGCCCGTATGCCGAGTTCAAGGCCTACGAGAACGTCGCGCAAGCGATGGGCGGCGCGATGAGCACCACCGGCGTGCCCGACGGCCCGCCGTTCGTCACCGGCGCGCAGATCGGCGACTCCGGCACCGGCCTGCACCTGGCGATCGGTTTGCTGGCCGCGCTGCACCAGGCGCGCCGCGACGGCGAGGGCCAGTACGTCGAGGTGGCGATGATGGACGGCGTCATGAACCTGTGCCGCGTCAAGTTCCGCGACCACCAGCGCCTGACGCGCCAGTCGCTGGCCGAATACTCGGTGCCGACCTACCAGAACATGGGCGACGTGCCGCGCGCCGGCAACGACTCCGGCGGCGGCCAGCTCGGCAACGCGATCCACTGCAAGCCGCACGGGGCCAACGACTGGCTGTACGTGGTGGTGCAGGAGGCGGTGTGGAACGACCTCGCCAACCGCATCGGGCCCGACGTCGGCGTGCCCGACCTGGCCAGCGATCCGCGCGTGGCGACGATCGTCGAACGCCGCAAGAACCAGCAGCTGGTGTGGACGCTGCTCAACAAGTTCGCCGAGAAGCACACCAAGCGCGAGCTGATGGCGATCCTGAATCCGCTCGACGTGCCGTGCGGCCCGATCATGTCGACGCAGGACCTGGCCACCGACGAGCACGTGAAGGGCCGCGACATGTGGGTCGAGCTCGATCACCCGCAACGCGGCCAGTGGTTCAACGTGGGCATGCCGATCAAGCTGTCGGCCTCGCCCGCGGCGATCAAGCGCTCGCCGACGCTCGGCGAGCACACCGATGAGGTCCTGCGCGACGTGCTGGGCTACAAGGCCGACAGGATCGCGCAGCTGAAGGCCGCCGGTGCGTTCAGCAACCCGCCGAAGAAGACCTGATCCTCCGCTCGCGCGCTGACGGGCGCCGCCGTCACGGCGCCTTGATCCCCGCCGCCTTCACGACCTTGGCGGCGTCGTCCATTTCCGTGCGCATGAAGTGGTCGAACTCGGCCGCGCTCATGGGCATCGCCTCGGCACCGAGCGACATCATTCGCTCGCGCACGTCGGTCTCGCGCAGCACGCGATTGACGTCGCGGTTGAGCTTCTCGACCACGTCGGCCGGTGTGCCAGCAGGCGCGAACATGCCGACCCACAGGTTGTAGTCGAAGCCGGGCAGGCCCGACTCGGCAACGGTGGGCACCGCCGGCAACACGCTCGAGCGCTTGGCCGAACTGACCGCGAGCGCCATCAGCTTGCCGTCGCGCACGAGCGGCAGCGCCGCCGAGATCGGCGAGAAGAAGAACGCAATGCGCCCGGTCATCGTGTCGGTCAGCGCTTCGGGCGTGCCCTTGTACGGCACGTGCACGACGTCGACCCCCGCTGCGAGCTTGAACTTCTCGCCGTTGATGTGCGTGCCGCTGCCGATGCCGGCCGAGCCGAAGTTGAGCACGCCCGGGCGGCGCTTGGCGTCGGCGATCAGATCGGCCACCGTCTTGTAGCCGCTCGACGGCGCGACCACCAGCACGTTGGGTTGCCCGCCCAGCGGCGCGACCTGCACGAAATCCTTCAGCGTGTCGTACGGCAGGCTCGGGTAGATGAAGGGGTTCACCGCCTGCCCGGCCGAATGCACCAGCAGCGTCGAGCCGTCCGCGGGCGACTTGGCGACGATGCCTGCACCGATCGTGCCGCCGGCGCCGCCCCGGTTGTCGATCACCACCGGCTGGTTCCACAACTCGCCGAGCTTTTGTCCTACCGTGCGCGCCAGGATGTCGGTGGCGCTGCCGGCCGTGAACGGCACGATGATCTTCACCGGCTTGCTCGGGTAGTCGTCGGCCCATGCAGTCGACGAGCCGAGTGCGCACGCAGCCAGCATCGCCAAGAAACGCAACACACGATTCATCGTCGCCCCCTGTAGCGCATCAACGCAGCCCGTCGTCGACGTCGGCCATCTCGCTGACGATTTCGATGCCCGATGCGCGCGCCTGCTGCACGATCAGCTTGGCGAAATCCTCATCGTCGAGGCCGTTGCCGATCAGCGTCTGCACCAGGTCGCGCGTCAGTGAGGCCAGTGGCATCGGCACCTCGAAGCGACGCGCGGCGTCGAGGCCGAGGTCGAGGTCCTTGCGCAGCAGCTGCGGCGTGAACGTGACCTTGAAGTCCAGGTTCACCAGGGCCGGCGTCTTGTAGCGCGAGAACACCGAGCCCATGACGCTCTGGTTGATGAAGTCGAGAAACGCGTGGCGCGGCACGCCGGCCTTCTGCGCCAGGATCGTGATCTCCGACAGCGACTGGATCACGACACCCAGGAACACGTTGTGGCAGATCTTGACGATGCGCGCGAGCTCGCCTTCGCCGACGTAGCTGGCCGCCGGCGCGATCAGCCGCATCGACGGCAGCGCGGCGTCGAACGCGGCCTTCGGGCCCGAGCAGACGAACGACAGGCGGCCCGCCTTGATGACCTTGGCGTTGCCCGACACCGGCGCGGCCAGCAGCTGCACGCCGCGCGCCGACAACAGCGCGCGCAACTCGGCCGAGCCTTCGAGCGAGATCGACGAGCACTCGACCACCAGCTTCGGGCTGTGGGGCCCCGACAGCAGGCCGTTGGCTCCGCCGACCACTTCCTTCACGTCGTCCCAGGTCGACACCATCACGTAGACGATGTCGCAGGCGGCGAGCTCGCGAAGCTCGCGTGCGACCTTGGCACCGAGTGCCGCCAGCGGCTCGGCCTTGGCGGGCGTGCGGTTCCACACCGTGAGATCGGCGCCGCCCCTGGCGAGCCGCTCGGCCATCGCGTAGCCCATGCGGCCGATGCCGATCCAACCGATCTTCGTGTGGGTGTCTGCCATGGCGTGCTCAGTAGGGGTTGGCGATCGGCAACTGCTGTGCCGGGTACAGCGAGATCACCTTCGGCCCGGTGGGCGTGAGGATCACCTCCTCCTCGATGCGCGCGGCCGACACGCCGTCGCTCGCCGGGCAATAGGTTTCGACCGCGAACACCATGCCGGTCTTCAGCTCGATCGGCTCGTCCAGCGAGTTCAGGCGCGAGATCAGCGGCCGCTCGTGCAGACCCAGCCCGAGCCCGTGGCAGAAGTTGAGGCCGAACGCATCCATCTCGGAGCCGAAGCCGATGTCCTGCGCGGTCGGGAACGACGCTGCCACCACCTCCGACGAGATGCCCGGCTTCAGCAAGTCGATCGCGCGGTCCATCCACTCGCGTGCGCGCTGATAGGCATCGAGTTGCGCCGGCGTGGCACGGCCGACGCTGAAGGTGCGGTAGTAGCAGGTGCGGTAGCCGACGTAGGAATGGATGACGTCGAAGAACGCCTGGTCGCCGGGACGGATGATGCGGTCGGTGAAATTGTGCGGGTGCGGGCTGCAGCGCTCGCCGGAGATGGCGTTGATCGCCTCGACGCAATCCGACCCCATCTGGTACAGCCGCATCGTCGCCAGCGCGACGATGTCGCTCTCGCGCACGCCGGGCTTCAGCGCGGCCGCGATGTCGTGGTACACGCCGTCGACCATCGCGGCGGCCTGGTTCAACAGCATCAACTCGTCGATGCTCTTGACCTCGCGCGCCAGCAGCATCGTCTGTTGCGCGTCGCGCACGTCGATGCCGAGCTTCTGCAACTCCAGCATCATCGGCACTTCGACGACATCCACGCCGAGCGGCAGGTCGCTCACGCCTTCTTCGTCGAGCAGCGCCTTGATCTCGCGCGCCGCGCTGCGAAACAACTTGCCGTCGCCGCCCACCGCACCGCGCAGGCCGAGCAGCCCGGCCCGGCAGTGGCCCTTGCACAGCCACGGCGTGTACAGCTTGTGGTGGCGCGCGGCCGAGCCGAAGTCCCAGATGTAGGGGTCGCCGCCCAACGTCAGCAGCGAATAGCGCGTCAGCTTGTCGCGCGCCCATTCGCCGATCACCGTGCTGGTGGTGTAGCGGATGTTGTGCTGGTCGAAGCACAGGAGCGCGCCCAGCCCGGATCGCGCCAGCGCGGCGCGCGTGCGCGCGAGCCGGTAGTCGTGCAGGCGGCGAAAGTTGACGCGCTCCTCGAAGTCCACCTGCATGTGACCGGGTGCCTGCAGCGGGCGGTCCCAGCCGTGATGCGGATCGATGTCGTCCGGGCGGACGACGGTGGGTTCGCGTTTCTTGCGGGTGGCCATGCGCGTCACTCCGCCTTCGGCACCACCACGCGCAGCGGGCTGTCGAGCGTCTCGTCGACGATGCGCCAGCCGCTGGCGCCCCGGTTCGCCTGCACCCGCCAGGTGCCGAGCCCGATCACGGCCGTGCCGTCCTTGCGCAGGTGCCAGGCCTGCAGGTGTCCCTTCACGACCGCCGAGTCCGCCGCCGGCTGCTCGACGGCCACGCTGGTGATGTGATGGCTGGTGGCCACGTAGCCGGCGCGCTCGAACGTGCCCTTGGCCAGCGCAACGCGCCGCGCCAGGCCGTTCATCGACGGCGGGAACGGACACTTCTCGCCCGGGCAGGTCATCGAGAACGCACTGCCGAAGCTCAAACTGAACTTCACGTCGTCGCTGAAGCATTGGCGCCACCGATCGGCACCGGTGTCGGCCTTGCCGGCGCCGATCGCGTCGATGCCATCGGCGTAGCAGGCGGCCAGCGCGCCCAGCTCGCGCAGGTCGTTGGCGCCGGCGGGCGGAGCGCTGGCGCAGCCGCCGAGCGCCGCACCCGCGACGATCGCCCCGAGAGAAATCCACGAGCGCATCTCCTCCTCCTTCTTCTTCATCCTGTCGAATCCATCGCTCACGGTGCGAGGCCGAACGGGGTGCTCGCGTGGACCACCTTGCCGCCGACCACCGTCATCAACGACACCGTGCGCCCGATGCGCTCGACCGGCACCGTGAAGAAGTCCTGATCGAGGATCGCAAAGTCGGCCAGCTTGCCGACCTCGAGCGTGCCGCGCCGGTCGTCGTCGAAGCTGAACCACGCGCTGCCAGCGGTGTACAGGCGCAGCGCCTGCTCGCGGCTCGGTGTCTCGTCGGGGCCGCGCGTGGGCCGGCCACCCGCGGTGCGCCCGTCGAGCATCCACTGCAGCGCGACGAACGGGTTGTACGACGCCACGCGGTGCGCGTCGGTGCCGGCCCCCGTGTGCACGCCCAGACGCAGCGCGGTCACGATCGGCGGCATGCGCCGGGCCTCGTCGCCCACCGTCGCGACGATGCGGTCGCCACCCAGGTACAGCGCATCCTGCATGGTCCAGCCGACGCCCAGCGACTTCATGCGGCCGAGCGTGTCGGCCGATGCGTTGTCGAGGTGCGCGATCGACCAGCGCAGGTTGGCGATCGGCGTCTCTCGATTCACCTGGTCGAACAGGTCGAGCAGATGATGGACCGACGCGTTCTCCTGCCAATGCACCGTGACGGCGAGCTTCTGCTGCGCGGCCCAGCGGATGATCTCGAGGAAGCGCTCCTTGGCCGCCGCGTCGGGCTGGTTGTTGTTGTACAGGCCGGCTGTGATGCGCTCGCCGATGCCGTTGAAGCGCAGCCAGTCGTCGCCGAAGCCCATCGGCAGCAGTTGCGTGAGGGTGCGGAATTCGGCGAACTCCGCGCCCACCTGCTGCGCGAACACGCTGTAGGCGACGCGCAGCGTGAGCGCCTTCTCCCGCCACAGCTGGAACAGCGCCGCGTATTGCGCGGGCCCGAGGTTGAAGCCGCCGGGGTCGATCACGCCGGTGACGCCGAGGCGGTTGAGCTCGCCGAAGAACTGTCGCGTGCCGCGCAGGTTGTCGTCGTAGGTGGGTTTGGGCAGGCGGTCGAACAGCGCCGAGATGCCGACGATGTTGCCGGTGAGCCACCCCGTCGTCGCGCCGGCGCCATCGCGCTCCACGCCGATGCCGGTGGGCGGCGTCTCGAGCGACAACCCGACGTCGGCGAGCGCCTTGGGCGTCATCAGCACGTGGCTGTAGAACATCTGCAGATAGGTCGGGTTGTCGGGCACCGCGCGCATCACCTCGGCCAACGTGGGGCGCCTCTTCTCGGCGAACTGCTGCTCGGTCCAGCCGCCCGCCACGATCAGCCAGGCCCCCGGCCGTGCGCGCCCGGCGGCATCGCGCAGCCGGCGCATCGCCTCGTCGATCGACGGCGCATCGATCCAGTTGACTTCGGTGGCATAGCTCAACGCGGCGCGGATCGCATGCATGTGCGAATCGATCAGCCCTGGGATCAGGGTGCGTCCACCGGCATCGACGCGACGCGTGGCCGGCCCGGCGGTGGCCTGCACCGCGGCGTCGCTGCCGACCGCGATCAGTCGACCGTCGCGCACCGCCAGCGCGCTGGCGGTCGTCGACGCGGCGTCGAGCGTGGCGATGCGCGCACGGACGACGATCAGCTCGGCCGGCTGCGCCTGCGCCGCCGTTTGAATGAGCGACGCGACCAACCCTGCGGCGATGGCAGCGACGCGCGCGCACCGAAGGCGTCGCAGCGTGGGCGCAAACGTTTGCGGCATCGGTGCATTCTGGATGCCTGGGCGGCCGCGCGTGGCTGCGGACTTTCCCGAAGCGATTGCCGGCGGGCGTCACGGCCGCCGCTGCCGCACAATGGCAGCAAACGTTTGCGAAAACCGATGACCCAGCGCAGCCCGGCGCCGCCGACGCCCGTCGTGACGATCCGCGATGTCGCCCGCGAGGCAGGCGTCCACGTCTCGACCGTGTCGCGCGCGCTCGACCAGCGGCGCCCCGGTGGCGTCAGCGCCGAAGTGGTGTCGGCGATCGAAGCCGCGGCACGTCGGCTCGGCTACCGCCCCAACCGCGCGGCCTCGGCATTGCGCACCGGACGCACGCACACCATCGGCGTGTTGCTGCCCGACATCACCAACCCCGTGTTTCCGCCGATCCTGCAGGGCATCGAGGCGCACGCGGCGTCGCGCGGCACGTTCGTGCTGATGGCCAACGTGGCGGCGCCCGCGATGGCGGTGCCGACGATCGAGCGCATGCTGGCCCAGCAGGTCGACGGCGTGGTGCTCGCCACCGCGTCGCGCGACGATCCGGTGGTCGACTTCATCGTCGAATCGGGTCTGCACGCGGTGATGGTCAACCGCGCCGACGATTCCGGGCGCATCGCCTCGGTGATCAGCGACGACCGGCTGGCCATGAAGCTGGTGGTTGATCACCTGCTGCACACGGGCTGCAGGCGCCTGGCCCATCTCGCCGGGCCGCCGAACCTGCCCACCGGCGCGGGGCGACGCCTCGGCTTCGAGCAGGCACTGCGCGACCGGCGCAAGACCGCGGCTGCCGTCGTGGCGTGCGAGGCCTACAGCCGCGATGCCGGCCGCGCGGCGATGACGCGCATGCTGCAGTCGGGTGCGCCGCGGCCCGACGGCGTGGTGTGCTGCAACGACCTGGTGGCGCTCGGGGCCTATGACGCGCTGGTGGCAGCGGGCCTGCGCATCCCCGATGACGTCGCGGTGACGGGACACAACGACATGCTGCTCGTCGACCTGATCCATCCGCCGCTGACGACGATTCGCCCGCCGCATCGCGAGCTGGGCTGGCGCGCGGCGCAGCTGTTGTTCGAGCGCCTCGACGGCCAGCAGCTGTCACCGGCGACGGTGGTGCTGCGCCCCGAGCTGGTGGTGCGCGGCTCGACGCGCTGAGCCGCTCGACGCGCGAGTAAAGCACCTCCGCGCGCGCCGAGCGCGCAGCCCACCTCCGCGCGCGCCGAGCGCAGCCGCCCAGCGCAGCAGCGCGCGGCGAGTCGACGCGCCGGGAGCCCTGGCCGCGGCTCGCCTGTTCCTGCGTGGTGCGAGGGGTGCGCACACGATGGGGCCACGTTCGCGGATCGACCGACCCGCATCGACGGTTGAACCGGTCGGGCAGTCTCGGGAATCCACCGGGCCGAACCGCGGATCGTCGGTTTGGGCATCACCGCTGCATCACCGCCCAGGGAGATCTCCATGCACGCCGCACCGCTTTCAATGCCATCCACCTCGTTCACCCGGATCGCCAGCGCCTGCCTCGCCACCGTGTGCGGCCTGGGTTGGTGCGGTCTCGCTGCGGCCGCCGGGCCCAAGCAGCCGCCGCCCCCATGCCATGCCAACCCGAAAGCGAGAGCCAACGGTGAAACCGTCGAGCACCGCGGTGACGTGAGACACCTGCCCGGGCCGCTGCGCGAACGGCTCGAGGGGCTGGCGCAGCGACCGCACTCCGCCGTGCCGACACAGGCCTTTGCCGAGGCCGATCAGCCGAGTCAATTGTTCCAGTACTACCTGCTGGACACGAAAGGCTTCGAAGCGAATCCGTTCACCAAGCTGTTCCAGGGGGTCAACGACCAGGCGCAGTTGACCGCCACCGGTTTCGACTGCGGCCTGTCGACGATCGGCGCGGTGCGCCTGGTGGTGGAGCCCAAGCCGGGGCTGCCGACGGACCCCGAAGACGTCGGCGCCTTCATCGACATCTTCACCGACATCTCGGGGTTGTTCGTCATCAACAACGAGAGCGGCTGGTACGAAGGCTGGATGATCCACGACCTGCGGGTGGCACCGATGGCTGCCCCTGCGGCCGGCGGCCGGCCTGCGTTCGGCACCATCACGTCCGACGATGCCGCCGCGCTGAAGGCGATGGGCAACGGGCACAACGTGCCGGGTCGCGTCTTCACGATGGACGGCATGGACGTGCACCTGCCCAACGCCGCCGATCGCTTCCCGAGCCGGCAGACCAACGTGGTGCCGATCCAGCTCAGCATGGGCGCCTACAACTGCCTGCAGCAGAGCGACTGCCACGCGTACTGGGAATTCAACTACACGACCAACTGGGTCCATCCGACCTACGAGTTGCCATTCACCGGTGGCCTGCCGGGCACCTTCGAGGCAGGCCACGTCGGGGCGTTGAGTTCGATCGTGCCGGGCTCGGGGCCGTCCGGGGTCAAGAACAATCCGATCACCTACGGCGACGATCCCAACACGATCGGCGTGCTGATGGCCAGCGGTCCGCGCGACCCCGACAAGTTCGAGGCCGAGGTCGATGCACAGCGCGAGTTCCGGATGCGCTTCATTCCGAGCGGACTGGCGCACGAGATCTACCTCGATGTCTACCAGCGCGTGAAGTCGTTCGAGCCCGGCGTGCCGTTCCCGCAGCGCCTGTTCGACGCCTACGCGGCCGAGGTCAAGCGCGTCGACACCAACGGCGACGGCGTCATCTCGGCGCTCGAAGGCGACATCGATACCGCGTCCGACGGCTTCGAGGACAACAAGCGCCTGTTCCTGCCACCGACGTCGTTCGACCGCTTCGCCGTCACGCGTGAGATCAACGATGGCATGCTGGCGCCGCGCTTCGCGCCGAGCCAGCGCGCCTGGGTGCTCAGCGGAACGCAAGTCACCGTGAAGCCGGCGGTGCCGGCGTCGGTCGGTCGCGACGGCGACGACCGCTGATGGGCGTGACGGTGCAATGGCCGAGACCGAGGAGTAGAGTGACCTGAGCACACCGCGCCCCGAATCCGCCATGTTGCGCACGCCTCGTGTCGCTGCTGCGACGGTGGACGCCCGTTGCGCGTCGGTCGCATCCGCCGACGCGCACCTGGTCCACCGCACGGCCGGAGGAGACCTGCACGCGTTCGAGCAGCTGTATCGCGCGTACCACCCGCGACTGACGCGATTTCTCGAGCGCCTGACGCGACGCCCCGGTCTCGTCGGCGAACTGCTCAACGACACCATGCTGGTGGTCTGGAACCGTGCCGGCACCTACAACGGTCGCTGCCAGGTGTCGACCTGGATCTTCGCGATCGCGTATCGCAAGGCCATGAAGGCATTGCAGCGTTGGGACGAACCGGTCGGCGACGCAGCGGCCGACGAAGATCGCGCGCCACCGGACGCCGAGCCCGAGCAGCAACTGGCGCAGTCGCAGTTGCGTGCGCTGCTGAGCGGTGCGCTGGAGGGTCTGTCGGCCGAGCAACGCGCAGTCGTCGCGCTGACCTATCTGCACGGAGTCGGTTACCGCGAGATCGCCGAGATCGTCGGCTGTCCCGTCGACACGGTGAAGACGCGCATGTTCTACGCACGGCGGCGCCTCAAGGCGCTGCTGGGCGACCAATTGGGAGACTGGCTGTGAGCGGGCGCGTGATTCCGCTGGGCACCGACATTCACAGCCGGGTGCAGGCCTTGTTGCCGTGGTATGTGCGCGGGTCTCTCGACATCGAAGAACGCGCCCGCATCGAGGCGCACCTTGGCGAGTGCGCGCTTTGCCAGGCCGAGCTCGCGTGGGAGCGCAGGCTGCACGTCGCCGACGACGCCGCCGCACCGTCGGAGGACGTCGAGCGCGACTTGGCGTTGCTGCGCGAGCGCCTCGTCGGGGCTGCAGTGCCGGCACGACAAGGCGAGCGCGCCGCGCGACTGCCGCGCGGCTGGCGCCAGGGGCCGGCGTGGTTGCGCTGGGCGCTGGTGGCGCAGTGCGCCGTGATTGCGACGCTGATGCTGGGGCTGTTCGCCGATGCGCCGTCGCCCGAGCAGCGCTACCGCGCACTCGGCCGCCACGCGGTCGTTCCGGTCGCAGGCGGCGGCAACCTGGTCGTGCGCTTTCGCCCCGAGACCACCGAGCAGCAGATGCGCCAGACGCTGCGCGACAGCGACGCCCGGCTGGTCTATGGTCCGACCACCACCGATGCCTACGTGCTGAGCGTCCCCGCCGAGCGCGTGAAGGACGCGATCGGGCGGCTGCGCGCGCAGCGCACGGTGCTGCTGGTCGAATCGCTCGACGGTGCGGGTGCGCCATGAGGTCGCGAGCGAGATCGCTGTTGGCTGGAGCGCTGGTGGCCGTGGCCGTGCTGGCACCGCCGCCGGCCCATGCCGGGTCGGACGACACCACGACGAGCCCGAACGATCCCGCCGGCGAGGTGCTGCTGCTGCTGCGCCTGCCGCCCGACCACTTTCGGCCCGAGAACGCCTACTCGGGCGGCTATGGCGATGGCGCGGCCCATGCCGCACGGCGCCGCGTGGCCGCCGCATTGGCGCGCCAGCACGGACTGACACTGGTCACCGACTGGCCGATGCCGCTGTTGGGCGTCGACTGCTATGCGATGCGGGTTCCGCCCACCCAATCGCCCGAGCGCGTGGCGCAGGAGCTGTCGCGCGATCCGCAGGTCGCGTGGGCGCAGGTGACGAACGTCTATCGCACGCGCGGCCACAACGACCCGCTGTACGCGCTGCAGCCGGCGGCGTTGGCCTGGCATCTGTCGGAGCTGCACGCGTTGGCCACCGGGCGCGACGTGCGCGTGGCGATTGTCGACAGCGGCATCGACGACCGGCACCCCGACCTCGCCGGCCAGATCGCGCTGAAAGAGAACTTCGTCGACGGTCGCCGCGACGCGCCGCCGGAGCAGCACGGCACCGCGGTCGCCGGCATCGTCGCCGCGCGCGCCGACGACGGCATCGGCATCGCCGGCGTGGCGCCCGATGTCCGCTTGCTGGCGTTGCGCGCCTGCTGGGAAGAGGCCGACCAGGCGACGCGCTGCACCAGCCTGACGCTGGCGATGGCGCTGCATTACGCGATCGAGCACGCCGCCGGCGTCATCAACCTCAGCCTGAGCGGCCCGTCCGATCGATTGCTCGGCAAGCTGATCGACGCGGCGCTGGCGCGCAGCATCACCGTGGTCGGCGCGGTCGATCCCAGTCTGCCCGATGGCGGCTTCCCGGCCTCGCATGCCGGCGTGGTGGCTGTCGCCGATGTGGCCGATCCGCCGGCCGGCGGGCACGCATGGCTGGCGCCGGGACACGACGTGCCGGCCACGCTGCCCGGTGGCCGCTGGAGCCTGGTGTCGGGATCGTCGTACGCGGCGGCGCACGTGACGGGGCTGTTCGCGCTGCTGCGCGAGCGCACGCCGCTTCGCGACGGGCGGCTCACGCCGCTGCGCCTGATGTCAACGGCCAATGGGGAAATCGACGCTTGTGCCACACTCGCACGCGTCGCGGGTGATGGAGCCTGCGACCGCACCGTGACGCGCGCCGCGCCATCGATCGTTCACCGCTGACGTGCGCGCGCGTGACCTGCGTGCGGCACTGGCCACCGTGCTGTGCGCCGCGAGCGGCGGCGCGCTCGCGCAAACCGCGTTCAGCGTCGCGCTGCTGTCGGACTACCGGTACCGCGGCATCTCGCTCAGCAACGACCGGCCGACGCTGCGCGCCGGCGTGGCGCACGACGGCGCCAGCGGCTGGTACGCCGGCGCTTCGCTGGTCGGCGTGTCACTCGAACCGGACGATCGCCAACTGCAGGTGATCGGCTACCTCGGCCTGACCGGCACGCTGGCCGACGCTGTGGGTTGGGAGGCCGGCGCCACCGTGGCCCGCTTCAGCACGGACTCGCAGTTCGACTACCACGAGTGGTTCGCCGGCGTGCACGGCGAGCGCTGGAACGCGCGGCTGCACTATTCACACGACTATTTCGGCAGCGGCGTGCGAACGGCATACGGTGAATTGAACGCCGGGCTGCCGCTCACGCGCTCATGGCGCGCGACGGCCCATGTCGGCGCGCTCAAGCGTGTCGGCGGCGCGTCCGGTTCGGGCGAGCCGTGGAATCTCGATGCGGCCCTCGGCCTTGCGATGGCACACGACGCCTGGGACTTGCGCCTCGACCTGATCGGCGGCAGCCGCAGCGGCGTCTACCCGGTGACCTACGGCCGCGTGCACGGCGCAGTGGTGCTGAGCGCAGGCTATGCGTTCTGATCACCGCACCGCGGCACCGGTCAGGCGCAGCTGATTGTCAGGTTGTGTGAATGCGACCCGTAGACCGGCGCGTCGGTCACCATCGACGTCACCGTCACCACTTGGCCGGCCTTCAACGCCGCCAGCTGCGCTGCAGTCAACGTGACCGTGTGGTCGTGCGTGGCGGTGCCCATGATGCTGTAGGACTTGTCGGTCGTCGAGCTGAGGTCGGTGCTGGGAATGCTCAACAGGTGGCCGTGGTTGTTGGAGATCTCGGCGCCCGACGCACCGCAACCCGTCGTCGGCATGGGGTTGCCGTAGGCGCCGCCACTGGCGGTGGTGGTTCCCGAACTGCCGCCGCCACCGCAGGCCTGGATCAGCAGCATCACGGTGCCGCCGGTCATCGATTGCAGAACTTGCTTGCGCGTGATGCTCATGGTCTGTCGTCCCCTCGAAGGCCCAACCGGGCATCGGTGCATCCCGACGTGACGCAAAAAGGTTCAAAGGTCGCCGCCATCAGCCGGTGCGACTGAAGGCCGAGCTGCTGCGCATGCGCGGGGCGGCGCAGGGTCGAGGCGAATTCGGCGCACAACGCGGCCCGATGCAAAACGGGCCCCGAAGGGCCCGCCGTGCAGCAGCGAAACGAGGAGACGGCGTTCGCTGCGGTCAGTGGACGCCGCGTCTCACAACAACCCAGCCCCGCGCGCCCACTTGTACTTCGCACCCAGCACCGCCACCGGGATCTCGGTGGAATAGGCATACGCCGGCACGCCGTGCGCATACAGGTACTCGGCGGCTTCTTCCACCTGCACGTCGCCGGCCAGCGATGCCACCATCGGCTTGCGGATGCCCTGCGCTTCCATCTCCTGCTTGACCTCGGCGATCAGCTTGGCGAACACCATCGGCGGCGTGATGATGGTGTGCCAGTAGCCGAGGATCAGCGAGTGGATGCGCGGGTCCGCCAGGCCGAGCTTGACCGTGTTCTTGTAGGTCGACGGCGGCTCGCCACCGGTGATGTCCACCGGGTTGCCGGCGGCGCCGAACGGTGGGATGAACTTGCGGAACGACGCATCCAGGTCGGGCGGCATCGCCATCAGCTTCAGGCCGTTGTCGACGCAGGCGTCCGACAGCAGCACGCCCGAGCCGCCCGCGCCGGTGATGATCACCACGTTCTCGCCCTTGGGCGTGGGCAGCACCGGCACGCCGCGCGCGAAGTCGAGCAGGTCGCGCAAGGAGCGCGCACGGATCACGCCGCTTTGCGCCAGCACGTCCTCGTAGATCTTGTCGTTGCCGGCCAGCGCGCCGGTGTGCGAGCTGGCCGCCTTGGCGCCGGCACTGGTGCGGCCGGCCTTCAGCACGATGACGGGCTTCTTCTTCGACACGCGCTTGGCCACTTCGGCGAACGAGCGGCCATCCTTCAGGTCTTCGCAGTGCTGCGCGATCACCTGCGTGTTGTCGTCCTGCTCGAAGAAGCACAGCAGGTCGTCCTCGTCGATGTCGCTCTTGTTGCCCAATCCGACGATCGCCGACACGCCCATCTTGGCCGAGCGGCTGAAGCCGATGATGGCCATGCCGATGCCGCCCGACTGCGACGACAGCGCCGCCGAGCCCTTGACGTCGTACGCGGTGCAGAAGGTCGCGCACAGGTTGGAGTGCGTGTAGTAGAAGCCATAGATGTTGGGGCCCATCAGCCGCACGTTGTACTTGCGGCCGATCTGCTGGATCTCTTTCTGCCCTTCGACGTTGCCGGTTTCGGCGAAGCCCGACGGGATCAGCACCGCGCCGGGGATCTTCTTCTCGCCGCACTCGATCAGCGCGCCGGCCACGAACTTGGCGGGGATCGCGAACACCGCGACGTCGATCTCGCCGGGCACGTCCTTCACGCTCGGGTAGGCCTTGTGGCCGAGGATCTCGCTCGCCTTCGGGTGGATCGGCAGGATCTGGCCCTTGTAGCCG